>LNAP01000411.1_pt1 | contig 48263 bp, 57 predicted proteins | sample 602601 | NCBI WGS metagenome assembly LNAP01 (sample SAMN02440304, study PRJNA202911) | soil metagenome | biome: Subtropical and temperate rainforests or woodlands; isolation source: soil samples (1 kg each in a 20% v/v slurry with milli Q water) were... ...
TGGCCGAAAAGATCGCGAGCAGAACGGCCAGGTGGGCCAGGGCGCTTGCCGCTGTCGCCACCCAGCGCGAACGCCGACGCAGCGCCAGCTCCAGAGCGGCAAGGCCACGCGGGGGCTCGGCTTGCGGGCCGAAGGTCGGCTGGGTGTCGGCCATCGCGCCTCTACTTCACAACGATTCAAGCAAGGCGCGTACGGCCAGCAATCCCTTCCATCCGAAGCGAAAGGGGCGCTTTTCGGGCGCAGCTTGACTGTAGAGGCTGCTTCAGAGGCGCCGGTCGCGCTGCAGCGTCCGGACCACGCCGGTGCAGATCAGCAGTTGGCCGAAATAGTAGAGCCCCCAGATGGCCAGACCGATCCAGGCGGCCTGCGCCCAGGGGCCCGCGCGGGCGAAGATCAGGAGATCGGAGAGCACGAACATCAGCGCCCCCAGACCGGTCAGCGCCAGCGGGAAACGGCTGATCAAGGCGCAGGCGGCCATCAGCGACAGCCCCAGCGTATAGAGCGCCACGCCCGGCGCCATCGCCCGATCGGTCGGCAGCAGGTAGGCGATGGCCACCGCGGCCGGCACGATCAGGAAAGCCCAGGCCCGTCCGCCCAGCCGATGCGCGCGGTTCTTCAGATAGAGCCCGATGGCGACCAGATGCCCGGCCAGGAACGCCAGCGCCCCCACCGTGAGGCCCGAGGTCTCCAGCAGGACGTCGCCCAGGGCGCCCAGGGCCATGACCAGGCAGATCAGCCAGCCGTCGAGGTTGCGCGCTTTCAGTCCGGCATAGAGAGGCAGCAACGCCACGCCGGCGCCCTTCCAGGCCACGGCGAGGGTCGGCGTCAGGGCCAGATCCCGGGCGATCCAATAGCTCACGCCAGCGGCCACCGATGCGGCCAGCACCAGCCACGCCGCCGGGCTCTTCCGTTCCATGGCTCCCCCTCCCCGTCGCCGCCGAGCCTGGCCTCGGCGATGCGCGCGACCTAGCTGTACCTCAGCGCCGCGGTGTCCAGGTCGATCTTCGGGAGCTCGTCCTTCTCGGCCCAATAGTCCTGGGTGTGCTGCCACTCCGAGCCTTCGCCGCTTTTGGGCATCAGGTGCAGGCCCCGCATCAGGTAGCCCGGATTGAAGTTCTCCGGATCGATCCAGGGCTTCAGCTCCATGCCCTCGGGAACCTGCGGGACGACCTTGTGGTAGCCCTTGTCCTGCATGTGCGCCAGGAGCCGGGCCACGAAGTCGCTGACCAGGTCCGCGCGCAGGGTCCAACTCGCCCGGAAATAGCCGAACACCCAGACGAGATTCGGCACACCGGTGAACATCATCCCGCGATAGGTGACGGTGGAGGACCAGTCGACAGGTTTGCCATCGACCTCGAAGGGAATGTCGCCCAGCACGCTGAGATCGAACCCGGTGGCCGTGATGATCACGTCGGCCTCCAGCTCGAGGCCCGACTTCAACAGGATGCCCTTGGCCGTGAAGCGCTCGATCTCGTCGGTGACGACCGAGGCCTTGCCCGCCTTGATCCCCTGGAACAGGTCGCCGTTCGGAATGAAGGCGATCCGCTGGCGCCAGGGCCGGTAGCGCGGGGTGAAGTGGGTGTCGATGTCGAAGTCGTCTCCGAGGAACATCCTCACGCCGGCCAGCAGTTCGGCCTTCACCGCCTCGGATTCCTCCTGGGCGCGGCGGGTGAAATTCGCTTGGTCGAACAGGATCTTGCGGCGGACGATCTCGTGGATCCACGCCTCGTCCACCTTCAGCTCGCGCAGGGTGTCGGCCAGTTCGTTGGCGTTGCGGCCCGGCACGAAATAGGTCGGCGAACGCTGCAGCAGGGTCACGTGCTCGACCTGATCGGCGATATTCGGGACCAGGGTCGCGGCGGTCGCGCCCGAGCCGATCACCACGACCTTCTTGTCCTTGAGGTCGATATCCTCGGGCCAGGTCTGCGGGTGGACGATCGGCCCCTTGAAGTCCGACATGCCGGGCCACTGGGGCGTATAGCCCTGATCGTGCTTGTAATAGCCCTGGCACATGAAAAGGAAGTTGGTGGTGAAGCGTAGCGGCTTGCCGTCGTGGACCGCCTCCACCGTCCAAAGATTGTCCTGGCTGGACCAGCTCGCGCTGGTGATCTTGTGCCCGTAGCGGATGTGGCGGGCCAGATGGTTCTCTTCGATGACCTCGCCCATGTAGGAGAGGATCTCCTGGGCCGTGGCGATGGGCGTGCCGGTCCACGGCTTGAAGCGATAGCCGAACGTGTAGAGGTCGCTGTCCGACCGGATGCCCGGATAGCGGTGCGTCACCCAGGTGCCGCCGAAGGTGTCCTTGGACTCCAGCACGACAAAGCTGGTTCCAGGGCGCTGGGTCTGGAGGTGATAGGCCGCCCCCACGCCGGAGATCCCGGCCCCGACCACGAGCACGTCGAAGTGCTCGGTCTTGGCGCTCGTCGGCCGCGCAGCAACCATATCCGTGGCGGTCATTCTTCCCGTTCCCTCTCCCATTGCCGTTTCGGCCGCAGGTCTTTCGCCCGCGAATAACTTATCATCGATAATGAATGCGCTCGAGACGCTGCGTCAAGCTTTCGCAACGCGGGCGACGAGGGTTAAGCTTCGCTCCAAAGCAACAAAGGAGAGGACGCATGACCCAGGAACTGGCCGGCAAGACCGCTTTCGTCGCCGGCGCGTCGAGCGGCATCAATCTCGGCATCGCCAAGCGGTTCGCCGCCGCCGGGGCCAAGGTCGTCATCATCAGCCGCAGCCAGGAGAAGATCGAGGCCGCCGCCAAGGAGGTCCAGGCCTTCGGCCCCTGCATCGGCATCGCCGCCGACGTGCGCGACTACGCCGCGGTCGAGGCGGCTCTGAAGCGGGCGCACGACGAGTACGGCCCGATCGACATCGTCCTGTCGGGCGCGGCGGGCAACTTCGTGGCGCCCGCCCTGGGCATGAGCGCCAACGGCTTCAAGACCGTGGTCGACATCGACCTGATTGGCACCTTCAACGTGCTGCGCGCCTCGTTCGAGTTCCTGCGCCGACCGGGCGCCTCGCTGATCTCGATCACCGCCGGCCAGGCCGAGCGCGCCTCCCTCTTCCAGGCCCACGTCTGCGCGGCCAAGGCGGGCATCAACATGCTGACCAAGTGCCTGGCGCTGGAATGGGGACCGGGCGGCGTCCGCGTAAACGCCATCTCGCCCGGCCCGATCGCCGAGACCGAGGGCATGGCGCGCCTGGCGCCGACAGCCGAGGCCGAGGAGCGGGTGAAAGGCCGCAACCCGCTGCGCCGCTATGGGACCAAGGACGAGATCGCCGACATGGCCATCTTCCTCTCATCCGACAAGGCGGCCTATGTGAACGGGGCGATCATCCCCGTGGACGGCGGCAGCGGCGCAGGCGATGCGAGCGGCAACGCCCTGGCCAACTATGCCTGATCGCGGTCCTCGCGCTGCGAGGGCCGATAGAAGAGGCCAAGCTTGAAACTGTCGGCGATGCGGCTCGCACGGGCCTGCAGGCCGCGGGCGAGTGCAGGCGCGTAGAGTTCATCGGTGGTGCGGGCCCAGTGCGCGAGCCACCGGTCGAACATCTCCGGCTCGATCGGATGGCGCATATGCGCGGCCATAGGGCGCCCGGTGAAACGCCCGACGCCCAGCAGGCCGCTGGCCCAGAACTGCGCGATATGATCGAGGTGATGGTCCCAGTCGTCGATCGCGGCGTTGAAGACCGGTCCGATCATGTCGTCCTCGCGCACGGCCGCATAAAAGCGGCCGACGAGTTCGCGGAGGTTTTCGGGCGTCAGTTCAGCGTGCATGGCCGGCAGATCGTATCGGGAAGGCGGCCGCGCCAGAGGCGTCTCGCCGCAGAGCGCCGCTTTCGCATGGAATCCGGCGATGCGTCACCCTCGGTTGACCCCTGAGGTGGGCTCCGGGGCTGATCTGGGCCGATTCACTTTTTTTGCCAGACAACCGCCACGCGAACGCTACGGCACAGCTTCGGCACCCATCCGCCCGCGCAAGCTGCGCCTCGACATGCCCTACGCAACAGCCGAGATAGCGAAATCTTGCAGCCTTGGCGCCGGCCATAGGCATGCAAGATCACATGTCAAGCCCGACTACCGCCACTGTGACTGACCGGTCACACCCTTCGCAGACCAGCGAAATCCGAGGGCCCGGACCATTGTGACGAGGGGATGACAGGCATAGCTGGGCTCCAGTGCTTTCAACCCACAGGGGATCAAAAAAGTGAGAAACCAACTGTTCGCGACGGCCGCCGTGGCCGCCTTTTTCGCGCTGACCGGCGCCGCCGCCCAAGCTCAAACCGTCGGCTCCGTCGGCGCCGGCTACAGCCGCGCCGAAGTCGACACCGGCCTGGGTGACGGCGACCTCGATGTCTTCTCGGCTGACGGCTCCGTCGCCTTCGACGCCGGCTCGCTGCGCGGCGCGGTCGATGGCTCGGTCGCCAACTTCGACGGCGACGGCGGCGACGCCACCAACTGGTCGGTCACCGGCCACCTGAACACCGGCTTCAACGGCGGCCTGGCTGGCGGTTTCGTCGGCGTGACCACCAATGACGAAGTGACCGTCTGGGGCGTGGGCGGCGAAGCCCAATTCAACGTCGCTCCGCAAACGACCCTCTATGGCCAAATCGGCTACGGTCAATCGGACGACCTGGCGGACGCCGACCTGTGGGCCGGCCGCGCCGAGCTGCGCTACTTCATCAGCGACAACTTCAAGGTCCAGGGTTCGGCTGGCTACACCAACATCGACACCAACTTCGGTGATCTCGACACCTGGAACATCGGCGCCGACGCCGAATACCAGTTCGCCAGCACCCCCTGGAGCGTCACCGCCGGCTACGAGCATGGCGAAATCGACGACGCCAACCTGGAATCCGACACCTTCAAGGTCGGCGTGCGCTACAGCTTCGGCGGCACCCTGCGTGACCGCGACCAAGCCGGCGCCTCGCTGGGTTCGGTGAACAACCTGTTCGGCGGCGCCCTGGGCCAAAGCGTCATCGCGGCCTTCGGTCAGTAAGACGCAAGCCTACGCCGCGCTTCCCCCTTCCCACCGAAGCGCGGCGCAACGCCCCGGCCCCTCCCCCGGCCGGGGCGTTTTCCTTTCCAGCTAGGCTGCTTCGGCCATGGCCGAGCTCAGGCTGGCCTCGAAGTCCATGAAAATGTCGACGAGTTCATCGACCGCCACCCGCTGCATCCGGCTGGTCGGGAAGCGAAAGCGCCAGAAGCTGGCCACATGCTCGACGGCGCTGAGACGCTCGCCCAGGGCGTTGAACATTGCGGGCGCCTTGACCAGGAAGTCGCGGAAGAACGCCGGGTCGCTCTCCTGGGTCATGGCCGCATAGGCCCGATCATAGACGCCGACGGTGTCCGTGACGCTGGCGATCGCACCGAAAATCCAGCCGCGCAGATCGCCCTTGATGCGGCTGATATAGACCTTGTCCTCCGGATCGACCGCGCCGACCGGACGGATCACCGCGATCTCTTCGACCACCGCCTGGATTCGCGGGATCAGATCGCGTAGCTGCCATTTGTAGTAGAGGAACGCCTTCCAGCAGAACACGCCCTCGCGGAACTGCTCCGGCTCCATCCCCATCACCCGGCGCAAGGGCTCGAGCTCGACGCTGTTGGCGTCGGCCAGGATCTTTGCAAGGAAGGTCGCCGCCTGGGCGCTTGAAGCCTGGCCGCCCCCGAGGGACATCCGCACGAGCGGCTCGAGCTCGGTCCGCGTCGAGGCGAACAGTCTCTCCATGTCTCCATCTGACACGCTGAAATAGCAAGCCGCCGGCGTGTAGCCGTTCGTCTTCAGGCTCTCGCGCATCAGGAACGGATCGAGGGACGGCAACGAGGCGATGAGATCCAGGACGATCCGGTCGCGGGCCCCGACCTGCAGATCCTCGCCGAAGGACTCGGCGGCGATCTCCTCGAAGTTCCGCTGGCCGACGAACAGAAAGCGCGCGCCATAGCGCAGCTCCCGCTCGGCGATCGGCAGCAGAATCTTGGTGGAAGTCTGAACCGGGTAGTCGAAGAGATCAGCCTCACCGCCCCGGATGCGATGCTTGAGGATGATGCTGCGGTTCAGCAGCGCGTTCCTGAAGAACGGCTTCTGCCCATGTTCAAGCTTGCCGCCGTCGCGCTGATAGATCTGCCAGAGGTTCAGCACCCGGGACGTGGCGGCGCTTCTCCGAAGATGCTCCAGGCTTCGATAGGATCGATCGCGCGCCACGTGGGAGCCCGCCCAAGATTAGACGATGATATCCAGGGCGTGGCCCCGGCTTTCGTCGCGCTGCTGGCCAGCCGGCACCACGCGGGTCTCGTCCGCAAAGCCGAGGCCCTCCAGGCTTGCGGCCAGGTGATCGGCGCCCACTTGCGTCATCGGCAGAGCCGCACGGCTCCACAGCCCCTCGCCCGTCAGGCGAAACTCCACTCGGTACATGGCCCCGCGCCTTTCCCGCGAATCGAGGCCTGCACCTTATCCATGTATGGTTATCGCCAGCTTAACCATAGACGTTCAGCGAACATCGTTACGCCGGACGTCATCGACGAGCTGGGCAGCGACACGGAACCCGGAGGCTCCGTGTCGCCGTCAGGATCAGGCCTGAGCGTTGGCCGCGGGGGCTGGCGCCGGCGCGCCGGGCGGACGACCGATCCAGATCTGGCCGGACCGCGCCATCACCTCGCCCTTGTCGTCGAACAGCGCCACGCCTGCGAAGTGCTTGCGGCCTTCGACCTCGCGTGCCCAGGCCACGACCACATAGGTTTCGCCGACCTTCGGCTTGCGCAGCACCTCACCGGCCATGGTGCCCAGCAGGCCCACGGCCGAACCGGTCTTGATCCACCAGGCCATCGAGCCCGAGCAGTCCAGAGCGCCCCAGGTGATCTCGTCGGGGATGGTGCCGTCGTCGAGCGCGAAGTTCTCGTGCGGGGTCCAGACGCCCGCGCACTGGCCCAGCGGCGCGCCGTCGATCTGGCCGACGTGGACGCCCAGGCCCTCGCCCGCTTCACGCTCGATGCAGCAGGAGAAGCAGCCACGGTGCAGCGACCGCTCGGCGAACTGCGAGGCCGCAGCGAAGGTCTTGGCCTCCTCGACGGTCGGAGGAGCCGGGGGCGGGTTCGGAATCTGGCTGTCGTCGGCCGGGCGGGCCGAGCCGAGGATGGCGCCCTCGGCGTTCACCAGCGTCACCGCCCCGTCTTCGCCGGGTTCGATGCGCACGGCCGTGTCGAGGGGAACGCCGGAGCGGAGCATGGCTACGCCACGGCCACCGACTGCGCCCGCGAGGACGCCGCAGATGTAGCCGCCGTTGGCCTGGAAGGGGGGACCCCGAAATTGGCGGGGTACGACGATCTCGGTCATCGGAAATGATCTCTGGTTTGAATCAGCGGTCAAAAGAATACGCCGATCATGGCCCAGCCCATGGCGACTAGGAAGCATGACCTTGGGGAAACAGCGCTCGCGGGGCAGGAACCCCTTGCGGGCTTTGGGGTTGAACCTGCGTCATTGCACCGAGGAGTCGTCATGAAAACCGACATGAATGACCCCGCCGCAGTCGAACAGCGGCTTTGGGAGGATATCGAGCGCCACCAGATCGGAATGCTCGGTCTGCTTGGAAGGCTCGATCACCACACCCAGCCGATGACCGCCTTTGTCGAGCGCGACGCGCGCACGCTCTGGTTTTTCACCAGCATCGACTCCGGAATGGCCAAGGCCGTCGCGGAGGGCGCGCCCGCGCTTTTCACTTTCAACCATAAGGAGATCCAGGCCAGCATCTCAGGCGTGCTCGACCTCGTTCATGACGAAGCGCGGATCGCCGAGTACTGGAACGCGGTGGCCGCCGCCTGGCGTCCTGGTGGCAAGGACGACCCCCGCCTCACCCTGCTACGCCTCGATTGCCGTGAAGCCGAGGTATGGCTGTCCCAAGCTGGCCCGGTTCAGTTCGCATGGGAAATCGCAGTCGCCAACGTCAGAAAACACGAGCCGCATCTGGGCGGACACGCCAACCTCCGCTTCCATTGACCGGCGTTTTGTGAATGTCGCTATACTTCGGTCGACTTGCGATTACGCAGAACGCTGGTCACCGCTCGACCGATTATTCCGAGATTCTTTCCTAGTATCGATTTGTTTTAGTAAATCTGAGCACAACTGTGTCGTGTTCACGACAGTCATTCGCGGCAGCCGTGGGTAGGCTCCATCCAGGCCGCAAGGCTGCTTCCGATTCGCCACCGCCAAGGTGCCTCCGGCCCGTGCAAAATCGTCTGCTCGCAGCGTTGCCCCCCGACGACTATGGGTTGCTCGCACCTCATATTACGCACGTAGATCTGGAGCGGGGTCGGCTGCTGCACGATCCCGGGGACCGCATCGAGGTGGTCTATTTCCCCCACGACGGCGTCATCTCCCTGCTCACCCTGATGAACAACGGCGCGGCTATCGAGTGCGCGGCCGTCGGCTATGAGGGCGCGGTCGGGCTGAGCGCGGCGTCCGCCCCCCGTACTTCGCTCTCCCGGGCCATGGTCCAGACGCCCTGCCGCTGCGCGCGTATCGGCTCGTCGCAACTGCACGACGCCTGGCTGAAAAGCTCCCGAATCCGGGAGATGGTCGATCGGCATTCCGAGGCCCTGCTCGGGCACATGGCCCAGTCGGCCGCCTGCAACGCCCTGCACACTGTGGAGGCGCGGTTCTGCAGATGGCTCCTGACCTGCGACGACCGGATATCGACCCACACGGTCGCCCTGACGCAGGAATTCGTCGCCGACATGCTCGGCGTGCAGCGGACGACGGTCACCGCCGTAGCCCGCGCTCTGCAGGCCCGCGGCTTCATCCGGTACAGGCGCGGCGTCATCGACATCGTCGACCGCGAAGGCCTGCACGGCGCGGCTTGCGAGTGCTACGGCGTCGTCCGCCGCCACTACGAGCGGCTGCTTCTCCCTATGGAAGCCGGCGGCTAGGCCGCGAACAGCAGTCTGGCCGTGACGCTCGGCTGGGAGCTCAGCTCGAACTCGCCACGCACCTGGGCGGCCAGGCTGCGGACGAACCAAAGGCCGAAGCGCTCGCGGCAGGTCGAGGGATCGAAGCCCTTGCCATCGTCCTTGACGATGAGTTCGTAGCGCCGCTCACCGGCGGGCGCGAGGCTGACCCGTAGAACGCCGCCGGCGTCGTCATAGGCATGGGCGAGCGCGTTGGAGGTAAGTTCATGGACGATCAGCGCCAGGGTCGAGGCCGTCTGGTCCGGCGCGATCAAGGTCTCGACCGACAGCACCACCTCGGCCGACTGCACGCCGCGCCGCCGGCTCCAGACCGGGGCCATTTCGTGGAGATAGGCGCGGAAGTCGACGCCGCCCTCGCAACGGTGGCGCTCCAGCGCCCCCAACGCCCCGACGGCGTCGGCCATCCAGACGAGTTGCCGACGGGTTTCCGGATCTCCGGCCCGCTGGCCGCGCATGCGGGCGAGCGCCGATATGAGCTGCAGCGTGTTGGCCGTGCGGTGCCGAACCTCCGCCGCATGCGCATCGTGGCGCGTCTCATCGCTCATCTTCAGTCGCCCCAGCCTCGCCGCCGCGCGGCGGTATAGCCCGGCGACGTTCCGCCTGTCGGTCGGGCCGGCGACCGAGCTACGGCGGATTTTTCGAACATTAAGCATGTCCGGCTCGCGATAAAAGCCGAACATTTCTATCAGAGGTCGAAAAGCTCAGCTCGTGACCGCAAAAGCAGCAGCCGCGCCCAGCATGAAGCCCAGCTCGAAGACCTGCTCGACGCCGCCCAGCACGTCGCCCGTATAGCCGCCCAGCAGCCGACGCGCCGTCAGCGCCAGCAGGGCGGCCAGCAACAGCGCAACGGCTACGCCGACCAAACCGGCCGGCCGCAACCGCAGCAGCGCCAGCCGCAGCAGAGCCAAGCCGCCAATCTGGCCGACATGGACGACGACATCCCGTTCTGACCCCTTTTTTCATCACCACCAGGAAACACCATGAGCGACAAGTCCATCACCATCACGTTTGATTCTGAAACCGTACCCTCCATCGACCCCAAGGTGCATGCGCGCATCGCCGAGGAAATCACGCCGCCTGGCAACATCAGCAAGGCCGAAACGATCATGGCCTGGCACGCCGAGAAGAAGCCGGCGTTGGTGCATGAGGCGATCCTCAAGACCGCGCTCGACGGCGCGCTGGGCAGCCTGGCCGTGATCGGCGTTGCTGTGAACGACGAGCCGCCCGTCACCTTCTTCAAGGACAGCACCCAGCCTCACCAGCACGAGGCCGAGATCCTGCGCGAGTTCTTCGCCTTCCTGAAAGACGCCTACAACCCGTCCATGCACCGCTGGCCGCTGTTCGTCGGGCACAACATTGTCGGCTTTGACCTGCGCTTCCTGTTCAAGCGTGCGGTCATTCTGGGTGTTCAGCCTCCGGCCTTTATCCCGTTCGACGCCAAGCCCTGGGATGAGACGGTGTACGACAACATGGTGCGCTTCGCCGGTCACAAGGAATGGATCAGCCAGGACAAGCTTTCGCGCGCGCTGGGCCAGCCGGGCAAGGGCGACATCGACGGCTCGCAGGTGTGGCCGCTGGTGTCGGCCGGCAAGATCGCCGACGTGGCCGCGTACTGCGCCGACGACGTCGAGCAGGCCCGCGCCAACTACAAGCGCATGACGTTCCAGACGTTGCCGGTCGCGGCTTAATCATCTATTTGGCCTGAGTGGCGCGATAGTCGCACCACTCGTTTCGTTAGGACACGATATGTCGAATGGTGATGATTTCGCCGACCAGGCCGATGCCCTGATCGAGCGTGAGAGAGAAGCCGGCGTCGCGCGCGTGCGCGCTGCCGCCGCGATCAAGACCGTAGCAACGGGGAAGTGCTTTTACTGCGATGAAGACGTCGGCGAGGGGCGGCGTTTCTGCGACAAATTCTGTGCCGACGGGTTCGAGCGCGAGGCCGCCGCAAGGAAGCGCAATGGTCAATCCTGACGCGCCCGCCGTCGTCGCCGGCAGCACCACCACCGTGAAAACGATGGCTGATGGCACTCTGCGCGTCAGCGTGGACGTTGAGCCACGCCATGCACAAGCGGCCTTTGCCATGTTCGGCGCGCCCGGCACGCCCGTCGCGCTAGCCCGCCTGACCGCCGCGGCGGCCGTGGAGGAAATGCGCCAGGCGCAGCAGGAAGTCGGCAATGACTACGGCCACCATTACGCCGTGCTCTACAAGCGCGGCTGGTTCCACAATCCCAAGGTCATCGCAGGGTTCGGCGTCGATCCGAAGCTTGTGCCCCACGAGCGCGTAGAGGCGATCAAGCAGCGCATTTACCTGGAAGCGCAGATCGAAAGTCTCACCGAGCTTGACCCGCATTTCTTTATGCAGGTCTGCGCCCTGGTCGGCGTGGTCGATACCGTGCCGCGCGAGTTGCGGGAGGCCGCATGATGCGCAGCTCTCCGCTCAAGCGCAAAACGCCGATGGCGCGCGGTTCGGCTCCGTTGAAGCGCTCTCCGATGACGACGCGCTCGCGCAAGCCGGCGCGCACCAAGGCGGTCAAGGAGCACATGGGCGTGGTCGCGGGCATGTACTGCATCGTGTGCCGCAATCTTCGCCTGGGCGAAAGTCCGGCCGAGCTGCACCACCCGCGTTTTCTGGCGGGCGGCGGCCAAAAGTCGGCCGACACCGACGTGATCCCGCTTTGCCCGAGGCATCACCGCATTGGCGGATGGGGCGTGGCATTCCACGCCGGCCCCGAGGAATTTCAGCGACGCTACGGCACCGAGCAAGAGCTGCTGGAGCAAACCAGGCGGGAAACCGCCGCACTCAAGGAAAGGAAATGAAAAAGCTCATCATCGCTGTTGTTGTCGCGGCCATGTCCGCGCCGGTCTACGCCAAGGGTGGCGGAGGTGGCGGCGGGCGCGCATCGGTTTCGGTGTCTCGTCCGTCCGTGTCGTCGGTGCGGCCCGCGCCCAGCGTTCGCCCGAGCACGCCGGCTCCCGCCGCGCGCTCGTCGAGCAGCACCGGCCATACCGAGAGCAGCAGCGCCAGCACGCTCCCCTGGTGGATGTTCTGGATGTCGTCGTCCAGCAACAGCGCCGCCGCCACGTCTTGCAAGAAAGACGATCCGAAAACCTGCGACAAGGAAAGGAAATGACGACTACCGCCAGCACCATACTGGAGGCCGCTGCCGGCCACATCCGCGACCGCGCGCCCACCTATGACAAGGGCGGTAATGGTGGCGACCGCTCGATGGCCGCCGCCGTTGAGGCGTTCCGTGCCGTGACAGGCGACGGCCTGATGAACACGCCCGAGCGCGGCTGGCTGTTCATGGAGCTGTTGAAGATGGTGCGCTCGCAGCAGGGCGGCTACCGCGCCGACAACTACGAGGACGCCGCCGCCTATGCCGGGCTGCGCGGTGAAGCGGCCTACCAGGCGCACGTCGCGGCCGGGCAGGGCGAGATTCCAATATGACCGCGCGCTACCGCATCACGCGCCGGCCAGCCACGCCGCGCAAGCCGCGCCGATCGCCTGAACACCAGGAGCAGGCCGCGCTCATCGAGTGGGCGCGCAATCCGGCCGTGGTGGCGAAATATCCCGGCATCGATCTGCTGTCGTGCTCACTCAACGGCGTGAAATTGTCGAAGGCGCAGGCGGGCAAAGCGAAGGCGGCGGGCATGCTGGCGGGCGAGCACGATCTGCGGCTGCCGGTCGCGCGCGGGCGCTACGTCGGCCTGTCCATCGAAATGAAGGCCGGCCGCAACAAGCCGACCGAAGATCAACTTTGGTACGGCGAGCGCCTGGCCGACGAGGGTTGGATGGTCCGCTACTGCTGGTCGTGGGCCGAGGCGCAACAGATCATCGAGTATTACCTGACGCTCACGCCACGGCTTTCTGCCGCCTGACGTGGTGCGATTTTCTAACCGGAGGAAGTATGCAACTCGACAAAGAAGAAGGTCAGCGGCGCAAAGATCGCGGCATGAAGCGCGCGCTGGATCACGCGGGCGACGAATGGCGCGTCGCTGCGCTCAACAAGGTGCGCGAATGGGCGGCCGGTCCTGGCCGGCGTCGCAAGGTCAGCGTCTTCGCCTTTGAGGCGGTGCGCGAGTGGGCGCTGGAACGCGGCTTGCCGCCGCCACCTGATCACCACGCATGGGGCGGCATCGCGCAGTATGCGTGCCGCCTGGGCATCATCAAATTCACCGGCAAGTACGGTCCCGCTGCATCGCCGCGCACGCACGGGCACGCCGTCCGCCTGTACACCGTGGGGGCGTCGTCGTGAAGAAGACCAACTACCCAAACTTCACAGCGCCGCACATCCTTGCAGCGCTCCGCAAGCATGGCGATTTGAGTATCACGGAGCTTGGAAAGCACGTTTCGGCGGCGCATGGCACGATCGCGCGCAACGCCAGGGAATTGCTGGCCGACGAGAAAATCCACATCGTTGACTGGCTGAAACCGAAAGGCAGCGGTAGGCGCCAGCCGGTCTACAGGATCGGCGCGGGCGAGAATGCAAAGCACCCGCCGCCCATGACGCGCAAGGATCGCACGAACTACACGATCGAATGGAAGCGCCGACGCCGCTTGATGCGGAACATGGCAGCCGCGCGCACGCCAGGCGAATTCAACCCGTTCGCGCCGCTGCTGGCGCAGGTAGGTGCGGCATGACGGCTCATTTCTCTTGGCAGGCCGGCGTCATCGGCTCCGAGCTGGAGAGCACCACCAAGCTGGTGCTGCTGGTCATCGGCGCGCGCATGAACCAGCACGGCGGCGGCGCGTTCCCGTCCTACGCCACCATCGCCGCGGACGCCTCGCTGAACCGCTCGACGGTCATCAAGCATGTTGACGTGGCGGTATCGGCCGGCTGGATCAAGAAGGTGGCGCGCATGCGTCCGTCGAAAGAGGACGGCCGGCCCGAGGCCGATAGCAACCTGTACGCAGTGTCGTTCCCCGTGGTTGACGAAAGCGACCACCTGGGCGCGGAGAACGGCCACCAGGTTGGCGACGCAGACCACCGTGATCTACCAGAGCAACCACCCGTAGTGGGCCAGGACGACTCTAACACCCCAACTACAACACCCCAACTACCACCCCAATTTATTGAGGCGTGGGAAGCGTACCCGAAACGGGCCGGCGGCAATTCGCGCAAGGAGGCGCTGAAAGCCTGGCTGGCCCGCATCAAGGCCGGTGTCGATCCGGTCGTGATGGTGGCCGGCGTGAAGCGCTACGCCGAATTCATTCGCGCAACCGGGAAAGAGGGGACGGAGTACGTAAAGCAGGGCGCGAGCTTCTTTGGCCCGAGCGAGCACTACCTGGAGCCGTGGACACCGCCGCGCCAGGCCCGCGGCGGCCAGCCGACCACCTTCAAAGATTCCACCTACACCGAGACACCCGATGATGAAATCCCTTGGCTCCGTGCTTCCTGAGCCGCAACAGTCGAAATGCGCCACGCATGGCGAATTCAGCGCCGTGCCGATGGGCGGCCGTGTCGTCTGCCCGAAATGCCATGCTGAACTTGAGAAAGCCAAGACCGCCGCGCAGAACGAAGTCGCCGAAAAGCGTCGCCTGGCCGGGCTGCGCAGCCTGGTCTACCACTCGGGCGTGCCGCCGCGATTCCAGAGCAAGACCTTCGACACGTTCGAGGCGGCCGACGAGCGCCAGACGCGCGTGCTGCGCGTTTGCCGTGCCTACGCCGACAGGTTCGACGAGCGGCATGCGGCGGGCGGCGGCCTGGTGATGTGCGGCAAGGTCGGCACCGGGAAAACGCACCTGGCGTGCTCCATCGCCAATCAGATCATGGCGGCCGGCCGCTCGGCGCTGTTCATCCCCGTCCTGGCCGCTGTGCGCCGCGTGAAGCAGACTTACGCGAAGGGCAGCACTGAGACGGAGCAAGACGCAATCGGCAAGTTCTTCGTGCCGGACCTGCTGATTGTGGATGAGGTGGGCGTGCAGCTTGGCACCGCCACGGAACACAACATCCTGTTCGAGATCATCAACGGGCGGTATGAGCGCGTGCTGCCTACGATCCTGCTGTCCAACCTGACGGAGCTGGAAATGGAGCAGACCATCGGCGAGCGCGTGATGGATCGGATGAAAGAGGGCGGGGGCGTGGTGCTGGCCTTCGACTGGCCCAGCAAGCGCAAAGACGTCAAGACTGCGTCCAGGGACTTGCCGGTCTGGGCGCAGGGAAAATAATGCTCCGGCGGGCTGTTTCCGTCTCATCTTCACTCCCCAGCAAGCAAGATGGGGAAGAATGAGCGTATTTCGTTGACCGGGCGAATCAGCGCATGGTTAGGTCTGGCGTGGAGGATGACGTCGATGCTTGCGCGTACTGAAGACCCTGGTGCTGAACTCCTGCGTTTCGCCAGGAACCGCCGCTTTGCGACCATCCTCGCCGACCCGCCGTGGCAGTTCGTGAACCGAACCGGGAAGATGGCTCCAGAGCACCGCCGCTTGTCGCGTTACAGCACGATGACGCTGCCGGAAATCTGCGCCCTTCCGGTGGAGCAAGTCGCTGCACAGCCCGCCCACCTGTACCTGTGGTGCCCCAACGCCCTGCTTCCAGAAGGCCTCGAAGTGATGAAGGCGTGGGGCTTCAACTACAAGTCCAACATCGTCTGGCACAAGGTACGCAAGGACGGCGGTTCCGATGGTCGCGGGGTCGGCTTTTACTTTAGGAACGTAACGGAGCTTATCCTTTTTGGTGTCCGCGGGAAGAATGCAAGGACGCTCCAGCCCGGCCGGACGCAGGTGAACTACATTTCGTCCCGCAAGAGGGAGCATTCACGGAAGCCTGATGAGCAGTACGGGGTCATCGAATCCTGCTCGCCTGGTCCGTACCTTGAGTTGTTCTCTCGCGGTGTGCGCAAGAAGTGGGCGGTATGGGGTAACGAGGCCCACCACGAGTATCGTCCGACTTGGGACACCTACGCCAACCATTCTCAGGCTGCCGAGTAGCTTTGGGTCGCAAAGAGATGCAGGAATTGTTCGAGGCTGACGGCTACAAGCTAGTCGAGGACGCGTGGGACGAGCATGGCCGTCTTACGTTCGTTCACGATGACGATGCTGATCGCCCGCATCTGAACCACCTTGCAAGAACCCTTCAAATCGCGGGCTGGGAGAAGTCCAAGACCGAACTGCGGACGTTCAGGCACCCCGCCAGTGGGGAAATCGTGGAGGTCGAACCGGGCGGATCGGACACTAGCGGCCACTTCCTCCACTATATGTCAGCTCTTGCCGGGTGACTTCCAATCGGTGACGGCCTCCGGGGTGATCCCGACGGCCAGGACCGGGCACCCGCCGTTGCGACCGGCGTTTAGCCGGTAAATCAACTTCCCCATCCAAGTGGTGGATGCACCGTACTTGCTCATGGTGGGGCGCTCGTTACCGTCGCGGTCCTTTTCGACCGCACCCTTCTTCGTCAGCGCTGGCCCCACGGTCTTGAAGACGTCATCGAGGGCCGCGCTTCGAGTAACCAGCACGCCCACGTCGATTGCGCCGGACTGGAAGAAGGCGTTCATGGCAAATAGGTCACGGTCAAAGGTCTGATCCTTAGAGTTCCACTCCAAGTCAAACGCCACCTTGTTCTTCACGTAGTCGATCTTGTGGCCGTCGAGATACTTCTCCCGCTTGATGAGGCGGCTCTTTTTCTCGAACTTCTGTTTTTTCGCCTTACTCGGGATCGGCTCTTTCCATTTGAGCGTCACATCTAGGTCGGCGCTGATGATGGTTTCGTGCCAGCCAAGCGGACGGAGCACCTTCGAGAACTCTTTGGGAATGTCGGATTCGTTGCCACCGGCCGTGCGGATCATCTTGGTGGTCAGCGTGAATTCTTCGAGGGCCTTGAGAATGTCCTCGAACTCACCATTGCGCGCTTGTGACAAGATCACGGCCGCATTGCGGTAGCTGACGATCTCGTACTTGTCCCTGATCTTTGCGGGCACCAAACGTTCCACGAGGGCCGCGTCATCGGCATTCTCGTTGGGGCGCAGGGATACGTCGCCCTTCGATTCTTCGGCAACGAGGTCTTCTAGATCCTCGTCGTCGTCGTCAGGTTCATCGCTCATGGGCGGGATGCTTAACTGATTCTCTTAAGCGGGTGTTGCCTAAATGGAACTTCACCGCCTCTTGACAACCTAGAGTAAGCATCCCCGGCCGCTGGTTGGATCATCACCCTACTGCTTGAGGGTTGGTAAAGGCGCGTCGGGCAGATCGCCGGCAGCATATAGCGGGAAGACGTAGCCGAACGGTCGGTCGAGCGACATGCGCAAGTCCCAGCCGGCGATGTGGACCCGGCGCTGCTGGCGCAGGTGGGTCATGTAGCGCTGCGCGACGGCAATGCTGGAGAACGTCGCCGTGGCGATGTCGTCAACGTTCTTCGGTCCTTCGCGCAACGTCTGTTCGATGCGCTTGATGCGGGCCAGCGCCACGGGGCGCCGGAAGGTCATGGCGGGCATATCAGTCTCCAGGCTCGGGCGCGGCCAGGGGCGCGTCGGTTGTTTGCTCGTCCTCGGTCTTGAACGGGTCGGGTGCGAGCAAAGTGTCGCGCCAATCCAGGCTCTTGAAGTTCTCTCGGCAGGTGTCGCATGCATGCCCGACAATGACGTGCTTCGAGCCATCGAACATGCCGGCCAGCGTGTCGCCGATCTGCGCCTTACAGCGAGCGCAGTAGACGTAACCGAAGAAGCCGCTGATGATGCGGCTGTGGCCGACGAGGGCGCACACCATTTTCTTTTGCGTGTCTTCATCCAGGCCTGCGATGCGATCCTGCACTTCCTTTTCAGTGATGCTCACGTCCTTTCCTTCATGCGCTCGCGCGCTTTGATGTCGAACAGTTCCCGGTGCGCCTGCGGCATTGCCTTCGCGCCGGTTTCCCAATTGCGCCAGGCGCGCTCAGACACGCCCAGCAGTTTCGCCGCGGCAAGCTGCGTCAGCCCTGCCGCCTTGCGGGTTGCTTTCAGCTCCACGTCAGGCTCCCAGCGCCGCGCTGGCGATCGACAGCACGACGAAAGCGAGCGCGCCCACGATCCACCAGGCGGCGCGCTTCATTGCTTCGCCCCGAATGCCGCGCGCAGCCAAGCCTCGGCCGCGAACGGCGGCACGTCGTAGTGTTCGGCGATGACTTCGATCATGTCGTCCGCGCCAGGCATGGAATCGGAGGCGTCGGCGAGATCGAGGCTGACCGACACCGGATCACCTTGCGGTTCCGGTGCGCAGTCCGGGCAAGGCTCGCCGCCTTCGTCCGGCGCGTAGAAGCTCGGGCCGCCGATCATGCCGTTGTCGTCGCAGGTTTCGCACTCGGGCGGCGAGTTGCGCAGGCCCGGCCCCAGGTCTATCAGGCTCGGGCCGCAGTCGGGGCAGCCGCAAGATGCCTTCGGCCTTTCCATGGTTTCGCACCATCCGCCTGGCGTGGCGGCGGGGGTGGGCTTCGCCGCTTCCTGCCGCGCTGCCAGCTCGCGCTGCTGTTGCTCGAGATCGGCCCGCGCCTTGTTGATGCGCTCGGCTTCCTCTGCCTGCTGCTGGCGCACGCGCTCGGCCTCGGCGCGCTCGTCGGCCAGGCGCTGCGCTTCCACTTCCTGCCGTTGGGCGGCCAGGCGCATATCGCCCAGCGTCACCAGCGTGGCCGATTTCTTGATGCCAGCCTCGCCGATGCGGTCGCCGAATTCATCTTCGGTCAGCGCGCGGGCCTGCAATTCGTCGATCAGCTCGCCAATCTGCGCGGATGTCTTACCGCTGGCGTGGACCGGGTAATAGGCGATATCGGCGATGGCCTGGTCGATCTTGCGCCGCGCTTCGGCTTCGGCGCGTTCCTTGGCGGCCTTCTCGTCGGCCTTGCGCTGTTCCTCGGCCTTGATGGCGGCGTCGATGGGCGTCTCGATGGCGGTGATTTCCGCGGTGATGCGCTTCGCCTCGGCGTCCAGCAGGCGCTCGCGCTCCAGGAGCGGCGCTTTCGCCTCCTTGCGCTTCGCTTCAATGCTGGTGCGCAGGCTGACGCACTCGGCGCGCAGCGCGCGGGCGGTCTTGTCGCCTGCCGTGGTGGTGATGTCGTAGGCGGTCTTTTCCACCTTCGTGCGCAGCTCGGCCAGACCGGCGTCTACCGCGCTGTATTCCGCCACCTTGGCGGGGGCATCGAGCACTTCCTGCTCGGGGGTCGTGTCCTGTTTTTTTCGTGCCACGTCCTTTCCTTGCGCCCCGTAGGGCAGGGTGGCCCGACCGAAGCCGGGCCGGGTTGTTACAGCGCGCGGCGCGCGGCGATCACCTGCTTGATGGTATCCAGATTTGCCGGCAAGGCGTCAATTCCGTAGCGGTCCACCGTGCGGATGACGAGCGCGTCGAACAGCATACGTTCTTGCTGGCTAGCCTTCTTGCGCACGGTGCCGGCCATGGGGTCCACATCCAGCTCAACGACCGGCACAGGCTCTCCCGCCGCCTCGGTGTCGTGCTGCGGAGCCAGGCCAACAGCATCGGCCAGCATGGCGTCAGCGATGGCGGGGGCGCTGGGTTCGGTTACGGGCAGCAATTGCACCAGGTCGAAAGTGTCTTCACCTTCGCTGCCGTTGACCGATCCCTGCCGATTTCTCCACATGCCGTCGTCACCGAGCACGACCAGATTGCCCTCGTATTCCGGCCCTTCAACTTCGTCGATACGGATGGTGCGATCGTCGCGGCGGCGCCACACTTGGCCGACGGCAAACGTAGGGGCGGGGGCTTCATCGGTGATGTCAGAGATCAGCTCAACCAAGTCTTTGCCGTCCGTGTCGTCTTCGATGTAAAGTCCCTCCGCCGTGTAATTGTAACCAACCGTACAATAGACGGGATAGGCGCTCCCCAATTCGATTTCACTGATCGTTGCATGCTCACCGTTGCGGCGCTTCCATACCTGACCAATCTTGAATTTCGGTTCCATTCCTTTCTCCTGATCCGGCACGCTGGCCGGGGTTGAAAATCAGCCGGGCTTGCGCGGCGGCGTGATCGGTTGCTGCCGACGGGGGTAAGCCCGCCCTCTGCGTTGCGCGCCGAAGCGCGCGGGGTTGAGGGGATGAGGGGTCATACGCGCTTTTCGCCGCCCAATGCGTCGATCAGCTCCGCCATCAGCTTGCCGAATTCCAGACTGAACAGCGCCAGGTCAGCGTCTTGGCGCTCGTGGTCGCCCAGGCCGGTTTCGGTATCGGCGTTCGATCCTTCCTTGAGCACGTCGAGCGGCGCGATGCGCTTGATGTCCAGCCCTTCGGTCAGCACGAACGAGATCCGGTCGGCCCATGTCATCGCCAGGCGCGTGGCCTGCTTTCCGCTCTGGATGTGCCGGCGCACGTCGTCGGCGTCGATCGAGTGGTGGACGTAGCGGATCGCGGCGCGGGTTTCGCCGCCAGAGCGCAGCTCCGTATCCTGGTCGATGGTGAAATTGGCGGGCGCTTCGTCCTCGGCCAGCCAGCCGGTCATTGCCGCGGCGGGCGACATTGCCACGTACAGGTTTTCGAGCGGGACCGGATCGAACGACTTCGCAAGCATGCCGATGACTTCGTCGGCGCGTGCGCTGCTGGCGCTGTCGATCAGCAGCAGGCCACGATCCAGCAGGAACAGCGCGCGGGTATCGCGCGAGACGCTGAACGCCTTGGGCAACAGCTCGTCGGTGACGCGCTCCTTGATTTCCTTCATCTGCTTGCGGCCAGGCTTGTAGCCCTGTTGTTCTTCGATCTCGGCGGCGCGCGCCTTCGTCACCTGGCTCACCACGCTTGGGGGCAGGAGCTTCTTGCTGGTGCGCAGCGTCAGCAGCACGGCATCGCCCACGCGGCGGGACAGCGCTTCATCGCCCTCATAGGGCGGCACCCAGCCGATGGACTGCATTTCCAGGTTATTGCCGTCGGTGAAGCGCTGCTTCGCCAGGGTGTCGTTCAGGTCGATGGCGGTCAGCAGGTTGAACGCGGCATCCGTCAGGCGGTAGACGCGGGCGTTCTTGAAAAATTGGGATTTGGACACGTCCTTTCCTTGTCGATCCAGGCAAAAGCGCCTGCCGGAACCGCCCACGCGGGGCGGTTCGAGCCGGAGCTATCGCTTAGACTTGTTCCTCGATCTCCTTGACCTTGGCCTTGATGTCTTCGAGCACCTTCAAGGGTTCTTCCATGGCGATGCGGACCAGATTGGCGAGCACCGCATCGACGGTCGGCTCAACGATCTTGGTTTCGCTACGGTCCTTGAGCAGCTTCACCTGTGCCTGCATCGTGCGCGCCGCTTCGACGATCGCCGCCTGCGTGATCTTGGCGACCGGCTCGCCGGGCTGCTGGAGGCGCAGTTGGGACAGCTTCGCGCGCTTGACCACTTCCGCGATGATGGCCGGGATGCAGCCAGCCAGCGCCAGGCCCGCGTCGGTCAGGTCGGCACCAGCGTCCAGCGTGTCGCCAGCGTACAGGCGGATCAGCTTTTCCACGGCAGGGCCGTCGGGCGGCGTCACGTCGATCACGGCGTCCAGGCGACCGGGGCGCAGCATGGCCGGGTTGATCGATTGCAGGTCGTTGGTGGTCAACACCGTGATGATGTTGGCGCCCTTGGTATCGATGCCGTCCAGGATGTTCAGAATGTCATCCATTTCGACGGAGCGCTCGCCGGCCGTCACGCGATCCACGTCTTCGCAGAAGATGACGCAAGCCGGCGACTGGTACTGCTTGGCGAATTCGATAGCGTCGGCCAGTTCGTCAGCACGCGGGATGTACACGTAGGTGACGCCAGCATCGACGGCCAGGCGCGAGGCAACCGTCGCGGCCATGGTCTTGCCGGTGCCGAAGGTGCCGCCAAGCAGCACGCCGCGCTTCACGGGGATGCCGTTGGCGATGCAGTCATGCACGCGCTGGATCGGCGTGAACAGATTGGTTTCGACGGACGCTTGCACGTCAGCAGCATAGATCAGGCCAGCCGGATCGATCTTGGACGTGTCGAGGAACTTCGGTTCCGGCATTTCCAGCGGGCTGCCGTTATCGTCGCGGAAGCGAATTTTGATAGCCTTGCCCTGGTAGATCGAGCCGGTTTTGAGATAGTCGCGCACTTCCTGGAACAGCGAGCGCACGGTTTCTTCGTCCAGGCGCTTGATGCTGGCGTGCAAGGCGAACGTGTAGCGGTTGCCCTTCTTGCTGACGGTGGTTTGCACATAGCCCTGGATGTTGGGCAGGGAGAAGCGGCCCCACGGCACGCGCTTGAACTCGCCCGGCGCGACTTCCACCGAGATCAGCTTGGGCGGCGTGTCGCCGAAAAAGCCCGGCGTGCTGGTGGCCGGTGCCCAGCCGAATTTGCGGATCAGGACTTCGGCCAGGGCGTGCGCGCCGTCCCACGGAGCGACGTCGTAGGATTCGCTGAACGCGGTTTCTTCTTCCTCGTACTCCTTGCGACGCTCCAGCAGGTCGATGGCGTCGTCGTAGTTCATGCCGGACGGCAGGGTCAGCTTTTCGCCGTGGCGGACGATGTCGGCGACGTTGACGCGCTTGGGGGTATCGCTCAGCGACTTGACGGCTTCGGCGACGGCGGCTTGCAGACGGGGATCAATCTTTTGGTTTGCCATTATGGTTCCTAGAAAAGTGGATGGTGCTGAAATTGCCCGCGAAGCGCGCGGGCGGCGCTGATTACAGGTTGATCGGATGGGTTATTGAACCGGGATTTGCTCGCCGTCCGGGAGCGTCACGGGGTCGTAGATCGAACCGACCTTCTGGAATTCACGGCTGTCGTGCAGGAATTCCAGGACATTGCCGTCAGGGCTGACAAAGGCGATGGCGAAGTCGTTGCGATGGGCCGGTTCCGGCGTGCCGTGGCCGCCTTGGCGATAGGGCGTGTCCAGCACCTGCGTGACGATGCAACGGTGCTCGGCCTTGGGCCAGTGGTAGTTATCGGCCGCAAAATCGCGCAGTTGCACGATGTCACCCACGGCGAAACGCTGCTTGTCGCCTTCGAGCAGGCCGCGCACCTGGGCAAGCGTCGCCGGCTCCCAGCCTTCGCCCTTTTTGCCGCCGATGACATGCACATCAGCACCAGCGCCAGTCAGAGCGCCAATCAGTCCTGCGATACCGTCGTTCTTGCTCATGCGAATCTCCAAAGTAGTGGAATCAGGCAAAACGCCTGCCGCTGGCCCGCACGCGAGCCAGGAGCCGGGGTTTTATTGGGGGTTGCTGGTGTCGGCTTGCATCATCGCGGCGGCGGTCTGATGACCCAGCACGACCAAGCTGTCGGCGTCCGTCTTGATGTCATCGACGCGATTTTCCAGGCCAGCGAACTTTATCAGCAGCACGAGCGCGTTGGTCATCGTCATGCCCAGGGCCATATCGGTCAGCATGGCGCGGCCGGGCTGGCTCTTGTCGTAGGTTTCCTTGGCGAGCGAGCGCGTGGACTTGATCTGCGCCGCCGTCAAAACAACGTCGTGATAGCGCTCGCCTTGCGTCTCCTTCAGGTGCGCGGCGAATTCCTGTGGGGTCGAAAACTGTTGTGCGTCCATTTCCTTTCCTGTTTGCGCCGTAGCGCTTGAATGGTGCCCTTGCGGGCGGGTGTTACTTCCTGTCACTGCAATCGGGGGCGAAGCGGGCCAGCAACATCAGGCCAGCCAGACCCAGACCACCTACGGCCATCATCACGTAAGAGACGATTTGAACGATGTGCATGGCGCTACCAGCCGATGATCCAGCCCAGGCCAGCGAAAAGCGCCAGCATGGGTACGCACCAGTAGCGCAGGTTGACGAGTAGCGATTTCAGCATGATCGTTCCGTCAGGCGGCGATGCCCATGTCGGCCTTGTCGGCCAGGATCACGCGGCCATCGGCCACCGCCAGCACCGAAGCGCCGGGGAATTCTTCCATGTAGGCGTTGGCGTCGCGCGTGCCGTCGTCGGTGTCCGGGAATTCGGCCAGGATCACGAACCAGCGGCCCGTGTGGCTGTACAGCTTCGGCTCGTAGTTCACGCCCGGCACACCGTAGGTGCGGCGAAACTCGCTCGGCCCCATGGGCGTGCGGCGCTCGCGGTCCATGATCCAGATGGAGCAGCGCGAGCACATGCCGTAGCCGGAATCCTGGTTGAACCACTGTTTCCAGCGTCCGGCGTCGCTGCCGCAGCAGGCGCATTGCAGTTGATAAGCGCCAGCGGGCGGCTTGATGGCGGGGGCGGTGTCGATATTGGTCATGTCGTTTGCTCCGGTGCGCATCACTCGAATGCCGCGGCGTTGCCCGCGATGGCTGCGTCGATGCAGTCGTTCTCGGTGTCGCCCGTCGTGCCCACCATGCCGCGCTCGGTTCGGAACGAGAGCAGGATGCTGCCCATGTACGGGTTGAATTCCGCGTCAGGGTGCGCCGCTGTCCAGGCCGCCCGCGTAGCGTCGCTGAATTCGGGCTTTTCGAGCGCATCCCAGGTTTTGGTATGCGTCTCGCCATCCCAGCAGCCATTCGCATCGTCCCAGGCGCTGCGATCGAAGTCAGAGGCGTTCTCAATGCCGTCGGCCAGATCGAACCAGACCGGGTTGCCGTCCAGCAGCGAAGCACCAAGCTCCAAACCGACGATCAGCACCGCACCGGGCGCGGCAGCAGCCAGCACAGCGGACAGGCGGGCCATGTAATCCTGATAGGTGTAGCCGTAGCCCGGGGTCACTTCGACGCCATCAACCTCGGCAAGAACGGCGGGACCGCTGGCGCTGGCTTCACCCAGGGCAGGGGAGCCATCCAGCCAGGCACCGAAATTCGCATTGGCGCAATCCAGCACGGCGGCGAGCATGGCGCGCGCATCACCGGGGGACTTCGCCTTGACGCGGATGGCGGCGGTCAGGGGTACGTCAAACAGGTATTCATGGGTGTCTTCGGACGGGCAAGCGCCGCCGTTATAGAAATCGTGCCGGTCGCGGTTCTTGCCGCAGTGGGCGCAGACGCGGAACCCTGTGCCTTGCCGGTACGTGGTCTTGGCTTCGGGGCGGATCACCACGGCGGACGGGATACCAGTCTCGACGTTGCGCTCGAATTGTTCGATGGCGCTGGTAGCGGTGGCTTGCATTTGAACTCTCCCAAGATGTCGATTGCTCGTTTCTCGTCAACCGTTAGGAGAATCATAATCGAAAACCGGAACGCCGTGCCGGTTTCACAACGTAATCGCTCATTGTATTTTTCTATCGGCGATCAAGCGCGATAGCAGAAACAAAAACGCCGCCCCATTTGCGGAGCGGCGCTATGCTAATGCGAGCGAAAAATCCATCACCCATACCATGCAGTGAGCCAGATGCGTTTATCACGCAGATCGATGCGCGCCTCCACCTTTTGTGAGCGCAGCGTGCGACCTTCGCGCGCGAGTGCGCAGCTCAGAACATCGACCACGAAGTCCTGAGCGCCATCGACAATAACACCGTCATCTACTTTCGTCGCGTCCTGCACGCTGTCGATGCGGTACACACGGTTCCCGCAATCGATAACTGACACGCGCAGCGCCCCGCCGCATCCGTTCATGATAGTTCCGCACTCCTGTCTTGCGTGTTGCTTTTTGGCACGGGTGGTTAGATAATCGCACCAGCCGCGAAGCACATTCGCCGTGCGTATGAATCGAGTCAACAGGCCCACCGCGATGCCGGACAAGACTTGCGGCGCGAAAAAGCCCCGCCTCACAAGGGATTCCACGAAGCAACGTGTCACGACGTCGCAGGAGTCTCATGATACCTCTCCACAGAAACCGACTGCGGCGAATTCGCGCGTAAAAAGTGGCGAGAAAACTTCTTCTAAATCCAAGCTTCGACGCGAACCGAAGCGTGCAAACAATTCCAATCATGCTGAAAGTGCTTCACACGAGCGTGATGACGCGCCTGTCGTGAAGAAGAATCCTGGCGGCCGTCCGCCGATGCCGTACTCGCCGGAGATCGGCGATGAGATTTGCGCACAGCTTGCCGATGGGCGCTCGCTGCGCACGATCTGCCGCGACGAGGCGATGCCAAGCCTAACGACCGTCTTCAAATGGCTTCGGGAAAACCCCGAGTTTGCGCAGCAGTACGCGCGCGCGAAAGAGGACGGCGTCGAGGCGATGATGGAGGATTGCCTGGAGATCGCCGACGATGGCACCAACGACTGGATGACGATCCAGAAGGGCGACGTCGAAATCGAAATCATCAACCGCGAGGCAATCGACCGTTCCAAGCTGCGCGTCGATACCCGCAAGTGGTTCGCCTCCAAGCTCAAGCCCAAGAAGTACGGCGACAAGATCGAGCAGACCGTCAAGGGCGACAAGGATGCGCCGCTGACCACCCGCGTGGTGCTGGTTCCGTCGAAGGAAACCGCCCAGGTTGAAACGCGGCCGATCGAGAAGGACGAGCCGTGAACCAGACGGCCATCGCCGAGGCTGTCGCGCAAGCGTTCACGCCCGAGGATGTCGTGTGGGAGCCGACGCCGCGGCAATCGGTGTTTCTGGCGTGCGATGACTTCGAGGTGCTGTACGGCGGCGCTGCCGGTGGCGGCAAGTCCGACGCGCTGCTGATCGATGCGCTTTGCCTACAGCACGACGGGCCGTACAACGCCAAGCACCGCGCCGTGCTGTTCCGTCGCAGCTTCCCCGAGCTGCGCGACCTGATCGACCGTGCGCTGGAGCTGTACCCGCTCATCGTGCCAGGCGCAGAGTACAACCAGACCGAAAAGGTGTGGACGTTCCCTAGCGGCGCGAAAGTCGAATTCGGCTACCTGCAACACGACAATGACCGGCTCAAGTACCGTGGCCGCGCCTGGAATTACATCGGGTTCGACGAGCTGACGCTTTGGCCAACGCCGACCTGCTATCTCTACCTGTTCTCGCGCTGCCGCAGCACCGACAAGACGCTGCCGCGCTACATCCGCGCCACCACCAACCCGGACGGACCAGGCCAGAAATGGGTCATGGAGCGCTGGGGCATCGACGAGCAGGGCGGCGAGACGAACCTGCGCGTCGAGATCGTGGACGATGAAAGCGGGATCATCACGATCATCCGTCGCCGATTTATCCCGGCCCGACTGTCCGACAACAAGCACCTGACGGGCACCGGCTACCGTGAAGCCCTGTTGCAGATGACGCCCGATGAGCGCGAGGCGCTGCTGAAAGGCTTGTGGAAGGGCAGCAAGGTCAAAGGCGCCTACTATCTCAACGAAATGGCGTTCCTACGCCAGAACGCGCGCATCCGAAGCGTGCCGCACCAGGCCGGCGTGCCGGTCAACACCTTTTGGGATTTGGGGTTCAACGACACCACGGCCATCTGGTTTCACCAGGAAGCGGCCCGCGAGCATCGGTTCATCCACGCCTACGAGAACAGCGGGGAAAGCCTCGAACACTACGCGCAGTACCTGCAATCGCGCGGCTACGTGTTCGGCACGCACTTCCTGCCGCACGACGCCGACAATAAGAGCCTACAGACCGGCAAATCCTCCAAGCAGATTCTGGAAGAACTTTTGCCCGGCCATCGGTTCGAAGTGGTGCCGCGCGTCGAAAGCGTGCTGTTCGGCATCAACGAAACCCGTCTCAAGATGAAAGGCCCGGTGTTCATCGACGAGAAAGAGTGCGGCGACGGCATCATCGCGCTCGATAACTACCGGAAGAAGTACAATGAGAAGCTGGACGTGTTCACGGAAGAACCGTTGCACGACCGCTATTCCAACTACGCAGACGCATTCAGGCAGTGGGCGCAGGGCTACAGGCCGTCGCCCGCGAACAACAACTCGCGCCCCAACAGGCGCAACCGTTCCGGGATGGCAGCATGACCAAGCATGCACTCGACCTCACACAGATCGCCTGGAGCAAGCAGCACGGCGACATCACCCTGATTGGCGCCTGGTTCGGCGACGATCCGATGGACAGCGCCGAGCAGAGCATGGACCTGCTGGGCACCAACGGCACGAATCACCTGTACAGCCGTGACCGCGTGCGCATGATTGAGGCGTGGTTCCGCCTGCCGGTCATGACCAAGCGCATTCGCGGTGGCGACCTGAACGGCGATGTGTGGGACGCATCCAACCCGTTCCACCAGGAGCAACTGCAAGGCGGCCGCATCGCCGTTATCGAGAAGGTCATGGCGCGCATGCACTGCGCCATCATGACCACGGGCGGCCTGTGCTACTTCGGCGTGACGCCGTACCGCCACAACGAATTCCCGTTCACCCCGATTTGGGGCTATCGCCGCGGCCGTGACGGCATGCCCTACGGCATGATCCGCAACCTGCGCGACATCCAGGCCGACATCAACAAGCGCGCTTCCAAGGCGCTGGCGATCATGTCCACGCACGAGATCGTGCGCACGATGCGCGGCTTGGCTGTTCGCCCGAAGGCGGTTGGAGCATTCCAGGAGGCGATGGACAACGCTGGCCTGGATATGAGCGATACCAAAGACCCGCTCTCCTGGTGGACGGATGTCGGCAAGGATGGCGAAATTGAAGTCGCCATGCGCACCAGCGAGGACGGAAAGCACAGCTACGATATCCGCCGCTACGACAACGGCCCGACCGTCGAGACGGCCACGGCCGCCAGCCCGACCGAGGCGGTCGAGGTCGTCGAGCGCATGCGCCAGGCCGCGACCGCGCCCGCTGTTTCTGCTGCCCCGAGTGGTGCGAAAACCGCACCGGATGCCGCGCCGGCTGCTGGTCGGTTCGCCGGAAACAAGATTTTCACCGAGGACAAGGTGACGGCAGCCCGCGCCCGCCTGCGCGAGAAGTTCGGGCGCCTGCACAGCGGCATAGATCCCGAGGTGCTGATCGACGGCATGACCATTGCCGGCGCCTACATCGAGGAAGGCGTGCGCGATTTCAGCGCTTACGCCAAGGCGATGATCGATGACCTGGGCGACGGCGTGAAGCCCTACCTGCTGTCGTTCTACGAGGCCGCGCGCAACTATCCCGGCCTGGACACCAAGGGCATGTCGAGCGTGGACGACGCCAAGGCGGCGCACGCCGCGCTGCTGACGCCGGCCGACGCTCAAACCGAAGCCGTCGGCACGATCGAGAAGAAGCCCGCCAAGCGCACGCGCAAGACCGGCGCCAAGACCGACATGACGCTCACCCAGGATTGGGGGATTGAGCATATCGACGCCTATTCCGACGAGGGCGAGCAGGTGAAGGCCGCCTTCATGAAGGAATCGCGCGCCTACCTGTCGGCTGTGGCCGGCGTCCTGACCGAGAACGGTTACACCCCGCACACGGACGCCAAGGGGCGCCCGGAAAAGCCAGTCAGCGCCAACGAGGGCGGCGTGGCGGGCAGCGGCGATGTATCGCTGACGCTGGCCGGGCCGGACGGCATCGGCGCATATGTAACGATCGGCGGGACCGCGCTGCGCGGTGTTGTCCCCACCACGGAGAGCGGTATTTCCGTGATGTACCGCGCTGCGCGGGAAGGTGATAAATTTGGAGCGAAGGGCCAAAACAATTGGGCGCCGGTAGACTTGTCGGCCGCCGATCTTGCGGCCATGATCGACAAAACGGTGCGCGCCAACGCGCGCCAGGAGGCGAGCAAAAATGACACCGAAACAGCTACGCGAGACGTTGAGCCTCGCGCTGGACAACCTGGCACCGCAGGCGAAAGCCGAAATGAAGGTGCGCGGCGAAGTGACGCAGTTTCTGGACAGCCTGACGGAGCAGACGCTGGCATCGATCAGCGCGGCCAAGGAGCAGATCGGCAACGAGGCGGCGACGCGCAACCCGCCGTTCAACAACGAGGCGACGCTGGTGCCGATGCTGAACTCCGCATTCAAGGACGCGGAGAACGTGGCGCTGGAGCAGGCGATCGAGCAGATCACCAGCCTGCAAGCGCAGCTCGAAACTACCGAATTGCCGATGGCGAACTGACGCGCGAGGGGTCGTGGAAGGCCACGGCCGCGCGCAACGTCGATATCGTCGATCTGGTCAAGCGCCTGGAGGCCGAGGGCCGCGTTGCGACCCAGGACGAGCGCGCATTGCTGGCGAAGTTCACCGGCTGGGGCGCGTCCGAAATCGCCAACGGCGTTTTCCCCGACCGCTACGGCAACTACAAAGCCGGCTGGGAAGAATTGGGCAAGCGCCTGAAAGCCGCGCTGACGCCCGAGGAATACGAGCAGGCCAGCCGCTCCACGCAATACGCCCACTACACCAGTGAAGGCGTCATTCGCTCTATCTACAACGGCCTGGGCCGCCTGGGCTTCGCGGGCGGCGCAATCGTCGAGCCGGGCGCGGGCGTGGGCCACTTCAACGGCCTGATGCCTGCCGGCATGGCGGCGAATTCCAGCTACACCGGCATCGAGTATGACGGGCTGACCGGCGCCATCGCAAAGCACCTGTACCCCGAGAGCAACATCATCATCGGGGATTACACCAAGACCGCGCTGCCGAAGGACTTCTTCGACGCGGCGATCGGCAATCCGCCGTTCTCGTCCACCGTCATCACCAACGATTCCGAATACAAGCGGCATGGCTTCATGCTGCACGACTACTTTTTCGCCAAGACGCTGGACCGCGTGAAGCCTGGCGGCGTGGTCGTGTTTGTCACGTCCAAGGGCACGATGGACAAGGCCAGCAGCAAGGCCCGCAAATACCTGGCCGACCGCGCCAACCTGGTCGGCGCCGTGCGCCTGCCGCAGACCGCATTCAAGGACAACGCCGGCACCGAAGTGGTGACGGATGTACTGTTCCTGCAAAAGCGCGGCCCCGGCATCGAGGACAACGGCGTCAAGTGGCTGGGCACGAAGGACGTCAAGACCGCCAAGGGTGAGGCAACGCCGGTCAACGAATACTTCGCCGATCACCCCGACATGGTGCTGGGCGAGCACGCGCTGACGGGCAGCATGTACCGCGCCAACGAGTACACCGTCACGCCGCGTGAGGGCGACATCGAGCAGCAGTTCGCCGCGGCGCTGGAGAACCTGCCGCAGAACATCTACCGGCCCGAGCGCGGCAGCCGCGCCGAGCGCGCCGCCGTGCTGGACCGCGACTACAACCCGCGCAACCGCAAGGAAGGCGGCTTGTACCTGGCCGACGACGGCAAGCTGATGCAGGTTGAAGACGGCTCCGGCGTCGAGGTGGCCGCCCGCCGCAACGCCGAGGGCAAGGAGATCAAGCTCAAGCCGGCTGATAAGCGCTGGCTCAAGGGCTATGTGGGCGTGCGCGATGCGCTCAAGCAGGCGCAGTACGACCAGTTGACCGATGGCGACTGGCAAGCATCGCTGAACACGCTCAACGCCGCCTATGACGCATTCGTGGCCGAGCACGGCCCGGTCCTGGCTTACAGCACGATCGAGCGCACCAACCCCGACGGCAGCGTGTCGGAGTCGAAGCGGTTCAAGAACAAGCCGCTGTTTGAAATGGACGCCGAGGGCGCGCTGGCTTACGCGATGGAGCGCATCCGCGAGGACGGCACCATCGAGAAGGGCGTCGCGCTGCGCGATCGCGTGCTGCGCCGGCAGCCCGAGCCGAAAATCAGCACCACGCAAGATGCTTTGTTCGTGACGCTCGATCGCCTGGGTCGGCTGGACATCGACGAGGTCGCCCGCCTGGCCGGCACCACGCGCGATGACGCGATTGCCTCGCTGGGCACGGCCATCTACGAGCACCCGGCCGACGGCTGGCAGCAGGCAGACGAATACCTGTCTGGCGACGTGGTGCAGAAGCTCAAGGAGGCGCGCGCCGCGGCGGAGATCAACCCGCGCTACAAGCGCAACATCGACGCGCTGGTTGCCGTGCAGCCGCGCCCGCTTGGCCCGACCGATATTTCGGTGCGCATGGGCGCCAATTGGGTGCCCACCAGCGACTACGTCGATTTCGCCAAGGAGATCATGGGCGAGCAGGTGCGCGTCACCCGCAACGACCAGACCGGCGACTGGCGCGTCGAGAGCCTGAGCGGCAACCCCGCATCGGAGTGGGGCACCAGCAAGATGTCGCCGGCCGCGATCATGGATGCGGTCGTCAACAGCCGCCAGATCAAGGTCACGTACCGCGACCAGGACAACAAGACGCACGTTGACGACGTCGAAACCGAGAAGGCCAACGACACCGCGCGCAAGATGCGCGATGCATTCTCGCGCTGGATTTGGACCGATGGCGCCCGCGCCGATCGCCTGGCGGCCTACTACAACGAGCACTTCAACAACATCGCGCCGCGCCAGTACGACGGCAGCCACCTGACGCTGCCCGGCGTGTCGCTGCGCTTCAACCTGTACCCGCACCAGAAGCGCGGCATCTGGCGCAACATCCAGGACGGCGACACCTACCTGGCGCACGCCGTCGGCGCCGGCAAGACGTTCACCATGATCGCGGCCGGCATGGAGCAGAAGCGCTTGGGCTTGATCGAGCGGCCCTGGTACGTCGTTCCCAACCACATGCTGGCGCAGTTCTCGCGCGAATTCCTGGAGTTGTACCCGACGGCGCACATCATGGTCGCCGACGAGCAGAATTTCCACACGGGCAACCGCCGCCGCTTCATCGCGCAATCGGCGCTCAATAACCCCGACGCGGTCATCATCACGCAATCGGCGTTCGAGCGCATCGCCATGAGCGACGAATATTCGTCGCGGTTCATCGGCGACCAAATCGACGAGTGGAAGGCAGCGCTGGCCGATGTGGACAGCAACGACCGCATTACCCGCAAGCAAATCGAGCGCCGCATCGAGCAGTTGGAGCGCCGCCTGGAGTCGAAGCAGGCCAAGGAGAAGAAGGACGTGCTGATGTCCTTCGAGGATACCGGCGCCGATTACCTGTACGTGGACGAGGCGCACGCCTACCGCAAACTGGATTTCGCCACCAACCAGGGCAACATCAAGGGCATTGATCCGGCCGGCTCGCAGCGCGCGCTGGATCTGTTCATGAAGGTGCAATACCTGCGCGACAAGCGGCCGGGCCGCGCCGTCACGCTGGCGAGCGGTACGCCTGTTACCAACACGATGGGCGAGCTGTTCACCGTGCAGCGCATGATGGACCCCGAGCAACTGCGCGCTGACGGTCGAGGTAAAAGTGCCGGTGCCGTGCGATCCGCCGCGGCCGGCGCGGCCGGCGTCCGCCGTTGATGCGCTGCCGCTGGGGGCAGGGATCGGCGCGCAGATGCGAGCGCTGCGCGCCGATCGGGTCAGGGGTAAGGCCCACGTCCAGCAACTGGAAAATGCGCTGGCCTCCTGCCGTTGAGGTACAATTGCCTCGCAACTCCCTCCCTTTGACCCGGCCTGGCCGGGTTTCTTTTTGCCTATAGGTCGAGCTTGGCCGCCAAGTCGGACGGCTTCGGCTTGTAGTAGACCTTGAGCATTTCTAGCGTCTTGTGCCCGGTGATGGCCGACAGCTCCAGCACGTTCGCCATTTTGGCCGCGATGTTGGTGGTGGCCTCGCGGCGTGCATCGTGGAATCGGACGTGCATCAGGTCGAGATCGATGCGGGCCTCGCGCATCAGCTTGTCGAGGTGGCCGGACGTCACCTTGAACACGCGATCCTCGGGTTTACCCGGCCCGGCGATCTTGAGCAGGGCGATGGCCGCCTTGGACAGCGGCACGTCCCGTTCCTCGCCGTTCTTGGTCATGTCGAGGTGCGCGTATTTATCGCCAAAGAAAATGTCGCGCCACTGCAACGACAGAATCTCGCCCTTGCGCATGGCCGTCTCCAGGGCGAAGCACAGCACCAGCGCCGCCCATTGGCTGGAGTTCGTCGGCCGCGTGACGCCATCCCATCCCAGGTGCTCGATCAACTGCCGCTTCGCATCGTCCGGCACGCGCTGCGTGCGCGCCCTCGGTTTCTTCGGCCAGGTAACGAGCCGGCATGGGTTCACGGTCAGCCCGAGCCGCCATTCCTTGATGGCGATCTTGAACACGGCCGAGATCAGGCCCAGCTCGCGGCGCACGGTAGCCGGCCCCACTTCCGCCAGCCGCTGGTCGCGCCAGTCGGCCATGTCCGGCCCGGTGATGCCGATGGCCGGGCGCTGGAACAGGGGAAAGCGCCGGACCAGCATGCGCAGCCTGATTTGTTCCCAGCGCGTGCCGCGCTTGGTCGGCGAGATTTCATCCCCGTAGCGGATCATAAGGGAAGCGATCGATGGCGCCGACACTTCGGCCTTGGCCGCCTCGCGGGCATGCTCAACCGTCTGGCCCTCGCCGATTTTGGCCTCGATGGCTGTTGCCCACTTGACCGCGTCGGCCTTCGTGTCGAAGGTCTTGGTCATGGACGTGGTTGCTTCGTGGGTCTTCTTACGCACTATCGCGCGCCAGGTGCGGCCGCGCTTCTGGTAGGTCGCCATCAGGCAATTTCCTTTCCGTTTTGTTAACGGAATCGGACCTACCCGCTGGTACAGTCTTGGTACACCGGGCCACGAAAACAGATCAGATTGCGCGAAAGCGCGTCAGAAAAAATATAGGGATTTCAATTAAGTAGCTGATCTATAGGGGGTCAGATAGTCGCTCCGAGCGCACCAGGCAATGAATACCGTGCCGCTTAAATGCCGGACGGGCGATGCGTGACGCTTACAGCAGCGACGCAGGCCGAAAACTCATGCAAACGCAGTACTCGTCGTTGCCTTGCTGTAACAACGTTAGCATAGATCGCGCGGGGACGGAGTTCGGACAACGATTCTGGCGGACTTAAATCCTCGTATCGCGTTCGATCCCGACTGCCTCGACCGGAGCACAAGCATGAAATTCCTCGGCCACGTCTATCGGGTCGTCTCCAACTTCGCTTTCCTGGCGCTGGTCTATTACAGCCTGAATCTCATGGAGAAGTATCCGCAACGTGCGGTCCTTGCGATCCTGGTGCTGGTCTACGCTGTCATGCGCGCAGTGACGGCGTTCCGGTCGTTTTATTTCTTCCAGCGCATTGAGCGGCTGGAGGCCGAAGCACGGCGCCTGGCGGGTTTCATTGATGAGGGGCCGGCCGCGTCGGCTTCGCGCAAGCAAGTCGTCAGCGAGGTCGGCTCGCTGCGCCGGGACGGCGAAGTGCGATCCTATATCGACCTGTTTTTTCTCGCGATGGTCGTGCTGCTCTGCGTGGCAAAGATCGTGACGAACTGATCCCTTACACGTTTCCTTTTTTGACCTGAACCAGGCGCTTCAGCGGACGTTTGCCGGTATGTGTCGTTGCCTGCGCGGTTCCGCGACCTGGCGTGTGAGACGTGGCGATCCGGCGAGTATGTCCAGGGTGGGACTTGCCGGCGGTCCGCCGCCGCGAGGCACCAGCTTCGGCCGAGACCAGCTTTGTGCCGTCCGTTTCACGCTGCTCGGCCGAGACTGGCCGGGAGCGGGCCACGGAAGCAGCGAGGGCTCGCGCCGCCGTCCACGGCCTGTCCGGCATCTCGAAAATGCCCTGCGCCGGCGCGGGCAGGGTGATTGTGGCGTTCTCCAGCGCAAGCGCCGCCTGCCGCGGCCAGGGTGCTTCCCGCGGTAGCGGAACTCCATGCGCGCGCCGTTGCGGGAGATCCTGCCATTCCGGGCGCCATCCCCAATTCGATAGCGCAGGCGCCCCAAGCGCACCGGCCTCGGCGAAAACGAACCTGGGGATTTTTGGCCAGTGCGAGATCGCCACATTCTCCGACGGCGGATGCAACTGCCATTGCTGTGGCTCGGTTGGCGTCGCCGGTCGCTCCGGCGTCGCCGGCACCACATGGACGATACGATAGCCGCGCGCTTTCAGATCCTGGAGGATCCTCGGCAGTGCAGCGACGGTGCGAGCCTGAATGTCATGGAGCAGCAGGATGCCTTTTCCCTTGGCCTCGAGCCGCTTCATCGCGAGATCGTAGACGCGCGAGGACGGGATATGCCGCCAGTCGTCGGCCGGAAAATCGGCACTCCAGGTCTGGATGCCCTGCGATGCCAAATATTCCTCGACGCCTTCGGCGCGCAGCAGGCCGGGGATGCGGAAGAACGGTGCCAGCGCGGTCTTGTCGCCGCCGAGCGCGGCCAGCGTTGAGGCGATGCCTTCGTCGATCTCCTGCCTGGCCTTCTCGATCGGCATCTTGTGGAAGGTCAACGGATGATTCTGGCTGTGGGTGCCGATGCTGTGGCCGGCGTCGCGGAGCTTGCGGACGCCTTCCGGATTGTACTGGGCCATGCGGCCGATGATGAAAAACGTCGCCTTCACGCATTGCGCGGCGAGGATATCCAGGACCTGATTGCTGTTGCGTGGCAGTGGCCCGTCATCGAACGTCAGCACCACCTCGTGATCTTCAAGCGGCAGCGTTTCGGGATATTGCATGGTGCCTATGCGCGGATGCTGGCGCGGATCGACCACCAGGGTACGCGAAGTGCCGAGCGCGTCGGGATGGCCGGGGCAATCGGCGGCCAGCGCTCCCTGTGCGGAGAGGCAGGCGAGCAAATTGAGACAAAGGACAGCAAATACCCGAACGCCAACCGACCCGTCACCTGCCATGAAACACCGTCTGGATTCCCATTTTACACGGGATTAGTTACATGCCGTGCCGTGAACACAGCCTTAATTGTTCGACTTCCGCACATGATTTTGGGTTCACTATTTCGGTTCAGCGGGCCGCCTTAACATCGGCGCCGGACGTGGCCGGCACCAGATGGACCACGCGATAGTGATTGTCCCTGAGATAGCGCAGGAAGGCCGGCAGCATGGCGGCGGTCTGCGCCTTGGGATCGTGCAGCAGGATAATGCCCTTGCGGGCGATGGTGAGCCGGTCGGTCAATAGCTTCAATTGCTGGCTCGGCGTCATGGGATTCCAGTCGCTGGCCCAGAGGTCGGCGCCGAACACCGCGATGCCGCGCGACTGCAGAAGATCTAGCGTCTGGGGCGTCATGTTAAAGTACGGAAATCGAAAGAATGGCGTGCTCGGGGTCGTGGTTGCCACGCCGTGAAGCGCCATTTCATCCGCGGCGATGCCCCTTTCGATCTCGGCCCTGCCATCGTCCAGGCTCATGTATTTGAGGTTGTTATGGCTCCATGTGTGATGCCCGATGGTGTGGCCTTCGGCTGCAATCCGCCGCACCAGCGCCGGATGCTCTGACGCCGGCTTTCCGATCAGGAAGAACGTCGCGCGGACGCACTCATCGGCCAGCGCCGCCAGCACTTTTGGTGTCGTCGCCGGCCATGGGCCATCGTCGAATGTCAGCACCACCTCGTGGTCTTCGAGCGGCAGCGTCTGCTCGAAGCTCTTCAATCCGACCCGCGGATAGGTCGCGGGATCCACTTTGAGAATGCGCGAGGTGCCCAGCGTTCCGCTGCGCGGGCACTCGGCGGCCTGCGCTGCCGCGCTCCACGCGATCGCTGCGACAAGGGCAGCCGACAGCAGATTGATGGCCGATGGCCCTGTTTTACGCTGGTACATATTTATCATTGCGCTCGGTGTTGCCGATTGGGTAATGCCTGAAATACCAACTCAGACGAGTTCGGCAATTCTGTCAAATTGGCGAGGCGCGGCATGGCCGAGAATATCGACGTTGCCCAATCCGCCGATGCGTCGGTGCTCGATCGCCATCCGATGCGCGACGAAGAAAACGATATTCGTCCGGAATTCGTCGCAGAAATCTCCCGCGCCATCCACGCCGCCGATGAGCCGTTCCTGCGCGCCATCGTGGCGGAACTCCACGAGGCCGACCTCGGCGATCTGATTGCGGCGCTCGAGCCGGAGGACCGCGTCCAGCTGGTCGAGTTGACGGGGACGGATTTCGATTTCTCGGCGCTCAACGAGGTCGATGACGCCGTCCGCGAGGAAATCCTCGAGGAACTTGAACCGGAGACGGTCGCGGAGGGGGTCCGCGAACTGGAGTCCGATGACGCCGTTGAGCTGTTGCAAAGCCTCGACGAAGAGGACCAGGAAGAAATCCTCGAGAAGCTGCCGTTGCCGGAGCGCGTCGCGCTCGAGCGCAGCCTGCTGTATCCCGAAAACTCCGCCGGACGGCGGATGCAGACCGAGTTCATCGCGGTGCCACCGGACTGGAATGTGGGGCAGGCGATCGATTACATGCGCGACACGCCGGACCTGCCGGACCGGTTTTACGAGATCTACGCCGTCGACAATGCGCAGCACTGGCAGGGTGCGATATCGCTGGACGCGCTATTGCGTGCGCGCCGGCCGGTACCGCTGGCTGACCTGATCGATGAGGACCGCCGCCGCGTCTCGGTCCTGGACGACCAGGAAGAGGTGGCCCGGATGTTCGGCAAGTACAATCTGGTCGCAGCGCCCGTCGTCGATACCGCAAACCGGCTGGTCGGCGTCATCACCATCGATGACGTGGTCGACGTGATCGAGGAAGAAGCGGACGAGGACCTGAAGGCGCTGGGTGGTGTCACCAGCGACGAAGAATTGTCCGACAACGTCTGGACCATCGCGCGGGGGCGCTTCAACTGGCTGCTGGTCAATCTCGCCACCGCTTTCCTGGCATCCTCAGTGCTCGGCCTGTTCGAGGGCCAGCTCGAGAAGATGGTGGCGCTGGCGGTGCTGGCGCCGATCGTCGCCAGCCAGGGCGGCAATGCCGCGACCCAGACCATGACGGTCGCGGTGCGCGCGCTTGCGACCCGCGAACTCGGTTCGAACAATGCATTTCGCGTGGTGATGCGCGAGGCCTTGGTCGGCCTCGTCAACGGATTGGCATTCGCTGTCATCACCGGCATTGCCGCGGTGGCCTGGTTCAAGATCCCCGGGCTTGGCGTGGTGATCGGGCTTGCGATCATCTGCAATCTGGTGGCGGGTGCGCTGGGCGGGATTTTGGTTCCGATCGTGCTGGACCGGGTACGGGCCGATCCGGCGGTAGCATCTGGGACCTTCGTGACGACAATTACCGACGTGGTCGGCTTCTTTTCGTTTCTCGGTATCGCGACGTTGTGGTTCGGCCTGAGATAGGCCGGGATGCCGTGGTCGCGTATCGTTAGTCGAACCTTAACGCGCATCGCCGACTATCCCTGATCTGGAGTCGAGCATGCGCTTGCGGCTGAAGGCGGACGGACGGATCGTTGAATTGAGGGACGGGCAGGAGTTTCCGCTCGCGCCGGCCGCTCCCGCTACAGCGGCAGAAGCGACCGCGCTGCCGGCGGTTCGCGACCTGCGTCGGCGCTCGCGGTTGACGCAGCTCGAATTTGCCGCCCGGCTCGGTGTGCCCGTGGAGACGATCAGAAACTGGGAGCAGGGCAAGCGGATGCCGCGCGGCCCGGCGCGGGCGCTTCTCGCGGTGATTGCCCATGCTCCGGACACCGTGTTTGCCGCTTTGGCCACGGGCTCATCGAACGCCTGAGTGTGGAACCGGCTGCGGCCTTGTTGGCAGCGCAGTTCCGGGCGGACATAATGGGCTCGATCTATTCGGGGGCCTATCCATGCAATTCGTCGAGGCCAACGGCGCCAAAATCCCGGCGATCGGGTTGGGTACCTGGGAATTGCGCGGACGTACCTGCGCGCGCGTGGTCGAGCAGGCGCTGAGGCTCGGCTATCGCCACATCGACACCGCGCAGTCCTACGGCAACGAGCGCGAGGTAGGCGATGGCCTGCGCGCTTCGGGAGTCCGGCGTGGCGACGTATTCGTGACCACCAAGGTCTGGACCACCCATTTCGCGCCCAACGATCTCGAACGGTCGACAAAGGAGAGCCTGGCCAAGCTGCATCTTTCCGAAGTCGATTTGTTGCTGCTGCACTGGCCAAATCCACGGGTGCCGTTGGAGGAGACGCTGGGCGCCCTGGCGCGTGTCAGGAAACTCGGTCTGGCCAAGCACATCGGTGTTTCGAACTTCACGGTCGCCTTGATCGAGCAGGCGGTAGCCGCCTGCCCGGAGCCTCTGGCGTGCGACCAGGTCGAATACCATCCCTATCTCGACCAGACCAAGGTGATCGAGGCCTGCAAACGGCACGGCATGGCGCTGGTCGCTTACAGTCCGATCGCGAAGGGCCGGATCAAGGGTGACCAGGCGCTGACGCGGATCGGGCAGGCCTACGGCAAGACGGCCGCCCAGGTCAGCCTGCGCTGGCTGGTGCAGCAGAATATTCCGGCGATACCGCGGACCTCGAAGATCGAGCGGCTGTCGGAAAACATCGAAATCTTCGATTTCGAGTTGTCCGACGACGAGATGCGCCAGATCTCCGCCCTGGGCGGCGCTGGTGGCCGGCTCACCGATTTCGGGTTCGCGCCGAAATGGGATTGAGACTGCCGCAACCGCCGCTATTCTGGCGGGCGGGGACGACATCGAAAACATCGATCAAGTACGGTGGAACCAGGGCAGGCCATACGCACAGGCATCGCGGCATCGGCGGTCGCTCATCTGTCGGTTCTGATGCTCGTGATCGTGTTTTCCGAGGTGCATCCGTTCGGTTCGGTGACGGCTGAGCCGATCGCGGTGGATATCGTGACGCCCCAGGAAATCGCTGAGGAGAAGGAGGTCGCTGAGAAGCCGGAGCCGCCTCCGGCGCCCACGCCGCTACCCGATCTCTCGGTAGTTGAGAAACCCGCGGCTTCAAGCCCACCCGCGCCGGCGGCCCAGCAGCCGGCAGCCGCAAAACCGGAGAAGCAGGCAGCCTTGCCAGCGGCGTCCCTCGCTCAACAGCAGGCGACCGCGCAGCCGCAATCGCAATCGACTTCACCGGCGCCGGCCTACATGCCGCCCGAGCCGGATATTTCGGTCAAATACCATGTCATGCTCGGCTTGCCGCAGGATCTTTCGCAAGGTCTTCCACCGGGAGCGTCCCCATCGCGATCGGCCGACAGGCCCGGCGATAGTTTCGATGCGCCCGCCACCAAGGCCGCCGATATCGCCGCCGGCCCGGTGGCGGAATTTCGTCGCCATCTCAAGACCTGCTCCAAACTGCCGGCATCGATGACGGCCACCGACGACATCAAGGTCACGCTGCGCGTGTTCATGACAGTGGAGGGGAAGCTCGCAAGGGAGCCGGTCTTGATCGAGGCCAGCGCTTCCATGAAGGGACCGCTCTTGATGCAGAGCGCGATCAGTGCGCTGCAGGCCTGCCAGCCCTATGCGATGCTGCCGGCGGACCGCTATGGCGAATGGAAGGTGCTCGACCTCAGTTTTACGCCGCGGGATTTCGCGGGCGGCTAGGCCGGCCCGCAGGCGCGTATCCCGATTTCTTGCCAATACGCCCATGAAATCGATGGATTCTTTCCGCGAATATTAATCATGCGCGTCATTGGAACCTGCGCGACGCACCCCAAAAACGAATTGGTTCGTTGCTGGTGACGAGGTTGTGCGCGCAACAATATCGAGGAGGCGTTGGAGATGGCTGAAGATCAGAAGGCTGGCAGCTTGATCGATCTGGTTGCCTTTGCCAAGGACGCGGGCGATCAGCCAACCAGCACGCTCAAGCGAACCCTCGCAGCAATCCGACACCACTTGGGAATGCAGATTGCTTACGTCTCGGAATTTACCAACGGTCGAACCATTTTTCGGGAAGTGGACGCGCCGGGACTTGAAGCTCTGGTCAACGTCGGAGATTCCCGATCTTTGGATGATGTATATTGCAGACACATTCTCGAAGGACGGCTACCCGAACTCATCCCTGATAGCTCGCTGGAGCCCTTGGCAGCGGCGATGCCGATCACCTCGGCGGTCCCTATCGGTTCCCACATCAGCGTGCCGATCCGGCTCCCTGACGGGCAACCCTATGGCATGTTCTGTTGTGTCGGCCTCGAAGCCAATCCGTCATTGAACGCGCGGGACCTGCAAACCATGAGGGCGTTCGCGGAGCTTGTGGCATTCGAGATAAACCGCAACCTTGAGATCCGCAAAGCCGTCGAAGAAAAGCGCGAACGGATAGGTGGTGTTATAAGCGCCGGCCAATTTTCGATCGTCTACCAGCCGATCTGGAACCTGCGCTGCCAGGATGTGGTTGGATTCGAATGCCTGGCCCGCTTTTCCGCAAACCCGGATCGGCCGCCGGACCAATGGTTCGATGAGGCCGCTGAAGTTGGTTTAGGGTTGGCGTTGGAATTGGCTGCCATCCGGCAGGCGCTCGGCTCCCTTCCGCTGCTTCCCGATCGCCTGCATCTCGCGGTGAACGCGTCGGTGGAGACAATCATGAGCGGCGAATTTCTGGATATTGTGAATGAGGTGGCGCCTGGCCGGATCGTGCTCGAAATTACCGAGCACACCGGCATAGGAGACTACGCGGGCCTGCTGAATGCCTTGCAGCCGCTACGGCACCGCGGACTTAAGCTCGCGATCGACGATGCCGGCGCGGGGTATTCGAGCCTCCGGCACGTCCTGAATTTGCGACCGGATTTGATCAAGCTGGATATGGAGCTTACCAGGAACATCGATCTTGATCCGGCGCGCCGCGCGCTGGCGTCTGCCTTGATCGCTTTCGCGCGAGATACCGGCAGTTGCATCATCGCGGAGGGCGTCGAAACGGCATCGGAGCTCGCGACCTTGCAAACCCTCGGAGTCGAACAGGCGCAAGGATATTTTCTGGGCCGGCCACTGCCGTTGGATCACGCGCTGGCCCTGCAATGGATCGCGCCGGCGGACCGGGCTGCTCGCGTAGCCTGACGCGCAAACCTCATTCCGCCCTGCGACGCCGCCCGGTTCTGAACTTCCGGCCGGGCGACGTCAGTTCGGTTCTCAGCTTCGGCCTTCCTGCAGAGCGCGCCGGATTGCGATTTCGACCGGCGAGTAGTCGCCGTCTTCGCGTTCGAGCTGGAAAGGCTGGGCTGGGTGGAGCGGCGGTTGCGCCATGAAGCGTGGCCTCGAGCCGCGATGCCGCTGCGCGGCATGGATCAGGAAGGGATGGCACAAATAGACCGTGCCCGCGTCCCCGACGGCCAATGCTTCCGGCCGATCGGCGGCTATCTCGCTTAGCCTCAAATGCGACATGCCGGCTTCGCCGGCAGGTTCGAGCAGCCGCGCCATGTCGAGGTGCGAGCCTGCGCGTATCCGCGTCGGAGCATCCAACTCACCGACATCGGAGAACAGGAACAACATCAGCAGCGCCCGATCGCGGGAGGTCACGTTCACCCGCTAGGAAGAGAAATCGTTCTTCTCGTTCGGGTCGCCGGACCAGCCGGGGAAACTGAGGTCGACGTGCCAGCCGGCATCGCCGGGATCGTCCGGGTGAGGGAAACGTACCGGAAAGCTGCCGAGATCCGCACGCGGACGCCAGCGGCTCTTGCCGACAAGCTGGTCGAACGCAGTGTGGAGCAGGGGAGTGTTTACCGCTTTCCGGAACGGTTCTTGCCTATAATAGCCGAGACGGACGACGGGCCGCGCCCAGGATTTCGCGTCATCGGGATCGCATCCAGTGTCACGCCACAGGATGGCGCGGCCTTCATCGGCAAGCTGGCGTGGAAAGGCCCGGTCGAGCCGAACAAATCCGTCTTGAACAAATTGCTGTAGCTGTACGTCGCTGAGCGCGCGCACGTCTGGTGCATTCGAAGTCATGAAGTCCTCATATCGCCAGGCCAACCACCATCGCCTCGCGGGGCGAGTTGGGGAGGCTCATCCGGTCCTTAAGATGCGTCCCTGCCGAGCGACAGGCACGCTCGCTTCCGCCCGCCCGACGCGGGCAATGCCGTTAGCGGCTGAGGAAGAAGACCGAAGCGAATGTGAGGATCATCATCATGGTATGCGAAGGCTAGCATGGTCGTTGCGAAGCATCAACGAAGGAGCGAAGCTCTCGTCTCGCTCGCTGCACGCCCGGTGACGAAGATGGCCGTGCCGGGTTGAAGGTTTGCCGAGCGCCGTGGCAGGATACAGGCGAAAGCGAGGATTCACCCGGGATGACTTTGCAGCTTGTGATCGGCAACAAAAACTATTCGTCGTGGTCGATGCGGCCATGGCTGGCGCTGCGGGCCAACAACATCGCTTTCGAGGAGATTTTCATTCCGCTCTATACCGGCGATGCCGACAAGGAGCGAATCCTGAGCTTCACCCGTTCGGGCAAGGTGCCGGCGCTGATCGATGGCGATATCACGATCTGGGACTCGCTTTCGATCATCGAATACGTCGCCGAACGGTTTCCGGAAACCAGGCTGTGGCCCGAGGACCGCGCAAGCCGTGCGCATGCGCGCTCGATCTCTGCCGAGATGCATTCGGGTTTCGCGGCGCTGCGCAATGAATGCGGGATGAACCTGCATCGTCCGGTCGGCGCCATCCCGCTGTCGGCGGATGCACGGGCCAATGTCGCGCGCATCCAGCAAATCTGGGGCGAATGTTACGAGCGCTATGGAAAGCTCGGGCCGTTCCTGTTCGGAGGCTTCGGCGCCGCCGACGCGATGTTCGCTCCGGTGGTGCATCGGTTTCGCACCTTTGCCATCGAGGTGGCCCCCGACGCCCGGCACTACATGGATGCGATGATGGCGCTGCCGGCCTTTCAGGAGTGGACGCGCGCGGGCCTTGCCGAGACCCTTGTGATCGAGCGCTTCGAGACGGTTTGAGCCCGGATTGGCAGGTCCGCCTTCGCTATAGTGCGGCGGCCGGCGAAGATTCTTATGGAACCGGGAAATATTGCTTATCCCGCTGAAAAACCTGCAAAATTTGCGCATTTGATATGTCCCGATGTAACTGGCCAATTGGCTTGGCCCTGTGCTATACCGCCGCAGGGTTTTCAGTCGGCATAGCAAGCGGGGACCGTGGGCTCAGCCGGCGTTTTTGCGTGATGGAGAGGGCGTTGAAGCACAAGTTTACTGTGGGTGAGACCGTCTATTTCACTGCCAGCAATGTCGCGCGTCCGGCCGCCAGCGGCACCTATGAGGTGATCAAGCTGCTTCCGACCGACGGCGATGACTGCCAGTACCGGATCAAAAGCTCGACCGAGGCTTTCGAGCGGGTGGCCAAGGAAAGTCAGCTCAATATCTCCTGAGAAATGGCGCGCCGGCCGGGCGAGCGGTTCCGGTTCGCTCGCCGTGAAAAGGCCCCGTTCGCAGAACCATTCTGTGCGGGCTTGAGTCCGGTGCCGCCGGCACCCGCTTTTGCCGACTGTGTTTTATGCCGCGTTGAGGGACACCGCGCATGAACTGGGCTTGGGCTACATCGCTCGATCAACTCTGGCGTTCTCCGACTTTTCCGATGTGGCTGACGTTGGCCGCCGCTGGATTTTTCGGGATTATCGTTCTCATCACGCTGTTGCGCGCCGAGAAATCGGTGGCCAATGGTGCGCTGACCGTTATCACGCTGCTGGCGATCGGCGTCGCATCGGCTGCCACCCTTCGCGGGTTTGAACCGGCCGACCGGAGTGGGCCGGTTGAGACGCGACCCCCGCTACAGACCAGCGCCGCCCTGCCGTCGCTGTCCTGTCTCGACGAACTGGCAGGAGACACCGTTCTGGCGGCCTGCGAAAAAACGCTGTTCGGTTCCGCGGAAGCCGCGGCTGCTGCCGTGTCCTATGCGTCATCCCAGATCACGCGGCTGGTCGCGTTCGGCGATGTCACCGCGGCCAACAAGAACATGACCCCCGAGTTGCAGGGGTTGCGCCGCGCCGTCGAGCGCGACCGCTATGGGCTGATCGCGTATGTCCTGTACACGCGCGACGGATGTACGCCGTCGGATTGCGCGGTATTCCGCGCGCTGACGGATCGCCACCAGATCGTCGCCAATATGGACGAGAAGGTCTATGACGGCCTGATTTCGCGCTACGCGCCGTCATGGAATGCGCCCGCAGCCGCCGCGTCGGCGGCGGCCGGGGCGCTAGCCGGGCTTCCTCTCTCGATGCCGACGGGCAAACCGACCAATGCCGAATTTCCAACGGCGGCCTCGACGCCGGCCGTCAGTATCATGACGCCGGAGCCCACACGTGCGCCGGTGGCGAACGCGAACGCGCCATCGCCGCCACCGCGCCCTCCGGCGACGTCAGGCGTCGCGACGGTGTCTCCTGCGCCGGCGGCTGCAGCCAAGAAGCAGCCCGCCCCGAAGCGTTCGCCTGCGGCCGGGCCGGTTCGGCTGACGCCCGCCGCTGCAGCCCCTGCGTCCGCGCCTGAACCGGCGCCCGCGAATGAATGATGCTTTCAAAAGCCGCCGCTGATCGCTAATTGTCGGTTCATGCCACTTCACCTCATCAAGCTTGCCGTCGGCTGCGAGTCCGTCAAAGAACTCAAAGGCTGGGTCGCCGAGCGCATGGCGACCGCCAAGAAAAAGGGCCTGCCGCTGCGCCATATTCACATCACCCGGATGACGCCGAAGCGCGACGAGGAGATCCTCGCCGGCGGTTCGCTTTACTGGGTCATCCGCGGTGAGATCGCCGCCCGCGAAAAGATCATCGCGATCGAGCCGTTCCGCGACAAGGATGGGATCGGGCGATGCCGTCTGGTGATGCAGCCGAAGGTGATTGCGGTATCGCCGCGGCCGATGCGGCCGTTCCAGGGCTGGCGCTATTTCACGGAAGATGCCGTACCGCCCGATCTCGGCAAGGCCACCGCCAACAGCGTTGCGGCAATGCCGGAGCCTATGCGCCGGGAATTGCGCGATCTCGGGCTGCTATAGGCCGCGGGCCTTTAAACCCCGACATTGTCGATCAGGCGCGTCTTGCCAAGCCTCGCCGCCACCAGGATGCGCACCGGGCCATCCTTCACCGAGGTGATCGGCGCCAGCGTTTCGGCGTGCCGGGCTTCGAAATAATCGAGAACAAAGCCGGCGCCGGTGATCAGCTCGCGGCCGCCGGCCATCGCGGCCTCGATATCGTCGCCCGCGCGCAGCCGCTTGGCGCTTTCCTTCATGGCGCGGTACAGCACCGGCGCCGTCAGCCGTTCCTCCGGCGACAGATAGACGTTGCGTGACGACATCGCGAGGCCGTCGCGCTCCCTGACGGTTCGCGAGCCGATCACCTTGACGCCGAGGTCGAGATCGACAGCCATCCGCGTCACCACCCGCAATTGCTGGAAATCCTTTTCGCCGAAGATCGCGAAATCCGGCCGGACCTGCGTGAACAGTTTGCCGACCACGGTGGCGACGCCGCCGAAGAAATGCGGCCGGAAGCGATCCTCCAGCCCCGCGGTCGCCGGTCCTTCCGGGACGATCCGCGTCGCGAAGCCGTCCGGGTACATGGCCTTGACGTCCGGATTCCAGATCAGGTCGACATCCTCGGCGGCGAGCTTGGCGACGTCGGCCTTCCATGTGCGTGGGTATGAACCGAAATCCTCCGACGGCGCGAACTGCGTCGGGTTGACGAAGATCGAAACCACGACCTTTGCGGCGCGTCGCTTTGCCAGTCGAACCAGCGATACATGGCCGTCATGGAGGGCTCCCATGGTTGGCACCAGCGCCACCGTAGCCTTTCTCGCGCGCAGGCCATCGAGGGCGCGGCGCAGTGCAGGGACCGTGCGGGCGATAATGGGGCTTCGCGGCATCTGGGCTCGATCTATTGGGGTCAAGGAGGCGACTGCGGCCTCCGACTGGGCGGCGGGGATGCCGACCTTATCAAGGCCGGGGCTTCGTCGCAAAGGTCGGGGCTGGTCTCGATGAATGCGCGCTGCTCGCGTGTCCGATCACAGAGAGCGCGAGAAAACCGTGCGATTCATGATTAAGGCAGACGATCGAGGAAGACGGCGTCTTGTCGCGCATTTAGCTTGACAGCGCCGCCCGTGATTTGAAGATGTCCACAGGGGTGGGAAGATGTTGGTGCGGACCAGTCAGGAGCAAGCGGGCTCGGCACACGTCGTTGTGCTCGGCAACGAGAAGGGTGGTTCGGGAAAATCCACCACTGGCCTGCACATTGCCGTCGCCCTGATGAAAGCGGGCCAGCGCGTCGCCACCATCGATCTCGATTGCCGCCAGCAGAGTTTCACCCGCTACATCACCAATCGAAGCGCCTGGGCGCGCCGCACCGGCCTCGACCTCGAACTGCCGGTGCATCGCTGCATCAAGCTCGGCGAGACCATGCAGATTGCCGACAACGAGGCCACCGAATTCCAGCAATTCATGGATGCGGTGAGCGCGGTCGAGCGGACCTTCGATTTTATCGTGATCGATACGCCGGGATCGGACAGCTATCTGATGCGTCTGGCGCACTCGATGGCCGATACGCTGGTGACGCCGATCAACGACAGTTTCCTCGATTTCGACGTGTTGGGGACCGTCGATCCCGCCACCTACGCGGTCACCGGTGCGAGTCACTACTCAGAGATGGTGCGCGATGCCAGGCGCAAGCGCCGCCAGCTCGACGGCGCCTCTACCGACTGGATCGTGGTCCGCAACCGCTTGTCGATGATCGGCTCGCGCAACAAGCAACTCGTCGCCGACGGCCTCAAGGAGCTGTCGTCGCAGCTTGGCTTCCGCTCGGTCGATGGTTTTGCCGAACGCGCCGTCTACCGCGAATTTTTTCCGCGCGGGCTGACCGCGCTCGATGACATCGACGAGGCCACCCTCGGCACCCGTCCGAACATGGGCCATGTCACTGCGCGCGAAGAGGTAACTAGACGATCGATTCCAAGAAAGTTGTCATATGGGTGGGATTCATCGGTCGTTTCGAGCTCCTATATAGCGGTGGAGGGGCTTTGTGACGAAGGAT
>LNAP01000915.1_pt1 | contig 48203 bp, 42 predicted proteins | sample 602601 | NCBI WGS metagenome assembly LNAP01 (sample SAMN02440304, study PRJNA202911) | soil metagenome | biome: Subtropical and temperate rainforests or woodlands; isolation source: soil samples (1 kg each in a 20% v/v slurry with milli Q water) were... ...
GAATACGCGCTAGCAGCCGCAGACACGATGGAGGCCGAGCACTCTAGGCTGATTGAGGGACTGCGGCTGATTGAGTGCGAGCCGCTCAATGCGGAGTACATGGCCCGAAACATCCTTGACGGACTACCTGCCTACCACGACACGATGTTGAAGTGCGGCGAGGGTTGTAAGTGCAAAGTCGGCGCTGGCAAGACGGGCTCGAAGTGCATGGAACCGTGTTTTTCAAAGACAACCACCAGTACCGGTCGCAGTTGCGATTTCCAATTGCGGACGGCGCGTATGAGTTGGTGAAGATCGAAAACCCGGACATGACGCACCCGCTTTTTCATGTGGCAGGCGAATCATTCGAGGTTGTGCCGGATTCCGATGACGCAGCGGCCATGCCGCCCAACGCATAGGTAAGCGGCCTTCGCCGGTCTTATGGCGAAGGTCGCGCTTGACCGCCGAGTTGGGCGGTATTTTGAAAGGACGAACGATGAAAGAACTGAAAGAAGCGCCGCGCAGCATGCTGAAGTTTGAGGGCTCGCCCTCCGACGTGGGCGCGCAGATTTGGGAGCGGATGTGCAACCCGGCCGTGCGCGCCGTGACGGGACGCCCTGAGCGTGAGCGTGCCCAGCTTTACGCCGGCATTCTGATGGCCGCGATGGGCTCGATGGCCGCGGACTTCGGGCATGAGCGAGCAACCGACATCGTTCGAGACCTGACCGAAGCGTTCGCCGGAATGGCCGGCGAACTGGAAGGCGGGCTGACGCAGTGACGCCCAACGCCCAAGTAACCGGCACTTCGCCGGCCCTTATGGCGAAGCGTCCGGTTGACTGACGTGTTCGACACCACGGCACCCATGCGAGCAGCCTACGCAGACCCGCCCTACCTCGGCTGTGGAGCCAAGCACTACGGCGACCGGCACGACGCAGCTGCGGAGTACGACAGCCCGGAAGCGCACCGGCTTCTGATAGAGAGATTGTGCGACGAGTTCGACACATGGGCATTGAGCCTGCACGAGCCGAGCCTTCGGACGATTTTGACGATGTGCCCGGATGACGTGAGGGTGGGCGCATGGACAAAGCCGTTCGCGGCCTTCAAGGCCAACGTGACGCGGGCTTGGACATGGGAGCCGGTGATATTCCGGTTTGCGCGGCCACGGACGCGAGAGCAGGACACTTGGCGGGATTTCGTGAGCGAACCGATAACGATGCGGCGCGGGTTCCCCGGAGCGAAACCGGACAAGTTTTGCTTTTGGATTTTCGAGGGCTTGAACCTCACGGCAGAAGATGACTTTCATGACTTGTTCCCCGGCAGCGGTGCGGTGGGCGAGGCGTGGCAGAAGTGGAAAAACAGGATGGCCCCGGAGCAGTTTGAGTTAGTGGGGTCGAACGTAGAGGTAAGCGGCGGCGGTGCTTTTCCGCCGTCCGCTTGACCGCCGAGTTATGCCCTTGACTGGAGAACTGGAATGACAGATTACAAAAGCATGTTTGAACAAGCGGTGCGCACGCTGGCCGCGATTGATGAGGCGCTTGGCATTGGTGACGACGGTTGCGGCGACCCGGAGCAAACGCTTGATGCGATTGCCTGCCTGAAGGATCTCCAAAAAATGGAGACCCCACAACTGCGCAAGATACACCCGCTAGATTTTCCGATTGAAGTGTTTTTGGCTGACCTGACAACACGACCGGCAAACATCATCCGAGCCGAATTGGCAGGGTTCGCCTCATACGCCGGAACTGGAACATTCGACATTGAGCCGCCATTTACTGTGCGCCATCTGTGCATGTTCAGCCGTAGTGAAATTCGAAAGTGGCCGAACTTCGGGCGCAAGTGCTTAAACGAAGTGGAGGAAATGCTGCGGGCTAGAGGCTTGCAGTTGTGGGAGAACCACGACGAAAGATCGCTGCGCCTGCTGCGTGAGCATAAGGAGTATTTCAAATGACGACCGTGACCAAGGAAATGATCGGCGCTGCGCACGACGTGATGCTGGCGAAGGGCGATTTTGTTTTGTCCGCCGCGATGCTGGAGCGCATCTATCTGGCAATGGAGCAGGCAGCGCCACCACCGCAAACGCCGTTTGATACCTGCCCGACGTGTGAGGCGCTGGCCCGCACGGTGATGATGGATCAGACGGGGGCGGCATAACGCAGAGTTGTGCGGCTCGCCGAAGCGCAGCGTAGGCGAGTCCGAACGAACGCCGGGTTAGGGGTTTGGAGAAAGATATGGACACGCTGGAAAACGCACAGAAACGGGCTGAATATTGGAAAGCCGAGAGCATGGCGGCGACGAGGGAAATAGAGTCGCTGCGGGCGCAGGTTGCTGAACTGGCCGATGCTTTTACGGTGATTTGGGTAAGCGATGACCGCTCCGCGTGGGACGGCAAAGCGGTAGAACATTTTGACGCGCTGATGGCAAAAGTCGGCGCTGGCCAGACGGCAACCAAGTGGCATAACGCTTAGGTGAGGCGCGGGCGGCTTTTCGCGCAGGTCCCACACGAGCGACGGGTTATACGGCTGGCGGTTACTACGGAGGAAGACATGACATTTTTTTGCCACCCAGGCTGCCCAACGGTGCAAGGCTGGATAGACGGAGAAAGGACAGAAGGAATGCACACACCAGAACCGTGGATGGTAGATCCGGACGATAGGCCCGGCTACGAATGGAACAACCACATTGTTTCGGCGACAGACCCGAACCAGACGATTTGCTTTATGACGCACGACAACACGGCAGAGAACATCGAGGGCGAGGCCAACGCGCGCCGAATTGTGGCCTGCGTGAATGCCTGCAAGGGGATAAAGACCGAATCGCTCGAAATGGAAGTGCTGAGCTGGATAACCGACGAAACCGGCGAGAATCCTTTGCAGCGCGAACGTGACGAACTGCTTGAAGCGCGGAGGGCTTGCGGAGAACGGCTGATCGAGGTTGAGCAAGAGCGAGACGAAGCGAGACGGCAGACGGAAATTGTCGAGAACTACCTTGAGGCTGCGACTGGAAAGCTGGCAGAGTTAATCGAGGCCCGGCGGGCTCTCGGGGAAGAACTTGCGGCGACGAAACATCAACGCGACGAACTACTAGCCGGAAGGCTTGTTGAGGAACCGCTAAGAAGACAGATTGCAGAGTTGCGGGAAAAAGTCGACGCTGGCGGGCCGGCGATCTGGCAGCAGCCGCTACAAAAACTCGGCGCACGGCTGGCCGAATTGCTCGACGAGGATCAGTTCGCGGAGTGCGAGGCACTACTGCTGGCGGCCGGAGTGAAGCCGTATAACGCCTAGCTAACCGGCGCAGGTGGCTTTATCGCCTGCGTCCGTGTTGAGCGACGTGTTATGCCTTTGACAACGAAAGGATAATCAATGGAACACACGAAAGAGCCTTGGGAGTGGTCGGAGCACAAATTCAACGCGCCGCCGTTCGAGGGGACGCTAGACAACGAATGCGGTATTTACCCGCCAGACGGCGAGATCGGACCCGTGGCGATCGCCAGCGGGAAGAATGACGCACGGCGCATTGTGGCTTGCGTGAATGCTTGCGCAGGAGTGGCGACGGAAGAACTTGAACAGAGCGGGTTTGTGGCTGGACTGGTTGAGCGACTTGAAGATGCCCCGCGCTGGCGCGACGTGGTTGATGAACTTCCGCAAGAAGCACAAGAGGTTTTGTTTGTGCGCGGCGGCAAGACTGTTCACGGCGCTTGGATTGGCGGGATTTTCTGGCACAGCAACCAGCAGATGGCCGCTGCAACTTGGATGCCGTTGCCGAAACCGCCAGCGGAAAGCAAGCTGGCCACTGCTGTAAAGATGGCAAGGGGCGGCGATGCACCGATACCGTTCAAGCGGTGGTGATGCCATGACCTTCGACGACTGGATGAGAGCACGAAACCCGAAGTACTGCCCGACCGACGACACGGTAGCGCTGCGGGAGTTACGTGATTGCTGGATAACGGCCGAGCATCACAGCGCCAGAGCGCAAGAACGCGAGCAGATAATTGAACTGATGCGCGACAAGTGCAGAAAAGTCGGCGCTGGCGATACCGCGAAGCCTGTTGCATGGATTCGTTTTTGCAGCGACGGATGCTACGAAGGCCCGATCATGGATGAACAGATCGAGGACGTGCGGAAAAACAGCGGGGCATGGACTCCACTGTACGCGAGGCATAACGTGAAGTAGACACCTATCCATACAACCAAAAACATTAAACAATAGATATATCCTGCCATGCCAGCATTTAAATCCGACATTTACATCACGATCACTACCGGGGGGAAATCATTCCGCATCGGCGGCGTTCGCCTGTCGAACAAACGATATGCCCTCAAGCGCGGGCGTTCGTGGGCCAAGAAAATTCCGCAAGCCACGCTATCTGAAATTTTCATTGCCGCGCGCAAGTGGGCGGTCGAGCAATCGAAAACATGATCCAGACCGCCATCCTCATTCTGTCTGGCCTGGCATTCTGGCTATCCACGAGCGCGAAACCGCAGCGGGCCGGGTATGTTATCGGCATGCTGGCCCAGCCGCTGTGGATCATCGAGACGTGGCAGGCCAGCCAATGGGGGATGTTGCTGCTCTCGCTCTGCTTCCTCGCGGGCTACACGCGTGGCGCATTCCGCAGCAGGTCGGAGAAGTAATGCGCACGCTCGATCTCATCGAAGCCGCCCAGTTCTTGCGTTTGCACCCGCACACGCTCGAAGCCAAGGCGCGCGCCGGTGAAGTTCCGGGGGCGAAGCCTGGCAAGTGCTGGGTATTCCTAGACGTTGACCTTGCCGATTGGATACGTTCAAAATACAAGATCGACTCTACGGAAAATACACTATGGGCCTCAGAAAGCGCGGAAAAATCTGGCATTGCGAATGGCAGATCGGCGGCCGCCGAGTTGCGGAAACGACTGGCACAACCGACCGCGAAGCCGCGCAGGAATACCACGACCGCCGCCGTGCTGAAATTTGGCGACAATCGAAACTTGGTGACGCCCGCGTAATCACCTGGGACGAAGCCGCGCTAGCCTGGGTGGATGAACATGCCATCCACAAGCGGAGTTTTGAAACAGATCGGCAGCGGCTAGGCTGGCTCACCGAGCAGCTCACCGGCCTACCCGTAACGGCAATTACCACAGATACCCTGATTTCAATCCGCAAAGCGCAAATCAAAAAAGGCAATTCGCCTGCGACGGCGAATCGCTATCTTGCCGTGATTTCTGCCGTGATCAATTATGCCCACCAAAAAGGCCATCTGCCTGGCGTGCCGAGCATTCCCTATCTGCAGGAAACGAGCAAGGATTTTTTTCTATGGATCACGCCAGAACAAGCCCGCGCACTAATTGCCGAGTTGCCGCCACATCTTGCGCTGATGACGCGATTCGCACTGGCCACCGGATTGCGACGTGCGAATATCACTGGCCTGTTGTGGCAGGACATCGACATCAACCGGCGGGTTACGTGGATCTGGGCAGGCCGCGCGAAGGGTAAAAAACATTTTCCCGTGCCGCTCAACGATGACGCGCTTGCCGTACTCAAAGAATGCGCCGGACAAAATTCCCGGTATGTTTTTACCTATCGAGGTAACGAGATTTTCCACGCTACCACTAAAGCGTGGTTCAAAGCCTGCAGCAGAGCTGGGATCGATCCCGCATTCACTTTCCACGACCTGCGCCACACCTGGGCCAGCTGGCATGTCATGGCCGGAACCCCCCTGCCCGTGCTACAGCAGCTCGGGGCATGGCAAAGCATGGAAATGGTCATGCGCTATGCCCATCTTGCTCCTGGGTACGTAGCAAATTATGCCGGTAATGTCGTGCTGGATACGGCAAATCTCCGTACAGAGAAAACTAATGTTAGTGAGCACTCTCACGAATCACTAGAAGGGGTGGGGTGGCTGATGGGACTCGAACCCACGACAACCGGAATCACAATCCGGGACTCTACCAACTGAGCTACAGCCACCACAGAAACTTGCTCGATGAGCAAGGCCGACATTATGCGAGATCATCGTCAAAGAATCAAGTTTTCTGTGCAGATTCTTGCTATTTTTCGTTGAGGACAGCGTCTTTAAGATGAGGCGCCTAACGTACATCATGCCAAAGCGTCGCCCCCCTTTATATCAACGGCTGGAACAGCACATCCAGATCTTCTGCAGTCAGCAAATGTCCGCCGGACTCTTCGTTGTCTATAGCCTCACTATGCTGACGCATCAATTGTTCGGCCATATCACGTTTGCGATTTTGTAAGGCCAGGATTTTTTCTTCCACTGTACCTTGCGTTAATAGCTTATAAACAAACACCGGCTTGTCCTGCCCGATACGATGCGCACGCGCTGTGGCCTGCTCCTCAACAGCAGGATTCCACCAAGGGTCGTAATGAATCACGGTGTCAGCGGCCGTGAGATTTAATCCCGTCCCCCCGGCTTTTAAGCTGATCAGGAACAAAGGGACTTGCCCTTCCTGGAACTCACGGATCGGTGTTTCGCGGTCGGCAGTCTGGCCGGTGAGTTTGGCATAGCGCAGATTGCGCGCCTTTAAAGCCTCCTCAATTAAAGCCAGCATGGAGGTAAATTGTGAGAACAGCAGCACTTTGCGGCCTTCATCCAGCAATTCTTCCAGCATCTCCAACAAGGCTTCGAGTTTGGCAGAGGGTACAGCGCCTTTTTTGACCATGGCTTCAGTGGTGGGCAACTTCACCAGACGGGGGTCGCAGCAAACCTGGCGCAGTTTTAACAGCGCATCAAGAATCATGATCTGGCTACGACCAGCACCTTGTTGCGCCAAAACTTCACGCAACTTTTTATCAAAGACCACGCGCAGACTCTCGTAAATATCCCGCTGACTACCTTCTAACTCCACCCAGCGTATGATTTCCGTGCGTGGCGGCAAGTCTTTTAGCACCTGTTCTTTGGTTCTGCGCAGCAAAAATGGTTTCACCCTATCCGCCAAGCGCTGGCGCATTTCCTCATCACCCATTTTTTCAATCGGCGTGCGGAAAATTTTGGCAAAGCGCTGAGCCCGCCCCAACAAACCCGGCAACAAAAAGTCAAACTGCGCCCACAATTCGCCCAGATGATTTTCCAGCGGCGTGCCGGTCAAAGACAGGCGATGACGTGCTTTTAATTGACGCGCGACCTGGTGCGCCTGTGCCTTGGGGTTTTTAATGAATTGCGCTTCATCCAGCACGAGCAAGTGGTAGTCGTGCGCCAGCAGAATGTCACGGTCACGCACGATCAAGGGATAGGTGGTCAGAATGATGTCTGCTGTGGCAATTTTATCGAAATGCTCTGCTCTGTCCTTGCCATGCAGCACCAGCACTTTTAAGTCGGGCGTAAATTGTGCCGCTTCGTTCTTCCAATTCACCATCAGGCTGGTTGTCGCCACCACCAGGCTAGGCTTGGTCGCTCGGCCAGAGGCTTTTTCCAGATGCAAATGCGCCAGCGTCTGCACGGTTTTACCCAATCCCATGTCATCGGCCAGAATTCCAGCCAAGCCATATTCACGCAAAAACTGTAGCCAATTCAAGCCCATTTGCTGATACGGCCGCAATGTCGCCTGAAAGCCTGGCGCGGGTGGGTGATTTTCCATGCCAGAAAAGTCCTGCAACTTCCTAGCCAGTTGCCGCAGCTCCTCATTGCCTATCCACTGCGTCGCGTGCGCTTCCAATCCGGCCAAGGCAGACGCATGATGGCGGGCCAGGCGCGGCTTGTCGTCATCCAGGAATTCCAAGAGTGGCAACAGCCATGCTTTGAGCCGTCCTGCCGGAACCGACAAAATACGCCGCGCATCCAAGGCCACCGGCACATTGGCCGCATCGTCCAGCCCGCGTACGGTTTCCAAAAACTTCGGATTCTCATGCAGCAACGCCAGCAAAGGCGGCACCAGGCTCACTTTTTCATGGCCCACCATCACGCCCAGATCAAGATTGAACCAGTCGCTGCCGGCATCTTCCACACCAACGAACCATTCGTCAGCCGCCGTCAGATGAAACGGAAAATCCTCGGCAATAGTGACGCTAATCCCGGCTTGTTCCAGCGCTTCAATGCCGCTTTCCAAAAACGCCATCCAGCCTTCGGCGTCGCTACGCCCGGGCATGAGGCAATCATCCGTGGTAGCGGCCTGATAACCCGGCAAACGATGCCGAAAACTCTCAAACCCCATGGCTTGCAGGGATGCCCAGATGCCTGCCTCGGCGGGCAGGTCACGGAGCAAGGTCTCCCATTGCCCTGCGGCCGTTTGGTGTCGCATCATGGGTGAGGGATGTTCAGCACCCGCCACACTCACCCCTTCCGGGTACTTCAGTTGCAGGGTGGCAATCGCGTGCGTCTCATAGCCGCTTTTGGCGGCCAAACTGCGAAACTGACGCGCAGTCAAGGTGAGGTGCGCCGTTGGTTTGCCTGCGGGAATGCTGTCCGGGGCGTCAGGCAACGGTACATTGAGCCCTTTTTGCTCCCCCAGCTTGCCCAGCTGCTGGCGCACTAAAGGCGCATCTGCCTCATTTAACGGGGGGGCTGTGAGCAATTTCCTTAATAAGGCCTCAGGCAGGGGTGACACCATTTCGCCCACTTGATGATTCACCGGATCCAGATAAAACAATGGCCAAGTGGAGATTTCCTCCAGTGGCTCGGCAATATGCACAACGGCTTGTTGCAGCCCTGCAGGATTGCGCGCCCATCTGATCGTCAATGCTTGCGGCTCGCCAGGCAGCAATGGCTGCGCCATGTCGCCTTCGCAATACAAACGTCCGGTGCGCAGTGCCTGACGCAATAACAGCGCGCCGGTCTCGCCGACAAGCTCTACATCGTCCTGATAATGAAACGTTGTTCCTGCCTGAAGCGCAATAAACAAACGCAAGGGCGGCACATCGTCTTCCAGAATGAATTCACGCTGGCTGCGCATGCTGCCTAAATCATAGGCTTGCGGCTGATAGCCCACCGGCTTGCCCAAGCCACCGGTTTTGTTCTGCCGACTCTTGCCCAAGCTCAAGCGCATTGGCTGCCCCGGACGCAGAAGATAGACCACGCGGTGTGGCAGGGTCTTTTTGCCCACCAAGGGCGCATTGATCAATTCTGCATTGATGACTGCGACATCCTGCACGTCATCCAGCGCACCCAGCCAAGCCATTGCCGCCGTGCTGGGCTCGGGAAAGGCTGCAGCGCTTGGCAAAGCGACACCATCCGGAGGCACCAAACCCGACTTTTGGGAATACACCCACAACACCGCCACCACATGCTTGCAATCCATGCCAATCGGGCAGGAGCAATCGCTATCCACTCCCCGGACGCCACCTGCGGCATTCAAAGACATCCACAGGTCTACCTGATAAGGCGTCTCTAAACTGCCTTGCACTGTCGCTTCAATGTGAATTTCCAATGGATCCTGCTCAATCGAGCATATGGCCACACGCCCTTCGTTGGCATAGGCCAAACCACGCTGCACGATACCCGGGCCGTATTCGCTCTCTAATTCCGCCAGATAATCTGGGCTTTCTGTAGCTATGCTGGACATGAAAAAATGCTTGATGAAAGGGCTTGGAAGATAGCACAGCTAAAGCTCGCCGTCTTGCCAGCGCCGACTTTTTCATGACATATTGGCATCACCCGCCATCCGTCTGGTGATGCTGAATCATCCAGAACGTCAAGCTGACATAAAACAAGACCAGGCAAGCTGTCTGCCAAAAACCATTCGGCTAGCGGATGATAGAACGCGTGAAATCAATAAGAAGCCCAGGATTCACCGATCTGTTCAACCCATTTTAGAGCTGTTTTGGACATACTATATACAGTATAAATTTATTGACCATACACAAGAGTATTTTTTAACTTATTGTTTTTACTAATTAAAAAATTAAACACTTTCCTGTTTTATAAAGCTGCGGTATGCTCTTTCAAACGACAAAAAACTGCCCTAACCAAGACTGATTGCCCCCTATCCCCATTTCTTATTTACGTACTACCAAGACTCGTTAACACGCATAAGCCACACCTTTCATCGGGAGAGAACATGACAGACCACGCTGATCAAACAACAAATCAATCCACTGTGCTAGAGCATACCGGCCAAATGGGTTTACCCCTGCCGCAGGAAATTTCCGGCGAAGTGCTGGTCGAAAAATACGCCAAGGGCAACGAACGCACCGTGCATGACGTGCGCGCCCGCGTTGCCCGGGCTTTGGCCGCTGTTGAAGCGGAAGACAAGCGCGCCCACTGGGAAACCCGCTTTTTAGAAGCCCAGGAAAACGGCTTTGTGCCCGCCGGGCGTATCAATTCCGCCGCCGGAACCGACCTGTGCGCCACACTCATTAACTGCTTTGTGCAGCCTGTGGGCGACTCCATTTCAGAAGACTCGGACGGCCGCCCCGGCATTTACACGGCGCTCTTGCAAGCCGCTGAAACCATGCGTCGTGGCGGCGGCGTGGGCTATGATTTTTCCTCCATTCGCCCCATGGGCGCGCATGTGAAAGGCACCCAATCGCGCGCGTCTGGCCCGATTTCCTATATGCGCGTATTCGACCGCTCGTGCGAGACCGTTGAATCCGCCGGCAGCCGCCGTGGCGCGCAAATGGGGGTATTGCGGTGCGACCACCCGGATATCGAGGAATTCATCCACGCCAAGGATCAGGGCGACCTGACCAATTTCAACATTTCGGTCGGCGTCACCGATGCCTTCATGCAAGCCGTTGAAATTGATGGCGACATTGAATTAGCCCACCGCGCAACACCTGCGGCCGACATCAAGGCAGCCGGCGCCTACCCGCGTGAAGATGGCCTGTGGGTCTATCGCAAAATCCGCGCGCGCGACCTGTGGGATCAAATCATGCGCTCAACGTATGACCATGCCGAGCCCGGCATTTTGTTCCTTGACCGCATGAACAAGGACAATAACCTTTATTACTGCGAAACCATTGAAGCCACCAATCCCTGCGCCGAGCAGCCCTTGCCGCCTTACGGCTGCTGCTGTCTGGGTTCGATCAACCTCACCCACTTTGTGCATGATGCCTTTACAGACGAGGCGCGCTTTGACTTTGAAGCCTTCGGTAAGGTTATTGACACCTCCGTGCGCATGCTCGATAACGTTCTGGAAGCCACGCACTGGCCACTAACGCAACAGTACCAGGAAGCGCAATCCAAACGCCGCGTCGGCTTGGGCTTTACCGGCCTGGGCGACACGCTCATCATGCTGCGCCTGCGCTATGACACCTCGGCCGCCTGCGATATGGGCGCGAAAATTTCCGAATACATGCGCGACCGCGCATACCTGTATTCAGCGGATCTGGCCAAAGAACGTGGCGTCTTCCCGTTGTTTAACGCCGACCTGTATTTATCCGGCGGCAACTTTGCCTCACGCCTGTCGAACAACGTCAAAGAAAAAATCAGAAAATACGGCATTCGCAATTCACACCTGCTCTCCATTGCGCCCACCGGCACGATCAGCCTGGCGTTTGCTGACAATGCCAGTAACGGCATTGAGCCCCCGTTCTCCTGGACTTACACACGCAAAAAACGCATGGCTGACGGCACGCACAAGGAATACGCCGTCGAGGACTACGCCTGGCGCCTGTACAAGCACCAAGGGGGCGATGTCACCCAACTGCCCGAGTACTTTGTCACCGCGCTGGAAATTTCTGCCCAGGCGCACAAGGAAATGGTCGCCGCCGTCGCACCCTTTGTAGACACCTCCATCTCCAAAACTGTGAACGTGCCGGCTGACTACCCTTACGCCGACTTTGAAGACCTCTACATGAGCGCCTGGAAGGCAGGCCTTAAGGGCTTGGCCACCTACCGCCCCAACTCAATCCTGGGCAGCGTGCTCTCCGTGGATAGCGCTGCCAGCCACACGCAAAAGCAGCCGCAGGACGTCACCATTGACTCGGCCAACCGTCGCCTGTCCATCGGCGCCCTGCCCGCACCCGTGCTCTCTTCACTGCGCTGGCCCAGCCGCCCGCGCATGAGCGATGGCAACACCGCGTGGACTTACATGATCGAAGCACCACAAGGCGAGTTCGCCCTCTTCGTCGGCCAGATTGAAAACGATATGGGACGCAGCATGCCGTTTGAAGTCTGGGTCAATGGCGCGGAACAACCCCGCGGCATCGGTGCTGTCGCCAAGACGCTCTCCATGGACATGCGTGCCAACGATAAAGCCTGGTTAAAGTTAAAGCTCGACGCCCTGGCAAAAACCCAGGATGAAGAAGCCTTTGACCTGCCCTTCCCGCCCAATGGCGAGAAAAAACGCGTGCCGGGCGTGGTCTCCGCACTCGCCCAAGTGGTGCGTTACCGTTGTGAAAAGCTGGGCGCGCTAGAAGAGAACGATGCCAATAGTGGCGCCACGCCTGTGATCGACTGCATGTTCAGCCGGGACGAACCCAAAACCGGCACGGACGGCACACTCTCATGGACGGTTGACATCAGCAACCCGGTGTCCGGCGAAGAGTTTGTGCTGGGCTTAAAAGAAATCACCCTGCCCGATGGCGTCACCCGTCCCTACTCGGTATGGCTCTCCGGCCACTATCCGCGCGCGCTGGACGGCTTAACCCGCCTGCTCTCGCTCGACATGCGCGTGCTTGATCCCGCCTGGATTGGCATGAAACTGCGCAAGCTCACCAACTATGCCGAGCCCCTGGGCGACTTCATGGCACGCGTGCCAGGCTCCAACAAGCAGCGAAACTGGCCATCCACCGTGGCCTACATTGCGCGCCTGATCATGCACCGCTATGCCATGCTGGGCATTCTGGACGAAAACGGCTTCCCCACCCGCACTATGGGCATCCTGGAAGTCCCCGGCGCTGAGCCCGAGGCTGTTGGTGGCATTAAAGTCATGCAAGGCTCATTGTGCAATGAGTGCGGCAACATGACCGTGATCCGCAAGGATGGTTGTGATTTCTGCTCGGCCTGTGGTGCGGTGGGGAGTTGCGGCTAACAAAGGGCTGGGTTCCGAAAGGAACCCAATTTGCAATAGGCTTATGGCAACATATCTCTTGAAATGGGTTACAAAATGGTGAAATCGTTAAGCCAGAGGATCACTGAAAGCCGTCGGCTGCTAAAGAACCAATATGCTTATCTGGACGACATGGGCTCTTACAGTGCATTACCGCAACAAGTGGAAGGGAAATACTCATCACTGGGAAGGAGCAGGCGAAAGAACTGCCGTCACTCCAATGCTGAGATAGAAGCCAAAGTGATAAACCTACAAAGAAGGATGTGGCAGGACAGGAGCCAAATTTGGCTCGATGCAGCGCCACCCGCTCCTATCGACATACTTGATCCAGCGATCGCCATCAGGCTCATCGGTTACGATTTTCATCTCGACGAGACACTTGGTCAGTACTTCAGCGACGAGAAGCATGTTGAAGTTGCCGGCACTATCGACGACTCGTCAAAGCAAGTACGTATCTCTCGCCAGTTCCCTTACGATGTGCGCAACTTCACTGCAGCTCATGAGTTGGGACATGCTCTCCTACACGACGCAAGGGGCCTACATCGTGACAGACCGCTCGACGGAGCAATAATATCTCGTGATCCTATCGAAATTGAAGCCGATAAGTTTGCCTCGTATTTTTTGATGCCAGGAAAACTCGTCAAGGCGTATTTCAAGAAACTTTTTGGCACCGACAACTTTTTCCTGAATGAGGACACCGGTTTCGCACTTACCCGCGGCAACGCTTTGGACCTGAGACGGAATTGCAGAACTCTTCGCGACCTGACCAAAATACTCGCTAGTACAGAGAGTTATAACGGACTCCGTTTCGTCTCGCTCGCAAACCAGTTCCGGGTATCAACTGAAGCGATGGCTATTCGCTTTGAGGAATTGGGATTAGTGACAATTTAAAGCATAAGAAATCGCTGAACAAGTTGCCGCAGTGAACAACGGCGAATTCAAATCGAGACAGAGTCGTGACGCGAACGAGATTTTCATCGGATAGAGGGCTGCTTCTGGCTTCGGGAGTGAGGTATTCTGCTGCATTTCTCTCATGCCGGACGTACTTCTCCTGTCAGCGGTCGTCCCCATTTCATGAGATTCACCATCGCCAACATGGCGAAGAAACCGTTCACGGCAGTTTCTACTTATTCAGTGTTTCCTTAGCTATTTTTTAGCGACGGTGTTTTAGCGAAGTGCCTGACTATGCCTCAGAGCTACTTCCCAACCCGTGTCGTTGGCATCACCAATGCGTCACCATCAATCACCACCTTGCCGCCCACGGTACACACGGTGCTCAAAGAGACTCTGCGCTTTTCTGGCAATAACTCTTTGATCGTCACAATCGCATGCACCGTGTCACCCGGCCGAACGGGTGCTTTAAAACGCAGGTTCTGGCTCAAATAAATCGTGCCGGGTCCTGGCAGGCGACCGGCAATCGCGGCAGATATCACGCTGGCTGACAGCATGCCATGCGCAATGCGACCTTTAAACTGCGTCGTTTGGGCAAATTCTTCGTTAATGTGCATGGCATTGTTATCGCCAGAAACACTGGCGAACAAAACAATATCTGCTTCAGTAATCGTCTTGGCAAAAGTCGCCGTCATGCCTACTGTCAAGTCTTCAAAATCGTAACCATTTAATTCATTCACAATAATTTTCCTTTTTTTTCAATTGATTGGCCTTTATTAACGTGAAAGGCTTGGGCAAGTGCGCTGTGTAATACCGAGCGCAGCGAGCCGGATAGAAGCCTCCCCGCAAGGAAAGGATGGGCGGGGCGGCTTCATTTGCCAGCCCTTGGTGCAATGAAGTGGATGGAGTTCATGGTTCGGGATGGCCCATCGGCGCCATGTGCGTTAGTCAAGCCACCAGCGCAGCCGATCCGGCCTCTCGAAAAGCCTGCAAACGCTGGGCTTGCAGCGCTTTTGCGGCAATCCCGTTTTTCTCCTTGACATGGCCGTACCCGCGAATCTCATCAGGCACGCTCACCAAGGCCACGGCGGCAGCATAGTTGGCGGCGGTGAGTTGCGGTGCGATCTCGTCCAGTAACTGAATGTAATCCTCGACCATCTGCCGCTCTTGGCGGCGCTCTTCGGTCTTGCCAAAAACATCCAGCGTGCTGCCGCGCAAGAACTTCATTTTGGCCAGCAGTTTGAACGCGGTGAAAATCCATGGACCAAAATCACGCTTTTGCAGTTCGCCGGTGACGGGGTCTCGCTTGGCAAGTAAAGGTGGTGCCAAGTGATATTTCGCCTTGTAGCCTGCCTTGAATTGCGCATTGAGTTTGGCTAGAAAGGCCGGGGCGGTGTGCAGGCGTGCCACTTCATATTCGTCTTTGTAAGCCATGAGCTTGTACAGGTAACGCGCTGCGGCTTCGCTCAAACTTGTACTGCCTGCATTCACTGAATTGTCGGCGCTGGCGATACGGCGGATGACCTCGGTGTAGCGCCTGGCATAGGCGATATTTTGGTAGTCAATCAGTTCCGGCACGCGAACTTCCAGCAGGCGTTTGAGTTCACCCCCTGTGCCTACGGCATCGACCAATTCACGGACAAGCGGACTCAACACCGGGGGGAGTGTCATAACGTCCGCCCCGGCAGCATTGATCTTTGCCGCTTCGGCAGCGACAAACGGGTAATCAACCACCGCCATGCGCCCCCAGCGGAAAGCCGCCAGACCCATGGCGACGCCAACGCCCGCTTGTTCAATCGCCGTCTCTAACGATTCGGCTTTTAATGGCAAGGTCCCGGCCTGGAAAGCCACGCCCACCATGAACAAGTTAGTTGCCATGCTGTCACCAAACAAACCTTCAGCCAAGCCTTGTCCATCCAGAAACACGTTATCCGCCGCACGGCTCACGCGCTGTATCCCAGCCGTCAAACCATTCAAGGCAGGGAAAGCCACATGCCGATTGGTGACCATTTGTCCGGTCGGCGTCTCGGTCGTGGAGATAATTGCAATCGTGCGTTCCGGATGGCATTTATCCAGGTTCTTAGGGTCGGTGGCGTTGAGGATATCGAAGCCAAGGTAAAGATCAGCACAACCATCCGAAATTTTGTTCGCACCATTAAACGGCTGGGCGGTAATTTTAATGTCGGAGATCACCGCGCCGCCTTTTTGCAAGGCCAATCACATGTTTGCCTTCCAAGCGTGCCGCATTGGCAATGGTCGCTGCTACGGTAACCGAGCCTGTGCCGCCAATGCCCATTAAATGCACGCCAAAGTCGCCCGTCACCTTCAACGCGGGTTCAGGCAAAGCCCGCTCTAACGCGGGGATCGTACCTTTTTTCTTTTTACGCGGCGCGTCGGACACAACAGCTTCAACCGTTGGCGTCACCGTGATAAAGGATGGGCAAAAACCCTTGATGCAAGAAAAATCCTTGTTGCACGAGCTCTGATGAATCTGCGTCTTGCGGCCGAATTCTGTAGCTACCGGCTCGATACTCATGCAGTTGGCTTTTTCGCCGCAATCGCCGCAACCTTCACACACACGCTCGTTGATCACCACGGTTTCAACCGGCTCTTCGGCCTTGCCACGGCTGCGCGCGCGGCGCAGTTCAGCGGCACATTCCTGATCGTGAATCAACACCGTCGTGCCCTTGACTTGCGCCAGCAAGCGCTGCGCTTCGTCCAGCCGGTCGCGATGCCACACCTCGGTGCCATGGGCCAGATTCACGCCCTGATAAAGCTCGGGATGATCAGTCGTAATCAGGATCTTTTTAACGCCATTGGCATAGAGCTCGGACACCATGTCCGCGACCGGATGATTGCCCATAATGGCCTGGCCGCCGGTCATCGAGGTGTGCCCGTTATAAAGCACTTTGTACGTAATGTTCACGTCGGTTGACGCCGCATAGCGAATGGCCATGCTGCCCGAGTGCGCATAGGTGCCGTCCCCCATGTTCTGGAAAATATGCCCGGTTTCGGTAAATGGCGCCATGCCAATCCACTGCGCGCCCTCTGCGCCCATGTGCGTGCCCATCACCACATTGCGCCCCATCCACATCGCCATGGTGTGGCAGCCGATACCAGCCGACACAATGCTGCCTTCAGGCGCAATGGTTGAGCTGTTGTGCGGGCAACCCGAGCAGAACCAGGCGGTGCGCACGGCAGTGGGCAGTTTGCTGCGCGCATGAATTTCGTCCAGGCGTTTGATCCACGCCTCGGCGGATTCAACCCGGGCTTTTTGCGACAAGCGGCGGGTCAGTGCGCGGGCGATCACGTCCGACTCGAATTCACCATAATGCGGTAGCAGCTCTTTTTCTTCCTCGTCAAACTTGCCTACGATACGCGGCGCATTGGCCATGCCGTAGAGCAGATTTTTGGCGAACATTTCCAGGAACGGCCGTTTTTCTTCGATGACCAGAATTTCTTCCAGACCTTGCGCGAATTCCTTCACCACGCTGGGCTCCATCGGGAAAAGCATGCCCATTTTCAGGATGCGAATGCCATAGCGGCGCAACGCGTCTTCATCCAGCCCCATTTCCAAAAAGGCCTGGCAAAGGTCATGATAGGTTTTTCCCGCCGTCATAATGCCCAGCCAGGCGTCCGGATTGCGGAACACCATATCGTTCAGGTTATTTTCGCGTGCATAGCGGCGTGCTACTTCCAGCCGGCGCGTATAAAGCGACTGCTCCATTTCCAGGGCTTCCGCGCGCACATTCATGCCCAGATTCATGCGCGGCGTAAATAATTTGCCGTCAAACATCATGTCCGGCATATTGAACTGCAAACGGTCCAGCGCCACATTCGCCGTGCCGGAGCCATCGGCCACATTGGTCACAATCTTCATGCCGATCCACAAGCCCGAAATCCGCGACAGGTTGTAGCCGTGCAAACCCATATCAAGAATGTCCTGCACATTGCCTGGGTACAGCGACGGGATGCCCACGTGAAACAGCATGGGTTCGGACTGGCTGGTGAGGGATGATGATTTACAGCTCGGATCATCCCCCACAATCGCCAACACGCCGCCATTTTTGCCAATGCCGGTGTAATTGGCATGCTTTAAGGCGTCCCCACTGCGATCCACCCCCGGCGCCTTGCCGTACCACATGCCGGTCACGCCATCGAGTTTTTGTTTGCCCACGGTGTGCATCATCTGCGTGCCCCACACAGCCGTGGCAGCCAAATCCTCATTCACGCCATCGACAAAATGAATGTGGTTTTCCAGCAGTATTTTCTGTTGTTTGATGAGCGCGGCATCCAGCATGCCCAGTGGCGAGCCGCGATAGCCGGAAATAAACATGCCGGTATCCAAGCCACGGCGCGCATCCATGCGCACCTGATCAAGCGAGAGACGCACTAAAGCATCAATACCACCGATATTGACGTCGCCTTCGGCTTGGTTGAACACGGTGGTTTTATCTTGTTTGGAAGACATCGTGAAACTCCGTTAGGGAATAGCAAAATTTGATTTATTGATCAACTTAAGTTGTTTTAACGCGTAATCAATTTGTAATTCATTCGATTATTCGTTTTCCTATTTTGACTCAACCGGTCTAACTCGCGATTGAGCCATATCAGGCTTTGCAAGTATGTTAGCAGCTTCGTCATCCAGTGATGGCGGTAAAAGCGTGGCTAAACTGATCAATTCAGCCTCACTGTGCTGGACATAATGATTAAGCTGTGAGCGCTGATACTGCGGATCGTAATGCCGTTTCAATAAATCACCCACCAAGGCACGAAACTCACCCTGCGCTACCAGCGCCTTCCAGTGCGCCAGGGTGTCGTTGCTGTGTAACCCTTTCAACCGCCCAAGACATTCCAGCAGCCAGGGCACATTCTGCAAAGCATGCGCATAATCGGCCAGCAAAAAATCAACCCGCGCATCAAAGGCCACCGCCAGCCGCACACAATGCGCACGCCGTAAAGCAGCGATTAAGTTCTCCGGCAGGCGCAGCTTGCCGATCACCCGGCTCTCGGCCTCGACGAACACCGGCAGCATTGGATTCAACCCCTTGAATGCGCCATGAAGCCGCGTCTCAAAAGCCTTTTGTGAGGGCTGCTGCTGCCCGGGCAAGCCGCCCAAGACCGAGCCCTTGTGTTCCGCCAAAGCCTCCAGATGCAATACCTGCGCGCCCTGCCGCGCCAGGGACTCCAGCAACTGGCTTTTGCCGCTGCCGGTGGCGCCGCTGATCACGCGAAAATAAAACTGGTCAGGCAGTGTTTCCAATTCAGCAACCACATGCCGACGCCAGGCCTTGTAGCCTCCGGCGAGCTGATGCGCATCCCAACCGACTTCGCGCATCACGTGGCTCACCGCCCCGCTACGCTGCCCGCCGCGCCAGCACATGATGAGTGGCCGCCAGTTTTTTGGCTTATCGAGAAAATGCGTTTCCAGCATCGTGGAAATATTCCGTCCGACCAGCACCGCGCCCACTTTCTTAGCCTCAAAAGCCGACACCTGCTTGTACAGCGTGCCAACCTTGATGCGTTCTTCATTGCTCAACACCGGGCAATTCTGCGCGCCCGGCACATGATCCTCAAGAAATTCAGCGGGCGAACGCACATCAATAATGGCGTCGAATTCCGCGATTTGTGCTACCGTTGCCAGCCTTTTGCCCATATCAAGAATCATGTCCGTACGATTAACCCAATTCTCGCATGGCGGTGGCTGCGGCTGCAAAATTGCGCCCGCTATTTTAGCGCAGTTGCTCGCCGCCTCCCCCTTTAAAACCTTCCCCGCAGACCTGCTTGTCGGCACTGAAACCTCGGACGACGCAGCGGTGTACCGTTTAAATCCGCAGCAAGCCATCGTCGCGACAACCGATTTTTTCACCCCGATTGTCGATAACCCGCGTGACTTTGGCCGCATTGCCGCCACCAATGCCTTGTCCGACGTCTACGCCATGGGCGCTCGCCCCTTGTTTGCCCTGGCGCTGGTCGGCATGCCGCTGGACAAACTGCCGCATGAGGTCATCCGCGAAATCCTCGCCGGTGGCGAAGAAGTTTGCGCTAAAGCCGGCATCCCCATTGCTGGCGGGCACTCGATTGACGTCTTGGAACCCATCTATGGCCTGGTCGGCATTGGCTTGATTCACCCCGACCATGTCAAACGCAACAGCGCAGGCAAAGCTGGTGATGTGTTGATCCTGGGCAAGCCTTTAGGCGTCGGCATACTCTCCGCAGCGCTCAAAAAAGATAAGCTCTCGCCCGCCGGTTATGCCGATATGCTGCGCTACACAACCCAGCTCAACACCCCAGGTCAGGTACTTGCCAGCATGGACGGCGTGCACGCCATGACGGATGTGACCGGCTTTGGCCTGGCCGGGCATTTGTTGGAAATCTGCAAAGGCTCAACGCTCGCCGCCCAGATCCATTTCTCACAAATTCCACTTATCGAAGAAGCCGCGCACCACGCCCAACAAGGCATTGTTACCGGCGCCTCCGCCCGCAACTGGGCAGGCTATGGCCAGCAGGTTCATCTGGCCAGCACCTTGAGCGACTGGCAACAAAAAATGCTCTCCGATCCTCAAACCAGCGGCGGTTTACTCGTTGCCTGCGCGCCTGGCTCAGTAGATGTGGTGCTCGCGCAATTTAAGCAAGAAGGATTTGCAAAAGCCGCTGTGATCGGCGAGCTGCGCACGGGAAAGGCCGCAATACAGGTTGATTAGTTGAGCATTCATGCTCCCCGCCCCCACGCTGAAAAGTCGGCGCTGGTGATACGGCGGGCAGCGCCAGGATGAATAGCCCGCCGTTGCGGCAATGGCCTGGACCGCGGGCCGATGCCACCCTCTTTGCTCAAGTCACTTCGCCTGCCCAATAACAACAAGCCCGAACAAGCCCGGTGAGACGCATAAATTCGGACTATTCCTGTAATCCATTGAAATGAATCAAATAATTACTTTAGTGGCACCCTAACGCTTATCGTCCTGATGAACCGCCCCGAATCATGAAATCCGTCACCCGCATTGCACCAAAGGCTGGCAAATGAACCCGCCCTCCCATCCGCTGCGCGGCCCGCAGCTGGCTTTGCACAGCCATCCGGCTACGGCGGCGCGACGCGTGCGTCGCGCATTCCGCCCCCCCGCCCATCCTTCCCTCGCGGGGAGGATGCTATCCGGCTCGCTGCGCTCGGCGATGACATAGCGCGCTTGGCTCAGGTATTTCACGTTAATAACCGCCCAAAATACACCCGTCAAAATTACCAAAGCTTCCACCACGGTTCGGTGCGGTTCAGGCCACGGACGTAATACTCGCTTTTTGGGAAGTTCTTGCGCATGACACGCTCGGCGTCGTCGCGCAGGTCACCCATGCCTAAAAGGTCATAGGCTTTGACCATGATGAATAGCGCTTCTTCATTCGCCGGGGCGTTGGGGTAGGTTTTGATGGAGGACTGCGCGCGATTCACGGCGGCTACATAGGCGCCGCGTTTCATGTAATAGCTTGCCACATGCACTTCGTGCGAGGCCAGTGCATTGACGAGGTAATTCATGCGCAAGGTGGCGTCTGGCGTATAGCGGCTGTTGGGGTAGCGGGTCACCAGGGTTTTGAAGGCGTCAAACGATTCGACTGCGGCGCCGGGGTCGCGCTCGGTCAAGTCCTGGTCGCTGATGCGCCCAAAAATGCCGAGATCCTCGTTGAAATTGACCAACCCCTTGAGGTAATAGGCGTAATCGACATTCGGATGATTGGGATGGAGGCGGATAAACCGGTCGCAGGCGGCGAGCGCTGAGGCGGTTTCTTCCTTTTTGTAATAAGCGTAGGCCACTTCCAATTGCGCTTGCTGGGCGTATTTGCCGTAAGGAAAGCGCGCTTCGAGCTTTTCAAAATACTTGATACCCAAGTCGTAGCCGCCTTCGGCGATGGATTCTTTGGCCGAAGTGTAGAGCTTTTGCGCTGACCATTTGGCGGTTTCATCAATCTGGTCGGGCAACACGCCGCAACCGGAGGCAAAAAAGACCAGACAAAACAGGCTGGCCAAGGTAGAAGCAGGGAGTGTCCGCAGGAATGCCGCTAAACTACTACGCATGATGAATGATGCCTCAGAAGAAATTTCGCTGGATTATAGCCCAGCCCTGCGCCCTGAATCGCTTGCCATTCCGCCGGATTACGCGGGGATGCGGCTGGATGTGGCGCTCGCCAAAATGTATCCGGAACACTCCAGGAGCCGCTTGCAAGAGTGGCTCAAAGCGGGGCTGGTGAGCGTGGATGGCGTACCGACAGCCGATAAAAACGCGGGCAAGCGCCATGTCTTGGGCGGGGAAGAAGTCTCGTTCGGCAAGGCCATTGGCGATTTGCTGCAAACGCAGGGCAATGCGGCCGAGGATATTGCGCTCAACATTGTGTTCGAGGATGATGCCTTGATTGTGATCAACAAGCCAGCCGGTCTGGTGGTGCATCCGGGCAATGGCAATGCCACTGGCACCTTGCTCAATGCCCTGCTGCATCACGCGCCGAAACTAGCTGCCGTGCCGCGCGCAGGGATTGTGCACCGGCTGGATAAAGACACCAGCGGTTTGCTGGTGGTAGCCAAAACGCTGACGGCACAAACCGATCTGGTGCGCCAGTTGCAGGCGCGCAGCGTGCATCGGCATTATCTGGCCCTGGCACTGGGGGTGATTGAACATAGCGGCACAATTGATATACCGATTGCGCGCCATCCGATACACCGCACCAAAATGGCGGTTGTGCGTCCGGTAAAATATCGCTATGACGAGGAAGGCGAGAGCGTCGGCAAAGAAGCCCGCACGCATTATTCGGTGCGTGAGCGGTTTGCCAAATGCACTTTGCTCGAATGCCGACTGGAAACCGGCCGCACGCATCAGATTCGCGTGCATCTTGCGCATAAAGGCCACCCTTTGGCGGGGGATGCGGTGTATGGCAAAACCTGCAGCGGCGAGGCGCTGCTAGATGCCTTTCCGCGCCAGGCGCTGCATGCCTCACGGCTCGCGCTGATCCACCCGGTCAGCGGTGAGGAAGTTTCGTGGGAAGTCCCCCTGCCGGATGATTTTGAACAGCTGCTGCAAGCTTTACGGCAGACTTGATTCCATTCGCGGATTAAATTCACGCAATGAGGTTTTGCTCATGAATACCTTCATTATCCCTAGCTGGCCAGCGCCAAAAAACGTGCGTGCTTTAGTGACGACGCGTCAGGGTGGCGTGAGCACAGCGCCGTGGACAAGTTTTAACCTGGCCTCGCACGTGGGGGATGATCCAGCGGCGGTATTGAAAAACCGCGCCTGGTTGCGCAAAAGCTTGCCCAGCGATCCACCATGGCTCACACAAACGCATGGCACGTTATGCGTGGATGCGGCAACGGCTGTCGCAGGTGTTGAGGCGGATGCCAGCTTCACCCGCCAGCGCGGCGTGGTGTGCGCGGTGCTCACGGCGGACTGCCTGCCGGTGTTGTTGTGCGATAAAGCCGGCACGGTGGTTTCTGCCGTGCACGCCGGCTGGCGCGGGCTGGCCGATGGGGTGATTGAAGCCAGCGTAGCTAAAATGAATACGCCTGGCGAGCAGTTGATGGCTTGGCTGGGGCCGGCCATTGGCTCGGCGGCATTTGAAGTCGGCGCGGAGGTGCGCGATGCGTTTTTGGCGCATGACGCGGTAGCGGCTCAGGCGTTTACCGCGAGCAGTGAGGGTAAATGGCTGTGCGACATCTATCTTTTAGCGCGCCAGCGCTTGCAAGCGCTCAACATTCGCCACACCCCAAGGGCACTTCCTGCGGGGCGTATCACCAGCGCCGACTTTTCTGGCCAAGCCGACACCCAAGCCGACACTTATTATTGCACCGTCACCGGCACCGAGCATTTTTATTCCTTCCGTCGCGATGGCGTCACCGGCCGCATGGCGAGCTGCATCTGGCTGGAATGATCCCCCAGCCCAGCGCCGACATGCCGACCCGCTTGCCAACGGCCCTGTCCCCGGCTTTGCCATCCGTCGTGCCTTTTGCCGGCCTTACCCCCGACGGCATTCTCGATGCGCTGGAGAGCGTCGGTTTTCAATGCGATGGCGGGCTGCATGCGTTGAATAGTTACGAGAATCGCGTTTGGCAAATCGGCATGCTCGACAGCCCGCCGTGCATTGCCAAGTTTTACCGGCCAGGCCGCTGGTCTGATGCGCAGATTGCCGAAGAACATGCCTTTGTGGCGGAAATGCAGGCCGCTGAATTGCCCGTGGTGGCTCCCTTGGTGATTGGCGGCAAGCGCCTGTTTAGCTATATCAATCCGGCCAGCACCACCCCATTTCGCTTCGCGGTGTATCCACGCCAAGGCGGACGCGCGCCGGAGTTTGACGACCCGCGCGTGCTCGAATGGATGGGGCGGCTCATGGCGCGTATTCACCAGGTGGGCGAGCGGATACCGTTTGTCTGCCGCGAAACGTTGGCGATTGAAAGCTTTGGTTATGAACCGCGCAACTGGCTGCTGGAACATGAAATCCTGCCGGTTGAACTGGAACACATCTGGCAAAGTGTGGCCGACCAAGCGTTGGATGGCATCGAGCATTGCTTTGAGCGCGCAGGCCATGTGCAGCAAATTAGGCTGCATGGCGATTGCCACGCGGGCAACGTATTGTGGACACCGGGGACGCTGGATGATGGCGTTGAACATGCCGCCGGCCCGCATTTTGTGGATTTTGATGATGCACGCATGGGTCCGGCAGTGCAGGATTTATGGATGCTGCTATCAGGCACAAATGACGAGATGGGCCGGCAATTTCGTCACGTGCTCGCGGGTTACGAGCTGTTTCGCGATTTTGACGACAATGAAATCCAGTTGATTGAAGCCTTGCGCACCTTGCGCTTGCTCCATCATTCCGCCTGGCTTGCGCGGCGTTGGCAAGACCCGGCGTTTCCAGCGGCCTTTCCATGGTTTGCCACCAAGCGTTATTGGGAAGAGCGCATTCTGGAGTTGCGCGAGCAAATTGCCCGCATGCAAGAGCCCGCGCTGGTGATGGATTAATTTTTAGATGCGCTTTTAACTCACTATGGATCTCAACGTGAATTCAAAGGAAAAAACCATGCGTGAAGGCAAAGTGAAATGTTTGAGCATCGCAGGTTTTCATCACATGGCCTATGTGGAATGGGGCGATACGGCCAACCCGCGCGTGCTGGTTTGCGTGCATGGCTTAACGCGCAGCGGGCGGGATTTTGATTTTCTGGCGCAAGCCTTGGCCGCAGATTATCGTGTGATCTGCCCGGACATTGTGGGTCGGGGCAAGAGCGACTGGCTGCGCAATAAATCGCTTTACGCCATGCCGCAATACTGCGCCGACATGGTCACCCTGCTGGCGCGACTCGGTGTGGATATGGTGGACTGGCTGGGCACCTCGATGGGCGGGCTCATTGGCATGGCCATCGCTGCACTGCCCATCAACCCCATTCGCCGCCTGATCCTGAATGATGTCGGCCCGGTGATTACCGGCGCATCGCTCGCCCGCATTGGCGAATACCTGGGCAAGCCGCCACGCTTTGACAGCATGGCGGATGCCGAAACCTATATCCGCCAGGTATCAGCTCCCTTTGGCCAATTCACCGACGCCCAATGGCGACACCTCACCGTGCACGTCGTGAGCACCGCAGCCGACGGAAAAATTGAACTGGCTTATGACCCGGGCATTGCACTGGCCTATCGTGAAGCGCAACAACTGAACGGCGGGCGGGATATCGGTTTATGGCCAATGTATGACGCCATCACCTGTCCCACCCTGCTGATCCGCGGAGCCTTATCCGATTTACTCACCCAAGAAACCGCGCAGCACATGACCCAACGCGGCCCGCACGCCGAATTGATCGAAATCCCCAACACAGGCCATGCGCCGATGCTGATGGATGAGGGACAAATTGCGCCAGTGAGGGAATTTCTGCTACGCGCTTAAAACCAAGCGCTACAGATCAAGCGCCATCTAAGCCCCCCACAGGCACTTGCCACGGCTCTCCTTGGCTATGTCAGCCAGCACACGCGCATGGTCAGCCAGTTCATCCTCATTCGCAGCCTGCACGATCAGCGGCGGGCGCTGGCGGGCAGCCGCTTGGGTGATACCCATGGCAGGCGCGGCAAAATCCATGATCAGCGAATTTTGCCCACGTGTCATGGCCAGATAAACCTCTGCCAGCAATTCCGCATCCAGCAAGGCGCCATGTAGCGTGCGGCTGGCGTTGTCTATGCCAAATTCGCTACACAAGGCATTGAGGTTGTTTTTCTTGCCTGGGCGTATTTCGCGTGCCATGCGCAGGGTATCGGTCACGCAACGGCTTAACTGCTCGATACTGTCTTTTTGCAACAAACCCAACTCGTTATTCAAAAAACCCACGTCAAAGGCTGCGTTATGGATGATGATTTCCGCATCGCGCACAAAATCCATAAATTCGTCCACCACCTCGCGAAACTTCGGCTTATCGGCCAAGAATTCGTCCGTCAATCCATGCACGGCAATGGCTCCTGGGGGCACTTCCCGCTCCGGATTGATGTATTTATGAAAGCGCACCCCGGTAAGCTGGCGCCCCAGCATTTCCACGCAACCAATTTCCACCAAACGGTCGCCCGTGCGGTAATCCAGCCCCGTGGTTTCGGTATCCAGTATCACTTTACGCATGACATATTTCCCTGCTCATTTAACGTGAAAGACTTGTGCAAACGCGCTATGTCATCACCGGGCGCAGCGAGCCGGATAGAAGCCTCCCCGCGAAGGAAGGATGGGCGGGGGCGGAGCCATTTGCCCGCCCTTCGTGCAATGAGGTTGACGGATTTCATGGTTCGGGGCGGCCCATCGGCGCTCTGTGCGTCAGTTGCTGGCTCATATGGCCAGTCAATTTCCAGCTGATTTCCCCACCGGGCTTCCCGCCTTGACCAAGTCAATCCCACGACGTGCCAGCACATCCGCGCGTTCGTTTTCAACATGCCCCGCGTGACCCCTGACCCAAATCCATTCAACTTTCTGCTGGCTGGCCAGTTGGTCCAGCTCGCGCCATAAGTCCGCATTTTTCACCGGCTCCTTGTTCGCCGTTTTCCAACCGCGCCGCTTCCAGTTATGGATCCATTCGCTGATGCCTTTTTGCACGTATTGCGAATCGGTATGCACACGCACCGGCAAGCTCACCGGTTGCTTGAGTGCCTTCAAGGCTTCAATCACCGCCATCATTTCCATGCGGTTATTGGTGGTGAGCAATTCACCGCCACAGAGTTCCTTCTCGATGTCCTTCATGCGCAAAATCGCACCCCAGCCACCCGGGCCCGGGTTTCCGCTACAGGCGCCATCGGTAAAAATATCGATCATTAATCCACTTTCTCCACGGTTCTGGCCACACTCACCAAGGCTTTAGCACGAGCTTTCCTGTCATGCCAGGTCGGCATGATAAGCCGCATCCCATGCTGGCGCTTCACTGCCTGCACAATATAAACCGCCCCCGCAATCGGCCACCAGCGGTCACCTGCGGCTTCCATGAAATGAAACCGGCGCAACCATTTTTCTTGCGTAACAGCGGGTGCATAGCAGCCAAACGCACCCGCCTGCATCTCAAACCCCAATAGCGCGAGCCAGTCTTTGAGCCGCGGCACGCTCAAATAATGTCCCCGCCAGGGGGGCAACGCATCCTGCCGGGTACATTTGCGCCGCAGGCCCCACAGGCTCAACGGATTAAAGCCGGTAATGATCACCTGACCTTCGGGCACCAGCACGCGCTCGACTTCACGCAAGACATGATGCGGATGCGGATCGAACTCCAGGGCATGCGGCAGGACAACCAAATCAAGACTATTGGACGCAAATGGCAGATAATGCAGGTCGGCGAGAACTTCTGTCGCCCCGGCATAGCGCCCATCGTCACACCGAAAACGTAACGGCATGCGATTGGCGCGTAAAAAATCATGACGTGGCAATGAGAGCTGTACGGCATTAAAGCCGAACACATTGCTCACCAGGAGGTCATGTTTTTTTTGCTCCCAATCCAGCACATAACGTCCTGCCGACGTTTCCAGCCATACTTCAAGTCCTTGAATTGACATTGTAATTAAGTAAGAGGTGCAACCATGAGTAAAAAATCAGCCGTCGAGATTATCGCCCTGCCCGCCTTCACCGACAACTACATCTGGGTGCTGCGCCATGCCGACAAAGTCGCTGTCGTGGATCCGGGCGATGCCGCCACCGTGTGCGAATATCTGGCGCGGACGGGCGAAGCGCTGTGCGCCATTTTAGTCACGCATCACCACGCCGACCACATTGGCGGCATTGCCGAGATTCTGACGAAACACCCCGCGCCAGTGTATGGCCCTGGCGTGGAAAAAATCCCCGGCTTGTCGCACCCATTAACAGGCGGCGAACATATTGATTTACCCCAACTTGACTGCGCGTTTGATGTCATCGCCCTGCCTGGCCACACGCGCAGCCATTTGGCCTATTACGATGCGCGCATCAACGAAGTCGGCGCAGTATTTTGTGGCGACACCCTGTTCGCCGCCGGCTGCGGACGCATTTTTGAAGGCACGCCTGCAGAAATGCATGCTTCCCTGGCCAAACTCGCCGTATTGCCAGCGCCGACGTTTGTGTATTGCACGCACGAATACACCGCCGCGAACCTGCGCTTTGCACTGGCCGTTGAACCAGACAACCAGGCCATACAGCACCGTACCCAGGAAGTCGCCGCTATCCGTGCGAAAGGCGGTTTTACCGTGCCGACACACATCGCGCTGGAATTGGCAACCAACCCCTTTTTACGCTCGGATGCTCCTGCGGTTCGCGCCGCCGCAGCCATTCGGCTAGGCCGCCCGCCAAAAGATGCGCTGGAGACATTTACCGCGATTCGCGAATGGAAGAACAACTTCTAAATCATCAAACAGCCGGCCCCGGCCCTGTTTTATACCCCGTTTAAATTTCCCGGATTATTCGACTTAATGCGTTCATTCCTTCTTTCCTGTCTGTTTTTGCTGCTCCTCACCGGCTGTCAAACGATCTCCGTCTTACCCGCAACCCCCCCCCGTCCCGATAACTTAACCACACGGCCGCCATCAAGCGAGGCCAAATCAACCGCGCTCAGTGTGCCGGATGATGCGGCGCGCATTCCCTTTCTTGACCTGACAACCCAGCCAGATGATTTATGGCAACGCGTCAGGAACGGCTTTGCCATGCCGGATCTGGACAACAAGCTGGTGGCGGATCGGCAAGCCTGGTACTTGAACCGACCGGACTTTTTACGCACCCTGTTTAATCGTAGCCGCCGGTATCTGTACCATATCGTCTCTGAGCTCGATAAACGCGGCATGCCCACCGAGCTTGCCTTGCTGCCGATTGTGGAAAGCGCTTATAACCCGCAAGCACGCTCGCTAGCGAGCGCTGAGGGCTTGTGGCAATTTATTCCATCCACGGGAAAGTATTACAACCTCAAGCAAAACGACTGGTTTGATGAGCGGCGCGACGTCATCGCCTCGACCAACGCAGCGCTGGATTATCTGCAATACATCTACGAGATGCACGGCGACTGGCAACTGGCGCTGGCATCCTACAACTGGGGCGAAGGCGCGGTGGGTCGCGCGATTGCCAGAAACCAGGCCAAGGGTTTGCCTACCGATTACGCGCACCTCACCATGCCGGAAGAAACGCGTTATTACGTGCCCAAACTGCAAGCGCTCAAAAATATTCTAGCCAACCCGGCCTTGTTTAACTTCACCCTCGACCCCATTCCAAATCAGCCCTATTTCCAGGTGATCGAACGCACGGGTGACATGGACGTGGCCATCGCAGCACGTTTGGCCGAAATTCCAGTCACCGAATTTCTCGCCTTGAACCCCGCCTATAAGCGCTCCATCATACCGGATAGCGCAAACAGCCCCTTGGTCATTCCGAGCGATAAGGCCAAGCGCTTTCTGGCGAACCTGGCCGATTACGAAGCACGGGACAAACCGCTGACCAGCTGGCGCACGCACACCTTGGGCAGGGGAGAAAAACTGGCTGGCGTGGCTCGCCGTTATGGCGTGAGTGTGGCCTACCTGCAAAAAATCAACGGGTTGAACAAGCGCTCAAAAACCTACCCCGGTTTAGGCCTTCTGGTGCCAGGTAAAGGCGCCGTCATAACGGACGAGATGGTCGCCATGGCAGACGATGATGCCCCCCCAAGCGAAGCTCGCCAAGCAACCAAGCGCGGCAAGGCGCATGATAAAAATTTCAATAAAGCCAGGATAAAAAAACCTGCGGCTAAAACCGGCAAGAAAAACCAGCGGGTTTCTGTCAGCATCACAGGGAAAGAATCCAAAGCCAAGCCAGCGGTCAAGCGTAAAAAAACCACCCAGGGAAATGCTGGCAAAGCGAAAAAGTAAGCTGACAGCATTCCCTGCTTCCTGGCTGGCCTTTTGGGTAAGCATTTCAGGATAATCCGCCAACCAGACACCCCAAAATGCCCAGTTTGCTTTTTTTAAGGCTGGATTTTCAAACAGCGCACACGATGCGTCGCACTGATCACCACGTCCAGTGGCATTTGGGAGCGACAGCCTGCATCCGCCAGCGAACAGCGGGGATGAAAATGGCAACCGCTGGGGGGATTGGCAGCGGAAGGCATTTCACCTGAAAGTGGCGCTCTGGCTGCTGCCATGCCATGCACTGGCAACACAGCCGCGAGCAAAGCTTGGGTGTATGGGTGCTGCGGGTTGCGCAAAACGTCATCCGTCGTGCCTTGCTCCACAATCTGCCCGAGATACATCACCGCCACCTCATGCGCGAGATAATCCACCACAGCAATGTTGTGGGTGATGAACAAAAACGCCAGCTGATGCTCGCGCTGTAATTGCGCCAGCAGGTTCAAAATTTGCGCCTGCACCGAAACATCCAGCGCGCTGGTCGGCTCATCGCACACCAGCAAGGCCGGATTGACCGCCAAAGCCCGCGCAATGGCAATGCGCTGGCGTTGCCCGCCCGAGAATTCATGCGGATAGCGGTCGGCCATCCCGGCGTGCAGGCCGACACGCTCTAACAGCACTGCCACACGCGCCGCATATGGTGTGGCTTGGGTGGGCGGTTTTTTACCTGACGAACTTTTACCAACCGCCGCGCCCGCTTCACCTGTGCCCATCGCCACCGCCCGCATACCTTCAGCAATGATCTCGCCCACCCGCATGCGCGGGTTGAGCGAAGCAAACGGATCTTGAAAAATCATCTGCATTTGCGCGCGCAAAGGCCGCATCCCCCGCGCAGACAAACCCACGACGGATTGACCGCGCAAACTCACCTGTCCGCCAGTGGGCGGCACAAGCTGCAAAATTGCCTTGCCTGCCGTGGTTTTGCCACAACCCGATTCGCCCACCAAGGCCAGCGTGCGCCCGGCATGCAGCGTGAGCGACACGCCATCGACCGCGCGCACATGGCCCACCGTGCGCTGCAAAACGCCCCGCCTGATCGGGAAATGCACTTTTAAACCAGTCACCGCCAGCAAGGGGGGGGCATTGCCTTGAATTTCCACACCAAGACTCGCTGAGTCAGCCTCTATTTTGCCAGCCTCGACACGGGCCGCTACTTGCGGGGCGCATTCCAAAAAGCAGCGCACTGCATGCATTGACTGGACTTTTTCAGCGGCTTGATTTGCGGCTGCGTTTGGAGGCTCGTTTGCAAATAAGTTTGTCACCGCGTCCTCAACCCCACGCCACGCTGGCATAGCCGTGCGACAAACCGGCATGACATCGCTGCAGCGCGCCGCAAACCGGCAACCGGTGTAGCGCGTATTGGCGGGCGGCACGCTGCCGGAGATGGTGGCAAGCTGGCCGCCACGTCGTGAAGGGTCCGGCAAGGCCGCAAACAGGCGCACGGCATAAGGATGCGTTGGCCGCGCGAAAAACGCTGCACGCGGTGCAGTTTCGACCAATTGTCCCGCATACATCACACCCACGCGATCGGCCATGCGGGCGACTACCCCTAAATCGTGGCTGATCAACAATACCGCCATGCCTTGCTCGCGGCGCAAGCGGTCCAGCACATCCAGCACTTGCGCCTGAATGGTCACATCCAGCGCCGTGGTTGGCTCATCGGCGATCAGGAGCCGCGGCCGGCCGGCCAAAGCCATGGCAATCATCACCCGCTGCTTCATCCCACCCGAGAGCTGAAACGGGTATTCGTCCAAGCGCCGCACCGGGTCAGGAATGCCCACCTGGGTGAGCAATTCCACTGCCCGTGTCCGCGCCGTCTGCCCCGTGAGCCGCTCGTGAAGCCGTAAAGCCTCGCCAATTTGCTGGCCTACACGCATGACCGGATTCAGGCTCGTGGCCGGTTCCTGAAAAATCATGCCGATGCCGCCGCCCCGTATTTGCCGCATTTTTTGCTCTGGCAACAATAATAAATCCAGGGCTTGATGCTTTTTTGCGGCAAACTCGATGCTGCCTTGACTCACCGCCGCATTGGGCGGCAAAAGCCGCATCAAGGCCAGCGCCGTCATGGATTTACCGCAACCGGATTCACCCAATAGCGCAAAGCATTCACCGGCGGCGATGACAAATGAAATGCCATCCACTGGCCGTGATTGGCCGATGTCGATGACCAGATCTTTAACCGTTAATAAATTCATGGTGATCAAGAAATGGCGCGCGGGTCGAACGCATCGCGCACGGCGTCGGTAAATAAATTGGCCGCCAGCACCAGAATGAACATGAAGCTAAAGGCAGATGCCAGCGACCACCACACCATCGGGTCACGCGCGAGCTCCATGCGCGCGGCGTTAATCATGGTGCCAAACGAGATGGTGGAAGGATCAACCCCCACGCCAACGTAAGACAGCACCGCTTCGGCCAGCACCAGGCCGGAAAAATCCATGACCAGGGCGATGAGCACGATATGCATGAGGTTGGGCAGAATATGCCGCTGCATGATGGCCAGGCGCCCCACCCCAAAAGCACGTGCTGCCTGCACAAATTCCAGTTCGCGCAATTTCAAGGTCTCGCCGCGCAACAGCCGCGCCAGGCCTGTCCAGCTGGTCATGCCGAGAATCAGACACAAGGCAAGCAAGCGCGCGTCCGCCCGTTCAGCCGCCGTAGTGAACCACTCGGGGTGCGTGTCGATCAGCACCTGCATCATCAACACGGCCGCAGCAATCAGTAAAACGCCGGGGATGGAATTGAGCGTGGTGTAGAGATACTGGATGAGATCATCCACCCAGCCGCCCAAAAAACCCGCCAAAATCCCCAGCACTACGGCCACTGGCAACATCACCAGCGTCGTGAGCGTGCCGATCAATAAGCCGGTGCGTATGCTTTTCAATGAGAGGTAAAGCACGTCCTGCCCGACCTTGTCCGTACCCAGCACGTGATAGCCCGTGCCCAAACCAATCGCCACGCCCGTCAGGACGCACAACGCCAATAAGGTCAACGACACCGCATTGCGGGCGGGCTGGTTTGGCGTTGAGACAACCGCCTGGGTCAAAAAAATGGCCTGATTCAAATCTTGCGCCGTGTCACCAAAGCCGACTTTTTGCGCGGTTTTTCTGCGCCAGGCGATGTTCACGCGCTGAACAATAAATAGGGCAAGCAACCAAAACAATAACCCGCCCGTCGCGCCCAAAAACCCTCGTTGCAGCACATCTTTCACATGGTGAGCTGCAAGCGCATCTTCCGCCCCCTGTCCGGTGGCGAATAAATGCGCCCCGCCCCAGGCCAGCCGCGGAAAATCGCGCATTTCCGTACCCGGCAAAGGCTCTTTGGCGAACAAGTGGGTTGCCAAGGGCGCTGAATAAGTTTTTTCCGGATGCTCACGCAAAGGGGCAAGCAAGGCATCCAGAAGCGAAGTCACCTCCACGGCATAAATTGCCTTGTCGGCTGCCTGACCGGAGACAACCGCCAGCCGGGCCCGATAATGCAGCGAATCGAGGACGCCAATCAGCAAAAATGCCATCAGGATAGTAACCGAGACCATCGCCACCTTGTTCGCCACGACCCTCGCCCAGGAAGCGCGCAACGGCGCTTGACGACGCGCCCAGAGCGCCAGCAGAAAAACAGCCGCAAGCAAGGCGAACAACAAGGCATCAGACCACAGCACAACGATTTGAAAAGGCAACAGGTTCATGGAAAACTTGGATCCAAAATCATTTCAAGCTCACACGCGGGTCGGCCAGCGTGTAAGAAATATCCGTTGCCAATAAACCCACGATATACAGCACCGAACCCATGAAAACCATCGCCCGCACAACAGAAAAATCCTGCGCGTTGATGGCTTCGATGGTGTAGCTGCCCAAACCGGGAATGCCAAAAAAGGATTCAGTCAGCAAGCTGCCCATAAACAAGGTCGGAATCACCACCACCACGCCCGTCAAAATCGGGATCATGGCATTGCGTAATACATGAATAAACAGCACGCCTGTTTCCGATACGCCCTTGGCACGCGCGGTGCGCACATAATCCCTGGAAATTTCTTCCAGAAAAATCGTGCGATACCAGCGTGCGGCAGCCCCCAGCCCGGCAATCACGCCGATCACGACCGGCAACACTAAAAATTTAGCCGCCGTAAACCCATTTGCATAACCGGAAATAGGCACCCACTGCCACACTTTAGCCACCAGCCATTGGCCGCCGATGATGTAAAACAAACCGGAAATCGACATCATGGCCACGCATAGCACCACCCCGGCAAAATCCAGGACGCTGGCACGAAAAAACACCAGCAATAAAGCAAACGCAATCGCCACGCCCAGCCCCAAAATAAATGTCGGCACGGCAATCGCCAGGCTAGGCATGGCGCGTCGCTTTATTTCATTCGCAATATCGCGGCCATCATCCGCCCGACCAAAATCGCCCAAAAACATGCGCATGGATTTATTGAAAAACACCGTGTCGGTTGCTTTAGCCACCCCGTTTGCCTGCCCATTCCACATGAGCGGTTGATCGTAGCCGCGATCGGCCTTCCATTTCTGGATTGCCTCAGGCGTCACGCGCTTGACCCCCAGCTGCATGCGCGCCATGTCGTCCGGGGAATTGACGACAAAGAACAGCAGGAACGTGAGCAAATTCACGCCCAGCAGAATAGGCACGGCATAGAGCAGACGGCGAATGAGATAAGCAAGCATGGCGCACGAAATATACACTGCACCCGCCGTTGTACCACTTGCACATTCCTTTGCGCCCATGCACATGGCTTGGCTCATGCGATGGGATCCCTTAGGCGGACGGGGCTACCCAGCAAAAAATTTGCAACTCTTTGAAAAGCAATGAACAATCAATAGCAAAAAATAGCCAAAAAATAGCCAAAAAGTCGGCAATCGATTTTTCTCACCGTTTGCATAAAAATTCGCCCAATGTTTCGGTTTCATGCTTATAATGCCGACCTCTCTAGCGCCCGTAGCTCATCTGGATAGAGTACTTGGCTACGAACCAAGGGGTAGGGAGTTCGAATCTCTCCGGGCGCACCAAAAAACAATGAAAAAGCTGATTTCGGTCAGCTTTTTTATTTTCCGGCCCAAACTTTTCGGTGCATGCTTCGTTGCGGATTTCTTTGCGCGTGTTTCCTTGCCTATGCCACGTATGCCACGTATGCCACGGTAAGTGCCCGATAAAAAATGCGCCAGACCCTGCCTGAGTTGCAACTATCCATCCAATACCCGAGCGGCAAAGCACACGCGCCCACACGCACGCAGGTGCGGCGTTGGGTGCGCGCCAGTGGTCATGCGGTATACAAAGCACCCGCGCAGATCACCGTGCGCTTTGTGGATGCGGCGGAAGGTCAGGAACTGAACCGCCACTGGCGCGCTAAAGATTACGCCACCAATGTGCTCTCTTTCCCGTATCAGCACGATGAAGCGCTTCTGTGCGGCGACCTGATCATCTGCCCGGCTGTCGTATTGCGTGAAGCCGAAGAACAAAAGAAATCCCTGGACGCCCATTTTGCACACTTGATTGTGCATGGTATGCTTCACTTGCAAGGCTTTGATCACGAGACACACGCGGATGATGCGGCGATCATGGAAGCCAAAGAGCGCGGGATTCTGCAAACTCTGGGCTACCCTGATCCCTATGCTTGAACATGCGCGATCAGCTTGTTTTTATCGCGCTTGCCCCGATTAACAACGTTTGACCACCATGGATCCTTCCAGTCGACCTAGTTTCATAGAACGTCTTTCCTCGCTCTTGATGCGCGAACCCGAAGACCGCGAACAACTCCTGCAACTGCTGCACAAGGCTTTTGAGCGTCATCTGATGGACGCCGATGCGCTCTCGATTATCGAAGGGGCCTTGTCTGTCGCCGACATGTCGGTGCGCGACATCATGGTGCCGCGCTCGCAAATGGACGTGATCGCCATCGACGACCCACTGGAAAAAATCATCATTCAGGTCGTTGAAACCTCGCACTCCCGCTTTCCGGTGATCAGCGAAGGCAAAGACAATGTCATCGGCATTTTGCTGGCCAAGGACCTGCTGCGCCATGTCGCCGACAAGACCTTCGACCTGCGCGACAGCCTGCGTCCGGCAGTGTTTATTCCTGAATCCAAGCGGCTGAATGTTCTGCTGCGCGAATTCCGCGCCTCGCGCAATCACATGGCCGTGGTAGTGGACGAATACGGCGGCGTGGCCGGGATTGTGACCATTGAAGACGTGCTCGAACAAATTGTGGGCGACATTGAAGACGAATACGACTTTGATGAAACCGAAGGCACGATCGTGCTGGATAACAACGGTGTTTACCGCGTCAAGGCGATTACCGGAATCGCCGACTTTAATGCCGCCTTTGGCACCCATTACGCGGATGAAGATTTCAGCACGGTTGGCGGCCTGATCATTCACCATCTGGGACGCTTGCCAAAACGCAATGAAGTGATCGACATTGACGGCATGCGCTTTCAGATTCTGCGCGCCGACAGCCGCCGCGTGCACACCTTGCTGGTTGATCCGCAAAAGGCCTTGCCACTCTTGCCCACTGACGCATGAGTGCCGCAACACCTGCACCCCTTGGCCCGCGACCAAACCCGCAGCTAAACCAGCGCGCGCGCCTTCAGCGGCTGTTAAAGCCTAGCCTGGCCTTCCTGCTGGGCGCGCTGTGCACGCTGGGCTTTGCCCCTTTCGCCGTGTTGCCAGCGCCGACTTTTTCGCTTTTAGGCTTGTTGCTGCTCTGGCAGCGTGCGCCCTCTGCCAAACACGCGGCCCTGCTCGGTCTGGCCTGGGGACTGGGTTGTTTTCTAACAGGCGTCTCGTGGGTTTATGTCAGCCTGCATACCTTTGGCGGCATGGCCATGCCCTTGGCGATCACCGCAACGTTTCTGTTTTGCTTGTTGCTGGCCACTTTTCCGGCGCTCGCAGGCGGGCTTTTCTTGCGCTCGAAGGCTCGCCTGGCAAGCACGGCGCCAATGCACCAAGCCCTGCTTTTCGCCGCGCTATGGACACTCACCGAATGGCTGCGCGGCACCTTGTTCACTGGCTTTCCCTGGCTCGCCGCGGGTTATTCGCAAACCCCGCCCAGCCCGCTCGCCGGTTGGGGCGCGGTGCTCGGCGTGTATGGCGTGAGCGGCCTGGTGGCCTTGCTCGCCGGTTTACTGGCCGTTTTATTCAAAGCGCGCGGCAAATCCATCAAAGCCTGGTCCAGCATTGTGTTTATTCTGGCCAATGGCGCAGTGCTGCGTCAGATGGACTGGACACAGCCCAGCGGCAAACCCCTCACCGTCGCACTGTTGCAAGGCAATGTGGCGCAAAGCCTGAAGTGGGACCCAAACCGCCTGGCGCTCTCCATTGACACTTACACACGGCTCGCGCAGCAACACCCGGCGGAATTGACCATCCTGCCGGAAACCGCACTGCCGCTCATGTTTAACGAAGTGCCGCTCTCCATTCTGCAAGGCTTCACCCACCACGGCGCGGCCTTGATCGGCGTACCCATTGCCACCCGAACGAATGAATACACCAATGGCGCCGTCCTGCTGCAGCCGACTTTTAACGGCGCACCGGGACAAGTCAGCGCCTACGCCAAGCGCCACTTGGTGCCCTTTGGCGAATACGCCCCGCCCGGCTTTGCCTGGTTTTTTCAGCTAGTGAATATCCCCATGTCCAGCTTTAGCGCAGGGGCTGCGTACCAAGCGCCGCTGATCCTGGGGGAACAACGCATCGCGCCCAACATTTGCTATGAAGATTTATTCGGCGAAGAAATCATCCCGTCCTTGCCCCACGCCACCTTGCTGATCAATCTTTCCAACACCGCCTGGTTTGGCGATTCGCTCGCGCAACCCCAGCACCTGCAAATCGCCCAAATGCGGGCCATGGAAACCGGCCGCACCTTGCTGCGCGCAACCAACACCGGCATGACAGCGATGATCACCCCCAAAGGCATCGTCGCCGCTCGCCTAGCGCCCTTTAGCATTGATGCGCTCACCGTGTCCGCCCAAGGCTACCAAGGCTTAACGCCCTATGCGCGCTGGGGCAATACGCTGGTGCTCATGCTTTGCCTGCTCGCGCTGATTCCTGTCTGGCGTGGCAGGCGCGCACATTAACGTTCATGATCCCGATGAGCCGTCCCGAATCATGAAATCCATCCGCTTCGTTACATCAAGGGCTGGCAAATGAGTCCGCCCCGCCCATCCGCTACGCGGCCCACGGCTGGCTTTGCACAGCCAGCCGGCTGCGGCGGCGCGACGCATGCGTCCGCATTCCCGCCCCCCCGCCCATCCTTCCCTCGCGGCAAGGCTGCTATCCGGCCCGCTGCGCCCGGTGATGACATAGCGCGCTTGGCCCAGGTATTACGTTAAGGATTAGCAGGACTAAACGCCGACTAACTGACCATCGCGTAAATGCAGCACACGTGAAGTACGCGCAGCAAGGCTGGCGTCATGCGTGACCATGACCAAGGCCGTGCCCACTTCACGGCAAAGTTCCAGCAGCAGATCAAACACGGCGTCTGCCGAGGCGCGATCGAGATTCCCCGTGGGTTCATCCACCAACAGGCAAGCCGGTTGGGTCACCAAGGCACGAGCCACGGCCACACGCTGGCGCTCGCCGCCCGACAACGCACCGGGGCGATGCGTCAAGCGATGCCCCAAACCCACACGCCGCAAGACAACGGCTGCCTGCGCCAAGGCATCCATACGCGGCATGCGGCGGATAAACAAGGGCATGGCGACATTTTCCAGCGCGGAAAATTCAGCCAACAAATGATGAAATTGATACACAAAACCCAATGATTGATTGCGCAAGCGGCCGCGCTCGGCTTCACCCACTTGCGCTAAATTTTGTCCCAGCAGCATCACCGACCCCGCACTGGGTTGATCCAGCCCGCCGAGCAAATGCAGCAGCGTGCTCTTGCCTGAACCGCTCGCGCCCACAATCGCCGCCGTCTCGCCAGCGCCGACTTCCAAGCTCACACCGGATAACACCGGCACGGCCACGTCCCCTTGGTGAAATACCTTGGCCAGCCCGTCACACGCAATCACTTGCCTGGCTTCATTCATGGCTTCACTCATAGCGCAACGCCTCCGCCGGTTGCGTGCGCGAGGCGCGCCAGCTGGGATAAATCGCGGCCACAATGGTGAGCAAAAACGACACCCCGCTGATCGTCGCCACATCCGACCAGTGCATGTCCGAGGGCAACTCGGTGATGTAGTACACCTCTTTGGACAGGAACTGCATGCCAAACACGCGCTCGATAAACGGCACGACCACGTCAATATTGAGCGAAACCGCCACGCCCATGAATACGCCGACGAGTAAGCCGACCACACCAATCAAGGTGCCCTGCACGATAAAAATCCCCATGATGCTTTTAGGGCTCGCGCCCAGCGTGCGCAAAATCGCAATATCCGCCCGCTTGTCCTGCACTGCCATCACCAACGTCGACACGATATTGAACGCCGCCACGGCGACAATCAGCAGCAGGATCAGAAACATCATGCGCTTTTCAATTTCCACCGCACGGAAAAAATTGGCATGGCTGCGCGTCCAGTCGCTCACGCCTTCATCCACATCCAGATAGCGCAACAGCTCACGACTGATTTGCGGCGCAGCGAATAAGTCATCCACCTTCAAGCGCACGCCAGAGACGCGATCGCCCATGCGGTACAGGGTTTGCGCGTCGGCCATGTTGATCAACGCCAGCCCCGAATCGAATTCATACATGCCCACGTCAAACACGCCCACCACGCGAAACTGTTTGACGCGCGGCAAAATCGCTGCCGGCGTCACCAAGCCTTGCGGCGCCAGCAAGGTAATCTTATCGCCCAGGCCAGCATGCAGGGCATGCGCTAACTCCCCCCCCAGCACGATACCAAATTCACCGGGGACAAGCAGGGCTAGCTTGCCCGCGCTCATGTGCTGGCTGAACTGTGCGACGGTGTCTTCTGCAGCGGGCACAATGCCACGCACCATCACGCCGCGCACCTGGCCGTCAAAGCTCACCATGCCTTGCTGCTGCACAAAAGGCGCTGCCGCCTTGACGCGCGGGTGGCGTGCCACGTTTTGCACCACGCGGGTCCAGTCAGCCAGCTCGCCCGCTTCATTCGAGACCTGAATATGCGAGACCACGCCCAAAATCCGTTCGCGCAGTTCCTGCTGAAAACCATTCATGACAGACAGGACAATAATCAACGCCGCCACGCCAAGCGCCAAGCCGAGCATGGAAATGAGCGCAATAAAGGAAATAAATTGATTGCCACCGCCTTCGCGCGGCTGGGCACGCGTGTAGCGCAACCCGATGAGAAATTCGTAAGGCATGAAAGTGAAAGGGCAATAAAAGGAAAGCGAGCGTTACTCGCAGATCAGGGCAAGCCGATTTAACGTAATGAAAAGCTTGTGCAAGTGCGCTGTGTCATCACCGGGCGTAGCGGGCCGGCTCATTTGCCAGCCCTTGATGCGATGCGGTTGACGGATTTCATGATTCGGGACGGCTCATCGGCACCATGTACGTTAGGCAAAGGCTGAATGTTAACATGCAGACGGATGGATGATTTTTAAAACAGCAGATCCGGATGAATAAGGCAGGGCTTCGCGTGTCGGCCGCAGGAAAAGTTGCTTAACCTGCGGATGCTGACCATCACATCATCGTGACGCAACGAGGTAACGCAACTACGGCGCAGGCTTTTTTTGCCCATCCGCACAGGACACGTCGGACACGTTGCTTTTTGGCGGAAAATCGGTTTTCGGTAAAACATCATCCTCATCCATTAACACCCGATAACCCGGCCCTTCCAGATCATCAAATTGACCGTTTTTTAATGACCACCAGAAAATCAGGCCAATGCAAAACACGATCAGCAAAGAGATCGGAATTAAAAGATAGAGGCTGTCCATAAATAACTTTCTTATTTAATCTCATTAATATACAATTTACTGTTAAAGTATTTTCCCTGACTTAACCGCAAGGCATTGAGCACCACAAAGAGCGAGCTGGCCGACATGCCGATCCCCGCCATCCAGGGCGTAACCCAGCCCAGCATCGCCAACGGAATGGCGATCAAGTTGTAAGCAAAAGACCAAGCCAGATTTTGCCGCACGATGCGCAGGGTTGTTTTCGCCAACTGCAGGCCACTGGCCAGCGCTGACAACTGATTGCCCAGCAACACGATATCCGCTTGCGCGCGCGCCAGATCCGCCCCGCCGCCCATGGCAATCGACACCTGCGCCCGCGCCAACACCGGCGCATCATTCACGCCATCGCCCACCATGGCTACCACCGCGCCATGCGCTTGCAGCGCGGCGAGCGCCGCATGTTTATCCTCAGGCGTCATGCTGCCCCGCGCATCGTCAATGCCCAATAGTTGGCCCACATGCTGCACGGCAGCTGGCGTGTCACCACTAAAAATCGACAAGGCCACACCTGCATCGCGCAAGGCCGCCATGGCCGCTAAAGCTTCCGGGCGCACGGTGTCACTGAAATAGAAAAAAGCTGCCCAACCCTGATCAGAACCAAGCGCTATCGCCGTCTCGCCAAAGCCGACTTTTTTGCCCACCGCATCAGGCACTGGGCGTTGATGCAAAGCCGCCACAAAATCCGGCCGCCCCAAACGCCATTCGCGTCCAGCAATCAGGCCCGATACACCTTGACCGGTGACGGCACGCACATTCACGGCTGGCGTCATTTCAGCTGAATCTGCCCCTGGCCCAGGCAGCAAAACTGACTTGGCCGCCCGCTGCAAGGCATGCGCGACCGGATGTTCGGAGCCTTGCTCCAGCGCTGCCGCCCGGGCAATCGCCTGCGCTGGGCTACCCTGAAAGGCTTGTGTTTCCACCAAAGCCAAATGCCCGAGCGTGAGCGTGCCCGTTTTGTCAAAAACAATATGCCGGGCTTGTGCGAGTGCCTCGATCGCATGGCCGCGCGTAACCAGCAGGCCGCGCGTAGCCAAGGTGCCCGTAGCCACCATCAAGGCAACAGGTGTGGCCAGCGATAAGGCGCAGGGGCAGCTCACCACCAAAACCGCGACAAACACCCACAAGGCTTGCCCCGGTTGAATCTGCCACCAGACCAGCGCTGTCACTACCGCCAGCACAAGCACAGCGCTCACAAAACGGCCGGCAATGCGGTCAGCCAACTGCACCACACGTGGCTTTTCCGTCGCCGCCCGCGTCATCAAACGCGTGATCGTGGCCAGGCGCGTGGCCTCACCCACCTGCGTGACGCGCATCACCAAGGGACTCATCACATTCACGCTACCGCCAATCAAAACATCCCCCACCGCTTTAGCCACCGGTCGGCTCTCGCCCGTCAGCAAGGCTTCGTCCGCCGCACTCGCGCCGTCTATCACCACCCCATCGGCGGGCACGCTCTCCCCCGGCTTGATTTGTATGACATCCCCCACCGCGAGCTCAACGGCCGCCACCTGCGCCACTGCCCAACCCGGCCACGCTAAAAACCGGCTGGCCAAGGCAGGCAGCGCACGCGACAGCGACTCCACGCTACGTACCGCCTTTTGCCGCGCCATCATTTCAAAATAACGCCCGGTCAGCAAAAAGAACACAAACATGGTGACCGAATCAAAATACACTTCGCCCTGGCCAGAGAGGGTTGCCCATAAACTCGCCAGAAAGGCGCTGCCCACCCCGATGGCAACCGGCACATCCATGCCCAGCCGCCACAGGCGCAAGTCGCGCCAGGCGTTGAGGAAAAAAGGCGCGGCAGAATAAAGCACCACGGGCAAAGTCAGGATCAAACTCGCCCAGCGCATCAATTGTTCAATATCGGCAGACATATCGCTACCGCTGGCGGTTTGCGCGATATACACCGGAAAGGCATACATCATCACCTGCATCATGCCAAAGCCCGCCACAAACAGGCGCCACAGGGCGCTCTTGCGCTCCTGCTGAGCGATATTTTCGGCGCGTGCCGCGTCATAAGGATGCGCACGATAACCGATCGCGGCAATGGCTTCGAGCAACTTGGAGAGCTTGGTCACCCGCGCATCCCAGCGCACCTGCGCCCGCCGCGTGGCGTAATTGATGTCCACCGCCAACACGCCGGGCTGACGGCGCAAGTGCGCTTCATTCAGCCAAACGCAGGCCGCACAAGTGATACCCTCCAAAATCAGCGCCGCTTCGCGCTCATGCTCGCCCAGCGTGCGTACAAAACTGGCCTGTATTTTTGGATGATCAAACAAGCCAAGCGCATCCAGCGCCACGGGGAGCGCCTCGCGCGGGCTTTCCGGCAAGGCATCGCGATGCCGGTAATATTCCGTCAGGCCATGATCCACAATCGCTTGCGCCACCGCCTGACACCCCATGCAGCAAAGCGCATGGGACGTGCCATTGATCTCGACCGAGAAATGCACCCCGCCAGGGATACTCAAGCCACAGTGATAACAGGTGGCGGTTTTATCAATCAAGTTTTCGGCTGGGTTATTCACTGGATTATTCACTGCGACAATAGAAAATCAATCAACGGTCCTTCAGCAACACGCCAAACCCGCACTGCACGCCCATTCATTCGGCTATAGCAACTCGTCTTTGGCCATTTGGAATGACACCGGCATGGAATTTGTACTCGAACAAATTGCCATAACGCCCCCATTCAATCGCCACTTGCAAAGCGAACAAAGCATCATCCTATGGCCGCCAATCCGGGCTTCTCGTGGCCAACCAGATTCATCGAGAACTTTCCCGGCTTTGCCTGACGTCTTGAGAGCCCCACTTCACCGCAGCTCTGCCCTGACCCACTTCTGCACCACTAAACTGCCCACTATATCGCCTTCGACATTCACAGCGGTACGGAAGGTGTCCAGCAGGCGATCAATGGGCAGCAAAATGGCGATAGCTTCGGCAGGCAGGCCGACAGATTGCAGCACCATTACCATGGTGACCATGCCCGCCGAAGGAATGCCTGGTGCGCCAATAGCGGCGATCATGGCGGTGATCACCACGATGAGTTGTTGCGTGAGGCTCAAATCCATGCCGACAAGATTGGCGATAAATAGCGCTGCGGCAGCTTCGTAAAGGGCTGTACCATCCATGTTCATGGTGGCGCCCAGCGGAATCACAAAGCCTGCAATATCGGGCTTCACATGCAGGTGCTGCTCTGCACAGCGCAAGGTCACGGGCACGGTGGCGGCGCTCGAACTGGTGGCAAAAGCGGTGATCAGCGCCTCGCGTGCGCCGCGCCAGAAATGCCAGGGTGTCATGCCCGTGACCAAATACAAAATCAGCGGCAATAACACCACGCCATGCAGCAACAGTGAGCCGATGACCACGGCAATAAACGTGGCGAGCGTGCTGAGCATGGCGGCGTCTTGCGTGGCCATGAGTTTGGCAAGCAAGGCCATGATGCCCAAGGGCGCCAAGCGCATGATCCAGCCAACCAGCATGAGCATGACGCCCAAGACTTCTTCGAGCAGCCCATGCACACGGGCAAAGCGCTCGCCACCTTTAACGAGGGCAACGCCCAGGATCAGGGCGAACATGACGACGGCGAAGACATCGCCTTGCGCCATGGCTTTTACCGGATTCATGAACACGGCGTGCAAAAACTTGGCAAAAAAATCCGTCGCTGAGGCGGCTTCTACGGGTGTGACAGACATGACATGCGCAAACATTCCAAGATGCAGGCCGTGCCCTGGGCGAACAATATGGCTGATGCCCAAGCCAACGATAATGGAGAGCACCATGGAGAAAACAAAAAAGCCCACCGTGCGCGTCCACACGCGGTGCATTTGCTGGTGCTGCCGCAAGTTGGCAACGCCTACGGCGATGGAGGTGAACACCAGCGGGATGACGATCATTTTGAGCATATCTACGAACAGCGTGCCGATCAGCCCGGCAAGGTAAGTGCCTTGCTGTGCCACCGGAGATGCAGCCCCCAGTGCCGCAAAGGCCAAGCCTAGCGCCACACCTGCGGCCGCGCCTAGAAAGATCAGGGTATTCAGTGAGATACGTTTCATTCAGGGTTCCTGGGGTGAGTGGCTTGCGGTGAAGCATTTGAACTAGAGCCTGAGCCTTTACCCTGCCGCGCAACAAGTACGTCGGCATAAGCGCGTTTAACGGCAGGCGCCATCTGCTTGATGCGATATTCCTCTTGCGATGCGGTGGAGCGGTCGGAAAAAGCGGCGCTCGCCAACAGCCGCAACGGCGGGTGCGAGCGTGTGTAACGCGCACCCTTGCCTGAAGCGTGGGCCGCAAAACGCGCGGCAACATCTACGGCAATGCCCGTGTAAATGCTGCCGTCGGTGCATTCGATCAAATAAACAAACCAAACTTTCGCTGACAATGCAGTCACGGTATGTATTTTGGTTGGCACAACGAATGGATGCTTGAGGTAATCAGATGATCAGGTCAGCAAAGGATGCAGCCAAATGTAGAGCGATTGCCCTTGCGAGACGGCCAGTTGCGCTAAATCAGCCAGCTCCATGATCAGCGCCTCAATCTCTTCTTCCGGCCAGCCTTCCATTTCAAAGTCTGCCGTGGCGGCAAGTTCGGTAGCGACTTCGATAAGCGCTTCTTCGTCCAAAGCGGCGAGTTTTTCCGTCACTCGATCGGCGAGCTTTAATACGATGGCATCGGTGCTGCCGATGTACAAAGGCTCATACAAACTTGCACCGGCCTCGAATTCATCGCCCGTCACGAGTGTGTGCAGCATCACGATTTTGGCGGTATCAAGCCCCCGCCGCTCCAAGCCACTCCATTCGTCCGTGGGCTTGGGCGATTCGCCCACGGCCACAATATCGTCTTCATCCGCTGCCACGATATGGGTTAACACATTTGTCTGACTCATTTGCTTCTCCTGGAACAAATTGATACCGGTAATTGACGCTGGGCGATTTATGCTTTGTCTTCCAGCGTTTCCCATTCAGCCAGCGCCATGTTGATGGCCGCTTCCACGTCGGCCAAAGTTTGATGCAGCTTTTTTTGCTGCGCCACGTCCTGCTGATAAAAATTTGGCTCGGCCAGCTGTGCATGCAAGGCAGCCTGCTGAGTTTCGAGTTGGGCAATTTTGCTCATCAACTGGCCAATGGCACGTTGGTTTTTAAGGCTGTTTTTTTTAGGTAACGGGTTTTCAGTTATTGGCGATTTTTCTGCTGCGGCCTGCTTGCCAGGATTCGTCTTTTTAGTGGCGGAAGCATCGGCGCCCGTCACTGTCGCGCGCTGTTGCAGCCAGTCGCTATAGCCGCCAATATATTCTTTCCATTTGCCCTGCCCTTCGCTGGCAATGGTTTGCGTCACCACGTTATCCAGAAAGGCACGATCGTGGCTGACTAAAAACACTGTACCCGCGTAATCCTGCAGCAAGGCTTCGAGCAGTTCCAGCGTTTCAATATCCAGATCGTTGGTCGGTTCATCCAGCACCAGCACATTCGCCGGGCGGGCAAACAGCCTGGCCAATAGCAGGCGATTGCGCTCGCCACCGGACAGTGATTTCACGGGGGATCTGGCACGTTCCGGGGCGAATAAAAAGTCTTCCAGATAGCTGATCACGTGCTTTTTGGCCTGCCCGATTTCCACATAATCCGAACCCGGGCTGATGACATCCACCAAGGCCGCCTCCGGATCAAGCTGGGTGCGAAACTGGTCAAAATAAGCCACTTCAACGCGGCTGCCCATGCGCACCACGCCCTCGTCCGGCTCAATCTCGCCGAGGATCAGGCGCAACAGCGTGGTTTTGCCCGCGCCGTTCGGCCCGATCAAACCAATCTTGTCGCCGCGTTGGATGCGGCAGGAAAAGTGATTCACCACGCAACGTTCGCCATAGTTCTTGGAGACATCATCGAGTTCTGCCACCAGCTTGCCGGACTCGTCCCCGCGCACCAGCTGAAACTCAACTGAGCCTTGCTGCGCGCGGCGTACAGCGCGGTCGCTGCGCAATTGCTCCAGACGGTTAATCCGCCCCACACTGCGCGTGCGGCGCGCCTCCACGCCTTTCCTTATCCAGACTTCTTCCTGCGCCAACAGTTTGTCCGCACGCGCGTTAGCCAATGACTCTTCATGCAGCAACATTTCCTTGCGTTGCTGGTAAGTGGCAAAGCTGCCAGGAAAGCTCACCAACTTGCCCCGGTCTAGCTCGATAATGCGCGTCACCACACTATCCAGAAAGGCACGGTCATGGGTGATGAACATCACCGCACCCGGATAGTCCTTGAGCAATTCTTCCAGCCACAAGATACCTGCCACATCCAGATGATTGGTCGGCTCATCGAGCAACAGCAAATCCGGCTCGGCCACCAAAGCCCTTGCCAGCGCCACGCGTTTTTTGCCGCCGCCTGACAACGACGCCACTTGCGCCTCGCCATCCAGATTCAAGCGCGTGACAGCCTGCTCGACGCGCGAACTCATGCGCCAGCCGTCAGAAGCGTCCAGCGTGGCTTGCAAGGCTTCCATCCTGTCCATTACCGCCGTATCGCCAGCGCCGACTTTATGCGTGACGGCGTGGTATTCAGCCAGCACGCTGGCAATCTCGCCCAGCCCTGATGCCACCGCCTCGAACACGGTCATCCCCGCAATGAATTCCGGTTCTTGCGCAACATAAGCAATGTTCAAATTCGGCTGCCGCCAAACCACGCCATCGTCCAGCGTGCCCAGATTCGCCAGCGCCTTGAGCAGGCTGGATTTGCCCGTGCCATTGCGGCCAATCAAGCCAACCCGCTCGCCAGGGTCCAACTGCATGGCGGCACGGTCAAGTAAAGCAACATGGCCATACGCTAGGCAGGCACGATCAAGAGTAATTAAAGGCATGGGAATGAGTGGCGAATACCGCGTGAAATAACGCAAGAAAATACAACTGAAAAAACAAATGCAGGATGATCTGCAGGAATGGTGCGGAATTATAGGTGAGCAGGTAGAATTCGCGGCATGCCTTCGTAGCTCAGTGGATAGAGCGACCGCCTCCTAAGCGGTAGGTCAGCAGTTCGATTCTGCTCGAGGGCACCAGTTATCTGAAGCATTGATCTTTTCATCATGACAAGCGCTTTATTCTTTCAACCAATGCTTTCAACCAATGAATGGCTTGTTGCCATCAATTCTTAACCCGCCAGCCAATCATCATG
>LNAP01000412.1_pt1 | contig 48148 bp, 48 predicted proteins | sample 602601 | NCBI WGS metagenome assembly LNAP01 (sample SAMN02440304, study PRJNA202911) | soil metagenome | biome: Subtropical and temperate rainforests or woodlands; isolation source: soil samples (1 kg each in a 20% v/v slurry with milli Q water) were... ...
CGTGCGCGTCAGGCTCTCCTGCATGCGCCGCAAGGCGTCAAACAGCAGACCAATCTCGTTGCGCGACGTCACCGCCACCCGCTGGGTCAAATCGCCCCCAGCTATACGATCAAAATGCATGCCGGCTTCGCGCAAAGGACGCAACACCAGACGCCCTAAAAAGACGTAAACGAGTAACGCGATCAGGCCTGAAACCAGTAAACCCGCTCCCACCAGTTTGATGACCAGCGCGTACTTCTGCGTCTCCGCCTCGTGCACGCTACTAAGCAGCTGCGCCTGATAAGCCCGGAACTCGTCCACCGCGCTGTATAAATCGTCCTGCAAGTATTCGCCCGTGCTGTCATAAAAGGCGTGAAACCCATCGACATCGCCTTTCGTCAGGTAATCGAATAAGGGTTCGACGCCGCCATTCATCAGCGACTGATAGGCATTGGCCACCTTAAGATAAACCCGCGCGTCCTGGCCTTCCGATAACGACTGGAATTTCTTGAAAAACTCTTGAGACGTGGCAAACGACGCCCGGGCCTTGTCAGCGGCCTGACGCGCTTGACCGCTTAACTCAAAGCGAACCTGCCCGGCATGAAGCTCGGCAGCCGTGCCAAATCCCCCCGAAGGGGCATACGAGGACTCGTATAAGCGGGCCTGATGCCTGGCCTGATGGGTCACCACGGCCTCAAGCCCTCGACCCAAATGAGTCTGAACATCCTTGTAATGATCAATCGACTCGCTCAGCAACCCCCTGAGGTTCTGATTGAGAAAAACCGTATTCAGCGAACGATTGGCCTCGCGCAGCGACAGTACGCCCATGGCGGCGCCTACCACCATCATTAACCCGAAAAAAATCAGCACAAGCATCAAGTTTGTGCGGATCTTCAAATTAGAGAAAACGTCCATTCGGCGCATTAATCAGATCTCGCAGGAATACAATTACCGATAACTCAACGCTCACGCATTGAACAAGGCTGGTTAAGCAATCGCCTGTTCCACCAGGGCCATTTCAGTGCTGGTCATCAAGCGTTCAATATCGACCAAAATCAACATGCGTTCGCCCACCGTGCCGATCCCGGTCAGGTATTCGGTCGAGAAGGCCGTGCCGAACTGAGGTGCGGCACTTACCTGAGACGGTTGCAGCATCAGCACATCCGACACGCCATCGACGACGATCCCCACCACGCGGTCTTCAAGGTTCAGAATCACCACCACGGTCTGGTGGTTGTATTCCACGTTTTCCAGATTGAACTTGATGCGCATATCGACGATAGGCACGATAATCCCGCGCAGGTTCGTCACCCCTTTCACAAAAGAAGGGACGTTGGCGATGCGCGTGACGCTCTGGCTGTCGTACCCGCGAATCTCCTGCACTTTTAAGATGTCAATGCCGTATTCCTGTGCGGCCAGCGTAAACACCAAAAACTCGTTGCCGGCATCATCGACCTGGCCAGACTTGGCTTGAACTTTATTGAACATTGCTTTCTCCGATAACTTTATAGGTCAACTACACTCGTTTTTTCACGCGTCATGCGCATGAGAGCGAACACATCAACGATCAGGGCAACGCTGCCATCACCTAAAATGGTGGCAGCCGAAATGCCGGGAATTTTCCGATAGTTGGACTCAAGATTCTTCACCACAACCTGATGCTGACCGACCAGGTGATCGACCAGCAAGGCAAACCGGGTCTCCTCGGCCTGAAGCACGACGGCAATCGCGCTGCACAAATCGGTTTGCGCGCCTTTGACATCAAACACCTCGTGCAAGGAGATCAAAGGCAGGTACTCGCCCCGGACATGCAGCAAATGCTCGGTTTCCGAAATACTATGAATCTGCTCCAGGGTGGGCTGCATCGACTCGGTCACGTGAGTGAGCGGCAGAATAAATACTTCCTCGCCCACCTTCACCGACATGCCGTCCAGAATGGCCAGCGTCAGCGGCAACACAATGCGCGTCGTCGTCCCCTGGCCTGCGCGCGAGCTAAGTTGAATATGCCCGCCCATGCCCTGGATATTGCGTCGCACGACATCCATTCCCACACCGCGACCTGAAATGTCGGTGACTTTCTCGGCAGTGGAGAAACCGGGAGCGAAAATAAGCTGCCAGATGTCTTCGTCCGGCGTATTGTCGTGCACAGGCAAACCTTGCTGAATCGCTTTTTTGACAATACGCTCGCGGCTCAGGCCGCCGCCATCGTCCGAGACTTCAATCACAATCTGGCCGCCGCTATGCTGCGCCGACAAGGTCAGCTGCCCCTCGGGGTCTTTACCGCTGGCAATACGCTGCTCGGGTGACTCGATGCCGTGATCCAGGCTATTGCGCACCAAATGCGTCAGCGGATCCACAATACGTTCGATCAGGCTTTTGTCCAGCTCTGTGGCCGACCCTTGCGTCGTCAGCTTGATCTTCTTGCCCAGGCGCGAGGCGCTTTCACGCACAACACGCGGGAATCGGCTGAACACGTAATCCATCGGCATCATGCGAATCGACATGACGGCCTCTTGCAGGTCGCGCGCGTTGCGTTCGAGATGCTCGATGCCATTGAGCAAGCGATCGTGCAAGACCGGGTCCAGCGTGGAAGCCGTTTGCACCAGCATGGCCTGCGTAATGACCAGTTCACCGACGAGGTTGATGATTTGATCGACTTTCTCAACCCCCACGCGAATCGTGCTGGTTTCTTTGGCCGACTTGGCTGCCGCCACCGAGCCTGACGCCGCGGCGGGCTTGGAAGACTTGGCTGGCGACTCCGGCGACGCACTGGCCGCGACGGGGGCCGATGCAGGCTCGACCGCGGCGGGCGCCTGAACAGGCGCAGCCGTTTTTGCGGGTGGCGCCTCGGCACTGACCTGCACCTGGTTTTCATCGACGATGAAACAACACACGGCAATCAGATCGTCCGCGCTCGCCGTTGTGTTTAACCAGATCGACAAGGTGTCGCCACCTTGCTCTTCATGCAACACATCGCCCATTAAGGCCATCTCGATACGCAACGACTGGGCATCGTCGGGCTTGATGTTTTTAAGACTGACCCGCAGCGGCAGGGCGGCGCCATCGCCTGCCGCGACCGCTGCAATCGGCGCGACGGGCTCGGCAACGGCCACCGGCGCCGCCGCAGGCGCCGTCACACCGCCGTTTTTCTCTAACGCCAGCTCGCGCAACTGGGCGCAAATACGCTCATACGCCTCAGGGTCGGGTTCTTCCGAATTTCGATAAGCTGCAACTTGCTCTGTTAGCACATCTTTGGTTTCCAGGAAAAGGTCTATCATGTCTTTACGCAAGGTCATTTCCCCGCGACGTAAAAAATCAAGCAGATTCTCGAGCAGGTGGGTGGTATCGGCCAACTGCCCAAAACAACCGAATGTGCCGGCCCCCCCTTTAATAGAATGGGCGGCACGGAAAATAGCATTGAGCTGATCCATGTCCGGATTATCGATATCCACGGCAAGCAGGGTTTGCTCCATATCGGCCAACAGCTCGTCAGCCTCATCAAAAAACGTCTCGAAAAACTGACTTAGATCGACACCCGCACTCATGATCGTTCCCTTTAACAATAGGCGCGGGCCACACGGCCGCGCCAGGTCTTGTCGTTATATGATTTCCTGCCGACCGCAGAAAGTTTCGCCTACTGCGGTGCTGACGTCGTCGCACTGCCCGCGTCGGAGCCGCCGTTTACAACAGGCGGCACGGCTACGCCGTCGGTGCTGCCCAGCGATGAATCCAGGGCCTCTTGCAAGCTCGATGCGGATGCACCCGCCGCATCCTGTTCATCCATACGCCGCTGTGCGCGCTGATTCAACACAACAAGACTAATACGCCGATTAACGGCAGCATTGGGATTATCTTTAATCAAGCTCACCGAAGACGACAGGCCCAGAACGCGTTTGGTCTTCAACTCGTTCATGCCGCCCGCCACGAGTTCCTTACGCGCCGCATTGGCGCGGTCGGACGATAGCTCCCAGTTGCTGTACTCGCGCTCGCCGGCCGCATACTGAATCGCATCGGTATGGCCCGAGATCGTGATCATGTTGGGCAACTGGTTGAGCACCGGTCCCAACTCGCGCAGAATCGTGGACATATACGGCTGCATCTGGGCGCTGCCCGTGGCGAACATGGGCCGATTTTGCTGATCGACGATCTGGATGCGCAAACCGTCAGGCGTCATATCCAGCAATAATTGCGGCCGGAATGCTTTCAACACCGGATCGGTGCGAATCAATGCCTCGAGGTCGCTCTTTAAGTCCTCCAAACGCCGCGTATCGCGCCGGTCTTCCTCTGAGCCCTGGCTAACGGTGGGCGGCTGGGGAATAGGATTCGTATTCGGAATAATGCTGGGCGAGCCGCCCGGTATTACCGACTTGCTGGAGTCCACCTTGGTTCCACCGGTAATCGCGGTCATCAGCGGCATACGGAAATACTCGGCGATCTCGATCAGGTCTTGCTTGGGCACCAAGGATAATATCCACATGACCAGGAAAAACGCCATCATGGCCGTCATGTAGTCGGCATAGGCAATCTTCCACGCCCCGCCATGATGCGCCGCAGCCTTCTTGCGCTTACGTCGAATGACGATACGTGGTTGCTCTGAAACTTTCATGAAACCAGCCCGCTATGCGCTCTTGCCGGGCAATGCGCGCGCCTGGCGAACATGGGCCTCCAGCTCAACAAACGACGGCCTGACCGAAGAGTACAAAACTTTACGGCCAAACTCGACCGCCAACTGAGGCGGATAGCCGTTCATATTGGCCAGCAACGTTACCTTGATGCACTCGAGCACCTTGATGGAGGCCACCGTACGCCGCTCAACGGACGACGCAAGCGGAGCCACGAAACCATAGGCCAGCAAGATACCCAGGAATGTCCCCACCATGGCCTTGGAAATAAGATCGGCCAGAATAGCCGGCGGCTGGTCCACCGAGGCCAGGGCCTTGATCACGCCCAATACGGCCGCCACAATTCCGAACGCGGGCAAGGCGTCGGCCACTTCGCGCAACGCATGCGCCGGAATATTGCGCTCGTGCTCGTACGCCTCGATCTCCTGGTCCATCAGGGTTTCGATCTCGAACGCACTCATATTGCCGCTGATCATCAGCCGCAAGTAATCCACGATAAATTCGATCAGCTTCGGATCGCGCAACACCAAAGGGTATTCGGCAAAAATCGGGCTGGCCTGCGGATCTTCAATATCGGCCTCGATCGTCATCAAGCCATCGCGACGCGCTTTGTTCAGCAGCACATACAACAGGGCCATCAGTTCCATGTACAACGGTTTGCTGTAGGGGCTGCTCTTAAAGACCATGGGCAACGATGCAAAAAGCAACTTGATCGACTTGCCGTTATTGGACGAAATGTAAGCCCCCAACGCCGCCCCGCCAATCAAGACAAACTCGAATGGCTGATATAAAGCGCCCATATGCCCGCCCAGGCCGACAAAGCTGCCAAAAACGGACACAATAACAATGACAAACCCAAGAACAATTAGCACAGACGGACCTTTGATAAAAACGTAACTACTATGATCTCTTGTTTTAAGTGTTCTAAAAGCCGTTGTTAACGGGGTTTTTCAAAGCCAAATCAAGGTTCTGAACAAAGGCGGCCCACGCTGCTGCGCGACCTTGCAACAGGAGCATCGCAAAGTCGGCGGCTTTCCAGCATAAAACGAGAGTGAATCGATACCCCGGAAAAGGGCTTCAGGCGGCGGCTTTCGTCGCGCGCTGACTACGTGTCTTGCCCGCGCGCGGAGGCGGACGACAGATGGCGCAGACAAAGTCATGCGAGGGATCATGGGCATGAGCAATAAAACCGCCCTTGCAGCGCACGCAGTTGGACAATTGCACCATGCCGCTTTCGAAAAATCGAACCAGCATCCAGGCGCGGGTAAAACTGAGCACAGGCTCTTCGTTTGAGTCGGGCGCGCGCCCCGCCGAGGATTGCTCGAGATACAAGCGATACGCCTCGATAAGGGCCTGTGATTTCTTGGCTGGCGTGCAGGCATTCATGAACTGATACACGCTATAAAACACGCTGGAATGAATATTGGGCAGCCATGTCATGAACCAGTCGACCGAAAACGGCAACATCCCCTTAGGCGGCGAACAGCCTTTGACTTCACGATAAAGCCTGGCCAAACGATCGTAGCTAAGAGAAGTCTCGGCCTGCAGCACCTGCAGCCGCGCGCCCAGCCGGATCATGTCGGTGGCCAGCATGATCTCTTCCGCCTCTTTGGCCACGCTTTTCGTGGCCACGCTTTTTGTTGCCATAACAGCTGCCTTGCCCATTTATACCGCTTGCTGTTCGACAGCGCGCTGCGAAAGCAATATCGTAGAATGGGCCTGCTGCAATACGCCGCCCAGCACATCTTGCGTCAGGGCCGACAGCAAACCATAGTCATCCAGGCGGAAACGGCAAATCAGCGAGCTGGATCCGGCCAGTTTGACCAATTGGGCGGGAGACAACTGCATAATGGTCTCGGCCACGTCGGTACAAAACCCCAATCGGAACATGCCGGCGGAAAAATTTTCACGCAACAGACGTTGCGCAAGCATCAGATACGACAAATTCACTTCTTGAATGTCATTAAGCGATGAACTAGATGGTATAGACACTTAAGTCTCCTTTGATTAGGGCCGTACAGGCCTTTGACCTAAGACTCAAACGGGAGCCTTCTGGAACCGATGTTTGTTGCAAGTCTAACAAAATATTATTTATGTATCATTACATTGTTATGGGTAAACAATTCTTTTTTTGGAACAACTTGTTCAGATAACGCCGTTCATTCACGTTACCGAAGGGAATTGCATGCGATATAGCTACTTTTAGTTATATAGAATACATAATCAGACGATTTAGGTAATTTGACCTATATCAACTTTATTGTAAACGTTACAAAGTTCACACATAAAAACAACATTTCGCCCCAATGCGTAACAATTCGGACAAAGAAAAACAGAATCCAGGCGTTTATGCCCTCTAACCAAAGTCGCCTGTGATAATTGCAACAAACTATCCGGAGCAGGCCGAACACGTTAAAGTAAGCCCAAAGCCGTTTTACCGACAGGAGGTTGCATGCGATCGCGGGTAGGTTTTATTGCACTGTCAGCCTTGCTTATTGGCGGCTGCGCCAGCCACGCCCCTGACAAAGGCTCGAACCAGATTGGCGCCTCGTCGCTTAAGCGTATTGTGGTCGATCAAAAAAAACGCAGCGAAATCGTGCTGACGGCGCTCGGTTTGCTGGAAACACGTTACAAGTACGGCGGGGCTTCGCCCGCCACAGGCTTCGATTGCAGCGGCCTGGTCGCCTACGTTTTTGCCAAAGCCGCCAATCAGCCCTTGCCTCACAACACGGCGGCCATCGCCCAACACAGTCGTCCCATAGCAAAAAACCAGTTACGTGCCGGCGATCTGCTGTTTTTCAATACGCTGGATCGATCGCTCTCGCACATGGGCATTTACCTGGGCAACGGCGAATTCATCAATGCGCCCTCAAGCGGGGGCAATGTGCGTATCGACAAACTCGAAGCCAAGTACTTCGCTCAGCGCTTCGAAGGCGCAGCGACCTTATTCGACCATTAGTGCGCCCACGCTGGCGTTCCGGAGTCCGCCTAAGGCAAGGTGATGTAATGCTCGGCCAGTGTCATGAATTCGGCCAGTTTGGGATCGACACCGGTTTCTTCAAAGAGTATTTCAGCAACGACCGCCCCCAGGCTTGCCGCCAGACGGGCATCCAGGAACAACAGCCTGGAACGCCTTGCCAGTACATCTTCAACGGTACGCGCGTACTCGAATCGGGCGGCAAAACGCACCATGGCTTCGGTAAGCCCTTCGGCCAGCACATGATCGCCGCCGGGCAACCCTTGCACCTGGCCGGCTTCCGTACCATACACATTAAGCCCTGGTTTTTGCGACAGGCTAAACCGTCCACGCGCCGAGCTATCGGCTCCCACCAGCAAAAACGCATCGGTCCGGCAACGCGGCAGCGCAGGCAATAACGACGCGGCAACGCATTTATTCAGGACGTCTTCGGCCATGGCCCGGTAAGTCGTCCATTTCCCCCCCGTAACGGTCACCAGGCCGCTGGGGCTGATCAGTACCGTATGCTCCCGACTGATCGTCTTCGTCGTCGCGTCCTGCGCGGTCTCGTCCCTTGGCGGCTTAACCAATGGCCTCAGACCTACCCAGACGCTGCGCACATCTTGCCGGGTGGGAGCGCGGGTTAAATACTTGCCCGCCTCGTTCAAAATAAAATTGACCTCATCGGGGAAAGCATCGGGTTCGCGCGACAGGTCATGCCGGGGCGTATCGGTCGTTCCCAAAATAAGCTTGCCCAGCCACGGCACGGCAAACAGTACCCGGCCATCCTGGGTTTTCGGAACGAGCAGGGCATGATCCGAAGGCAGGAAGTCGCGGTCGACCACCAGATGCACGCCCTGACTGGGCGCCACCATCGGCTCGGCCGGGCGCTCAATGGCCAGGCCATCTTTTGCACGCAACTGATCGACCCAGACGCCGGTTGCATTCACCACGCAGGCGCCGCGAACCTCGAATTCCTTTCCTGACTCGGCGTCCTGGCAGCGCACGCCGGCAAGGCGGTTTTGCGTATAGATCAGATCGGTGACGGCACAGTAATTGACCAGCAGAGCGCCCTGCTGCGCGGCGGTGCGCGCCAACGCCAGGGCCAGGCGGGCATCGTCGAACTGCCCGTCCCAGTACATGACGCCGCCCTTCAAGTGCGAGGTCTTGATTCCCGGTAAACGCTGCGCCGTTTTGCTTGCACTTAAGAATTGCGTCGACCCCAGACCGGCCTTCCCCGCCAGGGCATCGTAAATTTTCAGGCCGGTTCCGTAGAACGGCATTTCCCAGAACTTATAGCTGGGCATCACGAAGGCCAGGGGCGCGGCCAAATGCGGTGCATTATGCAATAAGGTCGAACGCTCATGCAGGGCCTCGCGAACCAAGGCAATATTGCCTTGAGCAAGGTAACGGACGCCGCCATGAACCAGCTTCGTCGCGCGCGACGACGTTCCTTTGGCAAAGTCGAGCGACTCCAACAGCACCACCGACAAGCCGCGCAACACGCCGTCAAGCGCCACGCCCAAGCCGGTTGCTCCCCCGCCAATCACAATCAAATCGTACTGACCGGATCGGCCTAAAGCGTCCAGCAACGCGGGCCGATCGGTTGGCAGGGGGGAAGCGAGAGTCGTCATAAGTTCAAGCCATCGATAAGGATAATTAGCGCAGGCGCCAGTGTAGAACAGTCATTCCATTTCTAAATCAACCTGAACGGCGTCGGCTTCGCTTGCCGTACAAAGGCACTGTGTGCGCTTCGCCTTCGAGTTCACAATTGATTGGGAGATGGAATAAAAGAGCCATGTGCCAGCGCCGACACACGGCTCGTCCAACAACAACTAAACAGAGCAAGACTTAGCGAACACGCCCTTCGGTCCATGCCTTAAGCAAGGCATCGTAGGCAACGGTTTCACCCTTGGGGCTTTCATTCGCCAATTTTTTCCAGGGCGCGTGATCGTCGCTGAGCCACTTGGACGGATCGCTTTTCGGATTAAGCTTGGGCGCGCAATGCGACATCCCTGCCCGTTCGAGGCGGGCCATGACCGCATCCATTTCGTCCGCCAGGCTGTCCATGGCCTTTTGCGGTGTTTTTTCAGCGGTAATGGCTTGCGCTACGTTTTTCCACCACAACTGCGCCAGTTTGGGGTAGTCGGGCACGTTCGTTCCGGTGGGCGTCCATGCCACCCGCGCCGGGCTGCGGTAAAACTCGATCAGTCCGCCGTAATTAGCGGCATTCTTAGTGAAAAAATCGCTATTGATATCGCTGTCCCGAATGAAGGTCAGGCCGACAATTGATTTTTTCAAGGACGCCGTTTTTGATGTAACGAACTGCGCATAGAGCCAGGCCGCGGCCACTTTTTTGGCATCATGGTTTTTAAAGAAACTCCAGGAGCCGACGTCTTGATACCCGTTCTGCATGCCGTCTTTCCAATAAGGGCCATGCGGCGCCGGCGCCATGCGCCATTTGGGCGTGCCGTCGTCATTGACCACCGGCGTACCCTTCTTCGTCATGTCGGCGGTAAACGCGGTGTACCAGAAGATTTGCTGGGCGATATTGCCTTGCGCAGGCACCGGGCCGGATTCTGAAAAAGTCATGCCCTGCGCCTCTTTGGGCGCATATTTTTTCATCCAGTCGATGTACTTGGTCAAGGCATACACGGCGGCCGGCGAGTTGGTGGCGCCGCCGCGCGAAACCGAGGCCCCGACCGGCGTGCACTTATCGTCGGCCACACGTATGCCCCACTCATCGACCGGCATGCCGTTAGGAATACCCTTGTCGGCGGCGCCCGCCATCGACAACCAGGCATCGGTAAAACGCCAGCCCAGCGATGGGTCTTTTTTGCCGTAATCCATATGACCATAGATCGGCTTGCCGTCTATGGTTTTGACGTCGTTGGTGAAAAAGTTGGCAATATCTTCATAGGCCGTCCAGTTGATCGGCACGCCCAGGTCGTACCCGTATTTGGCCTTGAATTTCTCTTTAAGCTCGGGGCGGGCAAATAGGTCGGCCCTGAACCAGTACACGTTGGCAAACTGCTGGTCGGGCAATTGATACAGCTTGCCATCCGGAGCCGTGGTAAATGAAGTACCGATGAAATCTTTAATATCGAGGTTGGGATTGGTCCATTGCTTGCCGTCGCCGTTCATATAGTCGGTCAACGACAGCATGTTGCCATAGCGGTAATGCGTGCCGATCAAGTCGGAGTCGGAAATCCAGCCATCGTAAATCGATCGGCCCGACTGCATGGACGTCTGCAGTTTCTCGACCACATCGCCTTCCTGAATCAGGTCATGGTTCACCTTGATTCCCGTAATTTCGGAAAAGGCCTTGGCCAGCGTTTTCGACTCGTACTCGTGTGTCGTAATCGTCTCGGACACCACCGAAATTTCATTGACCCCCTGTTCCTTCAACTTGCTGGCGGCGTCGATAAACCATTTCATTTCATCCATCTGCTGGCTTTTGTTCAGCGTAGAGGGTTGAAACTCGTTGTCGACCCATTTTTGGGCCTCGGCTTCTCCGGCCCATGCCTGGCCTGACAGCAGGCAGGCAACGGCCAGTGCCAGTACCGTACGATGCATTCTCATTGTGTGTCTCCTTTTAACAGTCCCCTACTACCGCCTGCGCCGCGTTGATCCTGGGGAGGAAAGAATCACGCAACCACAACCGTTCAGCCCTTGCGTAGAAACCAAGCGAGGACCAACATCGACACCACGAAACTGATCCAGACGCTGGGCTCTTGCTGCAAGCCCAGCCACTGGACCAGCTTTTCACCTAACCCGAGAAAGCCCAGATTAATGTAAGCCGCCACCAAGAGCCCAATAAACAGGCGATCGCCGCGCGTCGTGGCGATGGGCAGAAACCCCTTGCGCATGACATTGGGGGAACGGATTTCCCATACCGTCATGCCCACCAGCATCAGGCCGATGCAAATAAAGAAAACCGCCGTGGGTAAAGTCCAAACCATCCAGCTGAACATGACCGCCCTCTTCGAGTGATTACACGCGCCCCATTGCAAAGCCCTTTGCAATGTAGTGGCGAACAAACCAGATAACGACCGCGCCGGGGATAATCGTGAGTGTTCCCGCCGCCGCCAGGGTGGCCCAGTCCATACCCGAAGCCGATACCGTTCGGGTCATGGTGGCCACGATTGGCTTGGCGTCGACACTGGTCAAGGTGCGGGCCAGCAACAGCTCGACCCAGCTGAACATAAAGCAGAAGAACGCCGCCACGCCGACCCCCGCCTTGATGAGCGGCAAGAAAATCGTCAGGAAAAAACGTGGAAAACTATAGCCATCGATATACGCCGTTTCATCGATTTCACGCGGAATGCCGCTCATGAATCCTTCAAGTATCCACACCGCCAACGGAACGTTGAACACCAGGTGCGCCAAGGCGACAGCCCAGTAGGTGTCCATCAGGCCCAGGGTGGAGTACAACTGGAAAAACGGCAGCAAAAATACGGCGGGCGGCGTCATTCGGTTGGTCAGCAACCAGAAGAAAACGTGCTTGTCGCCGATAAACGTATAGCGTGAAAAAGCGTAAGCCGCGGGCAGCGCCACGGTGAGCGAGATAACCGTATTGAGCGCCACATAGATCAGGCTGTTGATATAACCGCTGTACCAGGACCTATCGGTAAATATGGTTTTGTAGTTGTCCCAGGTGAAATTTTGCGGCAACAAGGCAAAACTGGACAAAATCCCCGAGTTGGTCTTGAAGCTCATGTTGACCATCCAGTAAATGGGCAACATGGCAAACACCAGGTAAACAATCAAAAACAAGGTCCGTTTTCGAAATGGTTTTTTATTCATGAACGGCTCCCTTGTCCTGGGTGCCCACCCGCTGCATCCAGTTATACAAAATAAAGCAGAACAGCAGAATGATTAAAAAATAAATCAGCGAAAACGCCGCGGCCGGCCCAAGGTCGAACTGCCCCACGGCCTTTTGCGTCAGGTACTGACTTAAAAACGTGGTGGCGTCCCCCGGACCGCCACCGGTCAGAACGAAGGGCTCGGTATAGATCATGAAGCTGTCCATGAAGCGCAGCAGCACCGCAATCATGAGCACGCCGCGCATTTTGGGTAGCTGGATATACCGGAAAATGGCGAACTTGCTGGCGCCGTCAATTTGGGCGGCCTGATAGTAGGCGTCGGGAATGGAACGCAGGCCGGCAAAAGCCAGCAACGCGACCAGCGGCGTCCAATGCCAGATGTCCATCAGCAAAACGGTCAGCCAGGCATGCAGGGGATTGCTGGCATAGCGGTAATCGATACCCAGGTTTTGCAACATGCGCCCCATCAGTCCGATATCGGTGCGCCCGAAAATCTGCCAGATGGTGCCCACGACGTTCCAGGGGATCAGCAACGACAACGCAACCAGCACCAGCACCGCCGACGACTTCCAGCCCGTGGCGGGCATGGAAAGAGCCAGCATCACACCCAGCGGAATTTCAATGGCCAGCACCGATAGCGAGAAAACCAGTTGCCGCACCAGCGCCGCATGCAGCTCTTCGTCGCGCATTACGGCCGAAAACCACTCGGTACCGACAAAGACCGCGCGCGTGGGCGAGATTACGTCTTGCACCGAATAGTTCACCACGGTCATTAAAGGCAGAACCGCTGAAAAAGCCACGCAAAGACAAACGGGCAGAATCAGCCACCAGGCTTTTTGATTCACAGGTTTAACGTGCAACGAACTCATGGACACGCTCCGGCAAGGACGGCGAAAAAAAATTGGACGGCTTATGCAAGCAATTCGTCGTTCTGATAAAAACAGCTATGCGGCCCCAACAGAACCAGGCCGACCGTGTCGCCAACCTGAGGTAAACGGGCATAGACATCCAGCCGCGCCCTGACGATGTGCTCGCCCACGCCAGCTGTCAATAAAACATAGGTTCCGACATTTTGTATGCGCTCAACCCGCGCAGGAAGGACGCCGCTCTGGCCCGGCTCGGCAAGCGCGGTGTATTCCGGGCGCACACCCAGAGTCAAGTCGCCCGGCTCAAGGGCAAGGCCCGCGGGCAACGGCAATATGTGACCGGCAACATCCAGTTGATTTCCCACGACCCGGACCGGCAGAAAATTCATGCCCGGCGAGCCGATAAAATGCCCCACGAAGGTATGGGCCGGGCGCTCGAACAACGCCTCGGGCGTTCCAATTTGCACGGCCCGCCCGTTCGACATGACGATCACCTGCCGCGCAAAGGTCAATGCTTCGACCTGATCGTGGGTCACGTAGATGAAGGTGAGCTTTAACTCTTGATGGATTTGTTTCAGTTGGCGCCGCAACTGCCACTTAAGCAAAGGATCGATGACGGTGAGCGGCTCGTCGAACAATACCGCCGACACATCGGGGCGCACCAGCCCGCGGCCCAGCGAAATTTTTTGCTTGGCGTCGGCGGCCAGGCCGGCTGCGCGCTTATCCAGTTGCTGGCTCATGCCCAGCATCTCGGCGATTTTCCCGACGCGGGCCTTGATTTGATCGGTCGGCATGCTTCGGTTACGCAGCGGAAATGCCAGGTTTTCGCCCACCGTCATGGTGTCGTAGATGACAGGAAACTGGAACACCTGAGCAATATTGCGCTCTTGCGGCGTGGCGTGTGTTTTATCGACACCGTCGTAGAACACCGTGCCTTGCGAGGGAGCCAGCAAGCCCGAAATAATATTGAGCATGGTGGTCTTGCCACACCCCGACGGTCCCAGCAAGGCATAGGCGCCGCCATCTTCGAAACTCATTTTCAAAGGCAATAGCGCATAGTCGGCATCACTCTTGGGATGCGGCTGATAGGAATGAGCCAGATCCAGATCAATTCGCGCCATGTCGGCCCTCCGCTGGAGGCGCCGGCGCGAAGATCAGATCGCCGCCCGCGTCGAACACAAAAACCATTGCGGGAGAAAAGTGCAGCGACAAGGGACTGCCGATCTCGAAATGATGAACCCCCGTTAACTGCGCCACGATATCGCCCAGCGCTGTCGTTAAATGAACATAGGTGTCGGAGCCGGAAATCTCCGCCAATAAAACCTTGCCCGCCAGCGCCAGATCGCCGTCTTTCGGCCGCATGCGCAGGGAGCCCGCGCGTATGCCTAATGTCACCGTGCCCGATCCCGTGGCATCGGGCAACGACAGGGGCACGACGATGCCCTGGCTAAGCTGGACCCCTTGCGCCGTGCGCTCCCCCGCCAGCAGATTAATTGGAGGGTCGCTGAACGCCTTGGCGACCCGCAGTGATTTGGGCCGGTTAAATACCTCGTCGACGGGCCCGTACTGCAATAGCCGGCCTTCATCGAGCACCGCTGTGTAGCCTCCTAACAGCAAGGCTTCGCCAGGCTCGGTCGTGGCGTAGACCACCGTTGCATCGCTGGCGCTGAATACCTGGGTCAGCTCTTCACGCAATTCTTCGCGCAGCTTGTAATCGAGGTTGACCAGCGGTTCGTCAAGCAAAATCAAAGGCGCCTTTTTAGCCAGCGCGCGCGCCAGCGCGACGCGCTGCTGTTGGCCGCCCGAGAGTTCGGCGGGCAGGCGATCGAGGAACATATCGATATGCAGTTTTCGTGCAATGGCCCTGACTTGTTCATCGACATTTTTTTCGCCGCGCAGCTTCAAGGGCGAGCCAATATTCTGAGCGACCGTCATCGACGGATAATTGATGAACTGCTGATACACCATGGAAACGCTGCGCTTGCGCACCGACAGGCCGGTGACATCGCGACTATCGACCATCACCTTGCCGGTCGTCGGCGCATCAAGCCCGGCCATAATGCGCATCAGGCTGGTCTTGCCGGCCTGGGTAGCGCCCAGCAGCACCGTGACGGCGCCCGCCTTGGGGCTTAAGTCGATGTCGTACAGCCAGGTCTGAGCCGCTACCTTCATGCTGATGCTTTCGAGCGTCAACTGCATCGCGTTCCCTTTGCCGAGAATGGATTGTTTTTTCTATTCTATTTTGAGCATTATTGTTCGTTTTTGACGAAATTACGCTAGCTATAAACCCTAGGATCGATTCCTTTGTTTTCGATGTACAGTCTTTTTGTTTGCATGACCGTGTCCACGCATGAACCCGAACCCCCGACAACTCAATCTGCTCAAGCACGTCCAAGCCCAAAATCCGTCCACTGTCGATCAGTTGGCCGTGCAATTGGGCGTTACCGTACAAACCGTCAGGCGCGACATACACCGCCTGTCCGACGCAGGCTTGCTTGCCCGTTTTCACGGCGGAGTTCGCCTGCCCAACTCGACCATAGAAAACATCGCCTATCATCACCGCGAAAACCTGAACGCTCAGGGCAAACGCCGCATAGCCGAGGCCGTCGCGCTGGCCGTACCCAACGACTGCTCGCTGTTCATCAACATCGGCACCACGACCGAGGCGGTCGCCAAGGCGCTGATGCAGCACACCGGCCTGCGCGTCATCACCAACAACATCAATGTGGCGGCCATTCTTAGCCGCAACCAGGCGTGTGAAGTGATTGTCGCAGGCGGCGTGGTACGTTCGCGCGACCAGGGCATCGTCGGCGAGGCCACGGTGGACTTCATTCACCAGTTCAAGGTCGACATCGCCTTGATCGGCATCTCGGGCATTGAGCCGGACGGTTCATTGCGCGACTACGACTACCGCGAAGTCAAGGTATCGCAAGCCATCATCTCGCACGCACGCGAGGTCTGGCTGGCCGCCGACGCCACCAAATTTCACCGCAACGCCATGGTCCAGGTGGCGCGCCTTGAACAGGTCGACCGGCTCTTCACCGACCAGGCTCCGCCCGATCCCTTTCCTCAATTGCTGGCTCAGGCGCAGGTACGCTACGATGTCGCCGCAGACTAACTCCTTTCGTCCCGGGGCTTCCCTATGACTTATTTGCTCGCGCTCGATCAGGGCACCTCCAGTTCACGCAGCATCGTGTTCGACGAGCACGGGCAAATTGTGTCGATGGCTCAAAAAGAGATCACGCAAATTTACCCGCAGTTGGGCTGGGTCGAACACGATCCGATCGAAATCTGGCAGTCGCAGTTGGCCACCGCCCAACAAGCGCTGGCCAAAGCCGGCCTGGCCGCCAGCGACATCCATGCCATCGGCATTACTAACCAACGTGAAACCACGGTGGTATGGCATCGCAAAACAGGCCAGCCCGTCTACAACGCCATCGTCTGGCAAGACCGGCGCGCCGAACCGACTTGCGCCGCTTTGCGCGAACAAGGGCTTGAGCCCCTGTTCCTGCAAAAGACCGGCTTGCGCATCGACGCCTATTTTGCCGGAACCAAGCTCAAATGGATCCTGGATCATGTGCCTGGCGCGCGCGATCTCGCCCAAAAGGGCGACCTGGCCTTCGGCACCGTGGACAGCTGGCTGATCTGGCAATTGACACGCGGCCAGGTGCATGCCAGCGACGTCACCAATGCGTCGCGCACGATGCTATTCAATGTGCGCACCAACCAGTGGGATCCGGAACTGCTGGAAATACTGGACGTCCCGCCCAGCCTGCTTCCCTCGGTCAAGCCGTCCAGCGCGCAATACGGGGCGGTTCAGGCCGACCTGCTGGGTAGCGCCATACCGATTTGCGGCGTCGCGGGCGATCAGCAAAGCGCCCTGTTCGGCCAGGCCTGCTTTCATGAAGGCATGGCCAAGAATACCTATGGTACGGGTTGCTTCGCCCTGATGCATACCGGCAATAAGTTTCAGACCTCCGAGAACGGGCTTGTCACCACCAGCGCGGCGCAAGCCTCCAGCCAGGCCGAATACGCGCTGGAAGGCGGCGTATTCGTCGGCGGCGCCGTAGTGCAATGGCTGCGCGACGGCCTGCATGCGGTCAAAAGCAGCAGCGAAATCGAAGCGCTTGCGTTGACCGTCCCGGACTCGGGCGGTGTCATGCTGGTGCCGGCCTTTACCGGGCTGGGCGCGCCCTATTGGGAGCCGGATGCGCGCGGAACCATCACGGGCCTGACGCGCGGCAGCACCATGGCACACATTGCCCGTGCAGCCCTTGAAAGCATTGCCTATCAAACGGCGGCGCTGTTACTGGCCATGAGCCGCGATGCCGTGGCCGCCGGCGCCGCCCCATTGGCCGAAATGCGGGTCGATGGCGGCGCCTGCGTCAACGACCTGCTCATGCAATTCCAGGCCGACTTGCTGGGCATCCCGGTGGTGCGGCCCACGGTAATCGAAACGACCGCCCTGGGCGCGGCCTATCTGGCCGGCTTGGCCAGCGGCGTATACGGCAGCACCCGGGAACTCTCGCAACTCTGGCAGGTGGAGCGCACCTTTACACCGCAACTCGACCGCGCGGTCGCTCGCGAATATATGGAACGCTGGGAGCACGCCATTCGCCAAACATGTCTGGATTAATGAATGATCTTGTTCAGGAAGTCTTTGGCGCGTTCTGTCTTGGGGCTTTCAAAAAACTGCTCGGTGGGCGTTTCCTCGACAATACGGCCCTGATCCATAAAAACCACTTTGTCGGCGACTTTCCTGGCAAAACCCATTTCATGAGTCACGACCAGCATGGTCATGCCTTCATTGGCCAACTCCACCATGACGGCCAACACCTCGTTGATCATTTCCGGATCAAGAGCCGACGTAGGCTCGTCAAACAACATGATTTCAGGGTCCATGGACAGCGCCCGCGCAATCGCCACCCGCTGTTGCTGACCGCCCGACAGCTGGCTGGGGTATTTTTGGGCATGAGCGGAAAGGCCCACCCGCTCCAGTAAAGCACTGGCCTTTTCTTGAGCCTCGATCCCGGACCGCCCCAATACCTTGATCTGGGCAATGGTCAGGTTTTCGAGCACCGACAAGTGCGGAAAGAGCTCGAAATGCTGGAACACCATGCCGATCTTGGTGCGCAGTGCGGACAGATTCGCGCCAGCGCTTCGGATCGATTTATTTTTAAAAAGGATATCGCCGGACTGAAAGTCTTCCAACGCATTAATCAACTTGATCAAGGTCGACTTTCCCGACCCCGACGGGCCGCAAAAAACAACGACCTCGCCCGCATCCACGCGTACACTACAGTCGTTCAACGCCTGAAACTTGCCATACCATTTCGAGACATGTTGCAGTTCTATCATTTACCGTCCTTGCCTGTATGAATTCCCTTTCCGGATCAACCGTGAACGGTGTCGACATCGCTTTCCGTACAAAGGTACTGTCTGCGCTTCGCCTTCGTGCTCACAATTGATCTGGAAAGGGAATAACCCATCAACATCAGTCTATCGCAATCAAACAACACTTTAGGGTCACACTGTCGTAACATGTGCAAACTTTATAAAGCCGTTACAATCACGCCTGTTTTTTCATCATAGATCCTACATGCCTGCTTTACCCTGCAATGCTGTGCCCCATTACGCTACTTGGGTAGAAAACGAGCAAACGCAAAGTGCGTTGTGGTGTACTGAAAACCACAGCCTGCCCCCCAAGCGCATTGTCGTCGTTGACGACACGTTGACGGCCGACTCAGCGTTCTTGCTTGCCAACCAGGGAACGAGCATGCTTTGGCGGGGCGACTTCCAGAATGCCAAGCAGTTGCTGAATGCATTGGCGCGCCGCGTCGATAAAAAGAAAAAACGCAAAGCCATTTTGCCGCCGGACAAGGCCTTCAACCTGCACCGCCTGACCCAGTCGCAGCGCGCGCGCCTGCTGAACATGATTCTGATTCAGGTAAACCCGGGCTTCATCATTGATTTACGCCGCGCACCCGATGTCAGCGCGGCCTGCGCGGCCATTTTCAACCCGATGGACGAACCCTTCCTGTTATCGCTGCGGGCGCTGCAGGGGATCATCGGCTCATTCGAGTGGCGTAAAAAGGGCGTGGTCATTCCTGCGCTATCGCAAAGCATTCATGTGCACTACGGAGTGTTCTCCCCGATTCGGGGCGAATACATCGATTTGGTCGCGCGCGCTCCTTTACCCGCTACCGATGTCGCCTTCGATATTGGCACCGGAAGCGGCGTGCTGGCCGCTGTCCTGGCGCACCGGGGCGTGGCCAAAACCATTGCCACCGACCAAGACCCGCGCGCCCTGGCCTGTGCGCGCGAAAACTTTATTCGGCTGGGGCTGGACGCGCAAATCGAACTACAACAAACCGATTTGTTTCCAGAAGGCCAAAGCGGACTTATCGTCTGCAATCCCCCTTGGCTGCCCGCGCGCCCTACCTCACCGATCGAATACGCTATTTACGATCCCGACAACCAAATGTTGCTGGGCTTTTTAAACGGACTGACCGAACACCTGACGCCCCAGGGCGAAGCCTGGCTGATCATGTCGAACCTGGCCGAGCACCTGGGGCTGCGCAGCGGCGATTTCCTGCCCAACGCCATTGAACAGGCCGGCCTGCAGGTTCTGGGCAAACTCGATGCGCGCCCCAAGCACCCCAAGGCCTTTGACGCGGCCGACCTGCTTCACGAAGCGCGCAGCGCCGAAGTCACTTCGCTTTGGCGCCTGGCGAAAAAACCCCAGGCATAAAACGCAGCGCGTCGTCCTGGCGCAGGCTTTCCCGTCACATCACTTCCCGGGCATCTTGATCAATGTTTACGCTGGCGCTTCTTACGGATCCAGCGTGTTTTCAGAATCCAGACTGCGCTGACGGCAAAATACGCGACGACTCCGCTGACGGTGGCCACCACAGCCAGACCCAACGCCAGAGGCTTGCCCACCTTTTTGAGCCGCGCCCACGAGTGGCGCAGCCGATCGACGAAGCCTTCGGCGGCAACGGGCTCATATTGCGCCTGAGCCAGGACGGCTGCGGCTTCAGCCTCGGTCGCCGGCGCTTCTCCCAGCATCGCTTTCCCCAGGCGGTAAGCGCCATAATAAACAGGCCCGAAGGTGACCGGATTGGTCACAAAGGTACTGGCTGCGGCCATAGGCAGATTCGCGCGCAAAAGCACGGCTGCGGCGGCGGAAACGGGAATCTGCGCGACAGGAATGAGCAGGCCGAAGAAAACCCCTAAAGCCAGACCCAATGCAATACCGCGACGGCTCATGTGCCAGAGTCTTGGGTCATTCAGCAACGGACCCAGCCACCTCAACCACCGGTTGCTTTGCAAGTGCTCACGAGACGGAATACGAATGTATTGGCGCAGCTTATTTTTCATAGGCGAAGACAGCCCAGGCAATACGGCAACCCGAAAGGAAAAACGGGCCTTCAATTATAGTGGACGAGCATGGCGCCACACGGTTAGCGCGCTAACCATTACACTAACGTCCATTGGGATTTGCGAATTTTAAAAGGTTAATTCATATATGCTGGAAAAAATCCTCCTGCCGATTGCTGTTTTTGCCGTGATCCTGGTGGCATTGACCTTTGGTGAAACCATCGGGCACCAAGCCGTAGCCTGGTTGTCTTATCTGACCGGTCAGGTTTTTCACAATTTTTCCGATGTGTACTACGCCGTGCATCACTATGTGAGCGCGCATGGCGTCAAGGTCGTTGCCGCGTTGGTCCTGACGGTTCCGATCAGCATCTGGCTCATCCGCAACAAAGGCGGCGATCTGACCAAACATACGCACCGACGCAAGATCGCGATTGTGCTGGCGGTATTCCTGGGCTGGCTGGGTGCGCATCGATTTTATCTGGGCCAGGTAGGCTGGGGTATCGTCTACTTGATTGTCTTTTATATTTTCCCCCCGCTCATTATTGTGATCAGCCTGATCGACGCCATACGGTACTTGTTCATGACCGACGACGACTTCCTGCCCGCCAAAATCTAGCACCATGGCGCTCCTGTTACAGGTCTTACACATTTGCCTCAGGCTACGCGCATGCACTTTCGTTTATTAAACGGCCCGGTCGGCACGGCCCCGTCAGCGCGATACGACGAGTCATTAATTACCTGGGCCGCCGACTATGGCCCTGTCGCCAGCATTTGGGAAGCGGAACAGGGTCTGGTCGTACCGCGCACCTACCAGCGCTATGAACGCTTTAACGAGGCTTGCCAGCGTTTCTCAGAGCAAGCCTGGCCCATTACCGTCAGGCTCTCGGGCGGCGGCATTGTGCCGCAAGGACCCGGCATCATCAATTTAAGCCTGGCCTATCCGGTTGACGGGTTGCCGCTGGATCACTCCAATGCGGCTTACGAACGGGTTTGCGGCATTATTCAATCGGCGCTGCATAAGCAGAACATCGAAATCCAGCCGCAAGCGGTCAGCGGTTCGTTTTGCGATGGCCGCTACAACTTGGCTTGGGGACGGGGCGATAGCGCCAGAAAGGTGGCGGGCACCGCGCAATTATGGCGCCGCATCACGCCCACGCCGCCCGCTGCAAAACCGTCCATTCAGGTTGTTCTGGTGCATGCGCTGATTTTAGCGGCCATTGATGCAGACGCCATCACGGCACGGATCAATCAATTTGAAAACGCTTTGGAGAGCGGCAATTGCTATGAAGCGAATCGGGTGGCATCGCTGCACACCTGCCAGACGGCCCCCGCCCGCTACACCGCAAACGACTTTGTATCTGTGTTAACCGGCTTGCTTAGGCAAGAGCTTCAGACCGGCTAACACTACTTGCGCCCCATGCGCCCGCATGAATTACTCGGGCCGCGAGTAATCCAGCGTAACGAACGCCCCGCCTTGATACTTCTGTGCAATCGGGTCCAGGGGATTGGGCTGGGCCAGAATTTTGGGAGCGTAGTCCTCGGCGTTTTGTGTGGGTTTATAGCCCAACGGCCCGGTATCGCTGATGTCCCAGTAGGACCGGGTGTTCGCCGAAACGCCCCACACGATGGTAAAGCCCACTTCGGGCGTCGTGATGCAGCGATCGATCAACTGAAAGAAATCCTGGTGTCCCAGCCAAGTGCTTAGTTGCCTGAACTCGGTCGGTTCCGGCAAGCAGGAGCCAATACGGATACACACCGACTCAATACCATGCTTATCCCAATACATGCGGGCCAGGCCTTCGCCCCACATTTTTGACAGGCCATAAAAGCCATCGGGACGTAGGTCGCAATCGATTGAAAGCTTGGTATTGACGCTGTGCATGCCGATGGCATGATTCGAGCTGGCGAACACTATGCGCCGCACGCCGTTGCGGCGTGCGCCCTCGTAGACCGCCACCAGGCCAAGCAGGTTGTTGTGAATGATTTTATCGAGCGCTTGCTCGGTGCTGGTGCCAGCCAGGTGAATGAGAACATCCACCCCTTTTAGCAACTGGTCGACGGCCTGGGCGTCTTGCAGGTCGCCCTGGCAGAGGTCTTCGTTTTCGACAAGAGGCGTCAGGGGCCGGTGGCCGCCCGATCGTAAATCAAGACCTTGCCTTAGCAGCTCTTTGCGAAGGACGGTGCCTAGTTGGCCCCCCGCCCCGGATAATGCAACTTTCATATTCCTGTCCTTTTGCGTAATCGGTACATTCCTGCCGACTTACTCCTGCGGCTCGGCCTTGACGCGGCTGACCAGCTGCGTGGGGCTGACAAACTGCAACGCGATCAATACCCACACCAGCGTCACCACCATGTAGATCATGGCCATGGCGTCGATTTCCTGAGTGGCCCGCACCCCGGTCGAGAAAACCGCATAATACAAAGCCACCACCAGTGTTTGCGTATCGGGCCCGGCAGTAAAAAAGGTCAGTTCGAACATGCTGATGGTTCGAACCAGCACCAGCAGCCCAGCCGCCAACATGCCGGGCACGAGCAAAGGCAATAAGACCGTCTGGAAATACTGACGCGTATTGGCGCCGAATATACGGGCGGCATTTTCAAGATTGGGGTCGATCTGCTCGATAAAGGGCGTCATCACCAGAATAACGAATGGCAGGGCCGGTACCAAGTTGGCCAGAATCACGCCCGTAAGGGTACCCGCCAGGCCGACCTCGTACATGACGGTTGCCATCGGGATGCCGTAAGTAACCGGCGGCACCATCATCGGCAACAGAAAAATCAATAAGGCCCATTGCTTGCCGCGAAAATTGACGCGGGCAATTGCGTACGCCGCCGGCACACCGAACAAGATCGACAAGAAGACCACCGCGCCCACCACCTGTGCCGTTACCCAAAGCACCGGCCCAAGCTGGAATGTATTCCAGGCCTGCGCGTACCAGTGCAAGGTGAACCCCTGGGGCAGCAAGGTGCCGAACCAACGCGTCGCAACCGAGTTGACGGCCACGGCCCCAATCAGCAAGACAACATTCAGCAAAAAGAAAATCGTCGTGCCCCAGACCGCGTATCGCCATAATTTGCCTAAAAGCGGCGATGACTGTTTCATTGTTTATACCCTTTAGATTCAGCGTTTGCACTGCTCCGGGCGTGCAAACGCCGTATATTGACTTGTATGAGACGCCAGGTTTCGCACCGAATGCTTAACCTTTCCCCCCGCTGACCGGCCCGCTGTAAAAAGCGCGACGCCCCAGCAGCATGAGCCCTACAATGATGAGTTGTGCAAACCCCATCAGAATGGCAATGGTCGATGCAAGGCTGTAGTCATAGGATTCAAAGGCGGCCTCGTAAGCGGCAATGGACATTACCCGCGTGGCTCCGGCCGGGATGCCCAGCAGAATCGCCGACGGGAATACCGCAAAGGCCTGGACAAACGTCAAGCAAGCCGTCATGGTCAGGCCCGAGGCCAGCAAGGGGAGATAAATACGGCGAAATTGCTCCCACGAATTGGCGCCCAGCGTGGCCGCAGCGCGCGCCAAGGTAGGGTCAATGCCCGAGACGTAGGACAGGATGAGCAGGAATGAAAAAGGGAAGCCGGAAATGATCAGGGAAATCAGTACGCCCCAGTAATTATGAGTCAGGCGCACTTCTGTATCGTACAGCCCCAGGGCAAGGACCGCTTGCGAAAACCAGCCGTTCGGCGAAAAATAACTTAACATGCCGTTGGCGATCAACACCGTTCCCAGGGTAATCGGGATAACCAGTATGGTCGTCACCAGCTTCTGGTAGCTGGATTTACGACGCAAAATGAAGGCCATGGGAATCGCGGCCAACACGTTGATCAGGGTTGCCGGCACCGCCAGCTGCAGTGTAATGATCAGCGTATACCAGATACGGCGATTCGTAAAAAACTCGGTGTAATTGCCCCAGACGCTTTGACTGTTCATGGGTTCGAACGTCAGCATCAGCCCATAGGCAAACGGATAAATAAACAACGCGATGATGGTGAATAGCGCCGGAGTGATTAACCATGTGCGCTGATCACGCGGTAGGAGAATCATGCCGGCTCTCCTTCGTACACCATCACCCTGTCGGCGGGCACATGTAGCGAAAGCGTTTGATCGGCGCTGAACTCGCCTTCCATGCGCGCGTACATGCGGCCCAGCTTGGTGTCGAGCAGCACCAAAGAGTCGCGTCCGCCATATTCCACCGATTGAACCCGTCCTTCGAACGAGTTTGTTGTGCCTTGCGGACACACCTGAATGTCTTCGGGCCGGATTGCCACGCTGACGGCTGGGCCGCTTACCGGTGCAACCATCACGCCGGCCAACGACAGGCCATGCGCATTAAAGGTGGCCCGGTCGCCTTGCGTATTGCTAAGGTCGAACTGACTGACGTTTCTGTAGCCCATGAAGCGGGCCACGTGCAAATTATTGGGTCGGCCATACACCTCTTTAGGGGTGCCGACCTGCTGAACCTTTCCTTCGCGCATGACCACAATCCGGTCGGACATCGAAAGCGCTTCGTCCTGGTCGTGCGTGACGTAAACCGTTGCCCGATTGAGCTGGCAATGAATACGCCGAATTTCGGCGCGCATTTCAATACGCAGCTTCGTGTCCAGGTTGGACAGGGGCTCGTCCATAAGAATGAGCGGCGGCTCGATGACAATGGCGCGGGCGATGGCCACGCGTTGCTGCTGCCCACCGGACAATTGCCCAGGCAGTTTTTTCTCGTGGCCCACAAGCTGCACTAATGCCAATGCTTCAAGAACGCGCCTCGTGATTTCGCTTTTATTGACGCCGCGCATTTTCAAGCCAAAGCCGACGTTATCCACCACGCTCATGTGCGGAAACAAAGCATAGTTCTGAAACACCATGCCAAACCCGCGCTGTTCAGGCGGCAAAACATCGATACGCTTTTCGTCGAGGTAAATTTCGCCATCCGACAGCGGCAACAAACCCGCCAGGCAGTTTAAAGCCGTTGTTTTACCGCAGCCTGAAGGGCCCAGAAACGTAATAAATTCGCCGCATTCGATATTCAGGTCCAGTTTATTCAGGGCCGTGATCTGATGGCCGCTCGCGTCGGCGAAACGGCGGGTGACGGACTTCAGATTCAAACTTTTAAACAATTGCGTCATGGTGGGTAGTCGAAATAGCAGAGGACAGCTTCGCCGCACGGACGAGCGCCATGGCCTGCAAATGAAGAAGGGAAAAAACACTGGCAACCACAAAGGTTGCCAGTGCAAGCTATATCGGGCTTATTTCAAAGCGCCGATTTCGGTATCCCATTTCTGGAATGCCTTGACCATGGCGGCGGCATCGAGCGGCAGAACGTGAGGGAATTCGGCAAGCCATTTGTCGTACTCGGCACGCCCGTATTTCTTCAGGACTTCCTGGCTTTCGGCTGGAGCATCAGCCAGCGTTACGCCCTTGGTGGTCGGCCCCGGGTAAAAGTAACCCGAGTCGTACGTCATGGCCTGCTGCTTTTTCTCGAGCATGTAGTTCAAGAGTTTGACCAGCACTTTTTGCTTTTCCTCGGACACGCCTTTCGGAATGGCCATGTAGTGAGCATCGTCCACCCAAGTTGTGTTGGTGAAAGGCTGAACCTTGAACTCGGCCGGCACAATACCCAAAGCCCGTGGGTTGATGTCCCAACCGGCTGTCGTGGGAGTCATGTCGCGCGATCCGTCGCCGAGTTCTTTCATGACAGCGCCCGTACCGCCTGGGTAGTAAGGCACGCAATTATTTAGTTTTTTCAGGTAATCCCAGGTTTTATCCCAGCCGTTGATAGGATCTTTAGGGTCTTTGTCACCCAGCAGGTAAGGCAGCCCCATCATGAACGCACGGCCGGGACCGGAGTTGGCCGGACGTGCATAAATAAGCCGATTGGGATTGGCTTCACACCATTTGAGCAGCTCTTCGGCGGTTTTTGGCACGTCTTTGACTTTAGCCGGGTTGTATTCCAGCATGGGCCCCGAATTACCGGTGGCCACCAGTAGCGCCTGGCCATTCGCCAGACCTTGCATCGCAGCGGCGTTGGCGGTGTAGTTTTCCATGACGCCAGGCAATTGTGCTTGCAGATCGGGCAGAAGCTTCAACCACAAGCCTTGCTCGATACCCGCCGCCAAGGCGTCGGAACCGGTCAGCACCATGTCGATATCCACGCGATTGGCTTTTTGCATGGCCTGGATCTTGCCGGGAATTTGCGGCGCGGGCGCTTTGGTAAACGTTATGCGCGAAACCAGGTCTGGGTTTTCTTTTTGAAAGTTTTCAAACGCTTGTTGGGTGAGGGCCAGATTGCCCGCCACGTCAACGATATTGATTTGGACCGGAGCCGCCTGAGCCGATGCAGCAAACAACCCAAGCACAATCGAACTGCATACGGTGAGACGCTTTAATGCGCGACTAGGGGTTTTCATAGTGTCTCCAACACATGGTTATAAAGTATTAGCCATTATTACCGGCCTAATAACCGCCACTCTATACACGGTGGCTGATGGCTGTCAACCATGGGGAAACACCTACTAATATATTAGAATATTAATTTTTTTTATTAAAATTCAATAAGTTAAAAAATAATTGGGCCTTTATCTTTTTTTTGAAAAACAAAAAAAACGCCTCGGATCGGGAAAAAACCGGGGGCGAAATTGGCTTGGCCCAGCAGAACACACATTGAATTACAATCCAGTTAACATTATCGGATGCCTCAAAACCTAGCATGGAAAACAAAACCGCCCGCCTTACCGTTTTAATCGACCCCAATAAAAAGAAAGCCTTCGAAAACCTTTGCGCGAGCCAGGACATTACGCCGTCGCAGGTGGTACGCCAGCTGATCCGAGACTACCTGGCACAGCATGAAGTCTCTTATGGTCAAGACGGCGCGACCGGCAATCCCAACCTGCCCGGCCGGTCGCCTAAGGCATAGCGGGCGGCACCAGCGCGTCGGTACGTGCCAAGGCTTCGGTAAACGATTCCGTAACGTTTTCGCGCCCGACCTTGTCGATAATCCCCATTTTCGCCAGCTTGCGCGCCACCCGTGCGTTCGCTTCGGAAAAAACCACCACAACGCCGCGCTTATGCAAGTCTTGAACCACCTCTTCAATGGTTTCAAGCGCCGTCACGTCCATAAACGGCACCTGTCTCAACCGAATGATTAATACCCTGGGATCGGTTTTCGTGCTGGCCAGCGCCTGCTCGAACGCCTCAATCGCGCCAAAGAAAAACGGCCCCTCCACCGCGTAGACCAGGACATCCGCAGGCAACTTCGTAAAACCTTCATAGGCAAACTCTTTGCGCAGGCTGTGGTCATTCTGCGCATGCACGACCACGCTGCTGGCCATACGCCGCAAGAAATGCATCATGGCCAGCACGACACCGATATTGACCGCCACCACCAAATCGGCAAAGACGGTGAGGGCCAGGGTAACCAGTAAAATGGCCACATCGGCACGCGGCGCGCGCCGAATCATTTTTATGACGTGCCGCGCCTGGCTCATATTCCAGGCCACCACGAATAAAATGGCGGCCAGCGCGGCAAGGGGAATATTGGCTGCCAACGGCGCCAATAACAATAAAATAAGCGTCAGCGTCAGAGCATGGACAATGCCCGCCAGCGGACTGCTGCCGCCGTTGCGAATATTGGTCGCAGTACGGGCAATGGCTCCGGTTGCGGCAATACCCCCGAACAAAGGAGCCAATATATTGGCCAGGCCCTGGCCAATGAGTTCCTGATTGGAATTATGGCGGGTACCCGTCATGCCATCGGCCACCACGGCCGAAAGCAGGGATTCGATGGCGCCCAGCATGGCAATCGCAAACGCCGGTCCAATCAATTCCACCACCCGGCCTAGCGTTACGTCGGGAAATTGCCAGGTCGGCAAGCCGGCCGGAATCGACCCAAATGTGCTGCCGATGGTCGCCACGCTGTCAAAGCCGAAGGCCGCCTGCACCAGGGTCGCCACCACCAAGGCCACCAGGGGCCCGGGCACCCGTTGAAGACGCGGTATCCGGGACGTGTAAATCACCAGGATCAACGACAACATGGCCAGCGCCGTCGTGGCCCAATCAAGCTGCGGCAAGACCTGCAACAAATGCCATAGCTTTTGATGAAAGTGTCCTCCGGCAACCGCCGGCAAACCAAAAAAATCTTTCCACTGCCCGACCCAAATGACAATACCAATACCTGCCGTAAACCCCACAATGACCGGCGCCGGAATAAATTTGATCACGCCGCCCAGGCGGCTAACGCCAAAGAGCAGCAAAATAATGCCCGCCATGAAGGTGGCGATTTGAAGCCCGTCCACCCCATACTGCGTCACAATTCCAGCCAATATGACGATAAACGCGCCGGTAGGGCCGGCTATCTGTACCCGGCTGCCGCCAAAAACAGAGACCGCCAATCCTGCAATAATGGCGGTGTAAAGTCCCTGTTCGGGCTTGACGCCGGAAGCAATCGCAAACGCCATGGCCAGTGGCAACGCAACCACCCCAACCACCACACCGGCAACAATATTAGGCAGCCACTGCGACCGACTGAACAAACCCGCACGATAAGCTTCAAGAAGGGCAAACATGAGTATCCGTAAAGAACCGATGAAATGTGATTCACATTATAATGTCATGCACATGAAAGTTTATGCCCGGGCACTGGCAACGGTAGCGCTTGCCCTGCCCTGCCTGGCTGTCCAGGCCGGCGAAAGCGCCTGGACCCAGGCCAAGACCAGCGCCGGCATCAGCCGCGGCGGCCATGACATAAACGTCGCGTATACGCCGACGGCCGGCTCTGTTCCTCTGGACGCAAGAATTATCCGCGTGCATGCCACCCGCTCATACCAAGGGGCGGCCCCGGTGCAAACCCGACTATGCTGGAATGGCGTCGCCCAGTGCGTTCCCATAACAGGCAACAGCCTTACCACGCACGCCTTCGACGGCCTGGATGCCAGCAAGCCGTTTTACCTGGTGCACCGCGTTCCCGGCAACACAGCACTGACTCCGCCCTTGTTCGTCAAGGGCGAAGTGGCGATCTGGTTTACGCAGTAGGCTGGAAATCCGGTTTGTTTGATTGTTCAACACGTACCCCTTTAACCGCCGAAAAAAACTACAATACACGCTACCTTATTCCTTCTAGAGATTCCCAGTGAGAAAAGTTGTACGTGGAAAACTGCACGGTATTCGAGTCACCGGCGCCGACCTTGATTACCACGGTTCCATCACCCTCGATCCCGACCATTGCGAAGCCGCGGGCATCCTGCCTATGGAGTTCGTCGATATCTGGAACAAAAATTCGGGTGCCCGCATCAGCACTTACGTCATCTACGGCGAACGCGGTTCGAAATGCTGCATTCTGAATGGCGCAGCGGCGCGCACCTGCCAACGCGGCGACGAAGTCATCATCTGCAATTCGGTCTATGTGACGGAACGCGAAATCGAAGAAATCAAGCCAGTAATTCTGACGTTCAACCCCGATAACTCGATTAACGAGCGACTGGGCTACGACGTGTCGCGCGACGCCCAGAACCGTCTGGCATTCAAGATCATCAAATTCGATTAAGCGATAAAGCCAAAAAAGCCCCCGAAGGGGCTTAATCCGCCCTATCTTAAAAGCGGCCTATCAAATACAACGATCCAGCGTTATGAGGGTCGCGATCAGCCGGCGAAGCCGCCATCCTCCAGAAATCGCTGTTCTTCGGGAGTCGTTACCCGCCCCAGCGAGCGATTGCGGTGCGGAAACCGGCCGAAGCGCTGGATGATGTCATGATGGTCAATGGCCCACTTCATATTGTCCGGCGCATGCTTTTTATAGAGCGCCAGTGCGTAAACCTGATCATCCAGACTTTCAGAGTGCATGAACGGCACGCAGGCGAAATTTTTGAGCTCGTCGTCAATCGCGTCCATAAAACCGGAGTCGATCAGGGCTTGCGCATAATAGCGGGCCAAGGAATCGGTGGCATACATATGCGCGGTATCGCGAAACGCATTGCGGGGAAATTGGTCGAGCAGCAACACCAGCGCCAGCGCGCCGTACGGACTGCCCAGCCAGTCGTCGTGCTGGCGTCGGGCAACGGCAAAATGCACGTCTAAAAACCGGTGTCGAAACCGGTAGTCGAACTCCTTGTCCTTGGAAAACCAAAGACGCGGGCCGGCTTCACGCCAAAATGCGACAACGGCTTCGCTGTCCGTCAAGCCCCCAAAAATTGAACTGTGTGTTTTTTCCATTGCCTGCACCTGTCTCCATCCCCCTGCGGCCAATAAGGCGTATATGACACCGGAAGCGTTTACCGCGCTGCTCAGCTTGTAACAAATGATATTTTTACTGATCATTTATTTATCGCCGCCTGTATCAAAACCGCCTAAACTGCCTAGGCCATATAACCGATAACAGAGGATGCCATGACACTCCATAAAAAACATATTATCGCCATGGCCATGGTGGCCTTATTTGGCGTCAATACCGCCTACGCGGACAAGCCCGATCATGCCGGCAAAAATAACTCAGGACAAGGACATTCTTCGCAAAAGTCATCGGCCAAACCCGACAGCCGCGGCCCACAATCGACAAATAGGGAAAACAGCAAACAAGACGCCAAGCGCGAATCCCGCTCGTTCACCACAGAGCAACGCCGAGATTCGTCAACGCGCGGCCAGCCCGACGAACGCCAGTATCGCAACACGCGCACCAGCGACGACGCCGGGCGTAATCACCGCGCAGACCGCGACGAAAGAGATCGTGGCGGGTACGACGGGCGGAGCTACCGCGACGGCCGAAGCGACACGAATATATCCATCAACATCGGCTTTAACGATAGGCAGCGCACTTATATTCACGACTACTATCGAGACGAATTTCGCCGCGGCCATTGCCCGCCCGGATTAGCTAAAAAACATAATGGCTGCATGCCGCCGGGGCAAGCCAAAAAATGGCGTAAAGGCTACCGGCTGGATCGGGACGTTATTTTTTACGATCTTCCTCCCGCCATAGTCGTGGAGCTGGGCCCACCGCCCAGGGGCTACCGCTATGTACGTGTGGCGGCCGATATACTGATGATCGCCATCGGCACCGGCCTGGTCGTCGATGCCGTGGCTGATTTAAGCGACTTCATGTAAGAAGCCGCAACCCTTCTGTAAAGCCAAGCGGTCTATCGGCCGCTTTGCTTTGCCGTAATGCCGCCCGCCACGCCCATGTCCGTTTTCGGATAATCCACCACACGCACGCGTATCTGGTTTTCCGGCACACCGGTGGTGCTGAAGCCCGCCTCGCTCAAGGCCTTGATCAAGGCCGCCTTAAGTTCCTCGGTACGCCCCTCGATCATGTCGACCCGATACATCAGCAGCGGATCGCCGAACTTGCCGCCATTCAAATAATTTTCCTCGGGCAGCTCGTGCAACATGACCCGCACAGTGGCTTGCGGCGCGCCAATGCTTTGCACTACGGCGGCGCTGCTTTGCTCAAGCAACTGTTTTTTCTTTTCCGCCGGAAAACCCTGGCTGGCGACAATCGTGACGAAAGGCATAAGAATCCTTAAAAATAAATAATGGGAATGAACGAACTATATTTCACCTTGCAGACGCCGGCCCCAGTCCTCAACGGTCAAGCGCTGCACGCGCTGCGCCGCCAATTGCCGCATTTTGGGATTCAGTCCCGACAACTGGGCCAAACCGCTCAAATCGTCGATGTTCAGACGGTCGTGATACAACAGTTGCATGACTCGACTTAGCGGCCAGTCCGGATGAGGTCTTTCGGTCAGTCGCAAGACATCGTCGGGCTGCACCCGCCCCGGCTTCAGCACACGATAGTACCAGCCTGTTCGTCCCGACATCTGCACCCGTAACGCCATATCGGGCACATTGAACCGGACATTCAGTTTCCAGCACGGCTGACGCGGCTGGCTGACCTGTATGATCGCCTGACCCAGCGAAAACACATCGCCGACCGCTACGCCGGTTTCGGTCAGCCCCAGAGTAGACAAATTTTCGCCGAAGCCGCCGGGGCCAAGATGGGTGACGCCATCCAGCCCTGCCAATTCGCCGTGCCATGCCGCATAATGCTCGCTGGCATAGTGATGGACCGCTTTTTCCGGGCCGCCGTGGTGCAGCGTATCGCCTTGCTCGTCGGCGGCAAACCCATTCAAGTCAAGGAAAACAGGCGCATCGATGGGCTGTTTATCGATGGCGCTAGGCTGTCCGCTCGGACCAAACGACGTTGCGACCCCTGCCCGTAACGATAATAATGGCCAGTTCATGGCTTGTGTACCTGCGATGAAATACAGTTGAAGTACGTAGAACTCCGGTCCGCCCCTGTGCCCGACCGTTTCTTGATATCAGATTATGATTAAAACACGAACGTCCTGATCGTAAGCGACGTAGCGAGGATTTTTGATGCCACTTCCCAGTCTCGAGGTTTTTTTCGATGAACAAACATTCACGTTCAGCTACATTGTCTATACCGCCGGCGCCGCCTCTTGCGCCGTTATCGACCCCGTCCTGAACTACGATCCTAAATCGGGACGCACGTCAACCGCCTCGGCCGATCAGATAATTGCATTCATCAAGCAAAATGAACTGACGGTGCAATGGATACTTGAAACCCATGCGCATGCCGACCACCTTACCGCTGCACCCTACCTCAAAGAAAAGCTGGGCGGCCGTATCGCCATAGGCGAACATATCCGGCGGGTCCAGAAGGTGTTCAAAACCACATTCAACCTGGACGATGGCTTCGCGCCTGACGGAGGGCAATTCGATTATTTATTTAAAGACGGCGAAACCTTTTTCATCGGCGACTTGCCCGCCCAGGCCCTGCACCGGCCCGGCCACACTCCCGCCGACATGGTCTATCACGTCAAAGGGCTGGGCGTATTTGTAGCCGACACTCTGTTTCAACCGGACGTCGGCACCGCACGCTGCGACTTTCCCGGCGGCGATGCCGCCACGCTTTATCAATCCATACAGAAAATCCTGGCGATGGACGATGACACCGTGCTTTTCATGTGTCACGACTACCCGCCCGAAGGACGGACACCGCGGCACGCCAGCAGCGTCAAGGCGCAACGCCATGGCAACATCCACGTACACGACGGCATCAGCCAGGCGCAGTTCGTCGCCATGCGCACGGCCCGCGATAAAACACTGGATATGCCCACGTTGCTATTGCCAGCCATCCAGGTCAACATTCGCGCCGGCCACTTTCCCGAACCGGAAACGAATGGCGTGCGCTATTTAAAGCTTCCCCTCAATCAATTCTGAATGAGGCCCCCTCGCCGGCACCCACCCTTACCCCGCCCCCTTATGGAGCATGAATGAACTGGAATCAAGAACTGATAAACAGCGGCATATGGCTGCTGAAGGCCTATGCCATCACCACGGTGCTCTTTGCCCTGACAGCGTGGGGACTGGCTCGATTCACCGTGTGGGGCCGGCAGTTCTGGAGCTTGGCCAGCGATTACTTTTCCCCCCAACGCAGTTGGAAACCGCTCCTGACCGTGGCGCTGATTTTATTACTGACTTTATGCGCCGTGCGCCTGGATGTGCTGTTTTCCAACTGGTACAACAGCATGTACAGCTCGCTGCAAAAACTGGACGAGGCCGCCTTCTGGCTGGCGATGTGGCTCTTTGCCGTCTTGGCCACCGCTCATGTCGTGCGCTCGCTGATCGACTTTTATGTCCAGCAAGCGTTCACCATCCACTGGCGCGTCTGGCTGAATGAAAAGCTCCTGAGCCAGTGGCTCGACCGGCAAGCCTATTATCGTACCCAGTATCTGGACAAACCCGTCGACAACCCGGATCAGCGTATCCAGCAGGACATCACCTCGTTTGTGGAAATGTCGCTGGCCTTGTCGATGGGCGTGGTCAACGCCCTGGTCTCCACCGTCGCCTTCACGATCATCCTTTGGGGGCTATCGGGCCCGCTGGCGCTCATGGGCCTGGAAATTCCGCGCAGCATGGTGTTTTTGGTGTTCGCCTACGTCATTGTGGCCACGGTATTTGCCATCAAGATCGGGCGACCGCTGATTCTGCTTAATTTCTTGAACGAGCGCTTTAACGCCGATTACCGTTACGCCCTGGTGCGCCTGCGCGAATACGCCGAAAGCGTGGCGTTTTACGCCGGCGAAAAAATAGAAGGCACCTTGCTGCGCAACCGATTCGCGCACATTATCAGCAACGCCTGGGCCATTGTCTACCGATCGCTGAAGTTTCTGGGCTTCAACTTTTCCATCTCGCAAGCGGCAGTCGTTTTCCCCTTTATCATCCAGGCGCAGCGTTTTTTCTCGAAGCAGATCAGCCTGGGCGACCTGATTCAGACCGCCCAGGCTTTCGGCCGTCTGCAAGACAACCTCTCATTCTTTCGTAATGCCTACGATGACTTTGCCACCTACCGCGCTACGCTCGACCGTCTGACCGGCTTTACGAACGCGATTGAAAATGCGCACGAACTACCCGAACCGGACGTACAGCAGCAAGGCACTCGTCTCGCGCTGAATCGCCTGAATGTCAACAAACCGTCGGGCGACGTTTTGATTAGCGACTTGTCGCTCGAGGCGCAGGCCGGCGCCCCGCTCCTCATACGCGGCCCCTCGGGTGCAGGAAAAACGACCTTGCTACGCGCCATTGCAGGGCTTTGGCCTTATTGCCAGGGCGAAATCATTCGGCCCGAACAAGGCGTGCTGTTCTTATCGCAAAAACCCTACCTGCCGCTGGGCAGCCTGCGTGACGCCCTGTACTACCCCACTCTTTTACCGAATCTGGACATCCCCTTAATCGCCCAGGACATCGGGTTGCAACAAAGCGCCGCGTCCGGCCTGCGGGGCGCCCCCACCAATCTGGATAACGCGCTTCCCATCGCCAACCTGCAACCAGGGACAACATCGACCACCGACCCAAAGGCCAGTCAAGTACTGAAAGCAATACAGCTGGGACACCTGGCCGATCGCCTGGACGACATCGCCGACTGGGGCCGTATTTTGTCGCTGGGCGAACAACAGCGCCTGGCATTTGGCCGCCTGCTTCTGGCGCGCCCCATTGCCGCTTTTCTGGACGAAGCCACTTCCGCCATGGATGAAGGGCTGGAAGATGCCATGTACCGGCTGGTTGCCGAACACCTGCCCACGACCATTCTGGTCAGCGTCGGCCACCGCAACACCCTGCTCGCCCATCACCCGCGCCAACTCACCCTGAAGGGCAATGGCGGCTGGGAGCTGTCCTAGGGTTACACTCGGCCACTGCTTATCATCCCGAAATCATCTGATCACACTAACGACATGACTTATATCGCCATTAAACACCTGCACATGACCGCCGCCATACTGAGCATTCTTTTCTTTATGGTTCGCGCCTTCTGGTCGGTAACCGGTTCAGCCAGGCTGCAACTGAAGTTCGTCAAAATAGCGCCGCATATTATCGACACCGTCTTGCTGGTCTGCGGCGTGTTCCTGGCCTCGATCATCGGCGCGGAACAGCCCTGGATTCTGGCCAAGATCGTGGGTGTTCTGCTTTATATCGGCGTAGGCACAATCGCCATCAAACGCGGCAAGACTCCCACTACGCGCGCCGTTGCGGCACTCATTTCAATTGCCATCTTCTTTTATATTGTGGGCGTGGCGATCAAGCACAACCCCATGTCATGGCTGGCGTAACCGGGCAAAAAAAGCCGCCCCCAAGATTTCTTGGCGGGCGGGTCGTTATAACCTGGCGTACAGCCCGGTTACCACATGCCTGAAAAGTGCTGAACCAGCAAGCTGCTAACCGAAACTGCCACCCATACGCCCAAGCCCAACAAGACCGGGCGTATGCCTACGCCGGCAAGGCGTCGCAAATCGGACGACAATCCAATTGCCGTCAGGGCCACGATAATCAGAAACTCCGCTGCGAAGTGAAGCGGCTCATTCCAGCCCGATGGAATAAGGCCGGTCGAGCGCACGGCTGAGGCCGCCAGGAACCACACGATAAACCACGGAAAAATACCCGCCAGCTTATACCCGCCCAGCCCCTGCTTACGCTGCCGCCAGGCCTCGAAAACAACCAGGATCAGGCAAATTGGAATAATCAGCGTGGCCCGGGTCAATTTGACGATCGTGGCATAGTCGCCGGCTTCACGGCTATAGCTATAAGCGGCGGCCACCACCGATGACGTATCGTTAATGGCGGTGCCCGCCCACAGACCGAATCCCGTATCCGACAAGTTCAGCCAGTGCCCGATCAGGGGGAACGTCACCACCGCCAGAATATTAAAAAGAAAAATAGTCGAAATCGCAAACGCCGTTTCATGCTCTTGCGGCTTGATGATAGGCGTGACCGCCGCAATGGCGGAGCCGCCGCAAATAGCGGTGCCCACGCCGATCAGAATTTTCAGGCGCGAAGAAATTTTAAGCCACTTGCCCAGCAGATAGGCAGACACAAAGGCCGTAGTAATGGTGATCAGGGTTACCCACAGCGATTCGGCTCCGGTCTTGGCCACCTCTTGAATGCTTAGCCCAAAGCCCAGCGCAATGATCGACCAGCGCAGTACATGGCTCGATGCAAACTGCAGCCCGGGTTTAAAGACGGGACCGATGGTGAGCGTATTTCGAATCACCAGGCCCAGCAAAATCCCGAACACCGGGCCGCCCACCAACGGAAACCAGCGGCCCAATACCAGGGCAACCCCGCCTACCGCCACGGCCAGCAAAATTCCGTATAACGGCAATGGTTTTACAGGAGTACCGTCAGAGCGCGTACGCGGCGGGTTGCCAAACGGCGATGACAAAGTTTTTTGAGAGACTACAGAAAGGATAGAAGCCATTTACGCTATGACCATTACACATGAGTTAATAATTAAAAGTAATTTTATAGGCACGATGAGCATAAATAAATTCAGTAATACTTATTATTGGTATAAAATTTATTGATGATAGGAATCAGCATCCGGCAACTCGAAGTATTCGTCGCCATCGCCAACACCGGCAGCGTGCGCGCAGCCGCTGAACAGCTGTTCGTCTCGCAACCGGCTGCCAGCATGGCGCTGGCCGAACTGGAACGCCAGGTCAAGTCTACGCTTTTCGACCGGCTTCGCGGCCGCCTGCGTCTGAGTCCGCGTGGCAAAGAACTGCTGCCCATGGCCCAGGAAATCATTGAACGCGTGTATGAAATGGCGCGCCAAACCGACGGCCAGCCGCTCATTCTTACCGGTGAACTGAGCCTGGGCGCCAGCAACACCATTGGCAACTATCTGGTGGGCGAGTTGCTCAGCCCGTTCATGACCGCCCATCCGGACGTGGCCTTAAAAGTCAGTGTCGACAATACGGACGCCATCCTCGCCGACATTCTCGAGCACCGGATCGATGTAGGCTGTATAGAAGGCCCGGTCAACCATCCAAAAATTGAAGTACTGCCCTGGCGCGATGATGCGCTGGTGGTGTGCGCCGCTCCTTCCCATCCGCTGGCCCAAGAACGTGCTCTCCAGCCTGGGCAGTTCAAGGGCGAAAAGTGGATATTGCGCGAGCGCGGCTCGGCCATGCGGGTCCTGGCCGAGCAGGCCCTGACATCATTGCCGACGGGGCAAATCATTTTGGAACTCGGTCAAGTCGAAGCCATTAAGCAAGCGGTTATTGCCGGCCTGGGCATTGCCTGCCTGCCCTCTGCCGCCACCGTCGACGCCGTCGCCGTCGGGCGTCTGAAAGTCCTCGACACGCCTTTTTTAGACTTGCATCGCCGCCTGTCCCTCATCCTTCACAAGTCTCGCTATCGCGGCGCCCTGATCGGCGCATTCGTCGACAGCCTGCTGCAAGAAACCAGTCAAACCGGCCAAGTATGATTGGCGTCCGCTGAATGTGCTTGGCCTTCAGCTACACTGAACAGGTTATTTTTCAGGCCTCAGACCAATGAAAATGGATAAGCCGCAGGAACCTGCTTTAGAAACCGTCACGGCCACGCCCGGACTCCCTCCCTACGAAACCATCGCCCTTGTCCTGCAAGGCGGAGGGGCGCTGGGCGCTTACCAGGCGGGCGTTTATCAAGGCTTATCCGAAGCGGGAATTGCCCCCAATTGCTTATCCGGCATTTCCATCGGAGCGCTCAACATCGCCATTATTGCGGGTAATGCCCCCGAAAACCGCGTCGCCCGGTTGACCGATTTTTGGGAAACCATTTGCCAGCCGCACTGGGGCATGGCGATGAACCCGCATATCGAACAAAGCCTGTTTGGCCTGAACGATACCGTGCGCCAGGCCATGAATGTCTTTAGCGCCACGAGCGCCCTGCTCAACGGTCAGAAAGGTTTTTTCCGCCCGCGCGTGCCGCCTCCAGCGCAATTCGGGCCTGGCCATACCGCCACGGCCAGCTACTATGACACCAGCGAACTGAAAAGCACGCTGGAACGGCTTTGCGACTTCGACCGCATCAACGCGCAAGAGCTCCAGGTATCGGTCGGCGCGGTGAATGTGCGCACCGGCAACCTGACCTACTTCGATAATAAAAAAATAGCGCTGCGCGCTGAACACTTTATGGCTTCGGGCGCCTTGCCCCCCGCGTTCGCCGCCGTTGAGATCGACGGCGACTATTATTGGGATGGCGGCCTGGTCTCGAATACGCCGCTGTCGCATGTGCTCGAATCGCGCCCCCTTAAAGACACACTGACCTTCCAGGTGGACTTATGGAGCGCGCGCGGCCAGTTGCCAAGCAATCTTGGCGAGGTCAGCGACCGCATCAAGGAAATCCAGTATTCAAGCCGGACCCGCCTGATTACCGACCAATTGCGCTGGACCCAGCATATGCGCCATCTCCTGATGCACATGCTGCAGGACATTCCCGAAGAAATACGCGCCACAGATCCCTATTGCAAAATAGCGCAGGATCTGGCCGCCAGCAAACGCTACAACATCATCCATTTGATCTACCGCGACAAGCCATACGAAAACCACTACAAAGATTTTCAATTCGGCCTGGCGACCATGCGCGAGCATTGGAGCAGCGGCCTGAGCGACATTCAAAAAACCCTGGAGACTCCCGACTACCTGGCCATGCCCGAGAACATATCGGGGTTTGTCACGCACGATGTGCACCGCGACGAACTCGAAAAGCTCATGCTGGGCAATTAAGAAAAACTCGGTCCACCCACTTGCCTCTACCGCTGCCTGAATGTTTATACGCTGCAAATCCCACATGACATCACATCCGGCCGGGCGCACTGCCGGCTCGCAACAACACAACACGCCAAGCCACAAGCAATCCATGCTCCGTACAGGGCCGCGCGCGGCCGCCATGATGGCGATGCTCGTGCTGGCCGCCGGCTGCGCAACCGTGCCTCCCAGCAACCCGGAAAACATCTGTGAAATTTTCCGCGAAAAATCCGGCTGGCATAAGGCGAGTGTGAAAACCGAGAAAAAATGGGGCGTGCCGCCCCAGGTCGCGCTGGCCATCGTCTATCAGGAATCCAGTTTTCGACACGACGCCCTGCCGCCGCGTTACTATTTCCTGGGGTTCATTCCCTGGGGACGCGTCAGTTCGGCCTATGGCTATGCACAGGCCAAGGACGAGACCTGGTCCGACTACCAGCGCGAAGCGGGCGGTTGGTTCGCCAGTCGCGACAATTTCAGCGACGCGCTGGATTTCATGGGGTGGTACATGAATAAAGCGCAGCGCCTGAACGGTACGTCCAAATGGGATGCCTACGGACAATATCTGAACTATCACGAAGGCTGGACCGGCTACCGCAACCGCAGTTATGACCGCAAGCCCTGGTTAAAACGCGTCGCCGCCAAAGTCCAGGAACGCGCGGAACGCTTCGGCGCCCAATACCGCAGCTGCAAGGACGCTCTTTAAGCCAATCTAATACGCGGGACAAGCCCCCTGGGGCTTATTTACGCCCCAGAACCACGGCGCCAACCAGCACGAAAGCGGTCCCCACCAGTTGCAGCGACGAGATGGGCTCATCGAGCATCCAGGCCGCCAGAAACAAGACCGACGCCGGCCCGAGCAAGCCCAGTTGCGAAGTCATGGGCGCGCCGATGCGTGCAACCGACCACATAATCATAAAGGTCGGCAGGACCGTGTTGAACACCGCATGAATCAGTGAAAGCTGATACACCGGCAAAGGCTGAATCAAGCCCTCCCAGGAATACACCCAAAAAAACTGGGCGGTCGTGAAAACGGCCGACACCGACATGGCATACGCGACCAAGCGCGTCGCCCCCACCTTTTTGACCAGTTCGCCCGAGCCGATCAAATAAAACGCATAGGTCACCGCGGCCCCCAGCACACAGGCGGAGCCCAGCATGACCTGGCTGCCGCTGAACGACAGGTCCTGCAAGAAAACAAACACCACCCCCACATAAGACAACGCCAGAGCGATCCATTGTTTCGTCGCAATCGCGCGCTTGAAGTACAAACCGGAAATCAACAATACGAAGGTGGGAGATAAAAACAGAATAAGACGCTCCAGTCCCGCCGAAATGTACTGCAAGCCAATAAAATCCAGGAAGCTGGAAAGGTAGTAGCCAATGAACCCCAGAAAAACCAGCTGCCACCGCTCTTTGACGGTGAGCGTCGGAATCTCGCCCCGGCGCGCCTTGCGGGCCTGAAACCAGCCGATCGCCAGAAAAAAAGGCAGGGCCAGCATCATGCGAAAGCCGATGACCGTAATCGCGTCCACGCCATAGCGGTAAGTCAGCTTCACCACAATGGCCTTGGCGGAAAACAAGACCGCCCCCAGCCCCGCCAACACAAACCCGATCCAGAACTCTTTTGATCGGGATGCGGACAGAGAACGAAAAATGAATGTCATAAGGCCAGGAAAACCAGGGATGAATAAACGCAGGGTCTAAATGCGCGGTCGCGGGCAACCCGCTTCGCGATGCCTTGCCGCGACAAGAGCTGGAATTATACGTGCCCACCCGGTTTATACATTCAGGCCGCCAGGGGTTCCTAATTACTCGCCCAGTAATTCAGCGATGGCCTGCATGCCCTCGATATGGGTGGAAATGACCTTGATCACAACCACCAAAGGCACCACAAGCAGCAACCCCCACACGCCCCATAACCAGCCGCCGAAAAGCAGCGCAATAAATACCGCGGCGGGATTCATTTTGGCAATGCGCCCGGTCATCCACGTCGTGACGATAAACCCTATCAGGGTCGCCAACGCTAAAGTTCCCAATGCCGCCAGCAACATCATGGAAAACGAGCCGAACTGCAAGAAGGCCGCCAACCCCGTCGTCACAGCAATCAGCAAAGACCCAAAGTACGGAATAACGTGCAACAACGCAGAGGCCGCCGCCCAAGCGCCGGCATTCTCAAGCCCTAACAGGCTCAGGAATGCCCATATAAACAAGGCAAGCAGCACGTTGGTAAACAACAGCATGAACATATAACGCTGGATCGAAATATTAATGTCGTCGAGAATCTGAACCGTGATCTTTTTTTGACTTAACGACGGCCCCGTCAACTTGACCAATTTGCGCTTAAAGGTATCGCCCGACAGCAAAAGAAAAAACACCAAGAAGAGCACCATCACCATTTGCGCCAGAAAACCCGCTGCGCCCCGGGAGCCTTCCCACAACCAGTCGCCGACGGACAGCTCTGATGGCGCCGGCGGAGCCGCCGCGCTGGGCGCCGTGGACGGCGGCTCCGGACCGACAGCCGCCGAATCGGACTCATCGTCCGCCGACGGACTTGCCGCTTTTTGAATCTCTTTAGCCGCTTCCTGAAGCTTTCTGAGCGTGCCGAACTGACCGCCATGCCATTTTTTCAATGCGCTCGAAAGCTGATGGGTTGCAAGCGGCACCTCGTCGACAATAGATTGAAATTGTCCACTCAAGGAATTCATCGCGCCGATGGCCGTCCCCATCAAAATGAGCATTACCAGCGGGACACCCACCACGCGAGGCAGCTTTATACGTTCCAGCCACTTGACCAATGGGTTCAAGGTATAGGAAATAAAAATACCGAAAATCAAGGGAACAAAAAATTCTTGCGCCCATTGCAGTGCAAAAACGAAGGCCACAACAGCCAGGATGAGCAACGAAGCGCCGTGAACGTTGACATGAATGCGGGGGGGAGGAAGTGCAGCGTCGGGCGCGGCTACAAGCTGGCCCGACAGGACGGACAACGAATCGTCAGGCGGTGTCGACGACGATTCCGGACGGCTAACAGACGACTCGGACGCATGCATATTCAACCTTTTGTCAGTAACAACTCGTACCTGCAGCCAAGCAAGGTAACAATACCGCGGTCGGATTTTTTTGCTGAGTGTACTACACTGGTCAGGTATGAAAGCCGTCCCAAGTAAGGCTCGAACCGCTTGCTTATTTCTTTTACAACAAAGGAAAACTATGGACCCAATTCAAAAACCAGAACCCGCCGCCCATGATCCTATCGACGTAGCTGCCATCCGCAAAGCCGCTAAAAACCTGAAAAACCTCGATCAAGGCGCCGTCACCTCCGGCTACCAGGGCAACCGCAAAGAAATTATCGCCATGCTTAACGATGCGCTTGCCACCGAACTGGTCTGCGTCATGCGTTACAAAAGACATTACTACACCGCGTCGGGGCTTGTTAATTCGCCCATCAAAGCCGAATTCCTGGAACATGCCCAGGCCGAAGCCGATCATGCCGACCGCATTGCGGAACGCATCGTGCAACTGAACGGCGAACCGGATTTCAACCCGGCAAGCCTGGTGCAACGCAGCCACGCCGAATACGATGACTCCAGCGACATCAAAGAGATGATCAAGGCCAATCTGATCGCGGAACGCATTGCCATCGAATCCTATCGGCAAATGATCGAACGCATCGGCGACTCCGATCCCACCACGCGTCAGTTGCTGATTGAAATCATGGCCGTGGAAGAAGAGCACGCCGACGATATGCGCGACCTGCTGGATTAAAAACCTTACAGATAGCTGACTAGACAATAGTTGCCTAGTCAGCTAAATAGGTATAGAATTTTTCCGATACTTCAGATCGAAAAAGCATCTATGCCCAATCGTGATCTCTCCCGCAATCCCAAAAAAACGGCGGCGCTCTACAAACCGACGGCAGCCTCGCTGGACCACGCCAATAATGTCGGCTACCTGATCAAACAGGCCTACAGCTCCATTACCCGAATGGTCGATAGCCGCGTGGCGCCGCTGGACCTTACGTCCATTCAATGGCGTCCGTTGGTGCTGCTGCGTTATGGCAATATCGATACTCCGGCTGAATTGGCTCGCCAAATCAATGTCGACTCCGGCGCCATGACCCGCACGCTCGACCGCCTGGAAGCCAAAGGATTTTTAACTCGCCGCCGTTCGCACGAAGACCGGCGCGTGGTCAAGCTGGAACTCACCAGTACGGGCAACGACGTCGTTGCCAGCATCTTGCCCATAGTAGCAGGCAGCCTGAACAACCACCTGAATGGGTTTACCCAAGCAGAACTGGATCAACTTCTTGGCTTTTTGCATCGCCTTATTGAAAACGGCACCCCCGTCAACGATGCCTCGGCCCGCCTCCCCGCGGGTCGCGAAGCGCGTTAGCAAACACGCCGCTCCCCGACCTCTCATACATAAAGCGCCCACGCTTCGACTCCTCGCAGACCGTTTGCCCTTTAATCATTGCCTAGTCAGATACAACTAAATCAGATACATTCAGCTTACAGTCAGAATGAAGAATTTTTCCTCTCTTTGCCTCGCTCTCGCCCTATCGGGTTGCGCCGCCATTCATCCAGGCGGCGGCCCGGTCAAGCCGCTGGCCGGCGAACAGCTCGGATTGCGTTCAGGCGAAATCCAGTGGCCCCGGACACAATGGTGGACGCGCTACAACGATGACCAACTCAATCGTTTAATCGATGAAGCCCTGCAACATAACCCGACACTGGCTGTCGCCCAGGCGCGCCTGGGCATTGCCAACGCCGCCGTACAAGGCGCGCGCGCGATACAACTGCCCCAGCTTAATGCCGCCTACAACCAGACCCGCCAGCACTATTCCGAAAACTATATTTACCCGCCGCCGCTAGCCGGCTCGGTGGACACCGACGCTTCGCTGCGTTTGAACCTGGGTTTCGATCTTGATTTATGGGGGAAAAACCGGGACCGCTATGCGGCGGCCGTTTCCCGGGCGCAGGCCAGCCAGGCCGAAGCCCAGGTGGCCCGCAACGCTCTGGTCAGCGGTGTTGTGCAAAGCTATTTCAATTTGCAAAACGCCTTGGCGCAGCACAAGGTCGCCGCCCAGATACTTCAGCAATTAGAGCAAGTGCTGGCGATTACCCGTGACCGCGTCGCGGCCGGCCTCGACACCCAAGTCGAGGTAAACCAGGCGGATTCGGCCGTTTCATCGGCCAAAGTCCAATTAAATCAAATCGATACCAATGCCACTTTACTGCGCCATCAATTAGCCGCTCTGGCCGGCGCCGGCCCCGATCGCGGCATTCAAATCCGGGCTGTCGCGCTCAGCGCGCCCCCCATTGGCGTGCCCGCCCAACTGCCGCTGAGTTTGCTGGGCCGACGACCCGACATTGTGGCCGCCAAGCTCCAGGCACAGGCCAGTTCCAGCGAAATCTCAGCAGCCAAAGCGGCTTTCTTCCCGGACATCAATCTGTCGGCCTTCGCCGGATTCATGTCGATAGGGCTGGGCAATTTATTGCAAAGCAGCAGCCTGGCGTACGGCGTCGGCCCCGCCATCACCCTGCCGATCTTCAACGGCGGCGCGCTTAACGCCCAGTTAAGCGGCAAGCGCGCCGAGCAAGACCTGGCCATTGCCAACTACAACCAAACACTGCTGACCGCCGTGCGCGAAGTGGCCGACGCGACCACCGCCATTCGCGCACTGGAGCAGCAAACCATAGATCAGCGCGCCAGCTACAAGGCGATCTCGTCCGCCTACGACATCGCCCGGGAACGCTATCGCTTGGGCCTGGGCAACTTTGTTCAAGTGCTTCTGGCCCAAAACGAAGCCCAAAAACAGGCCATTTTAGATACCGACTTGCGCGTACGCGCCTACAACCTCGATGCGCAACTTGCCACGGCATTGGGCGGCGGCTACGAATCGCCCCCCGACACGACTCCCCCACACGCCAAACCGCTATGAAAACCGAAACCAAAACGGCCTACACACGTAAACGCCTGCTTATTGTCGCCACGCTCGCCTTCATTGTGCTTGGCGCCGCCTATGCTCTATGGTGGCTCATTTTCGCTTCACACTACGAGTCCACCGACGACGCCTACGTGCACGGCAATCTGGTGCAAGTGACGACGCAAATTCCCGGCACAGTGACAAGCATTCAAGCCGATGACACGCAAATGGTGGCCAAAGGCGCCGTACTGATCAAGCTGGATCCCACCGACACGTCAGTCGCCTTGAGCCAGGCGCAAGCCGCGCTGGCCCAGGCCGTACGTCACACTCGCAGCCTGTTCGTCCAGAACGACGCCCTTCAGGCCGATATCGCCATCAGCCAAGCCAATGTCGACCGGGTCCTGGTCGATCTGGGCAAGGCGCAAAACGACCTGAAGCGGCGCCAGGCGCTCTCGAAAACCGGCGGCATCAGCGGCGAAGAAATCCTGCACGCCCAAACGGCCGTCAAAACGGCCGAATCGCAATTGGCCCAGGCCAAAGCTAGCCTGGCCGCCTCCCGAGCGGCGCTTGAAACCAATGAAGCCCTGACGTCGGGCACGACGGTCGCCGCCCATCCCGACGTTCAACAGGCCGCGCAGCAACTGCGCAAAGCCTGGCTGGCCAACGCCCGCACCGAATTGCCCGCGCCGGTCAGCGGCATGATTGCACAGCGCTCGGTTCAGGTGGGGCAACACGTCGCCCCGGGAACGCCCTTAATGACCGTGGTTCCTTTGCATCAAATGTGGGTGGAGGCCAATTTCAAAGAAGTCCAGATCACCCATATCAAGCCGGGACAAAACGCCACTCTGACTGCCGACGTCTACGGCAGCAAAATCGTGTACGACGGCAAAGTGCTGGGCCTGGCCGCTGGAACCGGCAGCGCCTTCGCTTTGCTGCCCGCGCAGAACGCCACCGGAAACTGGATCAAGGTCGTTCAGCGCGTCCCGGTTCGCATCGCTCTCGACCCCAAGCAGCTGGAAGATCACCCGCTGCGCGTAGGCCTGTCGCTGGCGGTCCAGATCGACTTGTCGTCAACCCCTGCTTCGAACCAGCCTCCTGCCGCCAACACGACACTTGAAACTACCGTGTTTACGCATGACGAACACAGCGCCCAGGCTCTTATCGACAAAATCATCCAGGAAAACCTGGCATCATGACCCCCGAAGAAACGACGGCCGCGCAACCCCAGAGGCCGGCCCAGCCCGTGACGCATCTTCCCCTGGAGGGCAAAGCCCGGCTGTTTGGCACCATCGCGCTCTCGGCCGCCGTTTTCATGAACGTGCTCGATTCGTCCATCGCCAATGTATCGATCCCGACCATCGCCGGCGACCTGGGCGTGAGCGCCACCCAAGGCACCTGGGTCATTACATCCTTCGGCGTCGCCAACGCCATCACCGTCCCTCTGACGGGTTGGCTCACCCAGCGCTTCGGCCAGGTGCGGCTCTTTGTCATCTCGGTATTGCTCTTTGTTCTGTCGTCCTGGCTGTGCGGATTTGCCTGGTCGCTGGAATCGCTCGTGCTGTTTCGCGTCATGCAGGGCGCCGTCGCCGGGCCGATGATTCCGCTGTCGCAAGCGCTGATGCTCAGCAGCTACCCCAAAGCCAAAGCCGGAATGGCGCTGGCGCTGTGGTCCATGACGATCCTGGTGGGCCCTATTGCCGGGCCCCTGTTGGGCGGCTGGATTTCCGACAATTACAGCTGGTCATGGATTTTTTATATCAATGTGCCTGTCGGCTTACTGGCGGGCTGGGCGTCGTGGCAGCTTTATAAGGAACGCGAATCGACACGCGCCAAACTACCCATCGACAGCATCGGCCTGGCGCTGCTCATTATTTGGGTCGGCGCACTGCAACTGATGCTCGATAAAGGCAAAGATCTCGACTGGTTCGAAAGTTCCGCCATCACGGCCATGGCTGTCGTTGCCGTGGTGTCATTCGTTTTTTTCATTATCTGGGAACTCACCGACAAGCACCCCGTGGTCGACTTAAGTCTGTTTAAAGGCCGCAATTTCTCGTCCGGCGTGGTCACCTTATCGGTCGTCTATGGCGTATTTTTCGGCACGGTCGTGTTGCTCCCCCTATGGATGCAAAGCACCCTGGGCTACACCGCCACCGACGCCGGCATTGCGTCGGCGCCAGTAGGCATTCTGGCCATCATCCTCTCGCCCATTGTGGGGAAATTATTGGCGAAACACGACCCACGCCATATCGTCACCTTTTCCTTCCTGGTGTTCGCCCTTATCAGCTATATGCGCGCCGGCTTCAATACCGAGGTCGACATCAACACCATCATGCTGCCTACCTTTATTCAAGGAGCAGCCATGGCCACATTCTTCATTCCCTTGACCACCCTGACGCTATCCGGGCTGGATCCCCTGAATCGGCCAGGGTTTGCTAGACACTTTTTAGCCTCATAATACTCACTGAGGAGATGATTATGAGCACGGCCCGGTTCACGGAAGAATTCAAACTCG
>LNAP01001543.1_pt1 | contig 48113 bp, 39 predicted proteins | sample 602601 | NCBI WGS metagenome assembly LNAP01 (sample SAMN02440304, study PRJNA202911) | soil metagenome | biome: Subtropical and temperate rainforests or woodlands; isolation source: soil samples (1 kg each in a 20% v/v slurry with milli Q water) were... ...
TTGACAAGAAATATGCAGATTAAAGAAGGTTTGAAACTGCAGAAAATTACGCATTATCTGGGCACGATTTCGTATGCTTTATTTCTTGTGCATTTTTCGGTTGTCATGCTTGCAAATGCTATTTTTGGCTGGTTTAAGCTCAGCGATTCACTGACAGGTTTTGTTTTTATGATACTTTCATGGCTAGCCAGCCTGATTCTGGCTGATATTTTCTATCGCAGAATTGAGAAGCCGGCTACATCTGTTTTAAAGCTAAGTGTTAGCGGTAAGTGATTGCAGTTAAGCTTGAATCTAAGTAATAGCCGGTTTCTATTTGAAATGTTGCGGGGTAAGTAATGATGGGATTTTTTAATACAGGTGTTTGCAGTATTGTTATTGCGCTGCTTTTAGGCGGGTGTGCCACCACCAGCGCTAGCTCGGTGCAGGAACGCCGACATCAAGTTCTAAGCATGAAAAATGATGTGTTAACTGAGCTGTACAAACTTTATCCTCAGGCAGAAAAGCAAATCGCATCAGCTCCCGGTTATGCGGTGTTTAGTAATGCGCATGTGCATATTATTTTTGCCAGCTACAGCGGTGGTTATGGTGTGGTGCAGGAAAAAAGCGGTAAGCAGACCTATATGAAGATGCGGGAGGCTGGACTCGGGCTGGGTCTTGGCGTGAAGGATTTTCGCGCGGTCTTTATTTTCAAAAACAAATCTACGCTTGATAGATTCATTAACAGCGGCTGGGAGTTTGGTGGGCACGCAGATGCAGCCGCCAAGACCTCAGATAGAGGCTCGGCAGTAGGTGGTGAAACCTTGATCGACCATATTATTATTTACCAGATCACGAAAAGTGGATTGGTATTGCAAGCGTCAGTCAAAGGTACTAAATACTGGAAAGATGATGAGTTAAATTAAGGCGCTTGTTATCTGTGCGTAAAATAATTTACATCGATTTTAAAACTATCATTAAATGAAAATCATGAAATTCAAAAAAATTGTAATCAGACTTGGAAATGTTGTTAATGACACAAGAGCTGAGCGTGCCTGTATAACCCCAGATGACACTTGTATGCCATATAAGGGCTAATCTTTTGCTGTACTCACAAGGTCTTTTATTTTAATCGCAGTCAGCTTGTCTGACTGTTTCTTTACCTAGGTTTACCCGTAATTATGGCTAGTTATAAACTCATCGATATTTCACACGCCTTTCAAGGGTTCGACGATATTCTGGATGTACGATCACCGGCCGAATATGCGGATGACCATCTGCCCGGTGCAATTAGTGTTCCGGTGCTCAACGATGAAGAGCGTGTTCGCATCGGCACTTTATATAAGCAGGTATCGCCGTTCGCGGCGAAAAAGCTGGGTGCGGCACTGATAGCACGCAATATTGCACAACATCTGGAAGAAAAATTCAGTGACAAGCCAAAATCCTGGCGGCCTTTAGTGTATTGCTGGCGTGGCGGTATGCGTAGCGGTGCAATGGCGCATATTTTGGCACAGGTCGGCTGGAACACCGCGCAACTGGAGGGTGGCTATAAAAATTATCGGCGCCATGTGCTCACGGAGCTGGAAGTATTACCTGGCCAATTTGATTTTTGTGTAATTGCCGGTGGCACCGGATCAGGTAAAAGTCATCTATTACAGGCACTGGCTGAGCAAGGCGCGCAGGTGCTTGATCTGGAAAAACTGGCGCAGCACCGCGGTTCGCTTCTCGGTCGATTGCCGGATCAGCCGCAGCCTTCACAGAAGACCTTTGAAACCCGGCTTTGGCAGGTGTTGCGTACTTTTACGCCGGACCGTCTGGTTTATGTCGAGGCCGAGAGCCGCAAAGTGGGTGTGTTAAGCGTAACAACCGCGCTCATTGAGCGTATGCGTGCATCGGTTTGTGTGAAAATTGAAGTACCGTTGGAAGCGCGCGTGAAGTTCCTGATGGAAGATTATGCGCATTTTCTGGATAACGCTGCATTATTGACCGAGCGTTTGTCATTGCTGGTTGAAATGCATGGTCGCGAGGTCATCAACCGCTGGTGCGAAATGGCAAAGCAGGGTGAATGGGTGCCGTTGGTAAGTGAGTTGCTCACTCTGCATTATGATCCCGCTTATAAGCGCTCATCCGGTGTCGGCCTGCAGCAACTGGATAAAGCGCAGGTGCTGCACTTAGCCTCATTAGATAGTAGCAGCCTCAGTAAACTGGCTGAAGATTTGATTCGTAATGAAAGAAAAAATAATGACTAAAATTCGACTTACACAATATTCTCATGGCGGTGGCTGCGGTTGCAAAATCGCGCCTTCTGTTCTGTCTGAGATTCTGTCTGGCTTGCCACAAGCGGGCATGTTCCCTGATTTAATGGTCGGGCTGGAATCCAGTGACGATGCCGCAGTGTATCGTTTGAATGATACGCAGGCGATTATCGCGACGACCGATTTTTTTATGCCGATTGTTGATGATGCTTTTGATTTTGGCCGCATTGCCGCAACCAATGCACTGTCAGATATTTATGCCATGGGCGGGCAGCCGATTCTGGCGCTGGCAGTGGTAGGCATGCCGATTGATAAACTCCCAATAGAGACTATTCAGCAAATCATGGCCGGCGGGGCGGCAGTTTGTCAGTCAGCTGGTATTCCTATCGCCGGCGGACACTCCATAGACTCGCCAGAGCCAATCTATGGCTTGGTAGCGCTGGGCATCGTACATCCGGATAAAGTGAAACGTAACGACCGCGCGCAGGCGGGTGATGTGCTGGTGTTGGGGAAACCCATAGGAGTTGGCGTACTAAGTGCAGCTCTGAAAAAAGGCGAACTAAGCGCTGACGGTTACCGGCAGATGATTGAGGTAACCACGCAGCTTAACCGTACCGGCACTGCACTCTCCGCGCTGGAAGGTGTGCATGCCATGACCGATGTTACCGGGTTTGCATTGCTAGGCCACCTGCTTGAAATCTGCCGTGGTTCGCAACTGCAGGCGCAGCTTGAATTTGATCGGATTCCGTTCATTGATATTGCTTTACAGTTGGCGCAGGATGGTTACGCAACTGGTGCAGCAGCACGCAATTGGGCTAGTTATGCTGAGTCAGTAACTTTGGAAAGTCATATTGCAGAATGGCAACGCAAGCTGTTGTGTGACCCGCAAACCAGTGGTGGTTTGTTAGTCAGCTGTACGCCTGAAACTGTAGATGTGGTATTAGCAGCATTTAATGCAGACGGTTTTAATCATGCGGCGGTTATCGGCACCATGCAAGCTGGGAATTCGCAGGTTTCAGTGAGTTAATGGTGATGTTAGGCACTCAATTTTTTTAAACTGTTAAACTCAAATTTTCTATTAAACACTTTCATTCCAGCTTGTATGGGAGTGTGGGGAAATGCTGTTTAGATCGTCATTGCGAGCGAAGCGCGGCAATCCAGCGTTTTATTTAAAAGGAATTCTGGATTGCCGCGCTTCGCTCGCAATGACAGCTTCTATTGGATTGCATAAACAATAGAAAATATCGGCTAAACTAAAGACTGCCTTGCATCAAGTTAAACAAATTCTTTCAGCAAAGATTTCACAAAATCCGTACGCAGGTTGATGGCTGCCAAACCTACCGAAACTCTCAACTTATCTGGTCCATTCATGCGGCATCGTCTATCGCGCTGCAATAGATTGATCAGCTTGAGCGGATCAATGTCTGCTTTTGGGTTGAACTGCAGCTGAATCGCATCGGCACTGGCATCAATTTTAACAATGCCGATGGCTTTGGCGGCGATACGCAGCCTGTGACAGGCAATCAGGGCTTCACCTTGCTCCGGTAGCAGGCCAAAACGGTCTATCAGTTCTTCCTGCAGGTTATCCAGCTCATCATCATCGTTACAGTTGGCCAGGCGTTTATAGATCACTAAGCGTTCATGCACATCCGGGCAATAGGCGTTGGTGAGCAGGGCAGGTGTGTGCAGGTTGATTTCTGTAGTGACACCCAGCGGCGCATTCAAGTCAGGCTCTTTACCGGCTTTGAGTTGTTTCACAGCATGGTTCAACATATCTGAATATAGATGAAAGCCGATTTCCTGCATCTCGCCACTTTGGCTATCACCCAGCAGTTCACCAGCGCCACGAATTTCCAGGTCATGCATGGCAAGGTGGAAGCCTGCACCCAGGTCTTCCATCAGTTGGATTGCATCGAGACGTTTCTGCGCCTGCGGTGTAATCTTACGGTCCGGGTCGGTTAACAGATAGGCATAGGCCTGATGATGCGAACGACCAACGCGACCGCGCAACTGGTGCATCTGTGCCAGGCCGAACATATCGGCTTTGTTCATGATGATGGTGTTGGCAGTCGGCACATCAATACCGGTTTCAATAATGGTGGTGCATAGCAGCAGGTTATAACGCTGGTGGTAAAAATCACGCATCACGTTTTCCAGTTCGCGCTCGCGCAGTTGGCCGTGTGCAACAGCAATGCGCGCATCTGGCAGAATACGCTCCAGTTTCTCGCGCATAGAGTGTATGGTATCCACCTCGTTATGCAGGAAATAAACCTGACCGCCGCGCTTGAATTCGCGCATGGCGGCCTCGCGGATAATGCCTTCAGAGTATTCTGTATGAAAGGTTTTGATGCTCAGACGTTTTTGCGGCGGCGTGGTAATCACGCTGAATTCGCGCAAACCTTCCATCGCCATGCTTAATGTGCGCGGTATCGGCGTAGCCGTCAGCGTCAATATATCAACTTCTGCGCGCAAGGCTTTAAGCTGCTCTTTCTGGCGCACACCGAAGCGGTGCTCTTCATCCAGAATCACCAGACCCAGATTTTTGAATTTCACATCTTTCTGGATTAAACGATGGGTGCCGATGATGATGTCAATTTCGCCGGATTCCAAGCCTTTTAATGCTGCGGCCTGTTCTTTAGCAGTTCTGAAACGTGAAATCTCTGCAACCTTGATCGGCCACTCGGCAAAGCGATCGCTGAAGTTGTTGAAATGCTGCTCGGCTAGTAATGTTGTTGGCACCAGCACGGCAACCTGCCTGCCGCCCATCACCGCGACAAAAGCGGCACGTAATGCGACTTCGGTTTTACCAAAGCCTACGTCGCCACACACCAGCCTGTCCATCGGGCGGCCAGATTGCATATCTTTGATGACGTTTTCAATCGCTTCCAACTGGTCCGGCGTTTCTTCAAACGGAAAGCCTTCGCAGAATGCTTCATAGTCATGCAGGCTCAGCGTAAAAGCATGGCCGCGGCGTGATGCGCGCTGTGCATACAAATTAAGCAACTCTGCAGCTGTATCGCGGATCTGTTTCAGGGCCTTTTTCTTGGCCTTTTCCCAATTGCCGCTGCCTAAGCGATGCAGCGGGGCTGATTCCGGTGGGCCGCCTGAGTAGCGTGAGATCAGGAATAATTGCGAGACTGGCACGTAGAGTTTGTCGTCGCCGTAGTATTCCAGCAGCAGAAACTCGGTTTCGCCTTCGCCCAGATCAAGATTAATCAGTCCTTTGTAGCAGCCTACACCGTGCTGTTCATGCACAACAGGGTCATTGATGCGCAGTTCGGATAAATCCTTGAGCATACCTTCGGTGCTGCGCGCTTTTTCTTTCTCGCGGCGGCGCTGCTGGCGTACTGTGGCAGCGTAGAGTTCGGCTTCGGTAATGACGGCAAAGCTTTGATTCCCTCCCCCTGCAAGGGGGAGGGCTGGGGTGGGGGTGTTATCGGTTAATTTTTTGCCATAATTACCTCTATCCTCGCCTTCCACCTGCAAGGGGGAAGGTATCATGGTTGAGGTAAAGCCCGCATGCAAAGGTGCAAACCCCAGCATCACTTTCGCTTTACTGGATACAAAGTCATTCCATGACTCACAGATGCTGAGTTCCAAGCCATGTTCGGCAAATAGCTGCGCCATGGTTTCACGGCGACCCAGACTCTCGGCAACAATAAAAATATGGCCTTTAAACTGACTGATAAACTCTTTGAGTTTGTGCAGCGGTTCATCAGCACGTCGTTCAATATCAAGTGCAGGTAAGCCGTTGCTGGTTTTATCAATGGATAGTGCCAACCTTGCGAATGCATGGGTAGATGCAAAGAAATCTTCTGTTTTAATCAGCAGGGTTTCAGGCGTGAGTAGCGGGCGCTCTGCGTCATGCGCAAGTGTGCGGTAGCGTGATTGCGCCTCGCGCCAGAATTGCTGCGCGCTTTGGTCTAAATCGCCATGCAGGCACAGCACACTGTCGGTTGACAGGTAATCCAGGAGGTTGGCCGTTTGCTCAAAAAACAGCGGCAGATACCATTCAATACCGCCAGAAGCTACGCCTTTACTGACATCTTTATAGATTTTAGCGCGCTGCGGGTCGCCCTCAAAGGCTTCACGGAAATGGCTGCGAAACGTCGCGATACCGGCTTCATCCAGCGGAAATTCCCGCGCAGGCAGCAGTCTGATTTCCGGTACCGGGTACAGGCCGCGTTGCGTGTCCACATCAAAGGTGCGGATGGTTTCAATTTCATCATCAAACAGATCAAGTCGGTACGGCAATGCCGAGCCCATGGGAAACAAATCAATCAGGCCGCCGCGTACACTGAACTCGCCATGGCTGATGACCTGACTTACATGGTGGTAGCCTGCTTCGGCACACTGTGTGCGCAACGCTTCCAGATTCAGCTTCTGTCCTTTTTTAAGCATGAAAGTATTAGCGCTTAAATAAGCCTTGGGGCTCAAACGAATCAGTGCAGTTGAAAGCGGCACAATGATCACATCGCAGGCATTTTGCGCGATGTGATAGAGCGTAGTTAAGCGGTCTGAAATCAGATCCGGGTGCGGTGAAAACTGGTCATAGGGCAGGGTTTCCCAGTCGGGTAGCAAATGCACACTCAGGCTTGGTGCAAAGTAGGGGATTTCTTCCAGCAGGCGTTGCGCATCAAACGCGTTGGAGGTAATCACCACCAGTGGTCGATTATGCTTTTTTTCTTTTAATTCGGTTGCAAGGTTTGCAAGCGCCAGGCTGTCTTCACCAGTGGTGTTAAGAGCAAAGCGTGTTACTTGGCCGGTTTTGGGGATTGGCAGGGTAGTCTGCGTCATAAATGAGAGCTTGATGCGATTCTTAAGGGCGAGATTATAACGGTTGTGCGTGGTAACAACTTAAAATAATAGAAGACTGTGTATGTGATAAAACATACACAGTTCAAATAGTTAAGCTGATGTTGCTAAATATCAGATTGCATTAACGTCAGCATTTTTACAAATGCCGCAAACTTATTTACTGAATTGCAGTTCAGCTGCAATCCAGTAATCAACTGGACTAGCGGCAAAACCATCTTTTTCTGCAATGTAGTAGGCGGCAACTTCAATCAATCTATAGCGCTGTTCCAAGTCAGAGGTAGCTGCCTTGGTTTTTTTAGCAGCAGGTTTTTTTGCTGCAGTAGTTTTTGCGGAGCTAGCCTTTTTTGTCGTTGTGGTTTCTTTTTTAGCGGCTGCTTTGGGTTTCGCGGCAGCTTTGGCTGCTGGTGCCTTTTTAGTTTTTACTTCTTTTTTTTCAGTATTCTCGGCCATTTTGATTCCTTTCAAAATTTAGTTGTAATGCTGTTGAGAGTAAAACAAAAATGCGTAATCGTTAATTATGTACCAGTACCGCCTACAGTCAGCGCGTCAATTTTGAGTGTTGGTTGACCAACCCCAACCGGCACACTTTGTCCTTCTTTACCGCAAGTGCCTACGCCACTATCCAGTGACATATCGTTACCTATCATTGAAACACGTTTAAGCACATCCGGGCCATTGCCTATCAATGTTGCGCCCTTGACCGGATAAGTGATCTTTCCATCTTCAATCATATAGGCTTCGGCTGCGCTGAATACGAATTTACCGCTGGTAATGTCTACCTGACCGCCGCCAAAGTTAGCTGCATATAAGCCTTTTTTCACGGACTTGATGATTTCTTCGGGCGGGATAGTGCCGTTCAGCATATAGGTGTTGGTCATACGTGGCATCGGTACATGCGCATAGCTCTCACGTCGTGCATTACCGGTAATCGGCATGTTCATGAGGCGTGCATTGAGCGTATCCTGAATGTAGCCACGCAAAATACCGTCTTCAATCAGTACGGTTCTACTGGTCGGGTTACCTTCATCATCTACACTAAGCGAGCCGCGGCGGTCGGCGATGGTGCCATCGTCGACGATAGTAATGCCTTTTGCCGCCACTTGCTGACCTATCATGTTGCTGAAAGCCGAGCTGCCTTTGCGGTTAAAGTCTCCTTCCAGGCCGTGGCCAATTGCTTCATGCAGCAAGATGCCAGGCCAACCGGCACCTAGAACTACTGTCATGCTGCCTGCCGGGGCAGGGCGCGCATCCAGGTTGATAATTGCCTGATGTACGGCTTTTTGCGCATAATCATGCAACACTTCATCCGTAAAGTAGCTGTAGTCAAAACGGCCACCGCCGCCTGCTGAACCTTGCTCACGGCGGCCATTGCTTTCTGCAATGACGTTAATGCCTACGCGCACCAATGGGCGTATATCGGCTGTCATGACGCCGTCATGGCGTGCAACCATCACAACTTCATATTCACCGGCGATAGAAGCCGTCACCTGCGTGATACGCGGGTCGAGCTTTCTGGCGATAGACTCCAGATGTTCCAGCAGCTTTACTTTAGCCTCTGCCGATAATGAGGCAATCGGGTCATGCGGCAGATACAGTTGTGGATTGCGTGAAGTGATAATTGATTTTGCAGTTTGCTCATTGCCTGATGCCGCGATGGATTTGGTGGCAATGGCTGCTTTTTGTAATGCTTCAAGGCTGATGTCGTCGGAATAAGCAAATGCGGTTTTTTCGCCGCTGACCGCACGTACACCTACACCTTGATCAATCGAGAAGTTGCCTGACTTTACCTGACCTTCTTCCAGTCCCCAGCTTTCGCTGCGGCTGTACTGGAAATACAGATCTGCATAGTCAATCTTGTGCGACATCATATCGCCGAGCACGTTTTGCAGTTTTGCAATATCCAGACTTGCAGGTGCAAGCAGCGCACGTGTGGCTTCGTCAAAGTGAGAGCCGATGATCGGACTGGAGCTGCCTGGTATTTCCTGATTTTTCATTGTGTATGTTTTAGCTATATAAATTATATGGTCAACTAGGGTTGACCACGTTAATCGTGCGATGTTGCAATGCCGGTAAACTTTTTCTGAGACTGTCCTGATATTTTGGATTCATGGTTGCCATGACAACGCCTGAACCGCGTGGCAATCTATCCAATACTACACCCCACGGGTCTACAATCATACTGTTACCGTGTGTTTCGCGGCCTGAAATATGGTAGCCGCCTTGTGCTGAGGCAACAACGTAGCACAGGTTTTCAATCGCGCGTGCGCGCACCAGCGTTTCCCAATGGGCTTTGCCAGTAGTGTCGGTAAACGCAGAAGGCACCACAATAATATTGACTTCGCCCATTGCACGATACAGTTCCGGAAAGCGCAGGTCATAGCAGATAGACAGACCAATTTTGCCGAATGGCGTATCTACCACTTTAATAGCATTGCCGGGTTCAATCGTCGTTTCTTCATGGTAGTGCTCATTACCGAGATCCAGCCCGAACAGGTGAATCTTGTCATAACGCGCTACCTGCTTGCCTTTGTCGTCATATACCAGGCAGCTATTGCGTACCTTGTTTGACGAGCTGCCTGTAAGCGGAACCGAGCCGCCGATTAACCAGATTTTATGTTTTCTAGCAGTTTTGCTCAAAAACTCTTGAATCTGGCCTTGACCTTCCTGCTCACGAACTTTAACTTTGTCAGTATCTTTCAAACCCATGATGGCAAAGTACTCAGGCAAAACTACTAACTTTGCTCCCTGGTTGACTGCAATCTCAATTAATCTCTCTGCCTCGCTCAGGTTTGCACTGACATAAGGGCCAGATGCCATCTGGATGGCAGCCATTTTTACAATGTCGTTAGCGTTTTCTTTGCTAAGTTTAGCTTTAGTTGTTTTTACTCGGGAGGTAATCGCCATATGTTGGTCCGGATTTTTACTATTATTTTGTTGGTGAAATAAGATTGCTGCTTTGCTTTTTATTGCTGTCATCACCTGGTTTAACTTCTTGCGGGTTATCCCAGGTGCCCGTAATTTCATATTCGGTAGAAATGATTTTATTAAGCGGATCTTTTAATACTTTCTGTGCTAAAAACGCCACAGCACCAGCTAAAGGACCTCCAGCAAGTGCAGCCAGAGACAGGCTGTCACTAATCCGGGGCATAACTTTTACAAAAAGATGTTGAGTTTCTTTTTGCAAATTAGTCTCGCCTTTCATTTCTACATCAGCAGCCGGGCCGGTCATAACAAAGTTGTCACTGCGCATCACACCTTGATTAATTTTAACCGTTGCGTTGATTTTGTCAAAAGCAAAGCCATTGCTGAACAAGTCTCTGAAGTCCAAAGTTAGTCGGCGCGGCAAACTTTGCAGACTCAATAGGCCTAACAGGCGGCCAACACCAGGCTGCACCTGTAAAATCTGCCCTTTGCGGACTTCAAACTCAAGTTCTCCATTGAGACGCGTAGTATCAAATTGCGAGGGGCTTCCAGGCCAATGCAGTCTGCCTTTTAATTCGCCGGCACCGTCTTTTATGGTGTCGGGATAACCAAACTTTTTAAGTGTATTGCCTAAATCCTTGATATCCCAGCTTACGTTCAAGAAAGTATTCGGACTTCTGATCCAGTTATTCCACTGGCCTTCGGCACTGATTACACTGTCCGGACTGCTGAATTTAATTTTCTGGACATCCCAGTTGTCATTCTGCGGGTAAGCTACAAGCTCCAATGCACCGAAATTTTTCTTATTAAACTCAAAATTATCCGACACAATATCCAGTGCAGGGTAATCCTGCTCAAGTTTGATGAACTGTTGTGGGGTAGAGATGCCGGAATCTTTGATTGCTGACAACTTGTCAGGGGCGCTGCCAGGTATGGACAGGTTGCTCAGGCGCGCAATCAGTTTGCCATTGTTCTGGTTGATCCATTGCAGGTCGCCGGTGATCTCACGGCTTTGAACGTTGACATGCAGCCCTTCTTTGTTAGAAATATTGCTGATTTTCAGGTTGTTGATGCGACGGTCAAAAATATCCAGCGCATTTATAGTGAGTGCTGTTTGTCGGAAGGTAAATGGTGTTTCCTGCTTATTGCTGCCAGCAATATTTTTTATGACATAGCGCCAGGCGTCAGCATCGAGATAATCCAGCTTACCGTTTACAGATATACCGGTAAGTTTGCTATCCTGAACTGTATCAGTATCAGCTGAGCCGGCAGAGCTGTCAGGGTTAAATCTGATATCTGCACGCTGGAGTTTAAACTTGCCGCTTTCTGTTGAACTTATAACCATGGCAGCAATTTTATTGCCAAGAGTCACGCGAATATTATCGAAATTCTCGTCCTGTTTTTTATCTACAAACAGGCTAAGCTGCTGATCAGCTGCTTTATCCAGCGGAGTCGGAAGCTTAGAGGTAATACCAAGCAGGTCAGAACGGATGCTGACATTAACACGCGGTTTCTGAATCAGGATATTACCTGTCCAGTCAGTGCTGCCACTGATGTAATCTGCTACTTTCTCAACATTCTGCTCTTTAAACAGTTGCTTAAGACCATCCTCATTCAACCGGCCTTTTGCTGCAATACGTATCACTTTATCTTTGCCGGAATTCAGATTAAACGCAAGCGGTGAGCCGAACGCATAAGCTTTAATATTTTTGGCTGAAAGGCTGCTTTCGGTGAATTCCAGCAGGCCATTAATCTGGCTAAGCGTAGGTATGTTTGAGTTTTCCATACTGCCATTAGTGATCTGGTATAAGCCTTTGTATTTAGCCGACTCAAGATTTTGCATAGGGATCATCAGACCAAGGCTCAGTTTGCCGTTGCCGCTGGTTTTTAAACCCTCAGTGAAGCCTTGTGTTACTTCCAGTACCGGGCTTTTGTTTACAAAGTTGATACCTTCGCTGACCGGGCCGATGACTTCAGATGTGATATTGAGAATAGGGTCGTCAGCATCAAGCTGGGCAATAGTCGCTTTGCTTTTAATGATCTGGTTGCCAAGTATTTTGCCAGTATGTGCATTAAGCTCCATACGTTTGCCTTCAAACAGCAAGTTTAATCCCAGGTTATTAATAACTGGCCAGCCGGTGCCATAATCGAGAAGTGCATCACTCAGTTTTGCGCTAGCCTTGAATACACCCAGTTTTGGATCTGGACGATTTTTACTGTCAACAAATGGAAAGTCTGCGAGACGACCTTTTACTGTGAGATTAACATCTTCAATGCGGCCTGCCAGAATTGAAGTGTCCAGCCAGTGCAGGGTGGCTTCGCCGAGCATAATAGGATAGTAATTAAGTGCGTATTTGGCATCGCCCTTATCAAACTTACCGCTCAGGTCAAGATAACCGCCCTTAATGCCATCCATCTTATAGCTGGCATTTAATGTACCGGATAAATGTGGATTATTTATATCCAAGCTGTCTACATTGATTTCAGTGACTTTGCCGTTAATATCCCAGCTGACTTTTCCGTTCAGGCTATTTATCGGCACAGGCCAGCGCAAGATACCTTTTAGGTCAAGTTTACTGTTGATCGAGTCAAGTAATAGCTGACCGTTTTTCTGACTGGCTTTTAATTCACCGGATAAATTGTTAAAGCCGGGTATCTGCTCTTGCGCATTGATACTTAAATTATTGAATTTCGAGTTAATACGATAAGCCGTGGTTTTATTGTTAACAGCTTCCCAATGCAGATCGAGGTTTTTAAGCGCGCCACTGGGGGCAGCTGTAGCGATATGCTGCTGTAATGACGGGGGTAAAGGCAGTAGCGCAAGGTATCCCTGTATCCCAGTCAGATTGAAGCTTGCGAGTTCAAGGTTGAAAGTTTGCTTGCCAGCCGTAGTATTTGAGTAGTCGGCTTTGAGGTCTTGCAGGTTGAGTCCGCTATCAGCTTTAGCAGATAAATGATCAACACTGATGGTGTAACCAATTTTGGTTGCAGTGGTGCCAAGCAGTTGAAACTTGCTTAAGTTTTCCCAGTTCAGGTTGCCGCTAAGTTTATGCAGTTTTACTGGCGATACGTCTGGTTTGGCTTGTATTTGCAAGTTCTGAATGTCAACGTTGCTGGTGACAGATTGCAGCTCATGGTTCTTGAAGTCCGCTTGTACATGCGTGCTGCCAACACCGGTCTGCACATCAATTGGATAATCAATCCAGGTTTTAAATGCAGCCAGATCAGTATTTTTTAATGTCAGATTGATGACGCCATCCCATTCCTGAGTTTGGCTGATATCGTCACCATAGAAACTGCCGTCGACGAGTATGGGGTTTCTGGTCCCGACAGAAGGGATGGCACTTATTTTGAAGCTGTGATTCTTAACCAGGCCCTTCCATAACGGGCTAAGTAGACTCAGGTTGAAATTGTCCAGGCTGAGGGCGGGGGCGTTACGTTTTTCATCAAGCCAGATAATTTTTGCTTGAGTGATCTCTACCGCATTTTGTCGTAGCAGCCAGTTGGGTAATGCCGGTCTGGATTCTCCGCTCATGCTGATGCCGGCGACAAAAATTTCACCAGATGCAATGCGGCGAACAGTAAGTTCCGGCGCATTAATAGTCAGCGCATCCAGTCGTGGTTCCAGCATCGGTATGCTTAGCCATGATAACGAAGCTTCAGTGTTTTTAAGCTGTAAGGCAAGACGGTTTTCTGCATCAAAAATATCAATATGACTTATTGAAAGCTGTGGGTTAATTCCGTGCCAATGCGCTTTGATGTCGCCGATAGTGACTTTTTGCCCCACCGCTTTTGTTGCAAATGAGGCGATGTCATTTTTGTATTGGCCGATATTGGGCATGACCCAGAACTGAATGGTCAATGCTGCAATCAGTATGATGGACAACATAACCCCGGCAAGCCATAGTGCGGAACGGCATAACCAGAGCATGGATTTTTTAAGCATTATTTAATCTATTTTATTTGAGTTATTTGTTAAGCCTGCATTTTACTGCAATATCAGTCGCTAGGTGCGATTTACAAGGCATTTCAGATGTAAATACTATGTAAATCCAGCTGAATACTGGATGCATTTTATGCGCTAAAAATGAAAGTTTTATGAGAATTAGCACCTGAATCATTTAGAATAGCGGCCTAATTAAAGTTCGGTTGACGAGCTTTAGCCGGACTTGCCATTATTTAGAGCGTAATTACTTGATTCAATTTAAACAACTTACATTAACCCGTGGCACAAAAATCCTGATCGAGGGTGCTAGTTTGCAGTTGCATCCAGGCCATAAAGTTGGTTTGACTGGGGCGAACGGCGCAGGAAAATCCTCACTTTTTGCCATGCTGCGCGGTGAACTGCACCCTGAAAAGGGTGATTTTGAAATGCCAGCAAGCTGGGTGGTGGCACATGTGGCGCAGGAGACCCCGGCATTGCCGATGCCGGCAATCGAGTTTGTACTGGATGGTGATGTAGAGTTGCGCGAAATTGAGGCGGCTTTGGTTAAGGCCGAGGCTAATCATCAGGGTGAGCTGATTGCAGAGCTGCACCAGCGGTTAGCCGATGTTGATGGTTATAGTGCCAAAGCTCGTGCGGCTGAACTGCTGAGCGGACTGGGTTTTAGCCAGGCCGGATTACTGCAGCCGGTTTCTACATTTTCCGGTGGCTGGCGTGTACGTTTGAATCTGGCGCGGGCGCTGATGTGCCGTTCTGATTTATTGCTGCTGGATGAGCCTACCAACCATCTGGATCTTGACGCTGTAATCTGGCTGGAAAGCTGGCTGCAAACCTATCGCGGTACCTTGTTCCTGATTTCGCATGACCGTGACTTTCTGGATGCAATCGTAAATCACATTGCGCATATTGAGCAGCAAACGTTGACTTTGTATAAAGGCGGCTACTCGGATTTCGAGCGTCAGCGTGCTGAAAAACTTGCCTTGCAGCAAGCCATGTTTGAGAAACAACAGCGCAAAGTTGCGCATCTGCAAAGTTATATTGACCGTTTCCGTGTGCAGGCGACCAAAGCGCGTCAGGCACAAAGTCGTATCAAGGCGCTGGAACGCATGGAGATGATTTCTGCTGCACACGTGGATTCACAATTCAGTTTTGAATTCAGGGCGCCGATTTCTGCTCCTGATCCTTTGCTGGTGCTGGATCGTATGAGTGTGGGTTATGGCGATAAGCCACTGATCAGCAATATAGAACTGGCAGTGCGGCCAGGTGAGCGTATAGGCTTGCTAGGCAAGAACGGCGCGGGTAAAACTACACTGATTAAACTGCTGGCGCATGAGTTGGAACCCATGTCGGGTAAGCGCGTGGAAGGAAAGGATTTAAACATCGGTTATTTTGCACAGCACCAACTTGAGCAGCTACGGCCTGATGAATCTCCGCTGCAGCACATGATGAAGCTGGACCCGCTGACGCGTGAACAGGAGCACCTTAATTATTTAGGTGGTTTTGATTTTAAAGGCGATATGGCAAGGTCACCCTGCGCTAATTTTTCAGGTGGTGAGAAATCACGGCTTGCGTTAGCATTATTGATCTGGACGCGGCCGAACCTGCTGCTGCTGGATGAACCGACCAACCATCTGGATCTGGAAATGCGCCACGCATTGACGCTTGCCTTGCAGGATTTTGAAGGCGGCGTAATATTAGTGTCGCATGATAGAGCCTTGCTGCGCGCCAGCTGTGACCAGTTTATTCTGGTAGCTGACGGCAAAGCGGAGGCGTTTGACGGTGATCTTGAAGATTACAGCCAGTGGTTGAACGAGCAGCGCTTAAAAGAGAAACAGGCAGCACAATCGCAAGCGCCGGATAAACCAAACAAGAACGATAGGGCGCAGAGCAAGGCAGAACGTCAGGCCAGAATTGCCGAACGCCGCCCTTTGCTGAAAGAGCTGGAGCAGATTGAGCGCAATATGGCGCAAATGCAGGCCGATAAAAAAGTCTGCGATGAGCGTTTAAACGATACTGAACTTTATAACGCATCTGACAAAACAGAATTACAGCAGTTATTAAAAACACAGGCAGAATTGGCAAGCAATCTGGAAACTGCTGAAGAACGCTGGCTGGAATTACATGAGCAGCTGGAAGCGATTCCGGCACTAGATTAACGATAGTTTTCAATTTAAATAAACAGGACACCCATTATGGAAATTCAATACTCACAACGTTTAAAACTGATGCACGCCTTGAGTTTGGCTACTTCGTTACGTGATGATGAAACTCCAAACACCAATCTGGATGAATACGATGCGCTCAATGCCGCGGATTACCTGAGCTGTTACGTGACTTTTAAGGCAATACAGTCTGCCGGGCGCTCGCCGCTGGAAGAGCGCACCGAGAACTTCGACATGTTGAGCGTCTATCAGGCTTTTGCGTTACTGAACTATGCTTTTTTCACAACGCCGCTGGTGCGAGAAGATATCAACCCTGAATTTTCAACGGCACAAATCACAATTGCCAAGACCCTGTTTGCAGGTTTGCCGGATGCTGAGCTGATTGAAATCATTGAATCAGGCTTTAATAAATTTCAGCTCATTGCCGAAGCTGAAGTTGAACATTGGGTAGAGTTCAGAGAGAACCTCGACAAAGTGGTGATTGCGTTTGTGATTGCAGGTACAGATGATGACAGCCCGCACGATATTGAGGAAATACTACCGATTTTCGGTCAGTTATTAAGTCAGTTCTGCGAAGCGTTTGAGAGCGCTTAATTTGTTCTAATTAGCTTTAAAGCTGTTCTGAGTCTGACTTTTGCAGCACCTGATTCTGGTAGGACTATGAAATCAGTGCTGCGGTTGTTCGTTAATCTTTGAACTCACTATTTTTCCTTCCAGAGTCTGGTGAATTTGCTCCATTAAAAAGCTTGCAGATTCCCGCCCAAGTTTTGATTCCCGCATCGCCATATGCCAGCTTGAAATTGACTGTCTCAGGTTATCTTCATTATCGCAGGCTTCAATCTTGGCTTTGATGCCTCGCCCCATGATGCCAAGGTAGTCATCAGCTGCTTCAATTAATATCGCTTTTACAGCAGCCAGTTTTACCGGGCAGATAGGTTCAGCAGTATCATGTGTATCTAAAAATGAGAGTGTGGCGGGAAAAGTGGGTGTGTGCTGAGGTTGCAGCTGGTTTTGTTGATATTCAACAGGCAGGTAGATATAGCCTTCAGACTCCAGCTTTTTAATCGTATCTATTAGCAGATCTTTTTTAAAAAACTTTTCCAGATCATCTAATTTTCGAACGCCGTTAACAAGTAGTAATACTTGCCGTTCACGTACGCCTAGCGTGCGTTTGTCAGTAATAAACTCATTAAAACCAAGCGCAGATTTTTCATATACCATGATGGTCATCTCATGTGAGCTCAACTATTTTTAAAAAGTTTTGTGTGAGCGTTACGGGATGGATACTACTTAATCAATATGAATTTACCGTGAAGTTATTATGGAAAATTGATGACGGAATTGTGAAAATGCCTGTTTAGGGATGGCAGCAGCTATTGATAATCGCCATCTACATAGTACCAGTGATTCTCAATGCGTTTGAAGCGGCTGGTTTCGTGCAGCCTTTCAGCTTTTCCACCCGGATTGTCAGCAGGTTTGTAGCGCGCTACAAATTCGACGATTGCATGCTCTGCATCAATATTTTGATGACGTTTGATTTGTAACCCCAGCCATATCGTTGCATTTTCGCCGCTCAAGTTCAGGCTTTGTGGCCTTGTATCAGCGTGCCAGCTTTGCAGAAGGTAGTTGATTAATGCCGGGTTTTGGTCCGCAAGTGAGTAAGCACTATAACGTGAGCGCATCAGGGCTTCGGCAGTTGGGGCAGGTGTGCCTAGATGGTAAACCTCGCAGCATTTGCTGTAAGGTTTACCGCTTTCGCAGGGGCATAACATCATGAGTTTTTGATGAGAATTAGGCGATCTCGCGTGTCTCTTTAAACTCAATATCCGGATAACGTTCCTGCGCCATTTGCAGGTTTACGCGATTTGGCGCCAGATACACATAATCATCCGCGCCATCCAACGCTACGTTAAATCCATATTTGTCGGCAATCGCTTTGAGGTCCGCATCTTTACCGTGCAGCCAGCGTGCGGTGTAGCAGTCGTATGGCTCAAATACCATATCCACGCCGTATTCATGTTCCAGGCGGTGTGCTACAACTTCAAATTGCAGCATACCTACCGCGCCTAAAATCAGGTCGTTTGACAACAAAGGACGGAACAGCTGCGCCGCACCTTCTTCAGCCAACTGTTTGAGGCCGATTTGCAGTTGCTTCATCTTCATTGGATTTTTAATGCGCGCACGGCGGAAAAACTCCGGCGCAAATGAAGGAATGCCGGTAAATTTGAGGTTTTCACCTTCGGTAAACGTGTCGCCCAGTTTTACCGTGCCGTGGTTAGGAATGCCGATAATGTCACCTGAATAGGCCTCATCCATCGTAGTACGGTCCTGTGCCATGAAGGTAATTGCATTGTTGATACTCAGCGTTTTGCCGCTGGCAACCTGCTTGATTTTCATACCGCGTTCAAAGCGGCCGGAACATACGCGTAAGAATGCGATACGGTCACGGTGCTTCGGATCCATATTCGCCTGAATTTTGAACACAAAACCTGAAAACTTGCCTTCATCTGCAGATACTGCGCGGCTTGCCGTGTTACGTGCCTGCGGTGGCGGTGACAGTTCAACAACTGCATCCAATAATGACTGCACACCAAAGTTGTTGATGGCAGAACCGAAGAATACCGGCGTCTGCTTGCCGCTCAAATAGCGCTCTTTATCAAAGGTATGCGATGCGCCACGCACCAGCTCAATGTCCAGACGCAGATCCTCCACCTGATGACCTAGCACTTCATCCAGCCGTGGATTATCCAGACCTTTGATGACTTCTGAGGTACCTTTTTCCGCACGTGGATCAAAGAATGAAATCTCATCGTTATATAAATGGTAAACACCGCGGAAAGTCTTGCCCATGCCGATAGGCCAGGTGATTGGGGCACACTCCATGCCAAGCGTGGTTTCAATCTCGTCCAGCAACTCAATTGGCGCACGGCTTTCACGGTCAAGTTTATTGATGAACGTGATGATAGGTGTATCGCGCATGCGGCACACATTCAGCAGTTTAATGGTCTGCGCTTCGACGCCGTTTACCGAGTCAATTACCATGACTGCAGAATCCACCGCAGTGAGCGTTCTGTAAGTATCTTCAGAAAAGTCATCGTGGCCCGGCGTGTCAAGCAAGTTGATCATGTGCTCACGATACGGAAACTGCATCACAGAAGACGTAACCGAAATGCCGCGCTGCTTCTCCAACTCCATCCAGTCTGACGTAGCATGGCGCGCTGCCTTACGGCCACGTACTTCACCGGCAACTTGAATTGCGCCGCCGAACCACAACAGTTTTTCAGTCAGCGTGGTTTTACCCGCATCCGGGTGCGAAATAATGGCAAAGGTGCGGCGGCGGGAGATTTCTTCTTGCAGTGACATGGGTAATTAATGATGCTAAAAATACAAAGGTGGCATTTTACCTTAAATACGCACGTCATCGTTATTGCCATCTTTGACTTAGTTGGATTAGATAGTAGTTAAATGAGGTTAGCTGATAATTAATCAATAAGTTATCAGTACATGTATTGATATGGAAGTTACTGCATATATATATATATATATATATATGCAGTTTTATTAGCTGGTAATTTTACCGTTACAAAATAATTACAATTTCATATTGAATGTGATACATTCTTAATATATGGGAATATTTTACATATTTATCTGTGGGTTGTAACTTTATGGGGTGTTTAAGATGAGCGTGCTTTTCATGCGTTGCAACAATAAATCCATTAACTGTAATTCTTTAAAATTTACAGGAGGTATGTGAAATGACTGCTACAAAAAATACTACCAATCAGCATAACTACCAATTACCAGATGGAAATACCATTGTTCGGCTGCAAGATGTTGGTGCTGATGAACAGGAAAAGCTCATGGGGCAGGTTTTCGAATTGCTTGAAGAAAACTACCCGGGATTTGCAAAATCTGAAAACAAAGATGTATGGCTGAGCCGACTGTATGAAGATGGAAAAGCCGGAACCAATACGATGGTTTCTGCCGTGTTGGATAAGGAGGGTAAGGTAGTCGGCGCAACTGCTATGGATCGTTATGACGAGAAAATTGGCGGCGGTAGTGTTCTCATGTCTTATTCATTAGGACATAAGCCGACAGCAGAGCATCCTAATCCAGATTATCTAGCCATACTTCATGCTTCTAAAGCGGATGCATTGGCTAATATCCATGACTTGCAGAAAAGTGGAGTTAACATTCCGGCTGTTTTCCAAGAGCATATTGTTGGTAAAGATTCTCATGCGCAAAAGATAGAGGCCGGTTATGCATTGGGACAGGTGCCATTTACCGGATCACCAACATCGTTAGTTTCTCAAGATGATAAATATAAAATCATGGTTTTTACTGCAGAAGGCCCGGCAAATGCCTCACCTGCAATGATTGAGAAAATGAAGGAGGGCGCAACAAAAGCCAATCTTTTCCTTGCCGATATTACGCCGAGTGACCCAAGCAAACCTTTAGCTGAAACACTAAGGCAGTTCGCTGCTGGCTATGCCCAGAACAATAGTTATTTTAAAGACCATCCCGAGCAAGATCCGGGTTATCAGTCATTGATGAATATTGCTGATAAGCTTCCGCAGCAGGCAACATACAGGCAAGCTTATGACGCAGCAGCCGTGGGTGCCGCACAATATATGAAATTAGACCCGGGAATGGCTCCACCGACAATGACTAAAGAGCAAATTGCTGAGTTTGCCAGCAGGTCTGATGCGCAAAAAGAGGCAGCATTATTAGCCGTTTCAAAAGATCATGAATTAGCTCATGCATATGGCAAGGGCGAAAAACTTCCTAGCCTAGATGCTGCATACAATGCAAAAAATATTTTTGAAGAAAAATTGAATGCTGCTGGTGCCAACCCCGTGCTTATTAAAGCCCAGCTCAGTAATTTTGATGCCATGATGATAGCTAATATAGAAAGAGGAAATCTCGATAATATTGCAGCTGCTACTAAACATGGCCACGTTCTACCAGAAAGGCAAGAGTTGACAGCTGAAGCGCAGCTTGAGATGGCACGATAGAAAGCTGTATAGCAGCGTGGAAAAGAGAGGCAATTACGATATTCAGCTAGCTTACACTACTGAAGAGGTTGCTCCTTTTGATAGTTAGTAGCTTTATAGGTAACGCCGAAAGGTCAGCGCAGCGTGCATTTTTCAGAGCCGTAATTACCGCCTTTAAACTCAGGTTCATAGTAGTACTTGCTGAATGACCATTTGCCTGCTTTGTTCTTTTTAAAATTGGCAATACCGGTGCCGTAATCTTTAGTGCTTTGGTCGGCCAAGGCGAAATGCATTGCTACATTGGTACCGTGAGCGGCAGCCTGGCCTGAGTAAGTGCCATAGCTTGGCACTTCCAGCTTGAATGTATAGGCACCGTAATTGTTCAGGCTTTGTGATGGCACAAGTTGAAGTGTTACCGTGCCAGTGTATTTTCCCTCGTGGCTGTCATCACCTGTACAGTCGTAAACGCCGCTGAAATCTTGTCCAGTGAATGCTGGTTTTGCGTTAGTGATAGGACTAATAACTAAAAGACATAGGCTAATGAGAAGTTTATGCAATTCTGAAGTTTCCTGTGATTAATGATCAAAATTATCAGCGTTTACTTGCCAGTACCATAACACCTGCCGCGACCATTGCTATGCCGATCCACTCCCTTAGTGTTGGCCGTTCGCCAAGAAAGGCGAATGCAAATATGGCAACTAGTACTAGACTAAGTTTATCTACTGGTGCCACTTTCGAGGCTTCACCAATTTGCAGTGCTCGAAAATAGCATATCCATGAAGCGCCGGTAGCCAAAGCAGACAATCCCAGAAATAGCCATGTTTTTGCAGTCATGCTGAATGGATTGCTCCATTTGCCGGTAAACCAGACAAAGAACACTAGAATAATGCTTATGATGAACGTGCGGATGAGTGTGGCGAAGTCGGAATTAACTCCCTGAATGCCGATTTTGGCAAAAATAGCTGTCAGTGCCGCAAATACGGCAGACATTATTGCCCAGTAAAACCAGCTGTTAGAGGTTGTCATTATTAAAACATCTTTAGAAATAGCCAGCTTTGCACTGGCTATGGGTTTTATTAAAAGCTGCCTCAGCAGTTATTTCACAACCTCTTTTAGTTGCTCCAGAATCGCTGGGTTATCTAGCGTTGAGATGTCAGATGTAATCTCTTCACCTTTTGCTAAGGTACGTAACAGCCTGCGCATGATTTTGCCGGAACGGGTTTTAGGCAGGTTGTCACCAAAGCGGATTTCATCCGGCTTGGCGATAGGGCCAATTTCCTTGCCCACCCAGTCGCGTAGCTGTGCCACGATTTTCTTGGCTTCCTCACCTTCCGGGCGTGGGCCTTTGAGCACCACATAAGCTACAACAGATTCACCTTTTACATCATGTGGTTTGCCGACTACAGCGGCTTCAGCCACTAATGGGTTGGCAACCAGTGCAGATTCAATTTCCATGGTGCCCAAGCGGTGACCGGATACGTTGAGTACGTCATCGATACGACCCATGATCGTGAAGTTACCGGTCACAGCATCGCGCACTGCGCCATCGCCTGCAAGGTAGGTTTTTCCGCCCAGGTCTACCGGGTAATAGCTGGCTTTGTAACGCTCTGGGTCATTGTAAATAGTGCGAATCATGGATGGCCATGGTTTTTTAATGACCAGTAAGCCACCGATACCCCAAGGTACGTCTTTGCCGGTTTCGTCCACCACATCAATATCAATGCCGGGGAAGGGCAGTGTGCATGAACCGGGAATCAGCGGTGTTACACCCGGTAACGGGGTAATCACATGGCCGCCGGTTTCGGTTTGCCAGAAGGTGTCGGCAATCGGGCAGCGGCTGCCGCCTACATTCTCGTAATACCACATCCATGCTTCCGGATTGATCGGTTCACCAACAGAGCCCAGCAAGCGCAAGCTTGAGAGGTCGTAATTTCTAGGATGTACTTCCGGGTGCGTTTCCGAAGCTTTGATTAGTGAACGAATCGCAGTTGGCGCCGTATAGAAAATAGATACTTTGTGTTTGGCTATCATCTCCCAGAAGCGGCCAGCATTCGGGTAGGTAGGTATACCCTCAAATACGACTTGTGTCGCGCCCATTGCCAGTGGACCATAAGCCACATAGCTATGACCGGTAATCCAGCCCACGTCTGCGGTACACCAGAAAACGTCATTGTCTTTTATGTCAAAAGTCCAGCGCATGGTGTTCATGGCATGCAGCAGGTAACCTGCGGAGCTGTGTTGTACGCCTTTAGGTTTGCCGGTAGAGCCAGAAGTATAAAGCAGAAATAACGGGTGCTCTGCGTTTACCATGACTGGTTCGCAGGTGTCTGCGGTGTCGGCAATTAAATCATGCCACCAGATGTTATTGCTGTTCCATTCGATTTCCTGACCGGTTTTTTTCAGTACGATCACTTTCTCGATAGTATCGCAGCCGCCCATGGCGATGCCTTCATCTACTGCAGCTTTCAGCGGCATGGTTTTACCGCCGCGGAACTGACCGTCAGATGTAATCACTGCGCGGGCACCGGCGTCGATAATGCGTTCGTTCAGGCTTTTAGCTGAGAAACCGCCAAATACAACAGAGTGGATGAGGCCGATACGTGCACAGGCTTGCATCGCCACCACGGCTTCAACGCCCATCGGCAGGTAGATGACAACGCGGTCACCTACGTTTAAATTCAGTTTTTTCAGGCCATTCGCAAACTGACAAACCTGATGATAAAGCTCTTTATAAGTAACGTTTTTGGAGCTGCCGTCATCGGCTTCAAAAATAATCGCCACTTTGTTGGGAATGGTATTGAGGTGTTTATCAAGACAGTTGGCAGAAACGTTAAGCTCGCCATCTTCAAACCACTTGTAAAACGGTGCATTGTCTTCATTCAGTGTTTTTGTGAAAGGTTTGTGCCAAATCAATAATTCACGCGCAAGTTTGGCCCAGAATCCCTCATAGTCGGCAGTAGCTTCGGCACATAGCGCATTATATGCAGCCATGCCGGAGACGTTAGCCGATTTTACAAAATCTGCACTTGGTTCAAAAACCCGGTTTTCATGAAGAACTGACTCAATTGACATGCTTAAAACCCCTCTAAATACAATTACACATTTAAAAATAGAATGTTACATATTTGTAACGTACATAATATTACCTGAAAAAAACTATGCTAACACACGATAATTTATTCTCTGACAACCGCATCCCATCTAATGATGAGGCTCATGTGCTGCATGCAGTTTCCTGCAGTCCGTTTTTAGCAAGAATGTTGGGGAATGATGCCTTGTTGCTGCAGGATTTGTTAGATAACTTATACATAAGCTATAAGATAGAAGACATGCAAAAATTTTTGGCGGCACAGAATATTTTTGATGAGTCCAGTCTTAAACGCGCACTAAGATTGTTACGTAAGCAGGTAATGGCACGCATGATTGCGCGGGATTTAAACAGTCTGGCTGATCTGCACGAAGTCATGCAAACCACCTCGCAGCTGGCAGAGTGTGCGATCAATACCGCAATATATTATCTCAATACATGGCTGGCAGAGACTTATGGCCAGCCGATGAGCGCTAAAGGTGAGCCGCAGAGTTTGATTGTTATCGGCATGGGCAAGCTAGGCGGTGGCGAGCTAAATGTATCATCGGATATTGACCTGATCTTTGCCTATGATGCTGAAGGTGAAACTTTAGGTGCAAAATCTATTAGTAATCAGGATTTTTTCACGCGCCTGGCCAAAAAATTGATTGCCGCCATTGATGAAATTACTGAAGACGGCTTTGTGTTCCGTGTCGATATGCGCTTGCGGCCCTTCGGCTCAGAAGGTGCGCTCGTGAGCAGCCTGGATGCGCTGGAAGATTACTACCAGAATAATGGGCGTGAGTGGGAGCGTTATGCGTGGATTAAAGGCCGCGAGGTGACGGGTGGCAATCACGTGTCACGCCTGCTCAAACCCTTTGTGTTTCGTAAATATCTCGATTTTGGCGCATTTACCAGTATGCGCGATTTGAAAATTCAGATTCAGCGTGATGTGAACAGCAAAGGCTTGCATGACAACATCAAGCTTGGTCGCGGCGGCATACGTGAGATTGAGTTTATTGCGCAGGTATTCCAGCTCATACGTGGCGGCCAGGATGTAAGTCTGCAGATTAAACCTACGTTATCCGTACTGGCGTTGCTGCAAAACAAAGGTCTGCTACCAGAAAAAACTGTGGCGGAACTTAGCGAAGCTTATGTGTTTCTGCGCAATCTGGAGCATCGCTTGATGTATCTGGAAGATATGCAGACGCAGGAACTGCCAAAATCGGATGAAGCCAAGGCACGTATCGCCAAGGCGATGAATTTTGAGAAAAAAGAAAATTATGGCTGGCCAGAATTTCTGGCGCAATTGGATGCTTATCGCAGGCAGGTACAACAGCATTTTGATGAGACTTTTGAAGAGGATGCTACTGATAAAGACGCTCTTGAATTAGAAAAATCGATCTGGAATGGTGCGCTGGCAGAGCTTGAGGCTGTTGGAGCGTTGCAGAAAATTGGCTTTATTGAGGCAGAAGAGACATTGCGTCGCCTGAATACTTTGCATCAGGGCAGTCGTTATCTACAATTGCCTGAATTAAGCCGCCAGCGTTTTGATGCGGTCATGCCGCACGTAATCTCGCAATCAGCCAAAATGCCGAATGCGGATATTACCCTGACGCGAGTCATTGATCTGCTGGAAAGCATCTGCCGCCGTGCCAGTTATCTGGCGTTATTGGCTGAGCACGCGCAGGCGATGCAGTTACTGGTCAAGCTTTGTAGCAGCAGCCCATGGCTGGTTAATTATCTGGCACAGCACCCGATTTTGCTCGATGAGCTGCTGGATACCCGTACCTTATATGCGGTGCCTGATTTTGCAGCTCTGCGCTTGGAGTTACTTGGCCGTTTGGCAGAAGCAGAAGGCGATATTGAGCGGCAAATGGATATCATGCGCCACTTCAAACATGCCAACGTATTCCGTTTTGCAGTGCAGGATATTAACGGCGAGTTGGCTTTGGAAACCTTGTCTGATTACCTGAGCGATCTGGCCTGCCTGATACTCAATGTGGCGCTGGAAACGATTTGGCCGAATGTGCGCGGTAAACATCGTGACATACCGAAGTTCGCGGTGATTGGCTATGGCAAGCTGGGCGGTAAAGAGCTGGGCTATGCCTCTGACTTGGATATTATTTTTCTGTACGATGATGAAGCGCCTGAAGCAGGCGAGGTTTACGCACGTTTCGCACAGCGTATCAATAACTGGTTCAACAGCCTAACCTCTGCCGGGCTGCTATATGAAACCGATTTGCAACTGCGTCCGGATGGTAACAGCGGCCTGCTAGTGAGTAGTGTTGCAGCATTCAGGGAATACCAGCTGCATAAAGCCTGGCTGTGGGAGCATCAGGCAATTACGCGGGCACGTTTTGTGGCTGGAGACGCGGATATTGGCCGAGCGTTTGACCAGATTCGTGCCGAAGTCATGATGGCGCCGCGTGATCAGGTGAAACTGAAAGCAGAAGTGATAGCTATGCGTGAAAAGATGCGTAATGCGCAGCATCTGAAAGATGGTATTTTTGATTTAAAACAGAGCGTGGGCGGTATTATCGATGTGGAATTTTTAGTGCAGTATCTGGTGTTGCTGCATGCCCCGCATCATTCTGAACTTACGGGGAATATAGGTAATATCGGTCTGTTAAGGTTGATGAGTCAGCTCAATATTATTGACGCTGATCTGGCAGAAAGCGTAGCTGCGGCTTATCGTGAATATCGTCATACCCAGCATATGCTCAAACTGCAGGGCGCAGCACAGTTAACGGTTGATCTGCCAGTCATCTCACATCATGTAGAAAACGTGACGGTATTGTGGAATCAGGTGTTTGCTTAATTTATAGACCCATGACTTTGCTTGGAGACTTGCCAAGTTAAGTAGGGTGGGCAGATCCTGCCCACGCGGATACTCAGAGCACGTGGGCAACGAGTTGCCCACCCTACGATGTTTATTAAATCGTCATTGCGAGCAAAGCGTGGCAATCCAGTGCTTTGTTCTAAAAAGAAATTCTGGATTGCCGCGCTTTGCTCGCAATGACGGCTTTATAAATAAATTAACGTTTCTTAGCTGGCAATCAGTTCAGGCATGCCATGTATAGACCTTGCGCGATTACAATCCTCACTGCCGGCTTCAAACTCACGGCAGGTGCTGGAGCGCTGTTCGTAGATGCCGCAACTCACCTGTTTTCCCACTTCCCCTGTTAATGCCACGCAATGCACGGGCTTCTGCCCGGTGCCTTTCATGCAGACATGATGCGGGCTGATGGCTGTGGTGAACTCAATGGGTACTGTGCCCTGATTATGGGCGCTTGTTTCTCCCCAGTAAAACGAGACACGGAAAGAAGCACAGCAGGCCCCGCACTTTACACATTCTTGGGACATATTAACGATTTAAACCTTTAAAATTTATAGGTGTTACAGCGCACGCAAGCAGATTCGGCAAATGATTTTCTCGATTATTAAATGACTAAGCACCCCACCTTAATGCAGCAGTATGCACCGGACTATCCCAATGTTGTTTGAGTTCGTCGTCAAGCAGACACAGGGTAACAGAAGTGCCTGCCATATCAAGTGCTGTGGTGTAATTGCCCACCAGTGAGCGTGAAATTTTGATACCGTGCTCATTGAATAATCTGGCTGCAGTATTGTAAATCAGGTAAAGCTCCATTAATGGCGTAGCGCCAAAGCCGTTAATCAGTAACAGCGCTTCGCTGCCTGCAGCGGGTTTCAGTGCATCCAGAATTGCATTCACAACATCGGTCACAATCGCATCCGCTTCACGCATGGTTTCACGTCTGCGGCCGGGTTCACCGTGAATGCCTACGCCCATTTCAAGTTCAGTATCATCAATATCAAAAGTAGGGCGACCGGCAGCGGGTACCGTACAACTGGTGAGCGCTACGCCCATGCTGGCGGTGCGGCTGTTGACTTTTTCACCCAGTGCTTTGCACGCTTGCAGGTCAGCCCCGGTTTCAGCCAGGCTGCCTACACACTTTTCTACAATCACGGTGCCGGCAACACCGCGGCGGCCAGTGGTATAGGTACTGTTGATCACGGCGCAGTCGTCACTGGTGAGAACAGTCGCTGATTCAAATGGTAGCATTTCAGCCGCCATTTCAAAGTTCATGACATCGCCGGCATAATTTTTAACAATAAATAAAATGCCTTTGTCGGCGTGTACTGCTTCTGCCGCAGCCAGCATCTGGTCAGGTGTCGGCGAGGTGAATACATGACCGGGACAGGCTGCATCGAGCATGCCGTAACCGATATAGCCGGCGTGCAATGGCTCATGCCCGGAGCCGCCGCCTGAAATTATGGCGACCTTGTTGGCAGTTTTATGTTTGCGGGTGAGATAGTTCGGGTCTAGATTAAGGCTCACTAAATCATGATGTGCAAGGGCAAAACCGCTTAAGCTTTCGGTGAGGATGTCGTCTGTTTTGTTGATGAATTTTTTCATGATGAGCCTTTCTTATTGTATTAAATTACAAACAGCCTCTATCATCAGCTGGCAGCTCTTGGCGCCGGGGTCAATATGCCCGATGGCGCGTTCACCCAAGCCTGCTGCGCGACCTTTAGTCGCAATCAAGTTTTTGGTTGAAAGCATACCCTGTTCGGCAGTTTGTTTGAGTGCGAGGCTGATTTCTTTAGCGCTGGCGTTTTGTGCTGCCATTACGGTAAATTGATTCGCTACCGGGATGAGTACATCCAGCATGGTTTTTTCACCCAAGTCAGCCTTGCCGCGCTGGCGTATCATATCGACGCCGGAGGCGAATGCGCTGGCATAGGTTGTTATGGATGTGCCACCTTTTTCTTTGATGACTTTTGCCATGCCCATGAAAAAACTTGCAAGCAAAGGCCCCGAAGCGCCGCCGATAGTGCTCAGCAGCTTCATGCCGATTTTGTTGAGTGCGGCATCGGGTGTCAGTGCGGCTAACTCAGGCTGCATTTCTACAATCACCTGCGCGCCGCGCTTCATGTTGATGTAGTGATCACCATCGCCGATGGCACGGTCTAACGATTCCAGCTCGGATTCGTGCTGCAGGATTGCATTCTGGATGGCGCTAGCGGCAGTTAGGATAAATGAGGAATTCATATCATGAATAACACTATGTTGATTATTGATTAAAGTTGTTAAACTCTACACACATCACATTTTGATTTCAACTTATGGGCACTTCTATAAACTACATTCTTTGGGCGCATTGCTGCGTTGCGCGGTACTCGCAACCTCGCTGTATACTACATACTATCTCGGATTCTCCGTTCCGTGCGCCTTGCACTGCATCCCAAATAACGCATTTATAGAAGCGCCCTTATGAGTTTACGTTTCCGCTTAAATCTGCTGATTACTTTGCTTTCACTGGCTTTTATACTGGTGGTTGGCAGTATTCTGGTGAATGATACCCGTGTATCGATTCGCGAGCGCGTAGAAGCAGCGAGCCGTGTGACAGTACAGTTGCTGGATACGGTAATTATCAGTTCGGCATTAAACCCGGAAATGGGGCCTACGCATATTGTTCTGCAGAGTTTTTTAGGGTCTTTGGGTTACGTGCGCAGCAGTCATATAGAGCTTTATGATTATGAAGGGCGTGAGATTTATAGTTCACCGGAATCAACTTTTAAAAGCGATGTGGTGCCTCCGGAGTGGTTTGTCAAACTGGTGCAGCCCAAGGTGGAAACAGTACAGCGTAAGATACGCTATGGCACCTTGGTTATTAGCTCAAGCTCCGCCGGTTCTATCCGTGAAGCTTGGTCCGGGTTTCGTCAGCTCATGTTGGTCGGGCTGGGGTTCTTTATATTGCTTAATATCATGGTGTACTTGTTGCTTAGCCATTCGCTCAGGCCGATCAACCGGATTCTGGCCGCAATTAGCAGTATTGAGCAAGGTGATCTGACAACGCGCTTGCCTAAGCTTGGATTGCCGGAATTTGACCGCATCGGCCATAGCCTTAATCGCATGGCAGAATCGCTGACAGCAGAGCGCCAGCTGGAAGAGAATCGTCAACTGACTTTCCTGATTCAAAAACATATTGAAGAAGAACGCAGAAGCCTGGCGCGTGAGTTGCATGATGAGCTTGGTCAGTATGTAACTGCTATTAAGACTTTTGCGGTAGGCATAGCAAACAAAGCTAAAGCTAATAGTACAACTGCGGGTATGCCTGAGATTGCATCTAGCGCTCAGATTATCGTATCTGCAGCAAACCAGATATATGACGGTATGCACAATATTGTGCGCCAATTGCGGCCTGGCTCAATGGATAATCTTGGTCTGGCTGAGACGCTGAAAGATGCCGTATCTAATTATCAGGCGCAAAATCCTGACATTAAAATTCAATTGTATTTATCGCCGAATCTGGAATCAGGAAACTTACAGAGTCTGGGTGAAACCGTCAGCATTAATCTTTACCGGATTGTGCAGGAGTCGCTTAATAACGCATTCAAATACGCGCAGGCCACAAAAATTGATATTCGGCTTACAAAATCTGCAGCTGGGGAGTTGCAACTGAGTATAGAGGATAACGGTATTGGCATGAACGTAGACGCCGTTGATCAGACTACACATTTTGGTTTGCTGGGTATGCGTGAACGTGTGCAGGCCTTGAATGGAACTTTTAATATCATTGCCGCACCTAATCGAGGTACCAAAATTAATATCACTGTGCCAAACAGTAATCCGAACCAATAGAATTTCAAAGATATAACTAAAAAAAGAAAAGAGTGCGCAATATGAGCCAGATTAACGTGATGCTAGTGGATGACCATGCAGTAGTGCGTATGGGATTCAAAATGTTGCTGGAGTCTGACACTGATATCAAAGTGGTCGCTGAAGCAGAAAGCGGTGAGCAATCGATTCAGCGTTATGTCGAGCATAAACCTGATGTGGTGGTGATGGACATTACCATGCCCGGTATTGGCGGTTTAGAGGCAATAGAACGTATTCTGGCCAAGGATAATACAGCGAAGATTCTCGTACTGTCAGCACATGAAGATTCGGTACACCCGAAGCGTGTTTTAAATGCAGGGGCTATGGGTTACTTAACCAAGCGCAGCGCAGCCGAAGAGCTGATCAAAGCGATTCGTACTGTAGCTTCCGGCAAGAAGTATCTTGAAGCAAGTGTTGCGCAGCAAATGGCGATTCAGCAGCTTTCCGGTGATCAGAACCCGGTGGATGTTCTGTCACCGCGCGAATTTGAAGTGTTCATGGCACTGGCTAAAGGTAAAACCACGAATGAAATTGCTGAAACGCTATTTCTGAGCCCGCGCACTGTGGGTACACATTTATACAATATCAAGCAGAAGCTGAACGCTAACAATTCAGCTGAAATCGCACTGATTGCGATGCGCAGCGGCTTACTGGATGCCTAAGTCTTTAATAGTTAGCGTTTAGTTATAGCATGTTAAGCGCTTCATGTGGTCGCTTGTAGATATTCTAAAAGCCGATGCATGTAGGCAAATGCCGCCAGCCATGCCCATAAGCTAGCTTAAGTATCTAGTTTAGTGCGTAGCGGGCAATACTTAATTCGCCATTATTAGGCAACTCGACTAATGCTTTGCTGCCACTACGCATTTTTCCGATATCTGGTGGAATCAGGAACAGGATGGGTTCGGAGTTGTTGCTGATTTTGAAATCATCGGCAGCGCCTATTGCGACATGCCATGATGGCCATTCTTCTTTAGGTGGAATGAGCTGAGAGCCTTGTAATCTCGATTTTTCAAGCAGCTTTTGTTTTTCATCACCGATTAGCAGGCTCCACACTTCTACATTTACCAACCTGCTAGCTTGTAATGTATGAGATGTTGAATCAGTCTGCGCGAGTGTCTGCGGAAGTGTTTCTATTTGCGGCTGGATAACTTCAAAGCCAGAGCGTAAAAAAGCGATCTGATAATCATCGAGTTCTGCATTTTTTGTTACCAGATATTGAGCTGCATGTTTTTCTTTGCGTTCATGCGCGTCAACTGCAGCAGCAGTAACTTTGTCGGCACCATGCATGAACAACGATCTCGCCAGCTGCTGCGTGACCGTGCCACCAAAGCAGCCTGTTAATAATAGCGCTGCCAGTATCATTAGCGCTATGTATTTAAGCCTGTGATTTAATCGCGATAGCTTCATCAATTTTAGAGATAAATAAAACTTTATCGGAGTTACGTTTTTAACGCGGGAGGGTTAGATTACTGCTGAATAAAATAATTGTCCAGAGTTAATTTAAGGCTAAGTCTTTGACCCGCATAGGACTTTTGCTAATGATCTGATAGTTACTTAGCATCTGCTTGTGCGGGTTGCGAACTGCGGATGCTAATCATGCCACTAAGGATAATGAGGCCTATTGCAAGCCAAGCGTCAAAACTTAAATGCTCATTCCACCACAATATGCCAAATAAACTGGCTAACAGAATAGTGACATAGGCGAGGCTTGCTACCACCAGCGTGTCACCAGTACGGTAGGCACGCGTCAGTGCCAGTTGTGCGATGGTGGCGGATAAACCTAAGCCGGACAGTATCAGTAAATCCTGCCAGGTAATATGCTGAAACGAGTCAAATAGCATCCATATGCCAGCGCCAATCGTGGAGACCAGCGTGAAATAAAATACGGTGCGCCAGTCTGGCTCGTTCACCTTGCCAAGTTGTTTTACGTGCACATAAGCGAGTGCAGCGCCGATGCCGGAGAGTAGGCCTAACAAACCGGCAAACCAGCTATCCTGATCAATAGTAGGCTTCAGCAATAGACTTACACCAATGAAGCCTATCACCAATGCAAGCAGCAGGATTTTTCTGGGTTTTTCATGAAGCAGAAACGGCATGAAGAGTGCCAGAAATAAAGGTGAGGTGTAGTTGAGGGTAATTGCTGTTGCTAGAGGTAGATGCGCGATAGCATAGAAAAACAGTACAAGTGCAGTAAAGCCTACCAGTCCGCGTGACATGTGCTTGCCCATATATGGGGTTGCCAGCGGTAATTTTTGCATAATTATGAACAGCCAGATGCTTAGCAAGCCGAACAGAGAGCGGTAGAACACCAGTTCTGCTGCACTGAATTTCTGCGAGCCGACTTTAACCAGCGCACCCATGATGGCAAAACCGAGTGCTGCCACCAGCATCCACAGACTGCCCAGATTGGGTAATCTAATACGTGAAACTTTAAAATCTGGAAGTTTCACTATAGATTTGGTACGAATGGTTTATTTTGGGCCTTTGGTGCTGGATCGCCACGGCCTGAGACCTTACGATGATGTCATTGCGAGCGAAGCGTGGCAATCCAGAATTGTCCATGTTGAAGCAATAAGAGATGCGGATAGTAGGCGTCAGAAGGATTTACCGTTGGTTTAGGTTTAGGTGTTGCTGTAACTGCGAACGGTACCATTTATGGAAGTGTTCCATGCCGGTTTCCATCGGGTGCTGATATGGGCCGCGCTCATCAACACCTTGCGCATGCAAGGCACAGCGACCATCGTGCATGCGCTGGCAGATGTCGTTATCTTCTACTGCAGTTTCTTCATACGCCGCCTGTTGTGCGGCTACATATTCACGCTCGAATAGGGTGATATCTTCCGGGTAGTAGAATTCAACCACATTAGTGCATGCGTCTACACCGCGTGGAATAATGTGCGAAACCACCAATACATTCGGATACCACTCAATCATCAGGAACGGGTAATACACCATCCAGATAGCGCCGTATTTCGGCGGTTTGTCGCCCTGATAGTTGGCAACCTGCTCTTGCCATTGTTGGTAAGCAGGCGAGCCTGCGCGAGTCAGCGATTGCTTGAAGCCTACGGTTTGTACGCTGTAATCTGCGCCAAACTCCCAGTTAAGCGCGTCGCAGTTCACAAACTGATTGAGCCCAGGGTGGAAAGGGCCAACGTGATAATCTTCCAGATAAACCTCGATAAAGGTTTTCCAGTTAAAGCTGTATTCTTCTACGGCAACACGATCCAGCATGTAGCCGGTGAAATCAAAGTCCTGCTTGCAGCCGAGTTTCGACAGGGTTTGTGCAATATCGCGCTTACTGTCAAATAACAGCCCTTGCCAGTTCTGTAAGGTCTTTTTATCAAGATGCAGGCATGGGTTCTGGTTAAAATGCGGCGCGCCCAGTAGCTTGCCTTCCAGATCATAAGTCCAGCGATGCAGGGGGCATACGATGTTTTTGGTTTGCCCGTGGCCTTTTAGCATAATGGCTTGTCTGTGGCGGCATATATTGCTGATAGCGCTGATGCCATCTTTGCCATGAATAAGCGCTTTGGCTTCGCCGGTCCAGTCAAGCACATGATAGTCGCTCACATTGGGTACCATGAGCTCATGGCCCAAGTAGTGTGGCGCCTGGGTAAACATGTATTGCTGCTCGAGTGCATAAACACTCGGGTCAACATACCATGCAACAGGCAGTTGCGACTGTTCGTCTTGTTGGGAGGTCAGATTCAAAGATGCCATAATAAAATGATTGGCTAAAATGATTGGCAGTTATATTTCAAGGATCGCGATTTTTGCCCAAATTACTATTTTTATCAAGTGATTATTAAATAATTTTCAGCTTGAATTCGGTGGTAAAACTTGCCAAAAACGAGGTTTTAAGCTACTCTCATGAGAGTTTCCACTCCTTTCAAATTATAACCAAAATTGAAGCAATTCGATCATGATCATTCATGATCGATGGAATAATTTGCTTACGTTGTTTTAAAGGTTGTCTTTGCAAGCACTGTAAAAAAATAAAAATTGAATAAAAAGTCTAACAATTTAAGTATCGAGTAAAAAATGTCTGATCATTTGATGAATACCTATATGCGTCAACCTGTTACCTTTGCCAAAGGCGAGGGTGTCTGGCTGTGGGATGATAAAGGTGAAAAGTATCTGGATGCCCTGGCTGGCGTTGCAGTGAACGGCTTGGGCCATGCACATCCTAAGCTGGTAAAAGCGATTAGCGAGCAGGCTGCCCGACTGATTCATGTTTCCAATATTTATCAGATTGCCGAGCAGTCAGCTTTGGCAGATAAAGTCTGTGAAATTGCAGGGATGGATAAAGTGTTTTTCTGCAACTCTGGTTGCGAGGCTAATGAGGCTGCAATCAAACTTGCACGTCTCTATGGGCACAATAAGGGTATCGAGAATCCTGAAATTATAGTGATGGAGCAATCGTTCCACGGCCGTACACTAGCGACATTGTCAGCTACCGGTAATTACAAAGTACAGGCAGGTTTTGAGCCGCTAGTAGGCGGCTTTATCCGTGTGCCATATGATGATATTGAGGCGGTTAAACATGTCGCCGAACATCATCCTAATATTGTGGCAATTCTGGTAGAGCCGGTGCAGGGCGAGGGCGGTATCAATATTCCTAAAGAAGCCAGTGTTTACCTTGAAACGCTGCGTCAAATCGCTGATGCGCATGGCTGGCTGCTCATGCTGGACGAAGTGCAGACCGGTATCGGCCGTACCGGTACCTGGTTTGCTTTTCAGCACACCAATATCAAGCCGGATGTAATGACGCTGGCAAAAGGGCTGGGTTCAGGTGTGCCTATCGGTGCCTGTGTAGCAAGCGGTATAGCGGCTGATGTATTTACCTATGGCAAGCATGGCTCAACTTTTGGCGGCAATCCTTTGGCAACCGCTGCTGGTTTAGCGACGCTTAACATTATCGAAGAAGAAGGCATCCGCGAGAATGCCGAGAAAATAGGTAATCTGATCCGCGAAGGTTTTGCGGCTGAATTTAAAGATACTGCCGGTGTAGTGACCGTGCGTAACGCAGGCCTCATGATCGGCATTGAGCTGGATCGTCCATGCGGTGATCTGGTGAAAATGGCGTTGGTAGATAAGTTATTGATTAACGTTACTGCTGATAAAGTAGTGCGTTTACTGCCGCCACTAATCATGAATGAAACTGAAGCGAGAGAGCTGGTGAGCCGCCTTTCTGCCTTGATCAAAGCTTTTCTGGCAAAATAACAGACTTAACAATATAAACAATTTAACAACAAATTAATTAACTGAAGAAGCCCGTTTCAATAAAACTCTGGCTTCCAAACCATTATGGCAATAAAACATTTTCTGCAATTCAATGATTTAAATCGTGACGAGCACACTGGATTAAAAATCAATTCAAGGCTTATCAGCAGTACTGGCCGCTTCAGGACCGTACGTTGGTCATGATTTTTGAAAAGGCCAGCACGCGTACACGTCTTTCATTTGAGGCGGGTATGCAGCAATTGGGCGGTTCAGCTATTTACCTGAATACGCGCGATTCACAGTTAGGTCGCGGCGAGCCGGTTGAAGATGCGGCACAGGTGATTTCACGCATGAGCGACATCGTGATGATCCGTACTTTTGAACAGGAAATCATTGAGCGCTTTGCTGCTAATTCACGTGTGCCGGTGATTAATGGTTTAACCAATGAATATCATCCGTGCCAGATCATGGCGGATATTTTTACCTATATTGAACATCGCGGTTCAATCAAAGGTAAAACCGTAGCCTGGATCGGTGACAGCAACAATGTGTGCAATACATGGCTGCAGGCTGCTGAAGTGCTGGATTTCAACGTGCATGTGTCAACGCCGCCCGGTTATGAAGTCGAGCCTGAACGTGCCAACTTGTATGGTACTGATCACTTCGAAGTATTTGCTGACCCGATGGATGCGGCAGAAGGTGCCGATCTGGTCACGACAGATGTTTGGACCAGCATGGGCTTTGAAGCCGAGAATGAAGAACGTATGCGCGACTTTGCCGATTGGCAGGTTGATGCGGACATGATGCGTGTTGCTGACAAAGATGCACTATTTATGCATTGCCTGCCGGCACACCGTGGTGAAGAAGTTTCTGCAGATGTGATTGACGGTAAACAAAGCGTAGTGTGGGATGAAGCAGAGAATCGCTTGCACACACAAAAAGCATTGATGGAATATTTGCTGTTAGGCAAAGTTTAACGAAACCGGTTTTTGTAGTCGGTGTTCGTAACGATAAGATTTAATTAGGGAAAATTAAGTAATGAGCAAAATTAATAAAGTGGTTTTAGCCTATTCTGGCGGCCTGGATACGTCAGTTATTTTGAAATGGCTGCAAGATGAGTATAAATGTGAAGTAGTAACTTATACCGCTGACCTGGGTCAGGGTGAAGAGTTGGAACCAGCGCGTGCAAAAGCCATGTCTGCCGGCGTTAAAGAGATTTTCATTGATGACGTACGTGAAGAATTCGTGCGCGACTTTGTATTCCCAATGTTCCGTGCCAATACCGTATATGAAGGCGAGTATTTGTTAGGTACTTCTATCGCCCGTCCATTGATCGCAAAACGTTTGATTGAAGTTGCGCATCAAACCAATGCTGATGCAATTTCACACGGTGCTACCGGTAAAGGTAACGACCAGGTGCGTTTTGAGCTGGGTGCTTATGCATTAAACCCGAACATTCATATCATCGCCCCATGGCGTGAATGGGATCTTTTAAGCCGTGAAAAACTCATGGCGTATGCAGAAAAGCATGGTATTCCGGTTGATATGAAGCACAAGCAAGGCGGCAGTCCATACAGTATGGATGCCAACCTGCTGCATATCTCTTACGAAGGCCGTCATCTTGAAAACCCGGCTGCAGAAGCTGAAGAGTCAATGTGGCGCTGGAGTGTAAGCCCGGAAAAAGCGCCGGATGCAGCGGAGTATCTGGATATTGAATATGTGAACGGTGACCCGGTCAGCCTGAATGGCGAAGCAATGAAGCCGCATGAGCTGCTGGCGCATCTGAACGCTATTGGCGGCAAACATGGTATCGGTCGTTTGGACCTGGTTGAGAATCGCTATGTGGGTATGAAATCACGTGGCTGCTACGAAACCCCGGGCGGCACCATTATGCTCAAAGCACACCGTGCTATCGAGTCTATTACACTGGATCGTGAAGTAGCGCATTTGAAAGATGATTTGATGCCACGTTACGCCAGCATGATCTATAACGGTTACTGGTGGAGTCCTGAGCGTATTGCCCTGCAGACATTGATTGATCATACACAAGCTTCAGTCAACGGCTGGGTACGTGTGAAGCTGTACAAAGGCAATGTGATTATCACTGGCCGTGACAGTAAAACAAATTCGTTGTTTGACCCAACCATTGCAACGTTTGAGGATGACAAAGGCGCGTATGATCAAAAAGACGCAGGCGGCTTTATCAAGCTGAATGCATTGAGAATGCGTATTGCGGCAAACCTCAGAAACAAAAAGTAAGCGTTGATTTTCAAGCGCTGATGTTTTTGGCGCGACTAATAAAAATGCACCTGATCAGGTGCATTTTTTTTGATTCAGCTAACTAGCTTTAATTTACTGCGCAGTGTTTATTTAAACTGATATCACTGCTCTAAATGACTAAATAGGCACTTGAATGTTTTATAATTGGTGCAGACATAATAATAAATAGTGAGTAATGTTTTTCATGACAAAAATAGATTCAACCCAGCACCGTACCGTAGAGATTTATGCGGATGGCGCCTGTAAAGGCAATCCTGGTCCTGGCGGCTGGGGTGCATGGATACATTATGACGGGCATGAAAAAGAGCTGTTTGGCGGTGAAATGAATACTACCAACAACCGCATGGAACTGACTGCGGTGATTCGAGCGCTGGAAGCGCTTAAAAGATCATGCCATGCCCGCGTGTTTACTGATTCAGTGTATGTGCAAAAAGGCATGTCTGAGTGGATTACGGGCTGGAAAGCACGTAACTGGCGTACCGCAGACAAAAAACCGGTAAAGAATGATGACCTGTGGCGTGAACTGGATGTGCTTGCGCAGCAGCATACTGTTGAGTGGGTTTGGGTCAAGGGACATGCCGGTAATGCCGGTAATGAACGCGCAGATATGCTGGCAAACAAAGGCGTGGAGCAGGTTATGCAAGGAGGTGCAGCATGAGGCAAATTTTTCTCGATACGGAAACCACAGGCTTGTATCACACTCAGGGGCACCGCGTGATTGAAGTGGCTGCTGTTGAAGTGGTTAATCGTCGCCTGACTAAGAACCATTTTCACTATTACCTGAATCCTGATCGCGAGATTGATCAAGGGGCGCAGGAAGTGCATGGTATTTCATTGGAGTTTTTGCAGGATAAACCGCGTTTTGCCGATATCGCCAATGATCTGATTGCTTTTATCGCTGATTCAGAGTTGATAATGCATAACGCGCCATTTGACGTAGGTTTTCTGAATAGCGAGTTTGGTTTGCTTGGGCTTAAAACCGTGGAAGCCATAACGGCAAAAGTGACCGATACACTGAAAATAGCCAAAGAGATGCGACCGGGGCAGCGTAATAATCTGGATGCGTTGTGCAGGCATTTTGGTATAGATAACTCAAGACGTACTTTACACGGTGCGTTATTGGATGCTGAGCTGTTAGCCGATGTGTATATGGCGATGACGCGTGGTCAGGAAAGCCTGATGATGACGTTAGATAAGCCGGAGCAGACTGGTATCGATGTTGTGCCAAAAGTTAATGCACCTATTCTGATTAAGCTGGCAACTGCAGATGAACAGGCCGCACATGAAGAGTATTTAGCAGGGCTTGCCAAATCAGGTAACTGTATTTGGAATAGTTAGTGGTGTTGATGTGTTTACGGTGTATACCGTTTAAGAAAGAATAAAATGAATAAGACAATTCTAGTAACAGGCGGCGCCGGTTTTATCGGCTCTAATTTCGTGCTGGCGTGGGTAAAGCAGGGTTTGGGTACTGTAGTTAATCTGGATAAGCTAACTTATGCGGGCAATCTTGATAACCTGACCTCATTGGGTCACGATGCGCACCATGTTTTTGTACATGGTGATATTGGCGACCGCCATCTGCTCGATAAACTTCTCGCACAACACAAGCCATCAGCGGTTGTGAATTTTGCGGCTGAAAGCCATGTAGACAGATCTATTCACGGCCCTGAAGATTTTATTCAAACTAATGTGGTGGGTACGTTTCATCTGCTCGAAGCAGTGCGTGGCTATTGGGCTGGCCTGGATACAGAACATAAGAAAAACTTCCGTTTTCTGCATGTGTCGACCGATGAAGTCTATGGCTCATTAGGCAAAAACGACGCTGCATTTACTGAAACTACCCCGTATGCGCCTAACAGCCCATATTCCGCCTCTAAAGCGGCATCTGACCATTTGGTACGTGCTTATCACCATACCTACGGCTTGCCGACACTGACCACCAATTGCTCAAACAATTATGGGCCGCATCATTTCCCGGAAAAACTAATTCCATTGGTGATACACAATGCATTAACCGGCAAGCCATTACCGATTTACGGCAACGGTCAGCAGATTCGTGACTGGCTGTATGTGGAAGATCACTGTGCAGCGATTCGTCGTGTGCTGGAGGCTGGCAGGGTAGGTGAGGTTTATAATGTAGGCGGCTGGAACGAAAAGCCTAATATCGAAGTAGTGCGTACACTGTGCAGAATGCTGGATAAGAAAAAACCGCGTGCAGACGGCCATTCGTATGCAGAACAGATCACATATGTGGAAGATAGATTAGGCCATGACCAGCGTTATGCGATTGATGCCAGCAAAATTTCCAATGAGTTAGGCTGGAAACCGGTTGAAACTTTTGACACCGGTATTGAGAAAACCGTGGATTGGTTCCTGCAGAATCAGGATTGGGTGAATAATGTCACCAGCGGTGAGTATCGTAATTGGGTAGAGACACATTATGCAGAGCGTGGCGAGGAGATGGCTTGAGACCTTTGCAAAAGCATTTCTTGCAACACATCACTGCGTTGCACGGTGCTCATAACCTCGCTGTATTAATACATACTATCTCGGCTATTGCGCTCCGTGCGCCTTTAGCGTTAAGCCGAGCTGCTTCAGCAGCCGTATTAACGGGTATGCCCTTTACGGGTAATGCTGTATTTACAATAAACACTTTTGCAAAGGCCTCAGTATGAAAGGCATTATCTTAGCCGGTGGCTCCGGCACACGTCTGCATCCGGTAACGCAGGTAGTTTCTAAACAGTTGCTGCCGGTTTACGATAAACCCATGATTTATTATCCACTGACCACTTTAATGTTGGCAGGTATCCGTGACATTCTGGTGATTTCTACCCCGGAAGACACGCCGCGTTTTCAGCAGTTGTTGGGTGACGGCAGTCAATGGGGCGTGTCGATTCAATACGCAGTGCAACCGTCACCTGATGGTCTTGCGCAGGCGTTTATTATCGGCAAAGACTTTATTGGCCAGGATAGCTGCGCGCTGGTGCTGGGGGATAATATTTTTTATGGCCATGAACTGGCGGTAATGACGCAGGAAGCTGCCAAGCTTAAGCAAGGTGCTAGCGTATTTGCATATCCGGTTAGTGACCCGGAGCGTTATGGTGTGGTTGAGTTTAATTCGCAGGGTCAGGCTGTGAGTCTGGAAGAAAAGCCCGCAGTACCTAAATCCAGGTACGCGGTGACCGGTTTATATTTCTACGATAACCGCGTAGTGGATATCGCTGCACAGTTAAAACCTTCACCGCGCGGTGAACTGGAAATTACCGATGTGAACCGCATCTATCTGCAAAACGGTGATTTACAGGTGAAAGTGATGGGTCGTGGTATTGCCTGGCTGGATACCGGTACGCATGACTCCTTGCTGGAAGCTTCAATGTTTATCCAAACTATCGAGAAGCGTCAGGGCTTGAAAATTGCGTGTCCGGAAGAAGTAGCTTATCGTATGCGTTATATTGATGCTGATGCATTGGATGCGCTGGCGAATAAATATATTAAAAATGGTTATGGCCAGTATCTGAAACTGGTATTAAGCGAGCAGGTGTACTGATGCAAGTCGTTCAAACAGCAATTCCGGAAGTATTGATTTTAGAGCCGCAAGTGTACGGTGATGAACGCGGTTTCTTTTTTGAGAGTTTTAATCAGCAGAAATTCGAGTCGCTCACCGGCGTTAAAGCGGATTTCGTTCAGGATAATCACTCCAGATCAGCCGTGAACGTATTACGCGGCCTGCATTACCAGATTCAGCAGCCACAGGGCAAGCTGGTGCGGGTAGTTGCCGGTGAAGTGTTTGATGTGGCGGTTGACCTGCGCCGCGAGTCTGCAAGCTTTGGCAAATGGGTAGGCGTGATGCTTTCTGCCGAGAATAAGCGCCAGCTCTGGGTTCCACCTGGCTTCGCACATGGTTTTCTGGTACTTAAAGAAGGTACGGAGTTTTTATATAAGACCACAGATTACTATGCACCGCAGCATGAGCGCTGTATCCGTTGGGATGACCCTGAAATCGCTATTGAATGGCCGCTGGCAGGTGAGCCAGCACTGTCGGCTAAAGACCAATTAGGTCTGGATTTTTCTGCAGCCGATGTTTTTGAAGAGTAAACCTAGTGTATAAAAAAATATTACTAACCGGTGTTAATGGACAGGTTGGCCATGCCTTACAAAAGGCTTTTTTAAAAGAAGCTTCTTTTGCAGGCATTGTTATAGGTTTAGATCGTAGCCAGCTGGATTTGACCGATCAGGGTGCAATTCGCCGTGCCGTGCAGACGATACAGCCGGATTTGATCATTAATCCGGCCGCGTATACGGCAGTAGACAAGGCTGAGTCAGAACCTGAGTTGGCTTATGCAATTAATGCAACAGCTCCGCAAGTGCTGGCAGAAGAGTCGGCTAAAGTCGGTGCCAGGTTAATTCATTTCTCTACAGATTATGTGTATGCAGGCACTAAGCATGGTACTTATGTTGAAGAGGATGCAACGCAACCTTTAAGCGTGTATGGCAAAAGCAAACTTGCGGGTGAGGATGCAATCAGGTCAGTCGGGCTACAGCACCTGATTTTTCGCACCTCCTGGGTGTATGGCGCTTACGGCAAGAACTTCTTGAATACAATTTTACGTTTAGCGGCCGAACGCGATGAGCTGAGAATTGTAGCGGATCAGTTTGGCGCGCCTACCAGCAGTACCAGTATTGCTAATGCGGTTTTATCTGTGATCGGGCATTGGCAGCATGCGCTTACCGGAACCTATCATCTGGCGAATGCCGGGCAGACGTCATGGCACGGTTTTGCAATGGCGATTGTAGAAGAATACAACCGTATTCAAATGGCCCACGGCCTGCCGTTACTTAAAGTAAGCCCGGAAAATATACAGGCAATCAGTACGCAGGAATACCCAACACCTGCGGTACGTCCGGCTAACTCATGCCTGGACTGCACCAAGCTGGCCAAGGATTTTTCAGTAACATTGCCAGATTGGCATGTCGCTTTGATTGCTGAGTTACAAGCCATCACTTAGATGACTTAGTCTGAAAGCTAGCCTAGTGCGTCAGCCCAGCTATTAGGCGTTTCATACAGGCGCACCTTTTCCAGCTTTAAGTGGTTGCCATAAGTGTCATGGTATTTGGATTTGAGTATCCTGAATGCCTCAAGCGCCATGTTCTCTGCCGTAGGCACTGTGGGGAACACGACTGTTTTGTGATCTGGCAGCGAGTTTAAAAAGTTCAGTACTTCAGTATCGTGCTGGTATACCAGAAACGCATGATCCCACACGTTCACTACAGATTCCTTGGCAATCGCTTTGACATCGGAGAAGTCCATCACCATGCCATTTTCGGAGGCGTTTTCCTGCTTGATGATATCACCGGACAAGGTGATTTCGAGCACGTAACGATGGCCGTGCAGGTTTCTGCATTGGCTTTTATGATTAGGAATGCGATGTCCGGAGTCAAACTCAAGGCGGGTAGTAATTTGCATGAATACGGTCACTTAAAAAATGCTTAATTTATAAAGTGAACATTATACGCTGACTAGCGTGACTTTTTTATTGAGCGCTAATAGAGCATATTTTGAATGGAGCATTGTAAATATGAGTGGTTTAATTTCCTGGTATGTTAAATAAAATCAGAAGATTTTTTTATAAAGACTTTAGTTTTTAAACGACAATATTAGCGATAAATCTGGCTGCTATTTTGAGTAATGACTTATTTATTTAGCATTATTTATTCGGAATGGAGCTAATGTTTACTTCCTCCAAAGAGTAGCTATACTGTAGATATGTGGTTGATAAAAATTAGACTTATGAATCGCCACTAGTTTACTAGACACCTTAGAGCCGTAATAATGGCAACTTAAAAAGGTGTGTAAAATGAGTGCGAAACGTTATCCAGAAGAATTCAAATTAGCAGCAGTACGTCAAATCACAGAAGGTGGGTATGCAGTATCCGATGTGGCAAGACGACTTGATGTAACAGCAGATAGTCTTTATGCATGGGTCAAGAAATATGGACCAGATGCTGCGGCCTATCAAACCAAAAATGCAGAGCAAGCTGAGTTAACTCAACTGCGCAAAGAGCTAAAGCGCGTCACAGAAGAACGTGATCTGCTAAAAAAAGCCGCGGCATACTTCGCAAAACAGTCCGAGTAAGATATGCCTTCATTAAAGACCATCAGGACTGTTGGCCGACCAGATGGCTGTGCCAGATGCTAGAAGTCCATCCTAGCGGATTCTATGCATGGCTAAAGCAGCCAAATTCCATACGCTATAAAAATGATCAGCGCCAAACAGGATTGATTAAGCAATGTTGGCTGGAATCCGGTGGTGTTTATGGCTATCGTAAAGTGCATAGCGACATGCGTGCATTGGGTGAGTGGATTGGCATCAATCGTGTCTATCGCTTGATGCACGCTCATGGATTAAAAGCACAGGTAGGTTACCGTAAGCCAAGGCATTACGGTGGCAAACCTTACTTAACCAGCCCCAACACATTAAATAGGCAGTTCAACCCAATACATCCGGACCAGTCATGGGTGACAGACATTACCTATATCCGCACCCATGAGGGCTGGTTATATCTTGCAGTGGTGATGGATTTATTCTCCAGGCGCATTGTGGGCTGGTCTATGCAGTCAAGGATTACTAAAGAACTGGTGTTGGATGCGTTGCTGATGGCTGTATGGCGCAGGAAACCAAAAAACAAGGTATTGATACATTCTGATCAAGGTAGCCAATACACCAGTGAGGATTGGGATGTATTTTTAAAAGCACACAACTTGGAATCGAGCATGAGCAGACGCGGCAGCTGCCACGACAATAACTGATCCGTCGAATTTGTCCTCCGCCTTGAATTCCTTTGCACTGATCTTCGTGCAACCGTTGAGCCCTTGGGCATGCAAGTAGGCCAAAGCCTGAGTTGCCAGTTTCTCACTGGCAACATCATCGTCATGGATAACCCGGGTACTAGATGCCGGTGACTCCTCCGCCAAACACTGCTTGAACCACTTTTGAAATCCTGGTGACTCCACCAGACTTTGTCTGTCCACGTGAACAGTGCGGCTCCTTTCACGCAGAGGGATCTGGCTGAAGCACGTGAACAGGCCCTTGCCCATGAATGAGTAAAACTTACCCTGTAGGCCTTCAGGTAGGTGATCCATGCTGATGTTCAAGAGTCGCGTTTCAACCTGCTCTGCAACGAAACGCTCGCCATGGATGCGGATCATCCGCCGCGCTTCAGTAGACTCCGAATCGGCCAACGTTTCGAAGTCCTCCGGCTTCTCCATGGTATGTAGGATAGTGCAAGTATCCGACTCGGTTAGAAAAGACAGGAAGGTCGCGACCCGAAAGGGGGAAGCACTATTGACCCTCACCCACTCTTTGGCCAAGCCACAATTGGTGGAAGCTGAGATCAGGCAGAGCGCTGACGCCCCATTGGGCATAGGCCCATCCTTCAATCCATCATGAGAGTGGAAAGACTTGATGCTGGAGATCGTCTTACGTTCAAACCTTGCCTGAAACAGCTGAATCGACAGCGCGATCGGCAAAAAGGCCATGGTATCGAGGTAGATAGTATCGGGCTCGCTCATGCCATCGTTGGAGGCATGCTTGAGCATTTTCAGGGATACAAACCCGAGGAAATGAGCATGCAGCGTTTCGGAAAGCAGGTTTTCTGCTCGGATAAAGTAATTGGATGCTCGAGAGGAAGGCTTAGAGAACAGGAAGCCTGCCGGTGCCTTATTGAGAACAGAGGTGCATTTGACCAATTTGGTCATCCCGGCTTTGACAATATCATCAGCCTTCGCGGTGATGAGCTGCCCTAGATTTTTCGCTTGTCCCGCAACGCGTACATACTTGGTGATCGCGCCGAACTCATTAAAAAATGAAAACCCATAGCTAGGAGAAGTGCCCGTTCCTCTTCGCTCAAGGGCGGTGGCGAGCGGCGAGTTCTTACTCGCACACAAAGCCCTGATTTCTTCGCTATAGCACAGTGGAACGAGGAAAATCACATGGTCGGGTAGGATGTAGTTGTTCAGCCTTTGCTGGAGTGCTTCGGTGATCTGGGCGTCATCAATCATTTCCGGGCCTGTGAAGAACACGACCACTTGGGCGGGTTCTGCTCCGAGAGACGATGGGGTAAGGGTTACCTCAAAATCAAAAAGATCAGGCATATCAGTTCACCGGAATGCAGATGGTGAATACAGTGCCTTCAGCGGCAGTCAGCTCTTTGTCGCCGTTCCATTTTTTCGGGCTGTACTCGACGACTTGATCATGGCCTTGGAAGGTCTGGTAGAGGCAGAGTCTACCGGTGCGCAAACGCACAAAAGCTTTAAGCTTGTTCAGCGCCTGGATGGCATTGTGAAGCCCCATCCCAGAGGTCGACGAGTCTTTGGTAGTCACGTGTTTCTTAAAGCAGTCGAGAGTGGCTTGGAGCTCTTCTTCGATGGGCAAGGCATCAAGGCTTTCGACAGGGCGACCTTCCTTCGCAGACATCCAGCGCCGTGCCAGCCCCGGCCCACTGTCGATGATCGAGATCTCCAGAAAGTCGAGAGCTTCTTCTCCTTTCACCATGTTCTTTACGATGAACCGGGCGAACTCGGGTTCCGTTTTCGAATGGCGATGAGCGTCCTGCTTATTAATGCGGCTCGATTTGATGGACGTACCGCGCAGGCCTTTCTTGTACTTCACACCATGCACATCCGTGACCGAATGCTCGTCAGCATTGGAGATCAATTCGGCAAGCACTCCACCAAGCGCGGGAAGGCCGCTTTTCAGCAGGGAATTTTGGTCATGCCTTGTATGCATCAAGGCGGATGACATCTCGATCAGCGCCGAAAACCAAGATCTGGGGTGAACCTTGGGTTGGCTGTCTCCATAGTAAAATGGCTTGATGAACTCCATCTTCGCGTTGTTGATGCTGAAGAGGTTGATTGTCTTGGGTCGAGCGCCTTTCTCACTCGATGTGTTTTTCAAGTCACCTTCGTACATCGCCTCAATCAAAGGGCGAATCACGGTGAGCGCTGCGCGCTTTTCAATGGGCTCATGAGTTTCGGATTCAATGCTTGTGCACATGATGAGCGCCGCAAGACCAGCCGCTGTCCTGGCGAGCTGCGGAATTTGCTCTAAGGCGCTATCAGTGTTGGCGTAAAGATGCAGAACGCTTCTCTCCTGGGCGCGAGCCCAACTGATGACCAACTGCGCGAGCGAGGCGTCGACGCCCAGCAGGCCGCCATGGCTCATGCTGATCGGCAGCCTCAACTGGTCATCAGTTTGACATTGAGGATAAAGCTCTTCGATGTCATAGGTGTTCAAGCGCTTGGCGATCTGCATCGGCACCTCTTTTGTCCAATCAAATATCGAATGCGGCCCCGGTATGGTGACATGAAGGCTGCGCTCAGTCCTGCTTCCAATTCAATTGACGCTTCCCTGTAGATATAGACATCTCCAACAGCTCGGCAGTCTCTGCTCGCGAGTACTCAGTCGCCTTAGCTTCAGGGCAGCCGATCTGCCCTCAGTGGCAGCGGCGACAGGGGGATGTACCTTGACCTTAGGAGAAGGGGAACCCCGGGCGATTCAATTGCGGGAGTGAAGTTTGTCATCCATGCGGGGGAATTCGACCTGTTTGTTTAGTTCGGCTCCTGGGCGTACGCGTTCTGCCGCTCGATCGCTGATAGTTTTTAACGCTGAACCAGCTCTGCTAGAAACTCCAACAAAGCTGTCTGTCGGTCATCCTCTTCTGATACGAGCATCTCAATCCCCCAGTGTCCGAGCACCTCTTCTGCCACTGGATTTGGTCGGTTG
>LNAP01000888.1_pt4 | contig 48107 bp, 41 predicted proteins | sample 602601 | NCBI WGS metagenome assembly LNAP01 (sample SAMN02440304, study PRJNA202911) | soil metagenome | biome: Subtropical and temperate rainforests or woodlands; isolation source: soil samples (1 kg each in a 20% v/v slurry with milli Q water) were... ...
GTGCCATGGTTATCTCCAAGAACTCTATTTTTGAGAAAGAGCGGCATTATAGACCATAAACTTAACTTTGTTCAAGCTAAATATGTGATTATTAATACAAGTTGTTTATTAATGTTTGCCGGTGCTGCCAAAGCCGCCTTCACCGCGCTCAGACGTGTCGAAATCATCTACTACATGGAATTCTGCCTGCATGACCGGCACGATCACTAACTGGGCTATGCGCTCCATTGGATTAAGTTCAAACGCTGTATCACCGCGATTCCAGCAGGATACCATGAGCTGGCCCTGATAATCAGAATCGATCAACCCCACCAGATTGCCTAGCACAATGCCGTGCTTGTGTCCCAAGCCGGAGCGCGGCAGTATCAGCGCTGCATAATAGGTGTTGTCGATATGTATTGCCATACCAGTAGGGATAAGTGTAGTTTCTCCAGGTTGTAATGTGATCGTTTCATCAATACAGGCGCGTAAATCGAGCCCTGCTGAACCCGGTGTCGCATAAGCCGGAAATTGACTGCGCAGACGGTCGTCTATGATTTTTAGGTCGATGAGAATGGACATGGTTGGATTATCATATTGGTTAAAATTAGTGCATATTAGACACTAAATATACATAATAAAAAAGCCAGTAAGACCACTTACTGGCTTTAAGCAGAAAATTAGAACTAATTAAATTGGTAATTAGCGCTAACGCCTAATAAATAATTTCTGTCTGTTGCGGTTTCAAAGAAACGAGAGTTCGTGTCGTTAATTCTTACCGATCCTATGTATTCCTTATCAAACATATTTTCTACACGTAAATATTCGCTAAAACGCCAGTTGGCTAACTTCTGTGTAAAGCCCGCACGCAGATTAAATATAGTATAAGAAGGTGCCGCGTCTGTATTGGTGTCGTTGACATATGACTTGCTGTTATGACGGCCTTCAAATGCCGCACTGAATCCTAATGGATCGTACTTCCAGGCAACTTCCCCGTAGAGTTGGGTTTTATAGGTGCCAGGAATCTTGTTGCCAGATTCAATGGCTCCAAAATCAGAGTCAAATTTTGCATTAAGTAAGGTATACGCCGCATAAAGTGAAATGTTGTTAGCTAGCTCAGAGTTGATTGAGAACTCTACACCACTGCGTTTGGTTTTATTTGCATTCGAATAAACTGTTCTGCCTCCGCTGCTGCCTTGAACCACTAGCTCGTCATCAGTAGTGACCTTGTAAAGGGTTAAGTTGGCTTGTGTATTGTCGCCCAAAAATGCCTTAGCCCCTACTTCATAGTTGCGACTTTCACTTGGTTTTAAATTTAGATTGGGTGTGGCACTTGCAGCTGTAGAGTTATAAGCCGCTTCAATGAAAGTTGGCGTTTCGAAACCTTTACCGTAGTTTGCATAAAGATTAAATGTTGGTGTTACTTTCCACACCGCACCCATCACTGGTGTGGTTTTTTGATATTCTATGTTGCCACTATTGTCAGGATTTGCACCTGTAATAAGGGCATCTTTCACTTCAAGTTTTACCTTGGTGTGTCTTGCTCCAGCATGTAAATCTACATTATCCAAGATAGACAATTTGCCCTGAGCGTATTGGTCAAAGTTGGTTGAGATATTGTTCTCTTTGCGATTAAGGCTGAAAGGTGTTCCAAGAACACGCTTTACACCATTATCCGCATTAATATCCATTCTGTAGTCATCTGATTTGCCATAAGTAAGGCCTAAACTGAAATTGTAGGGACGACTGAGAACATTACCATTGTTATCCCAGCGAACATCAGCACCCCAAAAATCGCGTGAAATCTCGCTGGCACGGCCATTTGCGTTTACAGGAGGGCTTGAAGGCAGGGAAAGATATTGTTCATTTTCACGGTTGCCGACATAAGTCATGAAGTTGATTGCATTATTTTTGCTAAAGCTATGTTCTAAATTAAAACCCACTTGAGCGTGGCTACGATACACGCGAGTATTTGATTCGACTGCTCCTACGCCAGCACTTTTTGGCTTGGAGAATGCTACTTCTCTCGTTAGTCCTAAAGGGTCTTGCGCTTTTTGATCAAACCAGTTGACTAAGGTTGTTAGTTTTGTGTCTTCGGTGATGTTGAATTTAAATTTTGCAGTAGCCTGTTGTTTTTGACCGGAGTTGTGCGCGCGATAACCTTCGGTTTCGAAGTTAGAGGCATTTAGCAAATACTCGACACCATCCGCGATACCAGCAGCTTCAATAATCTGGCGCTTGGTGTCATAGCTACCAAACATTACAGTTGCTCCGATTTCAGGAACCTTAGGTGCATCTTCTGTTAATAACTGGATGACACCGCCTGATGAGTTGCCATATAGTGCAGAGAATGGCCCGCGCATCACTTCTATTGATTTAATAGCAGATAAGTCTACAACGCCAGGTTGACCTTGGCCGTCTGGCATAGTTAAAGGGATGCCATCAACATATACTCTTACACCTCTTACGCCAAATGCAGAACGAGAGCCAAAGCCACGAGTTGATATTTGTGGATCTTGAGCCTGGTTATTTCTATTTTGTGCAGTAACTCCAGGTACGCGAATCAAGCTTTCTGAAAGCGTCATCTGCAGTTGGCCATCTTGAATGTCTTTTTTCTCTACAACATCAATCGCAACTGGCAGGTCAAAACTATTTTGCTCAACACGAGTGGCTGTAACTACTACTGGTGAGGTGACGATTTTCTCTTGAATTGCTTCATCAGCAAGCACTTGAAAGCTAGTGCCTACAGCACTTAAAACGGCGAGCGATATTATTTTTCTTTTGTATGGGCTGGGATGTGACATAAAAACAACCTTGAATAATGAATGTGTTAATGGGTATATAAATTTTATTTTAAGTGATTGCCAAGAATTGACCATCAAGATTTCCATGATTTTAGTATGGGTATATTCTTAGCGGTAATTTCAGAACTGTTGGCTGGTGACCTATATCTCAGCTGTGGTTGTCAGCTAGAGGGTTTAATGCGTGCTGTAGCACCTTAACTACAGCATGCCAGCGATATGTTGTAACAACAGTTCAGCGACTAATTGCTTGGGTAGTCTGGGAAGAGTGTGTGTGCCCTTGTCATCAAGTAGCGTTACGCTGTTTTCATCCTGCCCCATGCTATCGTGCATCAGGTTAGCAACAATCAATGGCAGTCTTTTTGATTTGCGCTTGGCTTCTGCAAATTCAAGTAGGTTCTCAGTTTCTGCTGCAAATCCTACACAGAATGGCGGGCTGGGCAGGCTGGCAACTTCAGCCAGTATGTCTTTATTTGGCTTTAGTTCTATCGTAAGTGATGACTTACTTTTTTTGATTTTCTGTGTGCTAGTTTCTACTGGTGAATAGTCTGCTACCGCAGCTACGCTGATGAAAATATCTTGTGCGGCAATATTCTGCATCACACTCAGGTACATCAAATCTGCACTGGTGGCTGAAATAAATTTTACGCCAAAAGGTGGTTTTAATGCGCTGGCGCCGCTGACTAAAGTAACATCCGCGCCCATTTCAAAAGCTGCCTGTGCAATGGCGTAACCCATTTTTCCGGAGCTTAAATTAGTGATGGCACGCACAGGGTCTATCATTTCCAGAGTGGCACCTGCAGTGACCAGTATTTTTTTGCCGGCGAAAATTTTGGGCTGAAAATGCGCCTGAATCAGATTAAATAAATCTTCAGGTTCCAGCATGCGGCCTAAACCAATTTCGCCGCAGGCTTGTGCGCCGCTATCAGGGCCTAGCACGGTAATGCCATCTGCATTTAACTGCGCGATGTTGCGCTGTGTTGCCGGGTTTTCCCACATCTGTTTGTTCATTGCAGGAGCCACCAGCAACGGGCAGTCACGTGCCAGGCATAAGGTGGAAAGTAAATCATCGGCGCGGCCATGCACCAGTTTTGCAATGAAGTCAGCACTGGCCGGTGCAATTACAATCGCATCAGCAGCGCGGCTTAATTCAATATGCGGCATACCATTGGCAATAGAGGCATCCCACATGTCCTTAAATACAGGTTTGCCTGACAATGCCTGCATTGTTACAGGCGTGATGAATTGGTAGGCGGCTTCAGTCATCACAACCTGCACATCGATGTTGGCTTTAACCAGCAGGCGCACCAACTCGGCTGCTTTATAAGCGGCAATGCCGCCTGTAATGCCTAGCACTATGGATTTGTTTTTTTGCATATTCGCAGCAATTTATGTAATGCTTGCATTTTAACCCAGATTCCCTGCCGAGAAACAACTGTGAAAGATTGATGGACTATGTGGCGTAAGTTAAGAATTGTCATCTTGCTGTTGATTCTGGCAACTGTAGTACAGCAGCTCTGGCTGGATAAAGTGGATCTGGACTGGAAGCGAAATTTTTATGTTGCAGTGTATCCTGTGAATGTGGATGGCAGCGCGAAGGTGAGTGCATACTTGCGTACGCTGACAACTGAGGATTTTGAACCTGTTGCTGAATATTTTGCGGAAGAAGCCGCGCTGTATAAGCTGGGTTTGCGCCGCCCAATTGAACTGCAGTTAGGAGCGCTGGTAGATGAGGTGCCACCTGTAACGCCTTCCAATGGTGAAGGCATTTTAAACACGATCATCTGGAGTTTGAAATTCAGGATTTTTGCCTGGACAAATAGCCCTGAAATGAGTGTCAAGCCTGATATTCGTATGTATCTGCTTTATCACGACCCTGCCACTCAATCTGCATTAAGTCATTCAACTGCATTAAGTAAAGGGCGTATCGGGCGCGTGAATTTATTTGGTGGCAGTGAGTATCATCAGCAAAACATGGTGATATTAGCGCATGAACTTTTACATACGCTTAATGCGACTGATAAATATGATTTAAGTACGACATTGCCGTTGTATCCGGCCGGTTATGCTGACCCTGTAAAAATACCGCTTTACCCGCAGGATTTTGCAGAGTTAATGGGTGGACGTATTCCACATAGCGAGACCAGTGCAGAAATTCCCAAGAGTTTAAAGCAAACGCTGATTGGTAGCGTGACCGCACGCGAAATCGGCTGGCTGCGATGATTGAATTATTTTTGAATAAACGAAGGTATTGAAATGGCGATTACCGACTGGCCTGCAAGTGAGCGGCCACGTGAAAAACTGATTGAGCAGGGCGCATCGGTGTTGTCTGATGCTGAGTTGCTGGCTATCTTTTTGCGTGTAGGTGTAGTGGGGAAAACTGCGGTGGATCTGGCCCGTGATCTGCTGAGCCGCTTTGGCAGTCTTAACGGGATTTTTGCCGCTACAGAATACGAACTTAGTCAGGTGCACGGGATCGGCAGCAGTAAATATGTACAACTGCAGGCTATTTTTGAAATGAGTCGACGCGCCCTCAATGAGCAACTGCAACAGCGCGATGTATTTGAATCGCCGCAGCAGGTGCGGGATTATCTTGTATTGAAGCTTGGCGGCCTTACGCGCGAAGTATTCATGGTGATGTTTCTGGACGCACAGAACAGGTTGAATGCCACCGAAGAAATGTTTAGTGGTACGCTTACACAAACAAGCGTTTATCCGCGTGAGGTAGTAAAACGTGCGATACACCATAATGCTGCCGGCGTTATTTTTGCGCACAACCACCCATCTGGGGTTGCAAAACAAAGCACAGCAGATGAGCTATTAACAGGGCAATTGAAGCAGGCCTTAGCTTTAGTGGATGTGCGCGTACTGGATCATTTTATTGTTGCAGGTAATCAGACCTTGTCTTTTGCTGAACGAGGCTTGTTATAAGTTTGGATGAGTGGATAGGAAGCATGCATGATTATAGATAGTGCACATTGGGTAAATCTGGCAGTGGCTTTAGGCATCGGCTTACTGGTTGGCTCTGAACGGGAGCGCAGAAAAGCCGACGCAGGTGAGCGCAGAAAAGATGGTGCTGGTAGTAGTACCGTAGCCGGGGTGAGAACATTTACTATTGCCTCATTGCTCGGCGCCGTGAGCACCGCAATTGACCCCTGGTTGCTCATGGTGTCGATTATTTGTGTAACGGTGTTTGTAACGGCGGCAACCTTTGTCAGTAATGATGATAACCCTAGCCTGACTACTGAAGTCAGCTTGATTTTTACAGTGATTTTAGGCGGGCTGGCGATGAGCGAGCCCGGTTTGGCTGCTAGTCTTGCAGTTGCTGTGGCGATATTGCTTGCAGCTAAAGAGCCGATTCATTGGTTTGTACGCGGTGCAATGACTAAAGATGAAATGAACGATTTTTTCATATTGGCAGCAGCCACGCTGATTGTTTTGCCAGTTGTTCCAAACGAACTGATTGGACCGTTTGATGCAATCAACCCGCGTAACTTGTGGTTGGTTGTGATTCTGGTGATGTTCATTGGCGCACTCAGCCACCTTGCCTTGCGATTATTTGGCAGTAAAACTGGCTTGCCAGTAGTAGGCCTGGTGTCAGGATTCATTTCCAGTATCGCCACCGTTGGTGCTATGGGAACGCGTGCGCGCAAAACGCCTGAACTGATGGGCGCTGCAGTTGCCGGAGCTACGCTTTCTTGTTTAGCTACCATTCTGCAGTTAAGCCTGCTGCTGGCGGCAATTCACCCGCCAACTTTATATGCATTGGCTGTGCCCCTGGTTTTTGGCGGAGTATCCATTTCAATTTATGGGCTAGTGGTGACACTCAGTTCTTTTCGCCAGAATGGCACTGAAATGACCAATCCCGGTAGATCCTTCAGTGTAAAAACGGCAATAATGCTGGCGGTGATTATCGCACTGGCACTGCTGGTGTCGGCGGCACTTAAAACCTGGTTCGGTCAGGCAGGTTTGATCTTGGCATCAGGTGTGGCTGGCCTTGCTGACGCACATGCAGCTACTATTTCAGTTGCATCGCTTGCCCTTGGCGGTAAGATTGCTATTGCGGATGCTGTTGTGCCTATATTGGTAGCATTTACAGTCAATGCTGTTTCTAAAGTAATTGCGGCTGTGATTACTGGCGGTCGTGAATTTGCACGCCAAGTGTCTTTGGGCATCATCATTCAGGTTTCCTCAATCTGGATTGCATGGTGGCTGTTATAGATACTGATTAAATATTTGCTTAACTTTTACTTTAAATAAATCATGATGAATAAAAACCTAAAAATAATCGTGTGGTTGGCAGTTGCCTTGTTGGGCGCATTTGCACTGGCCGGCATAGCCCTTAATCGTGGCGAGAGCATCAACGCGCTGTGGATCATTACGGCAGCAGTATGTGTTTATGCCCTTGGCTACCGCTTTTATTCAGCTTGGATTGCAGCCAGAGTGCTGGTGATAGATGAAACCAGAGCGACCCCGGCCGAGCGGCTTGATAACGGACGTGATTTTATTCCAACCAATAAATGGATTGTGTTCGGGCATCACTTTGCGGCAATAGCAGGCCCCGGCCCGCTGATTGGCCCAACGTTAGCTGCGCAATTCGGTTACTTGCCGGGCACGCTATGGATTTTGATTGGTGCGGTACTGGGTGGTGCTGTGCAGGATATGGTGATCCTGTTTTTCTCTACACGCCGCAACGGCCGTAGTCTGGGGCAGATGGCGCGTGATGAGATCGGCGCAGTAGGCGGCACGGCAGCGCTGATCGGCACCTTTTTGATCATGATTATTCTGATCGCAGTGTTGGGTCTGGTTGTTGTTAACGCGATGAAACACAGCCCTTGGGCAACTTCTACGGTGGCGGCAACGATTCCAATCGCGATGATTGTCGGTATTTATATGCGCAATATTCGGCCGGGGCGTGTGCTGGAGGCTTCAATTATCGGTGTGGTATTACTGTTGCTTTCAGTATGGGGTGGCGGCTGGATCAATAATCATGAAAGCTTGCGTCCGCTGTTTGATCATGATGGCCTGCCATTAGCCTTTGCGATTATTGTTTACGGATTTGCAGCAGCAGTACTGCCGGTATGGTTGCTACTTGCGCCACGTGATTATCTATCTACCTTTATGAAGTTAGGCACAATATTGCTGCTGGCGATTGCGATTGTGATTCTGCGTCCAGAGATTCACATGCCTGCGGTGACACAGTTTGTCGATGGCACCGGGCCGATTTTTGGCGGCAAGCTATTCCCTTTTGTATTTATTACGATTGCCTGTGGTGCTATTTCCGGTTTCCATGCTTTGATTGCATCCGGCACTACGCCAAAACTGCTGATGAATGAACGTGATATCCGCATGATAGGTTACGGCGGCATGCTGCTGGAGAGCTTTGTTGCGATTATGGCGATGATCGCCGCTACCGTGCTGGAGCCTGGTATCTTCTTTGCGATTAACAGCCCGGCTGGTGTGGTCGGTAAAGAAGCCGTCGATGCAATTGCTAAAATCAACAGTTGGGGCTTTGCCGTGACGGTAGAGCAGATGGAGCAGCTTGCTAAAGATATGGGTGAAACTACGCTGTTTGCAAGAACCGGCGGTGCGCCTAGCTTGGCAGTAGGGATGGCCAGCATATTCGGCAGTGCGTTTGGTAAGCACTTACTTGCACTGTGGTATCACTTTGCCATTATGTTCGAAGCGATATTTATACTGACAACACTGGATGCCGGTACCCGCGTCGGCCGCTTTATGTTGCAGGATATGCTGGGTAATTTTAATAAAAAACTCGGTGAAACTTCTTACATGCCGTCAGTGATTTTTACCAGCAGTATTGTGGTGGCAGGCTGGGGTTACTTTTTATATATTGGAGTCATTGATCCTAATGGCGGCGTGAATATTTTATGGCCGTTGTTCGGTATTGCGAACCAAATGCTGGCGGCGATTGCCTTATGTGTAGCAACAGGAATTCTGGTTAAGTCTGGAAAGCTTAAGTACGCATGGGTGACAGGGTTGCCATTGTTATGGCTGGTGATTGTGACGACTACGGCCGCTTATGAAAAGATTTTCAGTGCAGATGTTCGTGTGGGTTTTCTTGCTGCCGCCGATGATATGGCAGCTAAACTTTATAGCGGTGCCTTACCGCCTGAGAAGGCTGCGGTCGCGCCGCAATTGATTTTTAATCAGCACCTTGATGCGTATTTAACCATGTTTTTTGTAGTGGTGCTGTGGGTGGTGATTATAGATATGCTGCGTTTGTGCGCCCGTTACTTAAGCGGTAAGCAGGTGTTGAAGTTATCCGAAGTGCCGCATGAGCCAAGTAGGTTGGTAGAGGATTGGGTAAGAGATTAAATGAATAGAGGTACCCAGAATGATTAAGAAACTAAAGCATCTGTGGCATATCATCCGTCGCTTGGCGGGTGATGATGCGTATGAGCAGTACCTGAAACACCATGCTGAATTTCATGCTGCCACGGTAGATGCGCCGCCGCCACTTTCGCGCAAGGAGTTCTTCAAGCTGTGGCAGGATGATAAATGGAAAGGTGTGAAGCGTTGTTGTTAAAGCAAGAGTTGACTGACGCAGAAGTTTCGCGTGTGATAGAGATGGCGTGGGAAGACCGTACGCCATTTGAAGCGATAGCGTTGCAGTTTGGCTTGAATCAGGATGGTGTGATTAAGCTGATGCGCGCCAACCTGAAACAAAGCTCTTTTAAATTGTGGCGTGAACGTAGCAGCGGGCAAAAAACCAAGCACTTGATGTTAAGAAGTGCTGCGGTGACCAGACATAAGGCTAATCACCGCGTGAAGCAGTTCTGACTTTTACCTGCTTTTATCGTGCGTTTATTTTATGACTGACGATAAACATCACAACACCGATAATTACCATCGGTAAACTTAACCACTGCCCCATGCTCAAGCCCATAGATAGCAGTCCTAGATAGTCGTCCGGTTCGCGCGTATATTCTGCGAGGAACCTGAAGCTGCCATAGCCGATCAGGAATAATGCCGAGATCGAACCGGTAGCGCGTGGTTTCGATGCGTAGATCCACAGAATCAGAAACAGCAGAATGCCTTCCAGCGCAAACTCGTAAAGCTGCGACGGGTGGCGCAATAGATTATCTACACGCGGAAACACCATGCCGAAATCGGCGTTGGTGACTCTGCCCCATAATTCGCCATTGATGAAGTTACCCATGCGACCGGCGCCCAAGCCGATTGGCACCAGCGGTGCGACGAAATCCATGATCTTTAACCAATTTAATTGGTATTTTCTGCCAAAAAACCACATGGCTCCCAGCACGCCCAAAAATCCGCCATGAAAACTCATGCCGCCTTGCCATACTGCAAAAATTTCGGCGGGGTGCGCAATAAAGTAATCCAGCTGATAAAACACTACATAACCCAGGCGACCGCCGATAATTACGCCAAGCGCGCCAAAGAATAAGGCGTCATCGAGCATGGGGGCAGTCCAGCGATGCCAGCTGCGGTGGTTGATCTGCCATTTACCTAAAGCCAGAAATGATAAAAAGCCGATCAGGTACATCAAGCCATACCAATGGATACCAAAGGAACCTAGATGAATGGCAACGGGATCAAACTGTGGGTGAACAAACATGAGGGTTAACTTCTAGTGAACAGGTTTTAGATTTTACCTAAAATTTTTGTAAAGACTAAATTTAGTGCTCATATAATTTGTGATGGTCACTTAATATTAAGCACTGGGTATCGCGTTGCGCTCCAGTTCAACCAGATGCGGCAGTAGTTCAGAGTTTTTCTGCACATGAAAAATAAAACGAGGCACATCGTGCGCGGTCGTCTGTGCCATGAAAGGTTCGCCCCAGAAACTTAATAATGCTTCGGTATCTCCGCTTGCCTGATTATCGGCAAGAATAAAAGAAACGGTTTTGCTTAATTTCCGCCAGCGCGGCGTTCTGACTTTTTCACTACCTTTGCAAGCAGCAATCTTGGGTGCAATCTCGTGCTGCCAGAGCTCTCGTTCGCTTTCATCCAGCACAAACTGTATTGATTTCACGAGCGGATTCTCCACTGCAGGTCGTAACAATGCGTCAAACAGCGGCTGAGGTTTATACATGGACATACATAGGTTGTACCATAGGGTGTCGCCGCTCATTTGCCTGACGAACTGCTCATTTGCTGAGCGCAAGTGGCGTGGGCCAACCAAAAGAACATCCGGCGCTTTTAAAGTGGATTGAATATTATTGATGGCCTGTAAAGCATGCTGCACCTGCTCGGCGGTAATTTCATTGTTTCTGGTATGTCGCATGAAATTAATCAGCAGCAATGCAATCAAAGCTAGAACAATAGGCAGAATGACATGTTCGTCAACAATATGGAGTAGGTGAAGTATCAGGGCGATTACAGCAGCGATAATTCCCGCAATGGCATCCCATTCAAAGCTTATGATTTTTTTTAATGTCATTTTCAGGGTCTCACTTTGACGAGTTAATGACTTGCAGCATTAATGGTCAAATTAAGCCGAGTCACTTAGGGTGATACATTGGCTCAATATTGCCAACGCAAGCTTAGGCTTAATAACACCTGTTTGTCTATATTTTTGTTGGATTTTAAACTTTTGAATTGGCAGATAAACTCATGCAGAGTCTATCTGCCGTAGTGCGCCGAAGTGTAGTACGCGCCGAAGTATTTATTTAGCCCATTAGCTTGGCAAGCAGACGGCTGAAGAAATTGATGTTGCTTTTACTTCTTATGCTGATTGATCTTTTGATTGAACGGGTAACAAAGTAATTTCGGATAGCGAGAGAAATGCAAATTAAACCAAGACTTATACCTGTGAGCTGAATCCAATGAATGCGTCTTACGAACAATGTTTCAGCAATTGGGCGAATAGTGCTGCTATGTATGGCTATAAGTTGGTGGTTAAGCCACGCAGGAACTAAGCAATAAAAAATCGCGAACAGCAGGGCGCCCAGGAAGATGTAACTTTTCCAGCTGAATATATGCACGATACGCAAGTTCTCAGATGTCAGAGTATCAGAGAATTTTTGATTCGCATGGTCACGGCTTTGATACATAAGCTCCTATTAACACGTTAAATAAAGTTTGGATTGAACTTAATTAGCAGAGGCCATCATGCATTTGGCCTTTTGTAGCAGACAATCACTGACACTTAACCATGGCTATGGTAGGGGATAGATTGCGTGAAATCATCACCAAACTTGGTGAAATAAAGCGTAAAGTGGGAGTAATTGTTAATTTAATTTATATGCTTGAGTGTTAATTTTTGTTAAACATCAGGTTTTTGATAAATCAGATATCTTTCATCATATTTCTTTGGCTAGTTCACGTTAGCTAGTCTAAAATTACACCTTTATTTAATCTTCAAATAATTACGGATTTTTATCATGCCAGTTTATCGTTCACGCACTACTACTCACGGTCGCAATATGGCGGGTGCACGCGCATTGTGCGACTTTAACAAGCCTATCATCGCGGTTGCCAACTCCTTTACGCAATTTGTACCTGGTCACGTTCACCTGAAAGACATGGGGCAATTGGTTGCACGTGAGATTGAAAAAGCGGGTGGCGTGGCAAAAGAGTTCAATACCATTGCGGTGGATGACGGTATCGCCATGGGTCACAGCGGCATGCTCTATAGCCTGCCTAGCCGCGATCTGATTGCCGACAGCGTAGAGTACATGGTCAATGCGCACTGTGCAGATGCCTTGGTATGTATTTCAAACTGCGACAAAATTACTCCGGGCATGCTGATGGCGGCATTGCGCTTGAATATTCCAGTAGTATTTGTGTCCGGCGGCCCGATGGAAGCAGGTAAAGTAAATTGGGGTGGCAACACGCATAAGCTGGATCTGGTGGATGCGATGGTGGCTGCAGCCGATGATAAAGTGAGTGATGCCGAGTCTGATGCGATTGAGCGTTCAGCTTGCCCAACCTGTGGCTCATGCTCAGGCATGTTTACTGCCAATTCCATGAACTGCTTAACTGAGGCCTTGGGTCTTAGTTTGCCGGGTAACGGCTCTACTCTGGCTACGCACTCTGCACGTAAAGAGCTGTTCCTGAAAGCGGGTCGTTTGATTGTTGAACTGGCCAAGCGTCATTATGAGCAGGATGACTACAGTGTGCTGCCACGCAGCATTGCCAATATTAAAGCTTTTGAAAATGCGATGAGCCTGGATGTGGCAATGGGTGGTTCAACCAATACCGTGTTGCATTTACTGGCGGCAGCCCACGAAGCGGGTGTTGATTTTACAATGAGCGATATTGACCAGATTTCGCGCAAAGTGCCGTGTGTAAGCAAAGTAGCGCCAGCTACTGCTAAATACCATATGGAAGATGTACACCGTGCCGGTGGCGTGATGGCAATTCTGGGCGAATTGGATCGTGCAGGTGTAATTCATCGTGATACCCCAACCGTGCATACCGCAACATTAGGTGATGCCCTGGATCAATGGGACATTAAAGTTACCGATAATGAAGATGTGAAGAAATTCTACCGCGCAGCACCGGGCGGCATTTCTACTACCATTGCATTCAGCCAAAGCATGCTTTACCCGACACTGGATGATGACCGTGCTGAGGGCTGTATTCGTGATAAAGCACACGCCTACTCACTGGATGGCGGTTTGGCCGTGCTTTACGGCAACATTGCGCAAGATGGCTGTATCGTGAAAACTGCCGGTGTGGATGACAGTATCCTGAAATTTACCGGACGTGCACGTATTTTTGAAAGTCAGGATAGTGCGGTTGAAGCAATTCTTGCCGATGAAATTGTAGCGGGTGATGTAGTGGTGATTCGTTACGAAGGACCGCGTGGCGGCCCTGGTATGCAGGAAATGTTGTATCCGACTTCATACCTGAAATCTAAAGGACTAGGCGCAGCCTGTGCGTTACTGACAGATGGCCGCTTCTCCGGCGGTACATCAGGACTGAGTATCGGTCATGCTTCCCCTGAAGCGGCTGAAGGCGGTGCTATTGGCTTGGTGCAGGAAAACGATACGATTGAAATTGACATCCCTAACCGCACCATTCATTTGGCAGTGACTGATGAAGAGCTGTCACATCGCCGATTGAAAATGGAAGAAAAGGGTAAAGCAGCGTGGAAACCGGTTAACCGTGAACGTGTGGTTTCACCGGCCTTGCGCGCTTATGCTGCAATGAGTACCAGTGCAGCGCGAGGTGCCGTGCGCGATGTATCTCAAATCGAGAAGTAAATCCAGCAAAGCTAATTGGCCGCTTGGAGGCGGCCAATTAAATTTAGAGTTAAGTTCAGAGTAAATTTAAATGATACAAGCCAGTGCAGTAAAAAAAATTAACCCAGTTGCAGAAGCCGAGCATCATCACGTGCGTTTTATTCGCGATGAGAGCGGTTTGGACTATATCGAAATCGATAATGATTTGGCAACCGCTAAAATTGCATTGCAGGGCGCTCACGTCATGTCATGGCAGCCAAAGTCTCAGCAGCATCCAGTATTGTGGCTATCAAGCAATGCGCGCTATGTGCCAGGCCGCTCTATCCGCGGCGGTATCCCTATCTGCTGGCCTTGGTTTGGCGCACATCCAACCGATAGTACGTTATGTCCACACGGCTTTGCACGGGTGATGCCATGGCAGGTGGTTGATGCTGAAACGCTCAATAACGGGGCAACCCGCATAGAGCTGCAAATGCTGGAGCCAGCCGAATCAAAACGGCAGCTTTCATACCCACACCTGCTCACAGTGACGATTACGGTAGGCGAGACTTTAAGGCTTGATCTTGCGACAACGAATAAAGCGGATCATCCGTTTATGGTAGGTGAAGCTTTGCATACCTATTTTCATGTAAGTGACGTGGCCACAATTCAGATTAAAGGTTTGGAAGATACGCTCTACGCCGACAAGGTATTCAATTATGAGCGCCGTGTAGAGACGCATGATGTGCAGTTTAACGGTGAGTTTGACCGTGTTTATCTCAATACGAATGTTGATTGCATGATTCATGATGCTGGCCTTAACCGTCAGATTCGTATTTCAAAATCCGGTAGCCAGTCAACGGTGATCTGGAATCCGTGGGGAGAAAAATCAAATCAAATGGTTGATATGGGCAAGCCGGATGAATGGCGCGAGATGATCTGTGTAGAAACAGCAAATGCACTGGAAAATTCAGTAGTCATCAGTCCAGGCAGAACGCATACGATGTCGGTTGAATACCGTGTAGAGTCGCTTTAATTCTGTTTAATCAAGTAATTTAGCGATTTTTATTTAACCTTTAAGCTGTTTTTTGTAAGAAATACGTGGTTAGTGTCAACCCTTGAATGTATCGTTGCGTTAAGTACCCACAGAGTGTTACAGAGTTACTAAGTTGGCGTGATCAAATTGATTGAATTTAAACGTAGTTATTTGATTTAGCTCACTTGTTAAAATTTTAATAATGGGTATTATTAAAATGTTGTAAATTAAATAATTATTATTAAGCGTTAATTTAAGGAGATAGCATGAAAGCTTTATTACTAACAATCGCTGCTGCTGGTTCTTGCAGTGGATGCAGCGGCAGCTCAGGCTTTAGCACAAAAAAGCGGCTGTTTAGCTTGCCACAGTATCGACAAAAAAGTATTAGGCCCATCTTACAAAGATGTTGCTGCTAAATACAAAGGCGATAAAACTGCAGAAGCTAAAATGATTGAAAAAGTTAAAAAAGGTGGTAGCGGTGTTTGGGGTCCTATGCCTATGCCGGCTAATAGCCCACAAGTTAAAGATGCAGACATCAAAACAATCGTTGCTTGGATCTTAGCAATGTAATTGAGTTTGGATTCAATAAAAAGCCAGCGATTAAGCTGGCTTTTTTTATTACGGACACAGTTAAACTGTTTATTTTACTAGCCCGAACAAGTATAAGAACACAGCAATAATTGCAATTGGTGAAATGTAGTTGTTGGTGATGCGCCAAAGTTTGAATTCACGGGTATCCAGATTCAATTCATCTTGTACGTGGTCTTTTTTCATAAAATAGCCGGCAAAAATTGCCATAAGCAGCCCACCGAGAGGAAGTAGAATAGTCGAGGTGAGCTTATCCAGCGTTTCAAATATGTTGAGCCCGAATACGATTTTGACGTGCTGCCAGTCGTTGAATGAAAGCACGACAGTAATGCCTAGCAACCAGACGGCAAAACCAAGCGCTGTTGCTGACACTTTGCGTGATATTGTTGTGTTTTCAACAATCCAGGCAATCGTTGGTTCTACCAGTGAAATCGCCGATGTCCACGCAGCAAATGCAACCAGCATAAAAAACAGTGTGGCAATCAAGCTGCCCCATGGCATGTGACCAAAAGCGATAGGCAGTGTTTGAAAGATTAAGCCAGGGCCTGCGTTTGGTGCCAGATTGTTGGCGAACACCAATGCATAAATTGCCAGCCCGACCAGCAGGCCGAGCAGGGTATCTGCCAGAGCGATATAGATGGTGGTACGCGCTATGGAAACATGTCGTTGCAAGTATGAGCCATAAACCATCACAGAGCCCATGCCCAGACTTAGCGAGAAGAACGCATGACCAAGTGCTGATAACACAGCGACCGGTGTAATCTTTGAAAAATCCAGACTAAACATGAAGTGATAGGCAGCCTGCATATCGCCCACTGACATACTGTAGCCGAGCAAGATGAGCAGAATGAAAAATAGTGCGGGTATTAGAATATTGTTGGCTTTCTCCAGCCCTGAATTTACGCCACGGGCTACCACGCCCATCGTCAGGCACATAAAAACACTATGCCAGAACAGCAGGGTTAAAGGCGAGGCCAGCAGGTCATTAAAATTAGCGGTAGATTGTGCGGCCTTGATATCTACAAAGGAGCCTTTTACGGCTTCGGTAATAAAATACAGCACCCAGCCGCCGATCACGCTGTAAAAACTCAGGATCAGCAGACCGGTCAGCATGCCCATGCCGCCCAACAGCTTCCAGTAAGGGGAAGTTTTGGCTTCAATCGCTAAAGCTTCAATGCCATTAAACGGATTTTTCTGAGCGCGTCTGCCGAGCAGGATTTCCGTCATCATCAGTGGAATGCCTACAATCAATATGCAGGCAATGAATACCAGCACAAAGGCACTGCCGCCATTGACGCCTATCATATAGGGCAGCTTCCAGATGTTGCCTAAACCAATGGCTGATCCTGCTGTGGCAAGCATGAATGTCCAGCGGTTGCGCCAAGTGCTGCGATGATGCGTCATGATGGCCTCGTGGATTTATTCCTGAATCATGATTTTCGAAATGCTATTTTTTAATTTCAGAAAAATAGCGTTCGGTTTCGGATTTTACGACCTTGGCTAGCAATAATAAACCGATGAGATTCGGGATTGCCATCAAGCCGTTTGCCAGATCAGAGAAGTTCCATACAAACTCAAGGCTGGTAGTCGCGCCTACAATCACAGCGGCGGTAAATAATACGCGGTAGGCAGCAATTGCACGCGGACCGAACAGGTATTCAATCGCTTTCTCACCATAATAGTTCCAGCCTATGAGCGTGGAGTAGGCGAATAAAGCCGTCGCGACTGCAACAATAATCCTGCCCGATTCACCTAAGGTTTCTGCGATGCTGGCGCTGGTAAGCTCGCTTGCGCTCACACCCTGAGTCCATGAATTTGCAGTAAGAATAATAAGCGCAGTCATCGTACATACAACAAGCGTATCGATAAAGGTTTGTGTCATGCTCACCAAGGCTTGCTTTACCGGGTCATTAGTACGCGCTGCGGCTGCCGCTATCGGTGCAGAACCCAAGCCAGATTCATTGGAAAACACGCCGCGCGCAATACCATAGCGCATCGCTGCAGCAATCGTTGCCCCTACAAACCCGCCGGTCGCGGCAATTGGATTAAACGCATGATAAAAAATCAGGGAGAAAGCATGCGGAATTTTCTCTATATTCATGGCTAGCACCACCAATGCACAAGCAACATAGCCCACAATCATGAACGGTACCAGATATGAGGTGAATTTACCGATAGAACGGATGCCGCCCAAGATAACCAAGCCGGTGAGTATCATGAGTACCCAGCCTGTTGTGATCGGTGCGATATGAAATGTACTTTCAAATATTTTCGCAGTGGCATTTGCCTGCGTCATGTTGCCGATGCCAAATGCCGCACATGCGGTAAATATTGCAAACAGCGTTCCCAGCCACGGCAATCCTGCGCCGTTGGCAAGGTAATACATAGGGCCGCCGCGCATGCCATGCGGGCCTTTTTCACGATACTTGACTGCGAGTACCGCTTCGGCATATTTCGTAGCCATGCCGACCAGACCTGTCATCCACATCCAGAACACTGCGCCCGGCCCACCTAACGTAATTGCGGTTGCAACGCCTACGATGTTGCCAATACCCACGGTTGCAGCCAGTGCGGTCATGAGTGCGGCAAAATGACTGATGTCGCCTTCGTGGTGATGATCTTTATTGAATATGAGTTTAAAGGCCAATGGCAGCGCCCTGAACTGCATGCCTTTTAGCAGAATGGTGAGATAGAGACCGGTGCCGAGCAGCAGGGTCAGCATCGGTGGTCCCCATACCCAACTTGATAAAGTGGCGACGATGGATTCAATAGTTTGCATAGGGCACCAGCAATTTTAAAGTTATTTTCTGTAGATTATAGTCATAACTTAACTATCAGCGGATTTTTTTAATTCAGTTGTTGACCAGAAGTTAAAAAGCACCCTATGAATTAAATAACTCAGTAAGCACAGCGACCATAAATTGATGATCAGCTACGCCAGCACTCTCGCGGATGCTATGCATTGCCCACATCGGCGAGCCAACATCAACACTTGGCACGCCTAAGTTGGATGCCACGATAGGCCCAATGGTGCTGCCGCAGCCCAAGTCAGTACGATGTGAGTACTGTTGGTAAGGCACGCCGGCACGTTCGCACAGCTTGATAAAGCGTGCTGCGGTATCTGCATTGGTTGAATAGCGCTGGTTGGCATTGGTTTTAATTACCGGGCCTTTGTTCACCAGAACGTGATGACAGGGTTCATAGGCAGCCGGATAGTTGGGGTGATAAGCATGCGCCATGTCGGTGCTGATAAAGTAGCTTTGCGCCAGCGTACGCAGTCTGTCTTCTTCATTTAGCCCGCTGTTGATGCTAATGCGATTAATGACATCAGCTAAAAAGCTGCCGCTGGCGCCGGTTGCACTCTCGCTGCCCACCTCTTCGTGGTCAAACAGCGCGCACACGCTGGTTGAGCTTGGGTTGTCCGCAGCTAATAATGCAGTGATTGCTGCATGGCATGAGGCCAGATTATCCAGCTGGCTATCAGCGATGAATTCCTGATTGGCACCCCAGAATGCCCCTTTTTGGGTATCAAATACATTCAATTCAAAGGTTAATATATCTGCTGAATCTACGTTGAGCGACTGGGCGATATAAGCCAGAAACTGCTGATCAGCTGCAATCCCATCTGCGGTTTCTGCAAATAGCAGCGGTAACTCGGTCTGTTTGTTGAGCACCAAACCTTTGTCATTAACCTCACGATTCATGTGGATGGCGAGGTTAGGCAGGCGCACCAATGCGTTATCAAACTTGAGCAACCTGGTGTCATGGCCATTGGTTGTTCGCACAGTCACGCGCCCGGCAATGCTTAAATCACGGTCGGTAAAGGTCGCTAGAATTGGCCCGCCGTAGACTTCAACGCCAATGCGAACCAAGCCGTCACTGCCAAATGCGGCCTGCGGTTTAAGTCGTAAACCCGGGGAGTCTGTATGTGCGCCGACGATGCGGAAACCACGCTCAGCAAGCGGCTGGGAACCGACAGTGAAAGCAATGATAGACGCGCCGCCACGTACTACAAAATAACGCTTGCCAGCGGTCAATTGCCAACTTTGCGATTCTTCAAGACGGGTAAAATCTTGTTTGAGCAGTCTTTGTTCTACAGAGTGAACCGCATGCCATGGGCTAGGGCTGACATCAATAAAATCCAGCAGGTCTTGCACTAACGCGCGGGCTTGGTCTGAAATTTTCATGATGTGTATTGTTCCAAAGAATCTCTATATGTTCAGTGATAGCCAGTCTTTTTCAATCAGGAAGTCTGTATAAAGTTTTGCTTCCGGACTACCGGCTTCCGGCTTCCAGTCGTAGCGCCATTTTACGATAGGTGGCATGGAAAGCAGAATGGACTCTGTGCGGCCATTGGATTGCAAGCCGAAAATAGTGCCGCGGTCATAAACCAGGTTGAATTCTACATAGCGACCACGTCTGTAAGCCTGAAAATCGCGCTCATGTTCACCATATGGTGTGTCTTTACGGCACTGTACGATTGGCAGATAGGCTTGCAGAAATGCATCACCCACTGCACGGTGGAACGCAAAACATTTTTCAAAGCCCAGTGCATTGAAGTCATCATAGAAGATACCGCCGATACCGCGCGGTTCTTTGCGGTGTTTCAGATAGAAGTATTCGTCGCACTCTTTTTTGAATTTTGGGTAAAAATCTGCGCCGAAAGCATCGAGTGCAGTTTTACAGGTACGATGAAAATGAATTGCGTCTTCTTCGAAGCCGTAATAAGGCGTTAAATCCATGCCGCCGCCAAACCACCATATATCTTTTTCTTCAGGCGTAGTTGCTTTGGCGATAAAAAAACGTACATTCATATGTACAGTAGGCACATACGGATTGCGCGGGTGGAATACGAGCGAAACACCCATGGCTTCCCACGGGCGACCTGCTGCTTCAGGATGCGCCACGCTGGCTGCGGGTGGTAGTTTAGTGCCTAACACATGAGAGAAGCCGATGCCGGCGCGTTCAAATACATTACCGTTCTCAAGCATGCATGAGTTGCCGCCGCCGCCCTCAGGGCGCTGCCAGCTATCCTGCAGAAAGTTCTTACCGTCAACCAGTTCTATTGCTTCTACGATTTTGGCTTGCAGGTTTTGCAGGTAGCTAAAAACGGCGTGCGTATCCATCAATATTTTCTTTCTAAATTTAGAACACTTTGCATAAAACTTAAGATTGGATCAAGTTTCGACATCAACTCTAATAAAACCGTCATTCCGATAGCGCGGAGCTTGTGTTCAGCGTAAAGAGGTAAATAAACTGCTTATCCTTTAATCGCGCGGTAGCCAATGTCGGTACGATACTGCGCGCCATCAAACTTGATGTCATCCAGAATCTTATAGGCTTGCTGCTGTGCAAACTTTACAGTTTCGCCCAATGCGGTAACGCAAAGCACTCGGCCGCCGCTGGTCACTACATTGTCATCTTTTAACGTTGTACCGGCATGGAACACATGCGCATCGATCAGATTTTTAGGCAACCCGGTAATTGCATCACCTAATCTTGGCGTATCCGGATAATTGGCAGAAGCCATGACTACACCAAGTGCAGTGCGTCTATCCCACTCAGCCTCGGCTTGATCCAATGTGCCGTTAATGGCATGGTCAGCCAGTGCTACAAAATCACTTTTTAAGCGCAGCATGATAGGCTGCGTTTCCGGGTCACCCATGCGACAGTTGAACTCCAGCGTTTTAACGTCACCGCTCGGCGAAATCATGAGGCCTGCATAGAGGAAACCGGTGTAAGGAATACCATCTTTTGCCATACCCTCAACTGTAGGTTTGATAATTTCACGCATGGCTTTGGCGTGAATTTCAGGGGTGACGACCGGAGCCGGCGAGTATGCGCCCATGCCGCCGGTGTTAGGGCCAAGATCTTTGTCCAGCAGGCGCTTGTGATCCTGGCTGGTGGCAAGTGGCAATATGTTTTTGCCATCTACCATCACAATAAAGCTGGCTTCTTCGCCGGTTAAAAACTCTTCAATGACTACACGCGCCCCGGCAGCACCCAGTTTGTTATCTGCGAGCATGGCGTCAATTGCAGCATGTGCTTCTTCTTCGTTCATCGCAACCACTACGCCTTTGCCAGCAGCCAAGCCATCGGCTTTAATCACAATAGGTGCGCCTTGCTGTTTTACATAGTCATGCGCCAGTTGCGCATCGGTAAATGTTGCGTAAGCAGCGGTCGGGATGTTATGCCTCACCATGAAAGCTTTGGCAAAATCTTTTGAAGATTCCAGTTGCGCAGCGGCTTTGGTCGGGCCGAAAATTTTCAGGCCCGCGGCGCGGAACGCATCCACCACACCTTGAGAGAGCGGTGCTTCAGGGCCGACGATAGTGAGATAAATGTCGCCATCATCCTGCACGAACTTGACTAAGTCTGGTACCGAGGTAATAGGGACATTCATCATATCTGGATCAATTGCGGTGCCTGCATTGCCAGGCGCAACATAAACACGGCTGACGGCTTTGTTCTGAGCGACTTTCCAGGCTAGCGCGTGTTCACGACCACCACCACCAATCACCAATATTTTCATGTTCCCAACCTTATAAAACGTTCACAATGAGTTCGACACTATCAGTTTTGTCATTCCCGACGAGAATGACAAAAACTATAAATTAATGCCTGAAATGACGAATGCCGGTCAGTACCATGACTAAACCATGTTCATCAGCAGCTGCAATCACTTCTTCATCACGCATGCTGCCGCCCGGGTGGATTACGCAAGCTGCACCGGCTTCTGCCAATACGTCGATACCGTCACGGAACGGGAAGAAGGCGTCGGAAGCCACAACTGAGTCTTTAAGTGTCAATCCTGCGTTCTGTGCTTTGATAGCAGCAATACGTGTGCTGTCTACGCGGCTCATTTGTCCAGCGCCTACGCCCAATGTCATGCTGTTGCCACAGAACACAATCGCATTCGATTTCACATATTTAGCAACGCGCCATGCGAACAGCATGTCTTCCATCTGCTGTGGTGTAGGCTGCTTTTTGGTGACTACTTTTAAATCAGCTACGTTGATTTCATGGTTGTCTGCGGTCTGGATCAGTATGCCTGAACCGACACGTTTGATGTCCTGCGCATTACGGCCTTGTTCCCAAGGGGTATTGCCGCCTTGTGGCAACGCGATTTTAAGTACGCGCACATTGGCTTTTGCACTGAAAATCGCCAATGCGTCTTCTGTGTAATCAGGTGCAATCAGCACTTCTACAAATTGTTTGCTAACAGCCTCAGCGGCTGCTTTATCTACAATGGTATTGAAAGCGATAATGCCGCCGAAAGCTGAAGTCGGGTCGGTCTGGAATGCTTTGCTGTAGGCTTCAACTGCATCTTTGCCCATTGCCACACCGCATGGGTTGGCATGTTTTACAATGACACATGCCGTTGTTTCAAAGCTCTTTACGGCTTCCCACGCTGCATCAGAGTCAGCGATGTTGTTGTAGCTGAGTTCTTTGCCTTGTAATTGCTGTGCTGTTACCAGTGAGCCAGGTGCCGGGTTAAGGTCACGGTAGAACGCTGCGCTCTGGTGCGGGTTTTCGCCGTAGCGTAAATCCTGCAGCTTCACGAAACGGCCATTTACCTGTGCCGGGTATGGGTTGCGTGTGCCATCGCTATTAAAGCTTGAGAGATAATCACTGATGGCGCCATCGTAGTTGCTGATGCGGTTGAATGCAGCGACTGACAGTGCGAATTTTGTTGCCTGTGAGGTGGCGCCGCCAGTGCTTTGCATCTCGCGCAGTACGTCTGCATATTGGCTGGCATCAGTCAGTACGGCAACATCTTTCCAGTTTTTGGCAGCAGAGCGTACCATCGCGGGGCCGCCGATATCGATGTTTTCGATCGCGTCTTCCAGCGTGCAGTTCGGGTTGGCAACTGTGGCTTCAAACGGATACAGGTTGACGACAACCATATCAATGTTTGGAATGCCTTGTGCTTGCATGGCAGCAACGTGATCTGCTAAATCACGGCGACCCAGAATGCCGCCATGTACTTTTGGATGCAGTGTTTTTACACGACCATCAAGCATTTCAGGAAAGCCTGTGTAGTCGCTAACTTCGATCACCGGTATATTGTTATCGCGGAATAATTTAGCGGTTCCGCCAGTAGATAACAGTTCAACGCCAAGCGCGCTTAAGCTTTTAGCAAAATCAATAATACCGGTTTTATCAGAAACGCTGATCAGCGCACGTTTAATAGTTGCCATGTGAAAACTCTAAAAGAAATAAATGGTTGTGGAGGGGTGATTAATCAATATTGTATTGCTGAAGTTTTTTGCGTAGCGTATTGCGATTGATGTCCAGAATTTCAGCAGCCTTGCTTTGGTTGCCGCCGACTTTATGCATAACGTATTGCAATAATGGTTTTTCTACGCAGCCCAGCACCATGTCGTATACGGCATGCGGTGGCTCACCATCCAGGTGGGTGAAGTAGTCATCGAGTGACTCTTTAACGGCTTGGCTTAATTTACAATCTGCTGACATAGTCTAAACTCAGGCTGCTAATGCTTCTGATGCATTGCCTGCATCTTCAGCGTCATTATTTTCGATATAGACCAAGCGATCGTTTTTAGCTTTAAGTTCAGCAAAAAAATCGTTAATGGCATGCAATTGCAAGTCAATGGTTTGTAATGTGTTCATGGTGTGGCGGAACTGTGCAGAGCCAGCTAAACCTTTTGTGTACCAGGAAATATGCTTACGCGCCATGCGCATGCCAGTCAGGTCACCATAGAAATCATATAAGTCGTGCAGATGTTCCAGCATCACCGTGTGAATTTCATCTACCGTCGGTGCTAATAAATGTGTACCAGTGGCCAGATAGTGTTCAATCTCGCGGAATATCCATGGGCGGCCTTGTGCAGCGCGGCCGATCATGACAGCATCGGCTCCGGTGTAGTCCAATGCAAATTTAGCTTTTTCCGGCGTGGTAATGTCGCCGTTAGCAATCAGCGGGATGCGGATTGCCTGTTTAACGGCGGCAATCGTGTCGTATTCAGCATCGCCCATGTAAGCACAGGCGCGGGTGCGGCCATGCATGGCGAGTGCCTGTATGCCTAGGTCTTCAGCCATTTTGGCGATGGCAATGGCATTGCGGTTATTTTTGTCCCAGCCGGTACGGATTTTTAGTGTTACCGGCACATCCACAGCACTGACAACGGCTCTCAAAATCTGCGCTACCAGCGGTTCGTCTTTGAGCAATGCAGAGCCAGCCATGACGTTACAGATTTTTTTAGCCGGACAGCCCATGTTGATGTCGATAATCTGAGCGCCGTTATCTACATTATGCCTAGCCGCTTCCGCCATCATTTTTGGGTCAGCACCGGCAATCTGTACGGAAATCGGGTCGACCTCACCTTCGTGATTGGCACGGCGCTTTGTTTTTTCGCTACCGTAAAGCAATGAATTCGAGGTCACCATTTCAGACACGGCTAATCCTGCGCCCATCTTTTTGCAAAGTTGACGGAAAGGCCTGTCGGTCACGCCCGCCATGGGTGCGACTACCAGATTGTTCTTCAAGATGTGGTTACCGATTTGCACTAGCTGATTTTCTCAAACGCGAAAGTTGCCTATTTTATACGCAATCGAAGTTTGAGAAAACCAAAAAATTCATTATTTAGGCATTACAATTCTGGATTGTCGGTTATTGAGTTTATTGAATATGCAAAAAGCTTCTACCACCCATATTGCATTTGCCAGCTTTATTGGGACTGCCATTGAGTTCTACGACTTTTATATCTATGCAATGGCGGCAGCTTTGGTGATTGGTCAGGTGTTTTTCCCCGCCAGTGATCCGGCAACTCAGTCGCTGAACGCATTTTTAACATTCGGCATTGCCTTCATTGCCAGGCCGGTGGGCGCGATCGTGTTCGGGCATTTTGGGGATAAAATCGGGCGCAAGACAACGCTGGCGGCTTCGCTGCTGTTGATGGGAATTTCCACGTTGCTGATTGGACTGCTGCCGGGTTACGAGGTGCTAGGGATATGGGCACCCATCATCTTGTGTGTACTGCGTTTTGGTCAAGGCTTAGGCCTGGGTGGTGAATGGGGCGGTGCTGCGCTGCTGGCTACCGAACATGCGCCTGAAGGTAAGCGTGCCTGGTTCGGTATGTTTCCGCAGTTAGGACCATCCGTTGGCTTTCTGCTGGCGACTTTAAGTTATCTGGCTTTATCGCTTTGGCTCACTGACGCACAGTTCAAGGCCTGGGGCTGGCGCTTGCCTTTTATCGCCAGTGCTCTGCTGGTAGGTGTTGGTTTGTACGTGCGTTTCAAGCTGGCAGAAACGCCTGCTTTTACAACAGCGTTAGCTGAAAATAAAACACACGAGGTGCCGATCAAGCCCCTATTGAAAACACATTTACGGCCAGTTCTGCTCGGTGCGCTGGCGATGGTGGTGTGTTACAACCTGTTCTACACCGCCACGGTGTTTTGCCTCAGCTATGGCACGACCAAGCTTGGTATTGAACGCGCAGATTTTTTAGGCATGCTATGTATTGCGATTCTATTTATGACGATTGCCACGCCGATCTCTGCAAAACTAAGCGATCATTTTGGCCGCAGGCCGGTATTGCTGGTAAGCGGTGCATTTGCAATCCTTGCCGGATTTACGCTTAGCCCGCTACTGGCAAGCGGTTCAGTGGTGCAGGTAACAGTATTTTTATCTATGGCGCTGTTTTTAATGGGCGCAACATTTGCGCCCATGGGGGCGTATCTGCCAGAGCAGTTTCCGGTTGCGGTGCGTTATACCGGAGCCGGGTTGGCCTATCAGCTAGGGGGGATATTAGGAGCATCATTTGCACCTTATATTTCACAATTGTTAGTGACGGCGGGCGGTTTGACGTGGGTGGGTGCTTATGTTTCGATTGCCGCCACCGTGAGTTTTTTAGCAGTGCTTACTTTAGGCGAATCTAGAAGTACCCCAATTTAATCTAATGCAGGTTTGTGGCTTTAATGCCTTCGGCCAGGCCTTTCAGGGAGCCGCTGATTTTTATTGGAGCATCTGCTCCCTCGCCTGTGAAATTGATATTCAATTTTTGACCATTTTGTAAAGCTTGCATAAAGCTAGTATCTACCGGGTAAGTTGCAACGCAACCTAATTGGAAACAGGTTTTTAATGTGAATTGATACGTTTTGCCTTGGTCTATTGAAAAATTCACCCCTGAAGGTAGGTGGATTCCCAGAGGTAGCAATGCTGTTAAATTGATTGCTTTTGTTTTTTCATTACGACCTAAATTAAATTTCACTAAGCGCTTATTTTGACTTTTTGACATGATAGTCTGGCTGAGTGAGCAAGCCGTTTTGTTTTCTGCCAGCGCTCTGCATTCATATACCCAGTCGCCGAAAACGTCTCCAACTCTCGCTTCAGCATGAGTGGTTTGTGGAATGATCAGTAACAGGGTGGTAAAGCTTGCAAATATGGCTTGGAGGAAATTTTTGTTTGTCATGATCGCTCGTAGTTAAAGTGATTTTTTGTATTTTATACAATAATTGATGAGTAATTAATTTGTTGTGTCAGTTTTGACGGTTTTGAGGTTGGTAACCGTATCGTTGATGATGATTTGTAATTCGTTTTTTATGTTAGTAAGTTCTGCAATGACGAATTCTATATTGCCATCTAAGCATGCCTGAAAAATTTTTAGTATACGATTGTCATAATTTTCTGGGTGTTTATCTAGCTTTGAGATCAGCTCGTTTGCGCCTTTTTCTAAAACTGGATAGGTTTTGTTCGCTGCAAATATGACTATGCTTGCATGAAAAAAGAATGCTGAGCAAAGTGCAATTAATGGCTGGAAGTCTCTTGTTTTCTTAATTTTACTTGCATGAATCAAGGTGATTGATGCTTGTGTCATAAAGATGTTGATTAAAGAGTTCATAAGTAATAACGGAAAAGGTTCTGCCAGTTTTCTTAACTTGCTTATGGATTGATTTTTTTCTGCACACAGCTCTAAATTCGTGATGTGGCTTATTTGGCATGTGCTCAAGTCTCCATGAGGAAACAGCTGCCTGATAGACCAGTGAAATTTTCCAGCCTTTGCCAGGTTGATTTCATTTTCTACTAAGAATAAATCTTTCTGGAAGATATCAATCTTATTCCCATTCAACTGAAGCCTTACAAAGCCAGCTTCGTCTTTGATGCTACCTTCTTCTGCAAAAGGTTTAATGGTATCTACTATCAATTTGGGGGCGATTGGCTCGCCGCCATTGCGAAACAGTACAAAATCATAATCTGAATTTGCATCAGCGAGACCAAGTCCTCTGGAGCCACCTAGCCCTAATGCTGTGACGCGGTTAATGCCAAACAATGCATTTTTGAATTCCTGCATGAATTTGATCCTAATAATTTTTGTATGGGTTACAGGCTGCGATTGCCGAGATTCTGATCAGTTTTTAATTGGTTTGCCAGTAGTTAAAACGATTCCCAAATAAATCCAGGCGACGTTCAATTTCTTCAATTTGTTCTTTAGTTAAGATTTCTTTATGTCTTCCAATTCGATGTGTCGAAAGCGGTTGAGTGTAAGCATCAGACCAGAAAGCGCCACTGAAGGGGTCTTTTTCTCTTTCAGATTTATTAAAGTTTGGCGCTGCGGCATGCTCGGCTGAAAATTCAACGGCAAGGTTTGTATCGTATCTTGCGCCTGTGAGTTTGCTGATGCGCTGCAATTCTTGATTGGGGTCATTCATGAAGTCTTCATATTTTACGAATATAAGATTGTTTCTGAAGTGATCAATATTTTTTAGTACGTTTACATAGTAAGCAATGTAATTGTCACAGTGATTCTTGATGTCTGTAAGTTCGGTTTGCGGGCTGATGATTTTATTTTTTTTGTGGCGATCAGCAACTTCCATTACTGATGCAATCACATCTCTAGGATCACGCACAATCACTACAAATTTGAAGTTTAGAAATTGTTGTGATAGCTCATGAAAGTAATAAGTGAGCTCAGGATGCTTTAGGATCAGTATTTCTGGATCATTGTACTTTACTGATACCAGAGATAAATATTGTCGAATATTTAACCATATTAATTCTCTGAAATTTCGTACGTTACCAAATTGATCGGCATGACGAATTTCGTAGCGGGTAAGATTCCAGCTGTAAAGTCGCATGATGTCGGATAAAAACCAGCTCTCTGAAATATATGGATTGCTGTTTTCGGCAGAACAAAGTGCCCGGTGAATGACTGTTGTGCCGCTTCGCATGGCACCGCCGATGAGTAATACATTTGATTGGTAATTTGGGTTTAAGCGTTCCATTTAGTATTTTTAATTGAAATTTAATAATAGCGCACTCTACCACGCTTAATTAAGCATTTACAGATGAACCTGCTTGATTGTTGTCGGCAATTTGTATTGCTTATAATTTTTTATTGGCAATAGACATGCACAATAACTTGAAGATTTGTGTTGTTGTTAAGCGACATATTTTGTCCAACTTTATGGAGTGGTGGATTAGCTCTAAAATTCACGTTGGCTGGCTAGTGAATTCTGCTAAAATAAATGTGGGATTAGTGTAATTAATTAATAAATATCGTTTCAGGGGATAATAATATGAATAAAAGCTACCGTGTGATATGGAGCTCGGTTCGAAACTGCTTTGTCGTGGCGGATGAAAGATCTAAGGCCAAAGGGAAGCCATCTTCGACTAAAAAAGCAATAGCTGCCGCATTGGCCGGCATTTTTTTAGCACCAGCAATGGCTTCTGCAGAGCCTTCCTGTTCAGGGTTAAATCCTGTCACAGGCGCTTTGACCACGACTCAATGTTATTCAGTTGATGAAGATATCACCATTAATAATGGCGCTTCTGTTACGGTTGATGGAAGCCCTGCTGTTGTAGTTTATCTGCCTGATTACACTAAATCTTTGGTTAATAATGGTGCTTTAAAAGCTACTGGTTCTGCAGCGGAATCTGCAACGGGCGATGAGGTCGGTAGCAGTGGTGTGTTTGCAGTTTCTGATTCTGTTTATAACTTAGGCCTTGTTCTTGATGGCACTTTAAGTGGGTCTTTGACCAATAGATCAACGGGTGTTATCAATTCTGCGATTGACGTTTCTGCAATATCAACGGCTACAGATACAAATTATGCACATGCATATTCAGGGTTTTATGGACAATCTTATACTGCGGGCGTTTTAGCTAGCCAACTTGATGGCCAATTTCTAAATGCTGGAAAAATCGGCGCATCTGCACTTTCTAATACAGCTGCAACTGCTACAGTATCCAGTACAAGTTCTGGTGCCGACGATTACGCGTATGCATTTGCCTATTCTGATGACATTACCGCTGTAGGCGTAGCAGTGAATGGCGACTTGAACGGTTCCTTCATTAACGGTACTACTGGCGTTATAAGTGCTCAGGCAAGCGAAACGGCTTCGGCAATTGGCGCTATTAATAATAGCGGTGCAAGTTCGGGTGAGGCATATTCATCATCTATTTCGAATGCATATTCCATGGCTTATGGCGTGGCTGTTGACGGCGCTATGGGCGCTGGCAGTTCGTTCTTAAACCAAGGAGTTATCAATGCGTCTGCATTAGCGTCTACGACAGCTACTTCTGCAGTGCCTTTAGCGTATGACTACGCTTATGCTTATGCCGCTACCAGGGCTTATGCGTCTGCATATGGTATTGCTACTAACACGCTTGGTGCAGGTGCATTAGTTCAGAATACAGGTACGATTAATGTAACTGCCAATGTAACTGCGAGTGCTATTGCAAGCTCTGAAGGATATATTGCCAATTTAACGCAGTATAATTATAACGACGCTTATTACTATAATTCGGTTGTTGGACATAACGTATTTGCGGCACAATCAGATGCTGCTGAAGCTATGACGCGTGCTTACGCTAATGCTTACGGTGTCTTGTTGAATGGCGGCATTAATGGTGGTGCTTTTATTAACGATGGCACAGTTGCTGTTACTACAAACTCACAAAATACGGCTACCGCAACTGGCTACAGTGATGATGTGCTAGCTTATACTTATGGTGGAAGTACTGCCATCGCATTGGGTTTAGGTAGCTATTATGATGGTGTTTCGACTTCGTTAACAGGTACTGTTACTAATAACGGATTGCTTAACGCAACCAGCAATATCACTTCTGCTGCTACAGTAACCTCAACAGCCGCTTATGATAATGCCTATGCATTCGCAGAGGCGGATAGCGGCGGCTCGGCAGATGCTATCGGTATTTATTTATCCGCGTATATGGGAGCCGACTCTCGTTTAATCAACAATGGAACCATTAATGCTGCTGCGAATATGAGTTCAAGTCGCGGCGTGTCAAACGCAACTGTGACTGGAGAATACGCTTATGCATATGCTTATGCGGGTGCCAGCGGTCGGACTGAATCTTTAGGTATTCGTGTCCGTGGTTTGAATGATAATGCATCGATTATTAACGAAGGTGTTATTAATTCTGTTGCTAATACAACAGTGAGCGCGTTGGCAACTGCAAACTCATCTGTTTTGAGTGAAGCTTATGCCTATTCTGAGACCCGTGCCTATGCAAATGCATACGGTATTGTTGTGTCATATGCGGGTATGGGGCCTGGTGCATCAGTCATCAATAATGGCGACATTACCGCTATTGCTACTGTGAATACAACTGCTACTTCGACGGCGACAGGCGATACAGCAACTGCAGATGCTTATGCATACGCATATGCGTATGCTACTGGTATGCATAGTCAGAGAGGCTTGGAAACAGGTGCTTCTTTTGTAAATAATGGCACAATTACAGTAGTGGCAAATGCAAATGCTACAGCTACTGCAGCGAATGATACAGACGCTGTGATGTATGCCAGAGCGTATGGTATGGACTTGAGAGGGGTGGAAGTAGCTGCTGACTCATTCATTACTAATACAGGCACTATCACTGCAACTGCAATTGGTAATGATACCTTTGCGGTAGGTATTAATGTTGGCACACAATTGAATGGCACTTTGAACAACTCAGGCAGCATTTCTGCTTTTACCAGCGATGATCCATCGCGTGCTTATTCAATTCGCGCTGTTTCAGGATCAGGTACCATAAACAATCTGGAAGGTGGCTTATTGCAAGGTCAAGTTTTTGCAGGCGGTGCGGTCAGCCTGAATAACGCAGGTGACATTGTTACTGGTATGCAGCAAAGCTATGTCGGTGGAAATTACACGCAAGCTACAAGCGGTATTTTGAGCATTGGTGCACTAGATACTTCTAACTACGGTGGCTTGTATGCAAATGGCAGTGCTACCTTAGACCCAGACACTAAATTACGCGTTGCTGGTGGTTCTGGGAATACATTGGCTGCAGGTGATGTACTTACTAACGTGATTTACTCTTCAGGTGCTTTCACAATGACAACTGCATCTGTGCAGGATAACTTGCTAGGTTTGAGTTTTACAGCATCTAATAATGGTAGCGGTTTAGATCTTACAGCTGCTGCGACTGGTTTAACTACAGTGACAGGTGCAGTGATAGGTGCAGGTCTTTCTTCTGCGGCTGGTGTTGGCGGTGCGTTGGATGGATTGTTAGTGAATCCGGATGCTCAATCACCAGCAGTTGCTAATTTCTTGTATGCTTTAGGTAGTTTAGGTACGGGTCAGGAAGTTACTAATAAAGTTGCAGAGTTGTTGCCACTCATGAGCGGCAGTGTGAATCACGCTACTTTAGATACTATGCGTATGGTTAACCTTGCTGTAAACCAACGCCTGGATGCGAATGCTGGCGTTTCAACCGGTGACTTGGCCTTTAGTGATAAACACTTTTGGCTGAAGCCGTTCGGCAGCTGGGCTAATCAAGATAAACGCAGTGGCACTGCAGGCTATGATTCAGACTCTTACGGTTTGGTATTTGGTGCAGATGGACAGATCACTGATGCTAATACTGTAGGTCTTGCAATCGCATATGCACGTACAGATATGGATTCCGATATGACAAACCAGAGCGCTGACATTAAGAGCTATCAGGGTGCATTCTACGGTAGCCATAAATTCAGTGACGTAACCAGCTTAAACTATCAAGTAGATCTTGGTTATCATGATAACTCTGGTAGACGTGCTATTACTGGTATTGGCTTAGCCAAGTCAGATTACGATAGCTGGAGTGCGCATGCGGGTGTAAACCTGGCACACACTTTTGCCTTGAATGAAGTGACAACATTTACGCCATCAGTACGTGCAGATTACAGCCGAATTCGTTCAGAAAGCTATAATGAAAAAGGTGCGGGTGCATTGAGTCTCAATGTAGGTAGCGAAACTACAGATGAACTGATTCTGGGTGCAGATGGTAAATTGGCTCGTAGCCTCTCAGATAAAGCAACCGCATTTGCGAATCTGGGGGTTGGCTATGATGTGATCAACGAAAGAACAAGCATGACTTCATCATTTGCCGGTATTCCTGGAGCTACGTTTGCAACTAGAGGCATAGATCCTAGCCCTTGGTTAATGCGTGGCGGTTTGGGTGTTGTTGGTCAAGCAACCGAAACATTGGAGCTAAGCTTGCGTTATGACTTTGAGGTACGTAACGATTTTGATAACCAGACTGCATCTGTAAAAGCACGCTGGGCATTCTAATCTAATCAATACGCGTTAAAATAAAGCCACGGTCATGGTACCGTGGCTTTTTTTATATTATTTAGCAGGTGAAGTTTGTTTAAGAAAACTAATATATTTTTGCTTGTTTTGTTATTGCTGTCAGGTTGCGTTTCTATCCCAAGCCATGCCGACCGCAATGAACAAGCACGTAAGTTAGCGAGTGATCGTGGCTGGGTATCAAGTTTAATTAATACTGATAATTTTTTACTGCAGGCTTATGTTCCTGCGAAATTACAATCTGCAAAAGAGTTAACAATTTACATAGAGGGCGACGGGTTGGCTTGGATCAACAGATCTACCCCTTCATTTAATCCTACTCCTGCCAATCCGCTAGCTTTGAAGTTAGCCCTAGAGGACGATAAGCCAGCTGCGTATCTGGCACGGCCATGTCAGTATGTAAGTTTTGATCAATCACCAAATTGCAGTCAAAAATACTGGGGTAGCTATCGTTTTGCACCAGAAGTAATTTATGCAACTAATCAGGCGATTGATCAGCTAAAGCTGAAATTTGGTGCTGAAACATTGCAATTAATCGGCTATTCCGGTGGTGGCGCCGTGGCGGCATTGGTGGCGGCTCAGCGCAAAGATATCAGCTATTTAATGACAATTGCAGGTAATCTCGATCATCAGACATGGACCAATAAGCAACAGTTAAGTCCACTGGAACATTCGCTAAACCCAGCAGACTTTGCGAATAAACTACAAAATGTTAAGCAAACACATTTTGTGGGTGGTAACGATGGTATTACTGGTGAATTTGTAGCAAGAGCCTACTCCAGGAGATTTGCCAGTGATTTATCAAAGTCAATTGTCGTAATGCCAGATTTTGATCACGTATGCTGTTGGCAAATGTATTGGCCAGATTTGAAGAACTCTAAAGTAAATAATGATGAAAAATAAAAATATTCTTTGGCAGCAATCCTTAGTAAATAAATCTGAGCGTAATCTGCGCTCTGGTCATAATAGTGTAGTGCTGTGGCTTACTGGGTTTTCCGGGGCAGGAAAATCAACATTGGCACATGCTATTGAACGCCGTTTATACGAGCGTAATTGTGCTACTTTTGTGCTGGATGGTGATAATGTAAGACACGGACTGTGTTCTGATCTTGGTTTTAGCCAGCAGGATCGAGAAGAAAATATTCGCCGAGTTGGCGAGATGGCGAAGTTATTTGTTGAAGCTGGCGTGATCACCATTACAGCATTTATTTCGCCTTATATCGCTGATCGCGAAAGAGTTAGATCAATATTGCCTGTGGGCGAGTTTATTGAGATTTATTGCCGTTGCCCACTTGAAGTATGTGAAGAAAGAGATGTAAAAGGGTTATATGAAAAAGCGAGAAAAGGCCTTATCGCTGATTTTACTGGTATTTCTTCACCCTATGAGCCACCTGTAAATCCTGAGATCACAGTTGATACAGGCACTGATGATTTGGATAAGTGTGTGGGGCAGGTGCTGGAGTATTTGCTGCAGCATCAGATCATTTGATGCATATTCACTTTGCAGGCTTTACGTGCCAGAAGCGGGTGAAGTAAGCTGTTCCAGCTTGCTAAGCCACGCTATTGCATGGGTAGCGTGATCCCCACACATTTCATGGCTTGGCATTAAAGATGCACATACGTCAGGTCGACCAGGCATGCCGAAAATTTTACATTGATTATCTGTAGATAATTGTATGCATCTCTCGCCAGCCTTTTTGCCATCAGGCATACCTGGAATCGGTGAGGAAATAGATGGGGCTATACAGCAAGCTCCGCAGTTCTGACGGCAATCCATGATATTAATTTTTAGATAGTTAGAAATTTAAATCATTTATAAATTTAGCCAGGGAAAGCCAAGTGCATTAACGGATTGCTTAATTTCATCCAGAGCGGTTTTTGCAAGTTCTGCAGTACCTTTTACACCTAGCTCCGTCGTGCGGCGGTTATCTAATTTTGGCAGGCTGAATAGTTTCAAGTCCGGATATTTGGCAACGATGTGGCGCATCAGATCAATCAACTGACTCTCGCCAGCATCCATGACCAGAATGGAAACTTCCGTGTAGTCTTGTTGATAAAATAAATGCTGATAGTGCGTATCCAGCACCCACTCCACCATCGGGTGTGCCATCTGCGGAAAGCCCGGCACGAAATAATGTTGATTGATTGAAAACCCGGCTACGCGATTCACCGGGTTGGGAATCAAATCCGCACCTGACGGAAAGTCAGCCATCAGTACGCGTTTCGGGTAAGCGCTTTCACCATATTGCGCTTCAATTTCAGCAACCGCACCCGGATGGCGTGCAATTGGCAACCCGGCGGCGTCGGCTGCGCACTGACGCGTAAAGTCATCCGGTGTGGCGCCGATACCGCCAAAGCTGAATGCGATATCCCCGCGCTGCATGCTGGCGCGCAACAGGCTCGTGATCTGCTCCGGAATATCGCCGAGATAATGCGCCCAGGCTAATTGTAAACCGCGTGATTTAAGCGCCTGAATGACAAAGTTTAGATGTGCATCCTGCCGTTTTCCTGAGAGGATTTCGTCGCCGATGATGTAAATGCCGAATTGTTGCATAAGGAAATTTATTTGATTTGTTGTAGTTGAGAATACAGTTCAGGCATATCTGTTTGGATAATGCTCCACAGAGTATCATTATCAATGCCCAGGTCGCCATGAATGAGCTGGTTGCGTGTAGCAATGATCATGCGCCATGGGAGGTTGTTATATTGCTCTCGAATTGCTTGGGGAATATGTGTTGCGGCTTCGACAATTAACTTAATGTTGCACACTGTGGCGTCGTAGGTAATGCCACTACTTTCGAAGCGCTGTTGATCAAAGCCATCTGTATAACTCATTATAATTTCGGTAAAGCTAAGCATGTCGCTTATATAAAAACGCCATTCCCTTAAAGGTGTTTCAGACATTGATAGCCTCACGCTCAATGTATGGTCGAAGCTCTTGTCGCACAGCCTTCTCAGTCACTAAATCCACCCGGCAACCAAAAAGGTCTTCAAGATAAAATTGCACGCCAAAACGCTGGCTAAGTAGCGCTTTGCTCTCTTTAAGCGATTGAATGGCTTGTTGTTTTTTCATGCGGGTAGTTTAACAAAATATGTGCGTAATTAACTGTTTGATCGAATCTAATACACAATTCAGTTATGTAGAAGCTTGAATAGTTCAAAATTGTTTTATGGAAGTCACAATTTGTTCCAATTTTAATGTGCGCTTTCCCAGTTGTTGCCGACACCGACTTCCGCCAGCAGCGGGACATCCAGTTTGGCCACATGCTGCATCAGTTCCGGCAGTCTTTGTTTTACTAGCTCCAGTTCGCTTTCGGGCACTTCCAGCACCAGTTCATCGTGCACCTGCATGATGAGTTTGGATTGCAGTTTTTCATCTTTAAGCCATTTATCGACGGCAATCATCGCGAGTTTGATCAAGTCTGCCGCAGTGCCTTGCATTGGTGCATTAATCGCCGCGCGTTCAGCGCCGGCTCTTCTCATGCCATTCGGGCTGTTGATTTCCGGTACCCACAACCTGCGGCCAAAGTAGGTTTCAACATAACCCTGCTGTTTGGCAATCTCACGTGTGTTCTGCATATATTCGCGCACACCTGGGTAGCGTGCAAAGTAACGTTCGATGTAGCTTTGTGCCGCGCTGCGTTCAATGTTGAGGTTTTGCGCTAACCCAAACGCGCTCATGCCATAGATAAGGCCGAAGTTGATGACTTTGGCATAACGGCGCTGCTCGTTGTCTACACTTTCACGTTCAACGCCAAAAATCTCGGCGGCGGTGGCTCGGTGGATGTCCTCGTTATTGGCAAAGGCATCCAGCATGCCGCTATCCTGTGAAAGGTGCGCCATGATGCGCAGCTCGATCTGCGAATAGTCGGCAGACACAATCACACTGCCTTTGGGAGCAATGAATGCTTCGCGGATGCGACGGCCTTCAGCTGAGCGAACCGGAATGTTCTGCAGGTTAGGGTCTGAGCTGGCAAGGCGGCCAGTGATTGCCACGGCCTGATTATAGCTGGTATGCACACGGCCGGTAGACGGGTTAATCATACGCGGTAGCTTGTCGGTATAGGTAGACTTGAGTTTGGCAAGGCCGCGATACTCCAGCAGCACTTTAGGCAGTGGGTAATCCAGCGCCAGTTCCTGCAACACGTCCTCATCGGTAGAAGGTGTGCCGCTTGGTGTTTTTTTAAGTGGCTTGATGCCAAGTTTGCCGAAGAGAATCTCTTGTAACTGTTTGGGCGAGGCCAGGTTGAATGGCTGACCGGCAAGTTCGTAAGCCTGATTCTCCAGTGCCACCAGTTTCATGCCGATTTCATTGCTTTGCAAGTTGAGCATGTTGGCATCTATGAGTACGCCATTGCGTTCAATGGTGAATAAAATGTCTGACACCGGCATTTCAATCTGGCTGTAGATGTAGTCCAGTTTTTTATCGGCAGCGATTTGCGGATACATCGCCTCATGCAGTTGCAAGGTAATGTCGGCATCTTCTGCGGCATATTCTGCTGCTACCTCTACGGTAACTTGATTAAAGCTTACCTGCTTGGCGCCTTTACCAGCCACTTCTTCAAACGTGATGGTGTTGATACCCAAGTGGCGCTCACTTAGCGCATCCATGCCATGTGATTTATTTGATTCAAACACATAAGACTGCAGCAGGGTATCGTGCGCAATACCGTTTAACCGAATGCCATGATTGGCCAGCACGTGCTGGTCATATTTCAGGTTTTGCCCTACTTTTTTAATGGCTGGGTTTTCGAGAATCGGTTTGACGCTGGCGAGTGTTTCATTGAAATTCAGCTGCTGCGGCGCATCAAAGTAGTCATGCATTAACGGCAGATAAGCTGCGCTGCCTGCTTGTACGCTGAACGACATGCCTACGAGTTTTGCCAGCATGGGGTCCAGTGAAGTGGTTTCGGTGTCGAAGCACACCAAGTCGGCTGAGCTAAGTTTTGCCAGCCAGCTATCCAGTTGTGCCTGGCTTAATATTGTTTCGTAGTTGCGCGATCTGTTTGCAACATAGGTATCGGCTATCGATTCATCGCTAGCAAACATATCGGCGGTTTGGTGCTGTTTTGGTTCTGGTGCCTTAGCCGCAGTGCTCGGCCCGCCATCCGGCATGTGTTCCAGTTCGCGCTTCCATGACTTGAAATCAAAGTGGTCGAACAATTCGGCCAGCTTGGCTTTATCGGGTAATTGCGATGCAAGGTCAGACAGGTTTTCCTGAATGCCGACGTCGCAGCGAATCGTAATCAGTTCGCGCGCAGTCGGTAGCCAAGGTAATGCTTTGCGCAGGTTTTCACCGACTACACCAGTGATTTGATCGGCATTGGCGATGATGTTATCGAGGGAGCCATATTGCTTGAGCCACTTTACGGCGGTTTTCGGGCCTACTTTTTCTACGCCTGGTACGTTGTCTGAAGTGTCGCCAATCAGAATCAGGTAATCCACGATCAGCTTGGGCGGGATGCCAAACTTTTCTTCTACACCGGCAATGTCGAGTTTTTCGTCACCTTTTCTGAAAGCATTTGGCATGGTGTTGACGATGGTGATGTGCTCGTTCACCAGCTGCGCAATATCTTTATCACCGGTAGAAATAATGACGCGCATGCCTTCGCGTTCAGCCTGTTTTGCCAGCGCGCCGATTACATCATCGGCTTCTACGCCTTCTTCAATAATCAGCGGCCAGCCCATGGCTTTGATGGCTTCATGCAAAGGCGTCACCTGGCTGCGCAGGTCGTCCGGCATGGAAGCGCGGTTAGCCTTGTATTCCGGGTAAATGTCATCGCGGAAGGTTTTGCCTTTGGCATCAAAGATACAGGCGCTGTAATCTGCTGGATAATCCTTATGTAAACGTCGCAGCATGTTCAGCACACCCTGAATTGCGCCGGTAGGTTCATTCAGGTGGTTTCTTAAGTCAGGCATGGCGTGAAAGGCGCGGTATAGATAGGATGAGCCATCCACTAATAACAATGTTTTCATGTAAAAATCCAATTTTTTCGAGCAGGTGCTGACAGGCTTAAATTCAAGCTTGGTCGGGTTTTAGCAAATAGTTGCAATTTGTTGTTGCTAACAGTTTTTTAATTGCTAACATAATAAAACATCTGGGCGTTATAGATGGAGATTTTGTAAAAATCCTATGAAGGCTATTCACTATGTCAGTTGATAAAAAAATCCCAGCCAGCGCAATGTCTGATGTAAGGGATAAACAGCAGAGCGGCCATGCGTCATGGCAGGCATTTGAAATTATGGCGGAGTTTGTCAGTGCTACCGAGCGCTTGAAAGAAATTACACCGGCAGTTTCCATTTTTGGCGGCGCGCGTATCAAGCCCGGAACCCCTTATTATGAACTCACTGAAAAAATCGCACGCATGCTCTCTGATGCCGGATTTAGCGTGATATCAGGTGGTGGCCCGGGTATTATGGAAGCCGCGAATAAAGGTGCTTTTGCCGGCTATTCGCCTAGCGTAGGCCTCAATATTGAATTGCCGCATGAACAGAACAGTAATGCTTATCAGGACGTGAGCCAGAATTTTAAGCACTTCTTTATGCGTAAGGTCATGTTTGTTAAAAACGCCAGTGCCTATGTGGTACTGCCTGGCGGCTTTGGTACACTGGATGAGCTCATGGAATGTATCACGCTGGTACAGACAGGCAAAACATTGAAAATGCCGATTATTCTGGTATGTGAGCCATTTTGGCGCGGTTTGATGGATTGGATAAAAACTACACTGGTTGATGAGGAAATGATTTCGCCGGAAGATCTGGATCTGATACAGATTATTGACGAGCCGGAACAGGTTGTGGCGGCGATATTCAAGCATTATGAAACTAGAGGCTTTAAACTCTCTGCGGAAGAAGAGCGCATTCAGCTTTATTTATAAAGAAAAGCGTTATGTAGCGTTATATTTGATAGAATATTTGTAATAAAAAGATTCACTTAAGGATAGGTGTTAGCGTATGTTTAAAAATCATAAAGCGATAGGTGCATTATTATTGGGGCTGATGCTCATGCCTTTGTTCGCGCAAAGCAAAGAAGCACCTAAAGATTTGCAGCCGCTTGAAGAACTTCCGCCGCCTGCCTTGAGTACAGATGCTGATCCTGATGAACCGGAAGTCACTATTGTTAAAAAAAATAATGGAGAGACGGTTGAAGAGTATCGCATGAACGGCGAGCTCTACATGATGAAAGTGACCCCATCAAACGGCGTGCCTTATTATTTGTATAAAGAGGATCAGGAAGGTGGCTGGACTAACTCCGGGCCTAATCCACCTTTAGCTATTCCTAAGTGGACGATTTTCAGATTTTAGCAATCTTGTGCTAAATTGCTGATTAATAATTAAAGAGGGCCAGCGCCCTCTTTAATTATTTAATAGCAGTTGGCTTTCACTCTTAAATACCCAGTTACTTTAAATTATTAGTTAAAAATTTCATTTATGTCTGTTTTTACCTCAGTTAGTGTTCAAGAATTACAAGCCTGGCTTCAAGGTTATTCAATCGGTGAGGTTGTTGAGCTCAAAGGTATTTCATCAGGCATTACCAATACCAATTATTTTGTCATTACTAAACAGAATAAATATGTGCTCACCCTTTTTGAGCACAATACAATGGAAGAGCTGCCATACTTTATTGATTTGATGAGTCATCTTGCGACCCACGGTGTACCGTGCCCGCAGCCAATCACCAATGATTCCGGTATCAGCTTGCATATGCTGAACGGCAAGCCTGCTGTGCTCATCAGCTGCCTGAATGGGCACGATATCAAGGTGCCTGAAGTTAAGCATTGTGCAGAAGTGGGCACTGTGCTGGCAAAAATGCATGTTGCTGGCCAGTCATTTGTAGAGAAGGTCACAGATCCGGCGGGTGAGCCGCACCGTAACCCGCGTGATGCCGATTGGCGCTTAAAAATTGCTGGTCTGGTCATGCCACATATTCCGGCAGAAGATCAGCAATTATTAAAAGACACTCTGGCATTCCAATCCGCACTCAATATCTCAGAACTGCCAACAGGCATTATTCATGCTGACCTGTTCCGCGATAATGTACTGTTTGATGGCGATAAAGTCGGCGGCCTCATCGACTTTTATTATGCATGCAATGATTTGCTTGCCTATGATCTGGCCATTGCGGTGAATGACTGGTGCGTGCAGGCAGATGGTGCTTTGGATCATGCGAGGCTGAATGCCATGCTGGATGCTTATCAGGTAATTCGTCCGCTTACGCAGGCTGAGCAGGCGGCATGGAACAGCATGCTGCGTATTGCGGCGTTACGCTTCTGGCTGTCACGTCTGCATGACAAAATTTACCCGCAAGATGGTGAGTTGACGCACGCAAAAGATCCTGATCACTTTAAAAATATATTGAAATTGCGAATTGACCAGCGCTAATTGCTGGTGTAAAAATCGGCTGATCACGAAAGATAAATATCATGGCAGAAAACTTGGAAACCCAATCATTAACAATTAAGCAGGTGCCAATCGGCAGTGCTTGGGTTTGGATTGTAAATGGGTTTAATTTATTCAAAGCAAACCCTGCAATGTGGATTATCTTGCTGGTGATTTACCTCCTCATTATGATTCCAATCAATATGCTGCCGGTAATCGGCTCCGTGGTAAGTACATTGCTAGCGCCCGTATTCGCGGCCGGTATGATGTGGGGTTGTCAGGCGCTGATAAAAAATCAGGACCTGGAAATTAATCACCTGTTCGAGGGTTTTAAGCGCAATACTTCGCAGTTGGTGACTATCGGCGGTATCTACATGGTGAGCCTGCTGTTCGTTGCAGTGATTGTTGTGCTGGTGTTGGATAAAGACACGGCTGAGCTGCTGGTGCAGGGTAAGGATTTAAGCCCTGAGCAGGCAGATGCGATGCTGATGCCTATCATGATTGCTTTGCTGTTGATTATGCCGGTTTTGATGGCGTACTGGTTTGCGCCGGTGCTGGCGGGCTTACATAATTTAAGTGCAGTAGAGGCAATGAAGTTGAGTTTTTCTGCCTGCCTGAAAAATATGCTGCCATTTTTGCTCTATGGCTTTATCTTTATGGTGTTGCTGATTATTGCAATTATTCCGTTTGGCTTGGGCTTGGTCGTGGTGGCGCCTATGATGATGACGAGTTTGTATTGTAGCTATGCGGATGTGTTTGGTATTGAGGCGACCGTTACGGCGTCCACTGATATTTAATTTAAATTGATGGTCTCGTCCGACTGGCGAGATACTTTTTCTTGGCTTACCCAAAAAAAGTATCCAAAAAATACCCGCAAGGGGCATTCCCAACCTCGCTAAGTGCTCAAGCACTAAGTCGGTTGATAAAGGCTACCCCCCCTGCTACTTATTCCCTGACTTATTTACCTGAATGGGCGGCAATCGGAGACCGCAAGGGCCTTTCTCATCATCACGAATAGCTAAAGCTGTTACTTAATAGATTTGCAACCATTCATGCTTCGACAGGCTCAGCACCAACGGGGTGGTAGTGAATTTGTACTGACGAGCTAAATGCTAAACTCAAATCGGTGTCAGTTTGGCGAACTCCAGCGCCAGCCACTTCAAGCCTTCGCGCCCAAAATTCACCTGTACACGCATGTCATTGGCATTGCCTTCATAACTCACCACAACGCCGTTACCGAATTTGCTGTGCGCGACCTGTTGGCCTATTTTCCAAGGCATGGCATTTTTCTGGTTGCTGCTCTGCTGCTTACTCATGATTGCCGGCAGTTCGCTGTAATCGCGATTACTACTCCCTGATTTTGCAACAGGCTTGCTATTTAAGTGCTTGAGTAGTTCGTCCGGAATTTCATCGAGGAAACGTGACGGGATGCCATAACGTACCTGCCCGTGCAGCATGCGGCTTTGCGCGTGGCTGATATACAGGCGCTGTCTGGCACGGGTCACTGCTACATACATCAACCGGCGTTCTTCTTCCAGGCCATTGGCTTCAAAGGTGCTTTGCTCATGCGGGAATAAGCCTTCTTCCACGCCGCTGAGAAATACCGCTTTGAATTCCAGCCCCTTGGAGGCATGTACCGTCATCAGCTGCAGCGCTTCGCGGCCAACATCGGCTTGATGTTCGCCTGCTTCGAGGCTGGCATGGCTCAAGAACTGCGTCAGCAGGTCTTGCTCGGTTTCGCCGTCTACATTGTTATGGTTGCCGAAATCCTGTTTGGTAAAAGCAACCGCTGCCGTGACCAGTTCGTTCAGGTTGGCGATGCGGTCTTCACCTTCTTTTTCATTCTGGTAGTGTGCTTTCAGGCCGGATAGCGTGGTCGCCAGCTCAGCCAGTTCTGCTAGCGTAATGCCATAGGCTTCATCCACCATTTGCCGGATTAGGGCAACAAATCCTTCGATGCCTTTAGCGCCGGGTTTGCCATTGCCTACTTTATTGATTGCAGCCTGCCACAGGCTGCAATTTTCGGCACGCGCCGATTCCTGCAGTTGTTCCAGACCGCGCGCACCAATGCCGCGTGCCGGGAAGTTAATCACGCGTAACAGCGCAGTATCGTCATTGGCATTCGCAATCAGGCGCATATACGCAAGTGCGTGCTTGATTTCGGCACGCTCAAAGAAGCGTAAGCCGCCGTATACGCGGTAAGGCAGATTGGCAGAGAAAAACGCATGTTCCAGGATGCGTGATTGTGCGTTTGAACGGTAGAGCAGGGCGATTTCGCCAAGTTCGGTGCCTTCCGCATGCAGCATCTTGATTTCATCGACGATGAACTGCGCTTCGTCATTATCGTTATAAGCTTGATAGACGCGGATCGGCTCACCGGCACCGGCTGATGTCCACAGGTTTTTGCCCAGGCGATTTTTATTGTGCGAAATAATTGCGTTAGCAGCATTCAGAATATTACTGTGTGAACGGTAGTTTTCTTCCAGTTTTACGACGTGCTGGATGTGAAAGTCACTTTCGAAGTCGCGCATATTGCCTACACGCGCACCGCGGAAACCGTAGATGGACTGGTCGTCATCCCCAACTGCAAACATGCAATTATCTTTGCCTGCCAGCAGTTTCAGCCACAGGTATTGCAGACGGTTGGTATCCTGAAACTCATCCACCAATATGTATTTGAAGCGGCTCTGATAGTGCAGGCGAATATTGGCATCGCGTTCCAGTAATTCATAGCAGCGCAATAGTAATTCTGCAAAGTCAGCCACGCCATCACGCTGACATTGTTTGTCGTATTCCTCAAAAATCTCACGCAGTTTTTGTGTGTGCGGGTCATACGCATCTACTGCATGCGCGCGCAGGCCTTCATCTTTACAGCCGTTGATGAAATTCTGCACTTGTTTAGGCGGGAATTTCTCATCATCCACATTCAGTAGTTTCATTAAGCGTTTAATGACAGATAGCTGATCTGCAATATCTAAAATCTGGAAACTTGCCGGCAAGCCAGCTTCACGGTGGTGCGCGCGCAACAGGCGATTACACAGCCCGTGGAATGTACCAACCCACATGCCGCGTGTATTGATTGGCAGCGATGCCGTGATGCGGGTTAGCATCTCTTTTGCGGCTTTATTGGTGAAGGTGACTGCTAGCAGGCCAGTCGGCGAAACCTGTCCGGTTTGAATCAGCCATGCGATACGTGCGGTCAGTACACGGGTTTTACCGCTGCCTGCACCTGCCAGAATCAGTGCGGATTGCTGCGGGAGCGTGACTGCTTCGAGCTGCTTGTTGTTGAGTCCGGCGAGGAGCGGGTCTTGAGTTGTGCTATGCGGGTTTTGGCTATTCATAGCTGACATTCTAACATGACTCGCTAAGCCTGATTTTGCTGTAGCTTATGGAATGAAGTTGTATTGCAATGCTTTTAAACTAAGCAATAAAAACGGCTATAAAAATTTTGAATGATTGTTGCAGTATGAATTAGGCGGGCAATTTTGTAATAAATTGTAAATAATCAGAACTAAACAATATTACGGCTAGTCGTAATACCAGATAACGAAAGTTATCTTTCCGCTTCTTTCCTCCCTGAGCGGAAGCCTTAGACGATGAGGCGTTTCCGACCCCGATTTCTTCCCCTTAATCGGGGTCTTTTTTTGCCTGCTTTTTGCGAGGTCTTGAATTGAACGTAAGTATAAACGCAAATTGTGAAATTTGTAAACAATTTGTAATTTAATTGTAATTGTTATTATAACTATTTGAAGTCATTGCGTTTAGGTGTAATTTAGTTGCGATGAAGAATCGTAGATTCCCCACTTTTTTTATCTCTCATGGCGGCGGCCCATGGCCTTATATTGAAGATATGCGCCAGCGTTTTGCAGTGACGGCTGCGGAACTAGCCAAGCTACCTTCGACATTGCCGGCAAAACCCAAAGCAATTTTAATGATCACCGGACATTGGGAAGCACCGCAGTTTACGGTATCCACTTCCGAACATCCGCCGATGGAATACGATTATTATGGTTTTCCTGAGCATACCTATCATTTGCAATACCCGGCACGAGGTAATCCTGAACTCGCAAAAAGGGTGCGTGATTTACTAAGTGCTTCCGACATGGAATGTGCCGAAGACCCAGAGCGTGGTTTGGATCACGGGGTTTTTGTGCCCATGATGCTGATGTTCCCCGAGGCGGATATCCCTGTTGTACTGCTATCAATGAAGTCCAGCTATGATCCATCTGAGCATATCAAGCTAGGTGAGGCACTGGCGCCATTGCGTGATGAAGGTATATTGATTATTGGCAGTGGCTTAACTTATCACAACATGCGCGGCTTTGGCCGTCCTGCATCTTTAGAGCCTTCAGTAGAATTTGAGCAGTATTTGTTCGAGGCGATATCTAACAATGATCCGCAGCAGCGTAATCAGGCTCTGGTTAATTGGGAGCATGCACCGTTTGCCCGCTTGGTGCATCCGCGCGAGGACCATCTGATTCCGTTGATGGTGGTGGCGGGTGCTGCTGGCGAGGATATCGGCCAGCGTGTTTTTACTGATACGGTGTTTGAGGTTGTCATGGCCACATACCGGTTTGGTTAAGCAGGATTTGAAATAAAAAAGCCTCGCAGATGCGAGGCTGTGCTGCCGATTAAGGCATTCCAACTGACTTTATTCAATAGCTAATAATTCAACTTCAAATATTAGTGCTGCATCCGGACCAATCACAGGGCCGCTGCCGTTTGCACCGTAGGCTAAATTCGATGGAATGGTTAATTCAAATTTACTGCCTACTTGCATTAACTGCAAACCTTCAATCCAACCCGCAATCACACCCGTCACCGGGAAAACGATAGGCTCACCGCGGTCATAAGAACTGTCAAATACCGTGCCATCAATCAATGTGCCTCTGTAATGCACTTTTACGCGATCACTTTTGCTTGGTTTTGCACCATCGCCAGCGATCAATGATTTATATTGCAGGCCGCTATCTGTGGTGATTACACCTTCTTTTTTGCTGTTTTCCGCCAAATAAACCGCACCTTCAGCCTTGTTTTTTGCAGACTGTTCGGCTTGCGCCGCCATTTGCTTTTCTTGGCCCTCTTTTTGTACTTGCTCTACCGTACTTCTTTTTTCTGCATCAGTCAGGCGTGATGGATTACCCGCCATTACATCATTAACCGCCAGTGCGATTGCATCTGCATCTAAAGCCAGCCCATCATTTTTAAGCTGATGCGCCATGTTTTCACCAACAATATAACTTAAGCGTTGGGTTAATGTATCTAAAGCAATTGTCATTATTTTCTTTCGTAGTTTGAGGGGAAATGTGAGGGTGCAAATAGCACAAACCATAATTATGACTGAGAAAGGTATATAAAACAAAACCCGCCAAAGCGGGTTTTGTTTTTTTGCAGTGCTTGTTAGTGCATTTCAGCAAGTTAAAGCGGTTAGTGCAAGGCGCGAATCCGCAGGCAGTACATTTAGTACGACAAGGATAAGCAACGCAGCAATCACCGCTTTAATGCCGCTGAAATTACATCATGCCGCCCATGCCGCCCATACCACCCATATCCGGCATTGCTGGGCCGTCATCTTTTGGCAACTCAGCTACCATACAGTCAGTGGTCAGCATCAAGCCAGCTACTGAAGCAGCATTTTGCAGTGCTGAACGTGTTACTTTAGTTGGATCCAGCACGCCCATTTCTACCATGTCGCCATAAGTTTCGTTAGCTGCGTTATAACCGTAGTTACCAGTACCTGCTGCTACGTTGTTTACTACGACTGAAGGTTCAACGCCTGCGTTTTGTACGATTTGACGCAATGGCTCTTCAACTGCACGCAATACGATTTTCACGCCTGCGTCCTGGTCGTGGTTGTCGCCTTTAACTTTAGCGATTGCAGCGCGTGCACGAATCAATGCAACACCGCCGCCGGCAACGATACCTTCTTCAACTGCTGCACGTGTCGCGTGTAATGCATCTTCAACGCGTGCTTTTTTCTCTTTCATTTCGATTTCTGTTGTTGCGCCAACCTTGATTACCGCAACGCCGCCAGCCAGTTTGGCTACGCGTTCTTGCAGTTTTTCACGGTCGTAGTCGCTAGAAGCTTCTTCGATTTGCGTTTTGATTTGACCGATACGTGCTTTGATGTTGCCTTCTGCGCCGGCACCGTCGATGATGATGGTGTTTTCTTTACCAACTTCAATACGTTTAGCCTGGCCTAAGTTGTCCAATGTAACGTTTTCCAGTTTCAGGCCAACTTCTTCAGCAATCACAGTGCCGCCAGTCAAGATAGCGATATCTTCCAACATGGCTTTACGACGGTCACCAAAACCTGGCGCTTTAACAGCAACAGTTTTCAGAATGCCACGGATGTTGTTCACAACCAATGTTGCCAATGCTTCGCCATCCACATCTTCAGCAATGATCAGTAATGGACGGCCAGCTTTAGCTACTTGCTCCAATGTTGGCAGCAAGTCGCGGATGTTTGAGATTTTTTTGTCATGCAACAACACGAATGGATTGTCCATCAAAGCGATTTGGCGCTCTTGGTTGTTGATGAAGTATGGTGACAGGTAGCCACGGTCAAACTGCATACCTTCAACTACATCCAGTTCGCTTTCCAGGCCT
>LNAP01000413.1_pt1 | contig 48101 bp, 47 predicted proteins | sample 602601 | NCBI WGS metagenome assembly LNAP01 (sample SAMN02440304, study PRJNA202911) | soil metagenome | biome: Subtropical and temperate rainforests or woodlands; isolation source: soil samples (1 kg each in a 20% v/v slurry with milli Q water) were... ...
TTAGCGTTATTAACAGAAAAACACCTTACATCAATACATACAAATTTGCAAGCTAAAATAAATCAAATTTGTCTTGTGTTTTATCATAGAATACGCAAATCGAATTACGAATTATGATTTTTTAACTAACAAACATCCTCAGCTGGCGCGAGCGTCGCGCTCGTGCTTCTATTCAACGATCTTTTGAGGTTCAGCAAACTACAAACTCGCACTAGCGAAAGAAATTTTCAATAAAATAAGTGAAGGCATTGTTCAAATTTGTTTTTGCCGGTTTTGACAATCCGACGCCAATATCCCAGTGATATCCTTGAATTTTCATCAAATAGGCTTTTGGTTTTTTGGCATAAATAGTTTCGCAAAGATTCAAAATCTGGTTTGGAGGAACCGAGTGGGTAGAAAAAGAAACTTCTTCCGCGGGATAAATACGCTCAAAATCAAATCCGCTTTTCAATTCCGATTTACAGGCATCAATAAAAATAACAGTTTTATAGTCTGAAATTAATTCCGCATCTTCCACCATCAATTGGTATTTACACAGCAAATTATCTGCATTAAATCCTTTATTTTCAAATAACTCTAAAAAATTCCAGCCTAAGCCATCATCTTGGCGCGTGTTATTTCCAATCCCAATGACAAGTGTGTTATCTAATTTTTTCATCGATGATATTTCCGTAAGCATCTTCCAATTGCACAATTAATGGCATTTCACCCAAGGCATGCGTGGCACAACTCAAACACGGGTCGTTAGCTCTTATGGCTATTTCAATCTGGTTTAGCATAGGCTCGGTAATTTCAGGTTTGTTGTTTAAGACACTTTTCGCCACCACTCTTACGCCAAGGTTCATAGCTTCATTGTTGTGCGTTGTTGATACAATTAAATTGCATTTGGTAATTAAACCTTTGGCATCTGTATGATATTCGTGGATTAGCGTGCCTCTTGGCGCTTCAATAATGCCAATTCCTATTTGCCTTGGCGTGCCTTTGCGCACCAAATCATTGTTCATGAGCGAATCATCCAACAAAAATTCTTTCATCGCTTCAGCACTGTACAACAATTCAATCAATCGTGCCCAATGGGTGTGCATAGTCATATTATTGGGTTTGTTTTGTGTGTATTCCTTAAAAATTTGTCGTTCCTTTTCGGCCAGCGGCGTTCCCATATAAGCGCAGGTATTTAATCGGGCCAAGGGTCCAACACGGTTCCATCCGTTTTCCCTTCCATATTTGGTCATATAAGGAAATTTTAAATAGGACCAAGGTTCAACAGCTTCTTTAAAGTGGTCACGATAGTCAACATCTGCAATATTTAACAATTCATTTCCCTCAAAATCAACCGATCTTAACCGACCGTCATACAATTCAAAAGCGCCGGTTTCTTTGCGAACCAAGCTCAAATGATTGGAAGGAAAGGCTGCAAAATTGTCAATCCAGCTTGCATTTTCAAGGTAATATGTTTTTATAAAATCGACCATTTCTTTAGACCAGGCAATCATAGTGTCAACGTTTGGAATAAGCATGCCGTCAAGGAAATAAGCGCGTTCTTCGGCTTTAAATGTTTTGTGGACACCACCCGGAACGGCTAAAATTCCGTGAATTTTTTTACCAGCCAAGGCTTTAATGATCTCTTGCCCAAATTTACGCATCAAAATGCCTTTTTTGGCAAGTTCCCTGTTTTCTGCAGCAACGGCAACCACATTTCTTTTTTCCGCAGGGGCATCAATTCCGAATAAAAGATCAGGGGAAGCCAAATAGAAAAAGTGCAAGGCGTGCGATTGAAAAACTTGTCCGAAATGCAATAATTTCCGCAATTTTGTGGCAGTTGGCGATAAATTTTCAGGATCAATCCCAACCAATTGGTCAATGGCTTTTGCGGCGGCCAAATGGTGGCTCACCGGACAAATGCCGCAAAGGCGCTGTACCAAAACCGGCGCTTCCCAATACGGATGCCCCTGAATGAATTTTTCAAATCCCCTAAATTCCACAATGTGTAAAAAGGCATCGCTCACGATTCCGTTTTCGTCAAGTTTTATGGTAACTTTCCCGTGTCCTTCAACACGTGTAATCGGATCTATAGTTATTTTTCTGGCAACCATTTTTAGCTATTTTTGGATTAATCATATTTAAAATTAGGATGCATAACGGAATATTCTTCTTTAAACAGCATGTTTTTAACCACATTCCAAATATGGTTTGCATCTGGCGGGCAACCCGGAATATGAAGGTCTATTTTTACGATTTCGTGATTTGGATAAACGTTGTTTAAAATTTTTGGAATCTCTTCGTGATTTGGAATGGTTGTTTCATTTTCCTCACTGGTCATCGAATCAAGATAAGATTCTTTTAAACAGGTTTCCAAAGGAAAGGTATTTCTCATGGCCGGCAAGCCTCCCCAAATGGCACATTCTCCTACAGAAATTAATATGTCGCAATTTTTCCTGAATTCGCGCAGCACTTCAATATTGTGGGTGTTGCAGCAACCGCCTTCAACAAGTCCGATATCACAGTGTTTGGTGAATTTTTTTATGTCGGTTAAGGGCGATTTATTCAATTCTATGACTTCAAATAGATCTAAAATTCCTAAATCTATGTCGAGCATGGACATATGGCATCCGAAACAGCCGGCAAGCGAAGTGGTTGCGACAATTCTCTTTTTTGTGGTGGCTCTTTGTTTTTTGATGCCATTTATAGGCATCATATTTTCTTCGGCAATGATGTCAAATTGCCGGTCTCCAAATGGCTTGCTGAACGATTTTCCTTTGACTAAAATAGAACCGGTCGGACAAATTTGCATAGCGTGGGCAGCTTGCAATTCTGACAATTTAGCCTCTTGTTCATAATCAATGGCAACTATGGTTTTATTTCCTTTGTTTGTGAAATTGAACACTTTGTAGCCATCAAAAGTTTTTACTTCCTCAACACAGCGCATGCATTTAATGCACCTGTTTTGGTTTACCACAATGCGTTCTGGGCGAGCATCGGTAATTCTGTCTATAAATAAATGCGGAAATCGCGTGTATTTGATACCGGTTTCGTACCCTAAATTTTGCATTTGGCAATCGCCGCTTTTCTCGCAGGAAGGGCAGAAGTGGTTTCCTTCAACAAACATCATTTCCAAAATGGCTTTGCGGGTATCCAACAATTCTGGGGTATTCACTTCTATATCCATATCATCAGTCACATGAACGGTGCATCCGGCAATGGAGCGCCCGTTTATTTTTACCGTGCAAACCCTGCAGGTACCCAGCGGATTTAGGTGTTTAAAATGACACAAGGTTGGAATAAAAATACCGTTTCGTTTTGCGGCTTCTATTAAGTTAAGCCCTTTTTCAGCTGTACAAGATCTTCCGTCGATTTTAAATGAACAATTTTCCATGGGTTTTTCTAAATTATCAAAAATTAATTGTTAGGTATTTAATATTTGTTAATTTTTACAACTCACAACTCACAACTCAAACTTTAAACCTTTTAATCCTATCCCCAACCTCCCGTAATAAATACGGGACAGGCTTTTCCGAAGGGAAGGGAGTTTGATTTGAAATATAAAAGACCTTTAATCTTTTAAAATTCCCCCTTTGGGGGTTAGGGGGCTTTTGGGGTTAGGGGGCCTGCGTATCCTTTATCAAAGAATCATAATTATAAACTGCGGCTTCCATATCAAATTCCACGTTTAAATTTTCATTGGCTTTTATAATTTTTTGATTGAAATATCCTTCAAATTTATCGAGTGCCATTACCAGGGTATTTGCCGAAAATTGTCCCAATCCGCACCTGCTGGTCAGTTTAATGATTTTCCCCCATTCCTTTATTTCTTCTAAATCCTGTGCGGTGCAAATTCCTTTTTTAATTTTTTTAATTTTTTCATGCAAAATCTGATTTCCTGCACGGCAAGGCGTACAAATTCCGCAAGATTCTTCCTTGAAAAATTTGGTGTAGTTCTCCAAGATTTTTGTGATGCTTCTAAAATTGTTAAAAACCATGATAGATCCGGCACAGCTTAAATCTTCCTTACAAATTTTGCGGTCAAATTCGGTATTGTTGATGCAAATGCCCGACGGACCGCTTATTTGAACAAAATGAGGTGATGTGGCCTGGCAGAGGTGCAAAATTTCGCTCACGGTCATTCCCCATTCAATTTCATAAATGCCCGGTTTGGCAACATCGCCGGAAATACTCAAGATTTTTGTTCCCTTGCTTTCTTTGGTGCCAATGGTTGAAATAAAATTAGTGCCCAATTCGATGATTCTTGCGGCCATGGCAAAAGTTTCCACATTGTTTACGATGGTTGATTGCCCTAAATAGCCATATTCTGTCGGGAAATATTTTTTGATTCTCGGCTCCCCTCGTTTTCCTTCCAACGATTCAATTAAAGCTGATTCTTCCCCACAAACATAAGCGCCGGCACCAAGCTGGATTTGAATATTAAAATTAAATTTTGGGATGCCAAGGATGTCGTTGCCCAAAAGATTGTTTGCATAAAACTCGCGCAGGGTATTTTCTATTTTCTCAAGCAGGTAGCTGTATTCGGCGCGTAAATAAATGAAACCATTGGTGGCGCCCGTAACATAAGCCGAAATAATCATTCCTTCAATAACCAGCCCCGAAAGGTTGTTCAAGATCGATTTGTCTTTAAAGGTTCCCGGCTCTCCTTCATCGGCATTGCAAATTATATATTTCTTTGCGGTATTGCTTTCTTTGCAGCTTTTCCACTTTTTGCCTGTTGGAAAAAACGCACCGCCGCGACCGTCGAGATGGGATGCGGTTATCAGGTTTAAAATCTCATCGGGTGTATGGTTTTTTAATTTTTTTAAGGCAAGTCCCATTTCATATTTTCTATAAAAAATGGTTTTATTATCAGAAGGAATGTATTGTATTTTACTGGTAGGATTGCTCGAAATAAAGCGCAAAGAATTGCCGTTTTTCAATTGTTGAATAATGATTTTCACTTTTTCGGGCGTTAAATTGGTAAACGGAAAAAAGTTGATCAATGCGGCAGGTTCCTGATCGCTCAAGCCAATACAGGATGTTTCGAAAAGTGAAAATAGCGGATTTTCATCATAACAGCCAAAAGTGCAGCCGGTTTCTTTTTCAAAAGCTGCTTTTATTTCTTGAAAGCCTTTAAACTCAGCTACAATGCTGTTGTTTAAATAAATGATGTATTTTCCTGTGGGTTGCCTGTGGAAGAAATGGTAAAAAGAGACGACTCCTTCAATTTCTATTTTTGAAACGCTTAATTTTTGGGCAATTTGGGCAATGGCATTTTCTGAAATATAACCAAACTTATTTTGAAACTCCCAAAGCTTGTTTAAAAGACCTGTTCTATTCATTTGGAAAGAATTTACAGTTTCTGAACTTAAAGTTACAAATAAAATTAGTTTTAACGCTTGATTTATAAATGTTTAAATCGATTTATATTTAATTCAAAGTTTTTAGGTGGATATTTAAAGATTGGCAATGAAAAAGAGATATATCCTGAATTAAAATGCTAAAAGAAGCTATTTTACTATTATTTAATTTTTGTGAATTATGTAATAAAATGATTAATTATCAGTTAATTATTAAATTATGTGATAATAATAATCTAAAAACAAATTTTAAATTTATTAAATTTAAAATTTGTTGAATGGTTTTACTTTAGCTAATTTTAAAAAGAGACTGACTAAAATACCGAATTTTTTAACCGCTGGGACGCTAAGTTTTTACGAAAGGAACGCAAAGTCCTTATTTTAAAATTTAACATTTTGCGAACTTTGCGATTTCTTTGCGGGCATTGCGGTTAAACCGAAATTTTGGACAGCCTCTTTAAACTGTATGTTTTTAAGAAGCTACAAATTAAATTTCACACCCATAATCATATTTCTTCCAATATTTGGAATCCCGTCTGTTTTTAAACGCGACAGGTGGGCGATATAACTTTCATCAAATAAATTATTGGCGTTAATATGGACATCAAAAGTTGTTTCGCCAAATTTAACAGTGCCTCCAAAGCCAAAATTCACCAATGAATAACCTTTTGAAGCAGTTTCAAACCCGCTGACATTATTTTGATTGAAGGTGCTGGAAACATTTAAGGAGGCGAAACCATCGGACAGCCAATTTTTAATGTTAAACTCAGTTCTTAAGGTATTGTTCCAATTATTTGCCGGAATTAACGGTAAATAATCGCCGTTTTGTTTTTCGCCGGTAACGGTTTCAAAACTGCTTTCTATATGCAACCAGTCCAATGGATGCGGATGAAAATGCACACCAACTTCACCGCCATACAGTTTTGCATTATTTTGGACATACTTAAAAACATCATTATTTTCAAGTATTTCATCCGTTGGCGAGGTGTAAATATAATTGTTCACGTGATTGTAAAAACCATTCACAAAAAATTCAAAATGATTGGTGTTGTATTCAACATTTAAATCGGTTTGAATGTTTTGCTCTGTTTTTAAATGGCTGTTTCCAATTTCATATCGGTTGGTTCCCTCATGAACGCCGTTTGAAGTGAGTTCAGCCAAATTGGGCGCCCTAAATCCGGAAGCGGCATTTAATCTCACAATTAAATTATCGTTTAAATTGGTTTTATAACCCAATGAAGCGTTAAAACTGTTATACGATTTATCAATGGCTTCAAAGGAACCTTCTTCGCTAACAATTCCGTAAGCTTCTGAAGTAATGGCCCTGTTGTCAAAACGCAATCCGGCCAAAATCACATTATTTTTCCATTCATAATTGGTGGTGCCGAAAAAACCGAAATCGTTGGTGACGGCATCAGGAATTAAATATTCTTCCCCAAAATTTTTATTGTTTTGATGCATTCCCTGAATTCCAAGGATAGCTTCGAGTTTTCCGATTTTTGGCAGATGGTATTTTGCGTCGTAGTTAAAAGTGTTCAATTTCATTTGTAAAACCGCAACATTGCTGTCTTCATATTCACTCCTGTCATTGGCGATATAGCCAAAATCCACATCCAATTTTGAATTTGAGAAAAACAAAATATTGTTAAAACTCAACAAATGGTTAAAAACACCTTGTTTTGGATACGAAGTTTTTTTGGTTGTGGTTTGTTCGGCAATACCCTCTTCCGGTATTCCTAAATCCAAATTATTGTAATTGTACCTGAAAACACTGGAGATTTTTGAATCGCTGTAGCCAATGCCCGCCTTAAAATCGGTTTCATTGTAACGGGTATTTGTTACCCGATCTCCACCTGCAATATTATAATCGGAATGTGTATTGTAACTTCCCCTTGCCAAAAACTTCCAATTTTCCGTAGAAGTTTTTAAGCCTATTGACGAATTGCTTCCTAATGTATTAGAGAATAATTTTTGATCGAAATTGGCGACAAAAGTGTTTGCTTCCGCAAATTTTTCGGGGATAAAATACAAAACACCGCCCAAAGCATCTGACCCGTAAAGCAAAGAAGCCGGACCTTTGATGACCTCCACGCTTTCAATGCCGGAATCGTTCAATCCCAATCCGTGTTCGTCGCCAAATTGCTGATTTTCAATCCGAACGCCTTGTGAATACACCAAAACACGATTCCCGCTTAATCCGCGAATTACAGGTTTCCCAATGGAAGTCCCTGTTGAAACTTGCGAAACTCCCGGAATGGTTGTGAGTCCTTCAATAAGCGTTGAGGTTCCTTTTTGCTGCAAGGTTTTCATTGTTTCATGTTCCACTTTCATCACGTTTTGGGATTGTAATTTATTGAAAACGGTGGAAACAATCACTTCATCCATCTTAAATACTGCCTCTTCCAAAATGAAATTAATGACAGTTTCCTTTTCTGATAGTGATATTGTTTTTATCTGGGTTTTATAACCGATATAAGCAACGGTGATTTTAATGGCGTTATTGGGTAAATTGGCCAATTCATACCAACCGTTTTCATTGGTGGATGTTCCTTTTTGAAGTTCTTCAACATAAACGGTAACGCCCAATAAGGGCTCATTTTGGCTGTTGGTGATTTTGCCTGATAGTTTGTTTTGCGAATGCGCAATTAAGGTGAATCCTATTGAAAATAGGATAAACGTATATAATTTCATTTTTGGTTTTTTTATTGATAAAAATTATAATTCTTTGTTATATCAATAAAAATGGGGGCGCCCTGGAAGATTTGTAATGAAATTTTACAGGAGCCGTTTGTGCTTCTGCAGTAACTATTTTTTCTTCTTTTATGATGTTTTCAGCAAGGTGAATTTCTGAAGAAAAATCAATTTTATTGGTGTCTATTTTAAAATGAAAAATGGAACAGTCAATTTCGTGATGGTCAAAATGAACGATATTTTGAGACTTACAAACTGAATGTCCATGTTTTTTAAACGAATGATTAAACTGTACTGCAAAGGGCAGCAGCACAGTTGTAATCAATACAAAAGAAATGATATTTTTAAAAAGCACTTTAATTTTGAATTCAATTTAGGCGACTAAACTACAAAATTAAAATTAATCTTTCACGCCCAATTTGCTTAAAATTTTGTCCATTAAACACCATTTTGTAAATGCCGACTGCAATAAATTGGCGCCAACAAAGGCTGTAAACCACAGCCAGTTTATGTTTACTTTTACGGCGAGCAACAAACTGATTAATATAAAGGCGCCTGCAACGGCTCTTACGATTCTGTTTTTCATTTTTATAATTTGTTTTTGGTATTTAGTATATAGTGTTAAATATCAGTAGTTTATTATTTTTTAAACCTGAAACCTGAAACTTGAAACTTTTGTTTTTTCAACTATGCAACTCAATTCGATTTTTCAATATTTAAGACAACGACATGAATTTTAGACAATGTTTTTTGCTTTGAATTAAATTCATCTGCCCTGTTAAAAAAGGCATCCACATTTTCTTTTTTTACAAAAGCAAAGAAAATGATGGACTGGCTTTCGTCCATTTCTCCGGCAAACCAGTTGCTTCCAACGGATTCTTCGGATAAATCCCTAAAACCGTGAACTTCTTTATAAGAATAGATGTGAATATCCGATTTTTTCAGCATGAGTTTTATGTCCTTGGAAAACTCCTGGATGGCGGTGATGACTAGTAATTTCATTATTCTTTTGTTTTTAGGTTATCGTTATCAGCGTTATTTTCCCATTTCTTTTTTTCGGTCATATAATAAACCATTGGAACAATTACAAGGGTTAATATGGTTGAAACTATTGCACCTGCCACCAATGAAATGGCCAACCCTTGAAAAATTGGGTCGAACAAAATAATGGAAGCGCCTATTACCACGGCTCCGGTTGTCAGTAAAATTGGCGTGGTCCGCACGGCGCCGGCATCAATAATGGCTTGTTTTAGCGGAACGCCGTCGTTCAATCTAATTTCAATAAAGTCGATTAACAATACCGAATTTCGAACCATAACTCCCGCCAAGGCAATCATTCCAATAAATGAGGTTGCGGTAAAGAAAGCGCCCAATAGCCAGTGCCCCAATACAATTCCAATCAAAGAAAGCGGTATGGCCATCATCATCACCAAGGGTGTTTTAAAGTTTTGGAACCAGCCGACAATCAGCATATAAATAATAATGATGACCACCAAAAATGCAGTTCCTAAATCCTGGAAAACTTCCAGGGTAATTTGCCATTCCCCGTCCCATTTCACTGCAAAATCACTTTCGTCAGAAGGTTGTTCCAAGTAAAGTTCATTTAGTTTGTAGCCTTTTGGCAATGCAATTTTTTGTAATTTCTCTTTCATTCCCAAAATGGCATACACCGGACTTTCCAAGGCGCCTGCCATATCAGCCGTCACATAAACCACTCTTTTTTGGTCTTTTCTGTAAATCGATTTTTGTAACGTATCTTGTTTTATGTGCACCAAATCACCAATCGGAATCACATGGCCCTGACTTCCTTTTATTTTGATGTTTTGTATGTCGGCCAAACTTGTTTTATCCGCGTCACTTAATCCCAACACAATATCAACCTGGTCAAACGATGTTTCATCATATAAATAGGAAATCGGATATTCTTTTAAAAGATAGGTCAGATTGCCAACAATTTGTTGCGGCGCAATGCCGTTCAACATGGCTTTTTCTCTGTCAATTTCAAGTCTGTATTCAGTTTGCGCGTCTTCAACCATCCAGTCGATATCCACCACATCGGTGGTGTTCTTCAAAATTTCCTTAACTTGTTCAGCCACTTTAATTTGCTCTTGGTAATCAGGCCCATAAACTTCCGCAACCAATGTCGATAATACCGGCGGTCCTGGCGGAACTTCTACCAATTTCACATTCGCGCCATATTTTTTGGCAATTTTAATAATTTCCGGACGCACTTTTTTGGCGATGTCATGACTTTGCAAATCACGATTTTCTTTCAGCAATAAATTCACTTGGATATCGGCCATATTGCTTCCGCCGCGAATGTCGTAATGACGAACCAATCCGTTAAAGGTAATAGGGGCAGAGGTTCCAATATAATTTTGGTAATTTACCACCTCTGGCGTTGTGGCAATAAATTGCGCAATTTCCTGGGTTACGGCAGCCGTTCTTTCCAGCGTGGTTCCTTCAGGCATGTCAATAACCACCTGAAACTCGTTTTTGTTGTCAAATGGCAACATTTTTACGGCTACCGATTTGGTAAAAAACATCATTATTGATCCTGCCAATAAAACCAAAGTAATTCCAATAGTAACCAAACGCTTTTTGTGGCTGTCCAACAAGGGCTGCTCTAATTTTTTATAGATTTTATAAACCATTCCGGTTTCCAAACCCTGTTCTTTTTTGTGTTCCTGGCTGTCTTTTTCGCGCAATAAATGATAACCCAAATAAGGCGTCACCGTTAAAGCGACAAAAAGCGACAAAATCATGGCAATGGAAGCGCCAATTGGCATCGGGCTCATATAAGGTCCCATCATTCCTGATACAAATGCCATCGGCAAAAGAGCGGCAATCACCGTAAAAGTGGCCAAAATGGTCGGATTTCCTACTTCATTGATGGCATAAATCGCTGCCTGTTTAAACGGCAATCGCTTCATTTTAAAATGCCTGTGCATATTTTCGGCGATAATAATACTGTCGTCAACCACAATTCCCACCACAAAAACCAAGGCAAACAAGGTAATTCGGTTTAGGGTATAACCCAACAAATAATAGCTGAATAAGGTTAAGGCAAAGGTTAGGGGCACCGAGAAAAATACCACCAAACCACCGCGCCAGCCCATGGCCAGCATCACCAAAATGGTTACGGCTAAAATCGCCACGCCCAAGTGAAGCAGCAATTCGCCCACTTTATGCGAAGCAGTTTCTCCGTAGTTTCTGGTAACATCCACGTGAACATCAGCCGGAATTAATGTTTGTTTTAAGTTTTCAACACGCTCCAAAATCTTTTCCGAAATTTTCATCGCGTCGGCGCCTTTTACTTTTGCGATTGATAGTGTTACGGCATTGTATTCGCCGGAATTGGAATCGTATTTTTCGTTATTTTTTCCATAACCAAAAGACACATAACTGTTCGGTTTTTCAGGACCGTCCAATATTGTGGCAACCTGTTTCAAATAAACCGGCATATTATTGTTAACGCCAACCACCAAATTTTCCACATCTTCTGATGAGGTTAAAAATTTTCCTGTGGTGATTAAATATTCCTGGTCATTTTGCACAAAACTTCCGGATTGTGAGCTGCTGTTGTTGGCTTGGATCATCTGCATAATTCCAAGCGCGTCAATGCCATTTTCGGCCATTTTATCTTTGTCCAACACCACTTTTAGCTGACGGTTTCTGCCGCCAATCACTTTGGTTATGGAAACATCTTTTACCTTTTCTATTTCAGAAGTGACTTCTTCCGCTATCTGGCGAATTTGAAAATCGTTATACGTATCACTCCAAAAAGTCAGCCCCAGCATAGGAACATCATCAATCGAGCGCGTTTTTACCAAAGGCTGGGTTACGCCCGGAGGAAATATTCCCTGGTGTCGCATCAACTCATCATACAATTTCACATAAGAGCGCTCTGTGTCTTCACCCACATAAAATTGCACAATAATCATCGATTGTCCGTTCATCGCAATACTGTGCACGTGTTGCACGCCCTTGATATTTGAAATAACTTTTTCTAATGGTTTCACCACACGGCTTTCCACCTCTGTCGGACTTGCCCCAGGATAACCGACCAAAACATCGGCCATAGGAACAATAATTTGCGGTTCTTCTTCTCTTGGAATAAGAAATGAACTGTATATGCCAATCGCCATCAACGCAACCATCAACAAAATGGTCAGCTTAGAATTGATGAATATGTTGGCTATTTTACCTGAAATTCCTTCTTGCATTATTATTAAGTTTAAAGTTTAAAGTTTAATAGTTTAAAGTTTTTTAATGCTGAAAACTGCAACTGAAAACTGATTACTGATTTTTTTATTTTTTATTTGGGCCTGCCCGCCTTTTTGGTGGGCCTGCCCGCCTTTTCGGAGGGCGTGTCCCTCCCAAAAGGTCGGGCCGGGCTTTCGGCTAAATCTTTTGTTCCGCTGCGCTTCACAAAAGGATACCGCCTCAATCCCTCACGCGGGCATTAAAAATCTATAATTTGAAGTCATTTTCAAATTTCCAAATTTCCAAATTAGTTAATTAAAATTTTCGCTCCATTAAACAATTTCCCCTCGGCAGAAACAATAAATTGCTCATCCGCAGCCAATCCCGATAAAACTTCAACGTTATCTCCAAAGGTTTTTCCGGTTCTTAACCACCTTAAAATAGCGACATTTTCATTTCCAATCGCGTAAATGCCCGTTAATTGTCCTTGTTTTACCAATGCGTTTTCCGGAACTAAAATCCGCGTAGTTTCGGTTGATTTTTCCATAGGAAATTGCACGGAAGTGTACATTCCCGACAGCAATTTTGCATCAGTTTTGTCTAAAACCACTTTCACCAAATATTGTCCGCCCGTATTTTTTGCCGAAGTGCTCACTTCAGTAACGGTGCCTTTTAAAAGTTCATTGGTCGATTTTACCACAACATTCACGGTTGTACCATCCTTAATTTTTGTAATTTCAGTTTCTGGAACCATGGCAATTACTTGAAATTTTCCTGGAGTTTCCATTCCAATCAACGGCATGCCCGGATTTGCCATATCGCCTTTGTTGATGAATTTTCCGGTTATAACCCCGCTAAAAGGCGCCGTAATATTGGAGTAGGAGAGTTGCGCATTTACCTGATTTTTCATCTGATTGGCAGCTTCAAGGCGTGCTTTTGCCATTTCATAATTGGCGGTGATGTCGTCCATTTCTTTTTGGGAAACGCTGTTTTGCTCGTACAATGTTTTAAAACGATTGTAATCTTTTTCCGCATTTTTAAATGCGGCTTTTGCTTCCGTAATTGAGGCAGTTACCTGTGCGCTTTGCGCCGAAATATCGGCACTGTTAATGCGCAACAACAATTGTCCTTTTGAAACTTTATCGCCAACATTTGCATAAGTTTCGGTAACATAACCCATCATTCGGGTGCTTAAGTTGGCGTTTTGCACGGCTTCAATTTTACCGCTTGCCGATAAAAAAGTGCTTCCCACAGCCGATGGCGTGCTCACTTTTACCGTTATTGCCGGAGCCGTATCTTTTTGTGCTGCTTTATCTTTGCCGCAACTTGCCGTTAAAATTAGGGCTGCCATTGCGAATATTGTTGTGATTTTTTTCATTGATTTTATTTTTTTAGGAATGGTTTTGTATTTTATTTTTGCCATTTACCGACTTATTTTATTAAAAATTCCACGTAGGCTTTTGTATAATTATAGTTAAAAACAGTTTGTAAGTATTCAAGTTGTTTTTGCATATATTGTGTTTCTGCAATCAACAAATCGGAAGTTTTTTCCAGACCTTGCTCAAACCTGTTTGTTCTTATTCTCAACGCTTCTTTTGATTGTTCTGCAGCCAAATTTGTTAGGTACAACTTATTTTCGGCATCTTTCAACTGGCGTTTTGCCATATTAAAATCCAAATTGCTCTGATTTTTATATTGTTCTAGGCTAATTTCGGCTTTGTCGAGTTCCGCTTTGCTTTTTTGAATTTTCCCGATGCGTTTATAACCGTCGAACACATTCCACGTTAATTGTGCGCCAACCAAATAGCCTTTTGCATCCGTTCCAAATAGTTGGTTGTCGTACATTTCATAACTTCCAAACGCGTTTAAACTTGGCAAGTAACTCATTTTGTTTGCTTTATGCATATTGTTGTACGCTTTTGTACTTTGTTCCATCGCATCAATATCAGCCCTGTTTTGGGAAAGGTTTTCATTATAAACGGACAAATCCAATTCCGCTTTTAATTCAGAAGAAGGTTTTAAAACCGTTTCATTTTGCTCGCCCATTAAAAATTTAAGGTTGTCCGACGCGTTTTGAATGCTGCTTTTGGCACTTAACAACTGATTTTCAACTTCGGTTAAATGAACTTCCACCGATAAAATATCAGCTTTTTGCATAAAGCCCTGTTTAAAATTATTGTCGGCAATTTTTTTGTTTTCCAGTGCCGCTTCTTTTGCTTTTTCCAAAACTTCCACCGCTTTATACGCCACCTGCAATTGCATATAGGCTTTAACAACTTCCAGTTTTACGTAATCTTTTGTTCTTTCCGACTGCAATTCAACCGCATTCATTTTTGCTTTTGCGGCTTTGCGCATAAACAATCCGTCGGCATTAAAAATAGGTTGCTGAATCTCAATTTTGGTGGCGAAATTTTTAATTTCATCGGGATCATTCAACAGTGCCGGATTAAAATCGGCTTGGGTCAATATTTCCTGATTTAATTTTGAGCCAAATGACATCAGCGGATTTGTGGTTGTAATTGCCGTATGGGAAATGGAAATATTTGGCAGAAAAACGGAATTTGTCTGATTGAAATCGGATTTGGCTGCTTGGTAATCTTGGTCTGAAATTCTAATGATATAATTGTTTTTTTCAACTTTCGCCAACACTTCGTCAAGGGATATTATTTCTTGTTGCGCATTCATAATTAATGCGTTAAAAAGAAAAATCCCAATGAATACACTTTTTTTTAGTTGCATAGTTTTATTTTTTATTGGCGCAAAAGTAATTGGGGCTGAAACGTAACGCAGTAATATACGTTACAGAGATATGTAACATTTATGACATGATGTTCCATGATTACTCCATACCCATTAAATTATTAATCTTGCGTTAATAATAAAATGATTTTGAGCAATATGTTCAGTTAAATGCCAAATAAAACTACAAAAACCCCTAAATTTAGGGGTTTTCGTTAAATAAGTTGATAAAAGATGTTTGGGACAATTCCCTGATTGCTATTTGAATTTCACGAAAGTTGAACAAACCAGAAAGGGATTGAATACCTAAAAAAAATACGAATTATTGAGGAGTTGTTTCGTTATCATTCGGTTTTTCGTCAAAAATAGTTGTTTCGCTAACCTTGATGAGGTGATTTCCTTTTCTCACCCTCATATTCAATGCTTCAACACCCAGTGAAAATGCAATGGCAAAATATAAATAGCCTTTTGGGATGGCGCCAACTTGCTGGCCAAATATTTCTGCGTGTGACAAATGCGCGCCTTCCGTAATTAACATAAAACCAATTAAAATTAAGAACGACAATGCCAACATTTGGATGGTTGGATGCGCATTCACAAATTTGCCAACAGGTGCAGAAAATACCATCATAATAACCATGGAAATCACCACGGCGGTTACCATAATTAATAAAGCGCCTTTTATGCCATTGGTCATTCCAACAGCGGTTAAAACTGAATCAAATGAAAAAACGATGTCAATCATCACAATTTGAATTACCACACCTTTTAGTGAAGCAAAATTCACCTTTTTTGCAGTGGTTGCATCATGTTCAATGCCTTCCACTTTATCTCGAATTTCGCTAGTGCTTTTGTACAATAAAAAGAGTCCGCCCAAAATTAAGATGACGCTTTGCCCCGTAACCCCAAATTTTAACCAGGATAAGTTGATGGTGTAGAAAGGGTCTTTCATGGAAATTAAGAAAGAAATACCAAACAACAATCCAATCCTAAAAAACATTGCCAACATCAATCCAATTCTTGTGGCTTTTTTAATCTGGTCTTTTGGCAGTTTTCCTGCGGCAATGGAAATAAAAATAATATTGTCTATTCCCAAAACAATTTCTAAAAAAGTAAGCGTCAATAACGCTATCCAAGTATCTGCGTGTAAAAATATTTCCATAAATTTTTAGTTTGATATTTTTGTGATTTCCCCTTTTTGAACATAATTTGAATGCCCGATCACCGCTTCAAATTCATAAGAATTGTCTTTGATATTGGTGATTTTTATATGAATTGGATCTTCATCAATGGCGGTTTTTGGATGCAACATTTTGAGTGTGTAATTAAAATTGTTTTTCCAGGAGATGGAAAGCGTGTCAATCCTGTCCTCATATTTTTCAATTTGAAGAGAATCCTTTCGTATGATAATGGTTTTTTCGTACCCTTGACCGGCAGGAATTTCAAAAGTTCCCGATTTAAATCGATCAGCATCAGGCGCTTTAATTTTATTTTTACATGAAAGCAGCACGACTAGTAATAAGGGTAACAATATCAGTTTTTTCATTATATTCCGGTGTAATTGCTTGGTGTTATGGCTTTTAATTCTTTTTTGATTTCGTCAGAAACTGTTAAGCCGTCAATAAAATCGCCCATCGATTTTTGGGTGATTTTTTCGTTGGTTCTTGTAAGTCCTTTTAAGGCTTCATACGGATTTGGATAGGCTTCCCTGCGTAAAATTGTTTGGATGGCTTCCGCAACCACCGCCCAATTATTTTCCAAATCTTCCGCAAATTTTTCTTTGTTGATGATTAATTTGTCCAATCCCTTTAACGTTGAGTTGAATGCAATAATTGTGTGGGCAAACGGAACACCAATATTTCTGAGCACGGTTGAATCGGTTAAATCGCGTTGTAACCTTGATAAAGGCAATTTTGCCGATAAATGTTCAAAAATGGCATTCGCAATTCCCAGATTTCCTTCAGAATTTTCAAAATCAATCGGGTTTACCTTATGCGGCATGGCAGACGATCCAACTTCACCTTCCTTAATTTTTTGTTTGAAATAATCCATAGAAACATAGGTCCAAATGTCTCTGTCAAAATCGATGATAATGGTGTTGATGCGTTTTAATGCGTCAAAAATCCCCGCCAAATGGTCGTAATGTTCAATTTGCGTGGTTGGGAAAGAATGGTGCAATCCCAAAATATTTTCCACAAAATGCGTTCCGAAAGTTTTCCAGTCTATTGTCGGATACGCCACTTTATGCGCATTGTAATTTCCGGTTGCTCCACCAAATTTTGCGGCGTGCGGAATGTTTTTCAGTTGATTCAGCTGTTGTTGAATTCGTTCAACAAAAACGGCAATTTCTTTTCCCAAACGTGTTGGGGAAGCCGGCTGGCCGTGCGTTCTTGCCAACATCGGGATTTCCGCCCAATCGGTTGCCAACTGATTCAGTTTGTCTAAAATTAAGTTCAATTGCGGCATATAAACAGCCTCAAAAGCATCTTTTATCGACAATGGAATTGCGGTGTTGTTAATATCTTGGGATGTCAATCCGAAATGGATAAACTCTTTATATTTATGTAAATTTAACAGGTCAAATTTTTCTTTGATAAAATATTCCACGGCTTTAACGTCGTGGTTCGTAATTTTTTCGATGTCTTTAATTTTTTGTGCATCATCCGCAGAAAAATTAGTGTAAATTTTTCTTAATTCAGCAAAAAGCCATCCGTTAAAATCTCCCAATTGCGGAAGTGGAATTTCACACAAAGCAATAAAATATTCTATTTCTACTTTTACGCGGTATTTAATGAGCGCTTCTTCGGAAAAATACAGCGCCAAAGATTCTACTTTGTTTCTGTATCTGCCGTCAATGGGCGAAATGGCATTCAATTTGGATAAGGACATTTTTTAGTTTTATGTTGAAAGGTGTAAAATTAATCAAATAAACATTAGTTTGAAGTAAAAAGTTTAATTTTTGGCAGTAGGGACAGGTCGCGACCTGTCCGTTCGAAAGGAAATTAATCAATTGGACAATGAAAGAATTTAACAATTTTACAATTCAGCAAATAAACGATGCAAGGACTAAACGATTAAACATCCTTATTTTCTTCTTTATCTTTTTTTTTCGGGGTTAATTTATAAAGCAAATAAGCGAAACCAACAATTACGTGCAAAATCACCACAATCATAATGGTGTAAAACCAAAAATCAGAAATTCCCATGATCAAAAAAATTATTTCTAAATTTACAAAAAGTTTGGCATATCTTTAAATTTTTAAAATTCACAAATTATGAGGTCTTCAATTCTGGTCGTTATGGCACTATTATGCAGTATTCCAGTTATTTCGCAACAAGTTTATAATAAAAAGCAACCTTTTGCGCACACTTTTTCGATTGTTGCCAGAGATACCGTTACCGGTGAAATGGGCGTTGCGGTACAATCGCATTGGTTTTCCGTGGGCACATCGGTGATTTGGGGACAAGCAGGCGTTGGCGTAGTTGCCACCCAATCGTTTGTGAATCCGTCTTTCGGTCCGCGTGGTTTAAGTTTATTGGAAAATGGTTTGACGCCAAAAATGGCAGTGGAAACTTTATTGGCATTGGATGAAGGCAGAGAGGTTCGCCAGCTGGCAATTTTGGACGTGCATGGAAACGTGGAAGCATATACCGGAAAAAACTGCATTGAAGCGGCCGGACATATTATTGGGGATAATTTTTCGGTTCAGGCAAATTTAATGGAAAAAAACACGGTGTGGCCAGCGATGGCTCAAGCTTTTAAAAACACAAAAGGAACGTTGGCCGAGCGCATGTTGGCGGCCTTGGAAGCGGCACAAAATGAAGGCGGCGACATTCGCGGCAAACAATCTGCAGCCATTTTGGTCGTTAAAGCCAAGTCAACCGGAAACAGTTGGGAAGACAAAACGGTGGATTTGCGCGTGGAAGACAGCGAAAATCCGTTAAAGGAAATGCGCAGGCTGCTTACGGTTCATACCGCCTATGATTTTATGAATAAAGGGGATTTGGCGGTGGAAGTTGGCGACAATAGTTTGGCAAAAGAACATTATATGAAAGCCCAAGAATTAAATCCCGATAATCTGGAAATGAAATATTGGTATGCCGTAACTTTGGCCAATAATGGAGAGTTGGTTGAAGCAAAAGCTATTTTCAAAAGTATTTTTAAGCAAAACAGCAAATGGAAAGAATTAACGCATAGATTGATGAAACCCAAATTGCTGACCATTTCAGAAGAGCAATTACAGGAAATTTTAAAATTATAAATGATGAAAAAAGTACTCTTAGGATTCTTGGTTGTATTGATTTTAATTCAGTTTATACGTCCTGAAAAAAATGAGTCGAAAAATGAAATGAATGCGATGAGCACAGTGATGGAAATTCCGGTTGAAGTGACTAAAATTATTCAGACTTCGTGTGCGGATTGCCATTCAAATTCCACCAATTATCCTTGGTACAGCGAAATTGCGCCGGTATCGTGGTATTTGGCGCAACATGTGAAGGAAGGAAAAGAAAATTTGAATTTTTCTGGATGGACCGCGTATAATAAAGACCAGCAAGAACATATTTTAAAAGATATAAAAGAAGTGTTGAATGAACGTGAAATGCCTTTGAAAAGTTATTTGTTGATTCATAAGGATGCAAAACTGACGGAGAATCAATACCAAATATTGTACGATTGGGTCAATTCCATAAAAATTGAATAAAATGATGCCATTTATGAAAAAACTGCCTTTCAAAAATTTGTTGTTTTTTCTGATATTGTTTGTGTCAGGAACTGCAATAGGACAAGAAAAAATAAATCAGTTGGATGCGCAGGGAAGGCGCACCGGCGTTTGGAAAAAATACTACGACAATAACAATATTCGTTATGAAGGCCAGTTTGTTGCCGGTAAAGAAATCGGTGTTTTTAATTATTATGGAGAACTGAATTCCAAACAACCAGTGATTGTTAAAATTTTTTCAAAAACTAATGATATAGCGCAAGTATCCTATTTTTATGAAGACGGAAAACTGCAGAGCGAAGGTAGTATGAACGGCATTAATCGCATCGGCAAATGGATCTATTACAATACCGACGGAAAAACAATTGTTTCAGAAGAAAATTATGAAAACGGCCTGCTTCATGGCACAGCCACAACCTATTTTGCGCCCGGAAAAATAACGGAAAGTTTGACTTTTAAAAATGGGCTGCTTCACGGAAATGTGCTTCGTTATTCCTCCGAAGGAATCTTATTGGATGATTTGCAATATGAAAACGGAAAACTGCACGGACCCGCAAAATATTACAATGTTGCCGGCAAACTTGTGAGAAAAGGTGATTATGAAAATGACCTGAAAGTTGGAAATTGGGAATATTTTGAAAACGGAGAATCCATACCGGCAAAAAAAGTAAAGGAATAATTTAAAAAAAAATCAGCAAATTGAACATCGAAAAAATTTTCAGCAACAATAAAAAATGGATTGAAGAAAGGCTCAATATTGATGAAAATTATTTTAAAAATTTATCAACCGGCCAAAATCCCGAGATCCTTTATATTGGCTGTTCAGACAGCCGTGTTTCTGCGGAAGAATTGATGGGCGTGCGACCCGGTGAAGTTTTTGTTCACAGAAACATTGCCAATATGGTTCCAAATACCGACTTAAATGTGATGTCGGTCATCAATTATGCGGTGACGCATTTAAAAGTTAAACATTTGGTGATTTGCGGCCATTATTATTGCGGCGGCGTAAAAGCTGCGATGCAATCGGAGGATTTGGGATTGTTAAATCCGTGGTTGCGGAATATACGCGATGTTTACAGATTGCATAAAAATGAACTCAATTTAATAGCCTGTGAAGATGAAAAATACAACAGATTGGTGGAATTAAACGTGCAGGAACAATGCGTAAATGTGCTAAAAACTGCCGATGTCCAAAAAGCATTGCTTGAAAAACGCATTACGGTTCACGGTTGGGTTTGGGACATTCATTCAGGAGAATTGATCGATTTAAAAATTGATTTTGAAAAAATACTGGATGATATCAGAGAAATTTACCGTTTGCATTAATCCTTTTTTAAGATGAACACTGATATGAATTTAACTCCGATGGTTTCCGCAACGTGGCTTTTTGAACATCTTGAAAATCCAAACCTGGTAATTTTAGACGCAAGCCCGAGGGAAAATAAATCCAATTTGGTTCCCGAATTTACAAATCTCCAAATTAAAGGCGCACGCCAATTTGATATGGAAAAGGTATTTTTAGACAAGAAAAACCCAATTCCGAATATGATTCCCGATGAAAAGGTTTTTGAAGCCGAATGCAGAAAATTAGGGATCAACAATGACAGCCTGATTGTTGTTTACGACAATTTAGGCGTTTATACGGGTCCGAGAGTCTGGTGGATGTTTAAGGCGATGGGACATTCCCAAATTGCGGTTTTGGACGGCGGATTGTCTGCCTGGAAAAATGCCCAATTGCCAACAGAACCAATTCGTGAAAACGAAACTTTTTCGGGGAATTTCACAGCGAAATATAAACCTGATTTGGTGATTGATTCCAATACTTTGCTGGAAAATATTGATTCAAAAAAATTTCAGGTAATTGATGCCCGTTCTGAAGAAAGATTTTTCGGGTTGATTCCTGAGCCAAGGGAAAATATGTCTGGCGGCCACATTCCAAATTCCATAAATCTTCCGTTTGAAAAAGTGTTGCGTCAAGGGAAAATGAAACCTAAAAGTGAACTGACCAAAATTTTTAAAAATTTAACTATTGAAAATCAACCCTTGGCTTTTACCTGCGGCTCAGGAATTACGGCCTGCATCATTTTATTGGCAAGTGAGCTGATTTCAGAAAATAAAAATGTGCTGTATGATGGCTCGTGGTCAGAATGGGGACAACAAGGAAAATTTCCTGTAGAACAATAAAGTTAGGCTACTTCAATAGGAATGAAGATAAACAATATCTTTCAAACAAAATCAAAAATAACCCTGTAATTCAGAAACAAATTTTAGCGAATTAAAGCAAAAAAGTATTTTGTCAAGCACCAGGTAACAAGGTATTAGGCAATAGTTTATAAGTGTATTGCTTGATAAAAAATATTTTTTTCAAAAAATTGGGAATTTGAAAATTAATTATTACATTTGTGGCTAATATTATTTTAAAATTTTTTAAAGATGAGTAAAGGGACAGTAAAATTCTTCAATGAAGCTAAAGGATTTGGATTCATAAAAGAAGATGGTTCGAACAAAGAACATTTTGTACACATTTCTGGATTAATCGACGAAGTACGCGAAGGTGATGAGGTTGAATTCGATTTACAGGAAGGTAAAAAAGGATTAAACGCAGTAAATGTAAAAGTTATTTAATATATACTAATTACCTTTTTTCAACCAAAGCTTATCACTCTGATAGGCTTTTTTTTGTGCCTTATTTTTTTATGAAAAGTTTCAATCTTTCAACATTAACTTTTTGTTCAAAAAACTTATCTGTATCTTTGCAAACTAAAATGAATTTAAAATGAAACGCGTAATTGTCGGACTTTCGGGCGGTGTGGACAGCAGTGTGGCGGCCTATTTGTTAAGGGAGCAGGGCTATGAGGTGATTGGCCTGTTTATGAAAAACTGGCACGATGATTCGGTAACCATTTCCAATGAATGCCCTTGGCTGGAAGACAGCAACGATGCCATGTTGGTGGCCGATAAATTGGGAATACCGTTTCAGGTGGTGGATTTAAGCGAGCAATACAAAGAACGTATTGTGGATTATATGTTCAAAGAATATGAATTGGGGCGCACGCCGAATCCGGATGTTTTGTGCAATCGGGAAATAAAGTTTGATGCTTTTTTGAAAATTGCCATGGAATTAGGAGCCGATTATGTGGCAACCGGACATTATTGCCGAAAAGGTGAGGAGCTAATCAATGGAGAAACCGTCTATAAATTGTTGGGCGGAAAGGATAAAAATAAAGACCAATCCTATTTTTTATGCCAATTATCGCAAGAACAATTGTCGAAAGCCTTATTTCCGATAGGGGAATTGACAAAACCTGAAGTCCGTAAAATAGCTGCCGAGCAGGATTTAATCACTGCGGAAAAGAAAGATTCTCAAGGATTGTGTTTTATAGGAAAAGTGCGATTGCCGGAGTTTTTGCAACAGAAATTAAAACCTAAAGAAGGTGTAATCGTTCAAATACCAATTGATTCTGAAATTTATAAAAGGGAAATTCCTTCATTCAAAACAAAAGAAGCCGAGTTGTCGTTTTTCTCAACAAAATACAAATACCAAATTTCCGACGGAAAAATAGTGGCGAAACACCAAGGTGCACATTATTTTACCAAAGGACAACGCAAAGGCCTGGCGGTTGGCGGCACCAAAGAACCGTTATTTGTGATAGATACCGATGTCAATGAAAATGTAATTTATGTGGGCGAAGGCAAAGTCCATCCGGGTTTGTACCGCAATGTATTGTTTGTGTCCAATGAAGAATTGCATTGGATCAGGCCCGATTTGGCGCTGAAAAATGGAGAAAACCTATCCGTTTTGGCACGCATTCGTTACCGTCAGGCATTGGATGAAGCCACATTATACCAAGTGGAAAAAGGATTGTATGTGGAATTCAAAAATAAACAGTCGGCCATTACCGAAGGCCAGTTTGTGGCTTGGTATATCAATGAGGAATTGTTGGGATCAGGTGTAATATCGTAGGTTCAAGCACTGTTTTTCAATAAAAATGCCTATTTTCGAGTTTTAATTCTGTAATATTTTTATTGTGAAAGCAAAACTACTTATAGCACTCTTATTTTTATTTTCACAAAATATTGCATTGGCGCAAGTGGAAGACGCTTGGGTATTTATCAAGGATAAACCAAGCCAAACTTCATTTATGGCTTCGCCTTTAACGATGTTGTCGCAACGTGCTTTAGAAAGAAGAACGCGTTACAAAATTGCAATCGATTTTAAAGATATTCCTGTTGAAGCTTCCTATATCACACAAATAAAAAATGCCTCAGGAATCACAATTAAAGCCAAATCGAAATGGTTAAATGCACTTCATATCCAAGGAACCCAAGTTGATATTTCTAAATTGGTGAATTTAAATTTTGTAAGTAAAGTTGAATATGCCAATAAATCCATAAATCCTTCGGGCAAAAACAGAAAGCAGGAAAAAATTGTCAATAATTCAAAAAAAATGGATTTCGCCAATTTTAACTATGGAAATTCGACCAATCAAATTCAAATGTTAAATGGAAATGTGCTGCATCAAAATAATTTTACCGGTGAAGGCCTGCAAATCGCCATTATAGATGCAGGATTTCCTAATGTTGACAATTTTGACGGATTTAAACGGATAAGAGACAATAATCAAATTTTAGGCGGTTACGATTTTGTGCACAGAAATGAAAATTTTTATACAGGCAATTACCACGGAATGTCGGTGTTGTCAACCATTGCAGGTTATGTGGACAATCATTTTATAGGCACGGCGCCCGACGCAAAATTTTATTTGTTTATTTCTGAAGATGCTGCGAATGAAACGCCTCTGGAAGAAAGCTTGTGGGTTGAAGCTGCTGAAAAAGCGGACAGTTTGGGGGTTGACGTCATCAACAGCTCATTAGGTTACACTACTTTCGACAATCCAAATTACAATTATGTCTATGCAGATATGGATGGAAAAACGACTTTTATTTCAAGAGGCGCAGAAATTGCTTTTTCTCGTGGAATGATTGTGGTGAATTCGGCAGGAAATGAAGGAAATGCTCCCTGGCACTATATAAGTGCGCCGGCTGATGCCGCTTCGGTGTTGAGCATTGGCGCCGTAAATGCAACCGGTGTTATTGCAAGTTTTAGTTCTTATGGCCCCACGGCCGATAATCGTGTAAAGCCAGATGTTTGTGCGCAAGGTTCTGGAGTTTATATTATTAACGCCTCAGGTGAAATCGCCATTTCAAACGGAACTTCGTTTTCATCACCGGTGTTAACAGGCGTTGTTGCATGTTTGTGGCAGGCTTTTCCAAATAAAACCAATGCGGAAATAATTAAAATGGTAAAGGAATCGGCCCATTTATATGCCAATCCCACCGCACAGGAAGGTTACGGAATTCCCAATTTTGAGTCCATTTTTAACCTGCTGAATGTTCAAGAAACGGAAGAGATTTTGGAAGTTGTGGCCTATCCAAATCCGGCCATCACCGAATTAAAATTTAAATTTCCCGATCAGGTGACAGAAATGGAATTGGTGATTTATAATATTTTGGGAAAACAAATACATTCAGAAGCAATGGCCAAATTAAATCCGACAATGGATATCTCTAATTTATCACAAGGTTTGTATTTTGTGCAGATGAAATTTGACGATAAAATAAAAACGATTAAAATCCTGATAAACTAAATGGAAAACAGTATCACCAAATTATTCAACATCCAATACCCGATAATTCAGGCCGGAATGGTTTGGAACAGCGGATGGAGATTGGCTTCTGCAGTAAGCAATGCTGGCGGATTGGGATTGATAGGCGCAGGTTCTATGTATCCGGATGTATTGCGTGAGCACATTCAAAAATGTAAAAAAGCCACCCAAAAACCTTTTGGCGTCAATGTGCCGATGTTGTATCCAAACATTGAGGAAATTATGCAAATAATTGTGGAAGAAGGCGTGAAAATCGTATTTACTTCTGCAGGAAACCCAAAAACGTGGACATCCTTTTTACACGAAAAAGGGATTATTGTAGTTCATGTGGTGAGCAGCGTGGCATTTGCGTTGAAATCGGAGCTGGCTGGTGTGGATGCCGTAGTTGCTGAAGGTTTTGAGGCCGGCGGACATAACGGTCGTGAAGAAACCACGACTTTTACGTTGATTCCTATGGTAAAGGAAAAATTAAAAATACCTTTAATTGCCGCAGGCGGTATCGCTACAGGAAGAGGAATGTTAGCGGCCATGGTTTTGGGCGCCGATGGTGTTCAGATTGGCAGCCGATTTGTGGCGAGCCTTGAATCTTCGGCACATATAAATTTTAAGGAAAAAGTGGTGAATACCCAAGATGGCGATACTTTGTTGACTTTAAAGGAATTGGCACCGGTAAGGTTGATTAAAAATAAATTTTTTAATGAATTGAGCGAATTGTACAAACAATGCCCAACGGCCGAACAATTGAAAGAAAAATTGGGGCGTTCAAGAGCCAAAAAAGGGATGTTTGAAGGTGATTTGGATGATGGAGAACTAGAAATTGGCCAAATTGCCGGATTGATCCACGAAATTAAACCGGCAGCTGAAATTGTAAATGAAATTATGGATGAATTTAATGAAGCGAAAAAATCATTTTGTTAAAAACCATACTAATTCTTCATGCTGAACTTGCCTGCGCGTCATGCTGAACTCGTTCCAGCATCAGCATCTGTCAAATATTAATAAAAGTTACTTAATCGTATTTCTTTGCAGGTCCGGTTCCCGGTTCTTTTTTCGGCATCGGACCTCTTAAATGAATGATCAATCCGTTCAAGAAATTGCGCAAAATTTGATCGCCCACTTCTTTGTATTTTTCATGGTCTTCATTTCTGAAAAAAGCGCCCAACTCACTTTTTGTGATGTCAAAGTCCACCAGTTTACAAATTTTCACAATATCCTCATCGCGCAATTTATGCGCCACACGAAGTTTTTTAAAAATGTCGTTATTATTTAGTCCCATAGCTGCAAAGGTACTTATTTTTTGAATGAAAATCGGGTAAAAAAATTTCAAGTAATTCTTAATATATTAGGTAATAAAGTCTGCTTTTTAATAAAAAATGACCCATCGTTTCAGAAATAAGTCTTTTTTCTATTTTCTAAAAGCAAAGCGATCTTTAGCTTTTTTTAAAGATTTATTTTGCAAAAATTAATTTTACGGCAACAAACAACATAAACACGCCAAATATTTTCCGAAGCATCCGCTGGTCTATTTGCAAAGCTATTTTTGAACCAATAAATCCGCCAATCGCGAAGAGCAAAGAAACGGTCAAAGCAATTCGCCAGTCAATATTGCCGCCACTGCCGGCAGTATGGTAGTTATAAACCGCCAGAAATGTGACGGGCGGCAACATAACAGCCAAGCTTAAACCTTGTGCATTGTGTTGTGTCAGCCCTAAAAATAAAACGAATAACGGAACCATAACAATGCCGCCGCCAACGCCCACAAGGCCGCTTAAAATTCCGGCAGACAGCCCAATAATAATTAAAATGAGAATTGTAGTCACAGTCATTTTCATCTGTTTAAACTTTATTTTTTAGCGGTAACAGCTGCTGTTCGCCTTTAATCATTTCTTTATGTATCAAAATTTGTGAGGCTCGTTTCATCTGTTTAAATGTTGTTTTTTAGCGGTATCAGCTGTTACTTGCCTGTCGGTAGGTATACCTGCCTGCCGGTAGGTAAACATGCCTGCCGGCAAGGCAGGTTCGCCATTAAATATTTCTTTGTATCAAAATTTGTTTTGTTCGTTTTATTTGATTTCAGATGGAATTTTCAATTGATAGGTCTTTCCTGTTTTATTCTCCAAGGTATTTTCACGCAACCACGGATTGTGCAATTTCATGATTTTGTAATTAATGCCTAAATCTTTTGAATATTGCGCAATATCGGCAATTGGCGTACTCACTTCAACAATTTTGGTGGGTGTTGCCGTATATAAATCTTCTTTATCGAAAACATATCCGTATTTATCAGGATGTGACATAATTTCTTTAAGGGCAACGATTCTCAATATATAACGTTCTGTTTCATCTCCCAAAAGCAAATCATAATAACTGCTCACTTTTTGGGTTTCCATTTTACTGGAAACACCCCTATTTCCGGCGTTGTATGCCGCCGCCGCCAATGTCCAGTTTCCAAAACGCACTTTGGCTGATTTTAAATAATCGCAGGCCGCCTGTGTCGATTTTTCCAAATGATAACGTTCATCAACATTTGTGTTGACTTCCAATCCGCTTTCTTTGGCGGTGCCTTCCAATATTTGCCAAAAACCTTTGGCTCCGGCAGAAGAAGTTGCGTTTAGCAAGCCACTTTCAATAACCGCTAAATATTTAAAATCGTTAGGGATTCCATTTTCTTTCAAAATAGGTTCTATCACAGGAAAAAACTTATTGGCCCTTTTTAAAAGCAGCAGGGTATTGGATTGCCAATAGGTGTTTGTCAATAATTCTCTGTCTATTCGTTCTTTGATGTCGTCGTTTTCAGTTGGAACGCGCTCTCCCGCAAAATCTAAATTTTCAGGGATTTTCAGTGCCCTGATCTCGTAGGTTTCGATGGTGTTTTTATCGCCTTCATGAAGGGAATTGTCATTCTTTGAATCTGATTTTTTGGCTGCAAAAATTAACAATGAACTTATCATTATCACCGCAATCAATCCTAAAATTTTAATTGACTTGTCCATTTTGTTTTCATTTTAAGGGTTTGTTAAGGGGCAAAATACAAATTTATTTGATGGGAACACTTTGCTTATGTTCAATTTAACATTTTATTTAAGGGAATCTATAATAATTTTGCTGATTGTTTTTGCTTTGTTGATAATCATAATATGGGTTCCTTTTTCAACAGGAATACAATTTCTTATATATTTAAACGAAAAAATTGCATCGGCAGTACCGTGGATGTGAAGTATATTTTCAATTGGTTTGGTCTGTTTCCAATGCAACACATTGTAAATAGACCAGTTTAAGTACTTTCTGTCTCTGACTGAAAAGTATTTTTTGTATAATATTAAACGTGTTTTTGAAGTATTCCCAAATGCTAAAAACGAAAATATTTCAATATTTTCTACCAATTTTGATGGAAATAATTTATAGATTTTAAATTTTTTGATGAGTCTTAAACCTTTTGATAATTCATTTTTGCTTTTAAGGCTTGAAATGATGATAACTTTTTTGCATTGAAGGTGTTTGCTCATTTCCTGCACCATAATTCCGCCAAAAGAAACGCCTATTAAAACCGGATTTTCTTCAAGCACCAGATCTGACATTCGCTTGGCGTAGGCTTCAATGGGTTCGTGGGCCGTTAAAGGAATTAGCCATTCCAAAAAATGAAGTTCAAATTTGTCTTTTGGAAATTGTAAAAATTCAAAAATTTCCGGACTTGCAGCCAATCCGGGAACAAAATAAATAGGTATTTTTTTAGTTTCCATTAACTGTTTAAAATGTTTAAAATGATGGGTTTTAATCCGCTGAAGAAAAATTCAACAGCAATCACCATTACAATCAAACCCATTAATCGCATCATAACCTTATTTCCTGTTTTGCCAATTTTTTCGGTAATTTTACTTGCCCCAACAAGTATTGCGTAAGTTAAAAATAAGATGAGAGCCACTGTTGTGATCAAAACTATTTTTAAGGAAATAGTATTGGCGTCTTCCATTAAAATAATGGCATTGGTGATGGCTCCGGGTCCGCATATCATCGGAATGGCCAAAGGCGTAATGGAAATATCTTCCACATAAGCATCAATTTTGTCTTCATCTTCCGTATGTTTAAAACTGCCCAATCTGGCCTGCAGCATATCCCATCCCATCGTGAAGAAAATAACGCCTCCAACTATTCTGAAACTGTTTACTGAAATTCCGAAGAATTTAAATAAAATTTGCCCGGAAAAAGCAAAGGCAATGATGGTAAAAAATGCCACCAAGGTCGCTTTTTTTGCGGTTTGCTTACGACGTTCTTTGCTCAAAGTGGCTGTCATCGACATAAATATCGGCATGGTGCCCAGCGGATTTATCAGGGTAAAAAACGAGGTAAAAACCAATAAGGCAAAAGGATATAAATCACTCACAATTTTTATTTTTTAGATATCAATTTAGCCAACAAAAGCAGGCTGTTTTTGCCAATCAAAACGAACAATGCCATCTTCATTTATTTCTGTTAATTTAATTTCGTGCAGCGTATTTACCAATTCAGGATTCCAAGGTGTTTTCACTTTTACATAATTTTCGGTAAATCCGTAGATATAACCGTCTTTATTTTCACTTTCAAATAAAACAGTGAAATTTTTCCCCAATTGGCTTTCATAAAATGCCCTGCGTTTTTTAACGGACAAGCCCCTGAGCATTTTGCTTCGTTTGTTTCTAACATTCTGCGGAACAATGCCTTCCATTTCAACCGCTTCCGTATTTGGCCTTTCTGAATAGGTGAATACATGCAAATACGAAATATCCAATTCGTTTAGATAGTTGTAGGTTTCCAGAAATAATTCGTCAGTTTCACCCGGAAAACCAACAATAACGTCAACGCCAATGCAGGCATTCGGCATTTTATTTTTGATGGCTTCAACGCGGTTGGTATAAGTTTCTTGTAAATAACGGCGTTTCATTAATTTAAGCAAGGTGTCGCTGCCGCTTTGAAGCGGAATATGAAAGTGAGGCACAAAACTTTTTGAGCTGGCCACAAAATCGATGGTTTCTTTTTGAAGCAAGTTTGGCTCAATGGAAGAGATTCTGAAACGATGGATTCCTTCAACATTGTCCAGCGCTTTTACCAAGTCGAGAAAAGTGTGCTCATGTTTTTTGTTTCCAAATTCACCTTTGCCGTAATCCCCAATATTTACGCCTGTAAGCACAATTTCCTTAATTCCTTTTTCTGAAATTTCTCTGGCGTTTTCCAGCACATTTTCCAAAGTATCGCTTCGCGAAATCCCCCTGGCAAGCGGAATGGTGCAATAGGTACATTTATAATCGCAGCCATCCTGCACTTTTAAAAAAGCACGCGTTCTGTCGCCAAAAGAGTAAGATCCCACGTAAAAATTGGCGTCTTCAATTTCACAGGAATGCACTTGGCCCAAATCATTTTTGGCAAGATTGGTGATATAATCGGTCACTTTAAATTTTTCGGTGGCGCCCAAAACCAAATCAACCCCATCAACGGCAGCCAATTCCTCAGGTTTTAATTGCGCGTAACAACCAATGGCAATCAAAAATGCTTTTTCGTTTAATTTTAAAGCCGATTTAACGATGGTTTTAAATCTTTTATCGGCATTATCCGTAACAGAACAAGTGTTAATTACGTAAATATCAGCCACTTCCTCAAACGCAACACGTTCAAAACCTTCTTGTTGGAAGCTTCTGGCAATGGTGGAAGTTTCAGAAAAATTAAGTTTACACCCCAATGTGTAAAATGCGACTTTTTTTTGTGCGCTCATTCTTGTACATTTATCGGATGCAAAAGTACTGAATTTTATTTTTAATAATGATTGCGAAAACACCAAAACCACCTTATTACGCCGTCGTATTTACTTCAATTAGAACTGAAGGCGATTTTGAATATGCTGAAATGGCCGATAAAATGCTTGATTTGGCTGAAAAACAAGAAGGTTTTTTGGGGGTTGAATCGGCAAGAAATGAGTTGGGCATTACAGTGAGTTATTGGGAAAGTTTGGAAGCCATAAAAAAATGGAAACTGCAAACAGAGCATACAGAAGCAAGAGAAAAGGGCAGAAGCATATGGTATAATGCATTTAAAGTCAGAATTTGTAAAGTGGAACATGAGTATGGATTTGAGAAGTAGTTATTGGTTGTTGATTGCAGGTTTTTTATTGGTTTCGTGTTCAATAAAAAATAATAAACTTGATGAAAACTCGGTTTTTAGGTACAATGAGCACGCAAACATCACCACCTTAGATCCTGCATTTTCAAAGGATTTGCGAACTGTTTGGGTAACCAATCAATTATTTAATGGCTTGGTGCAACTGGATGACAGTTTAAATGTTCAGCCTGATATTGCCCATTCCTGGAATATTTCCCATGACGGGAAAATGTATTCATTCAATTTAAAACGGGACATAAAATTCCATAAACATATTTTGTTCGGAAAAGATTCCACAAGATCGGTGACAGCAAGTGATTTTGAATACAGTTTTAACCGTTTGCTGGATCCAAAAGTTTCTTCTCCCGGAAAATGGGTGCTGGAGTTCGTTTCAACATTTGAAGCAAAAAACGACAGTACTTTTGTCATCCAATTAAAACAGCCTTTTCCGCCATTTTTAAGTTTGTTAAGCATGAAATATTGCTCTGTGGTTCCTTTTGAGGCGGTGGCTTATTTTGGAAATACATTTAGGGCCAATCCGATAGGAACCGGGCCTTTCCAATTTAAATTGTGGGTTGAAAACACAAAATTGGTTTTTCGAAAAAATAAGGATTATCATGAAAAAGATGAAAATGGAAACCGACTGCCTTATTTGGAGGCTGTTGCCATCACTTTTTTACCCGACAGGCAGAGTGAGTTTTTGCAATTTATTCAGGGAAATATCGATTTTATGAGCAGTATTGATGCTTCTTATAAAGATGATTTGTTGACTTCAGACGGGCAACTTAAGGAACATTACAAAAATCAGATTGATATGGTCACCGGCCCTTATTTAAATACCGAATATTTGGGCATTTATATAGATGCCGCCGAACAGGAAGTGCATTCCATAAAAATCAGGAAAGCAATTAATTATGGTTTTGATCGCATAAAAATGATCAAATACTTGAGAAACGGCGTTGGAACACCTGCAGTAAATGGCTTTATCCCAAAAGGTTTGCCTTCATTCAATTATATGGAAGGCTACACTTATCAGCCAGAAAAAGCAAAGGAATTGGTACAATCTTATATCGCTGAAACCGGAAATTTAAATCCGTCCATTACCATCAGCACAACCAGTCAATATTTAGATTTGTGCGAATATATTCAGCGAGAATTAGAGCGCACAGGCTTGCAAGTGAATATTGATGTGATGCCGCCTTCCACCTTGCGGCAAACAAAAGTAAACGGACAATTGAGCATATTTAGAGGCAGTTGGGTGGCAGATTATCCGGATGCGGAAAATTACCTTTTTATATTTCACAGTAAAAATTTCTCGCCAAACGGTCCGAATTACACGCATTACAGTTCAAAGGAATTCGATGCGCTTTATGAAAAGGCCATCCAAACAACCGACAATCCGAAACGCTATTTTTTATACCAAAAAATGGACAGTTTAATTATGGCTTCAGCTGTTGTAATTCCCTTATATTATGATGAAGTTGTGCTGTTTACACAAAAAAATGTCAGTGGTTTGGGAATTAATCCTGTTAATTCATTGAATTTGAAAAGGGTGAAGAAAAGTTGATACGTTAAATGTTAAAAGTTAAATGTTTAAGGCAACACCGAACAGTCTTAAGCGTCTATTAATCTGTTAATCATAAATAAACGCTCTTGATTAAAGGATCTTTAAACGGGGAAATCACTGCCTCAAAAGAATCTTTTCCGTTTGAAACATTAAATAATTTTTCTGAAAGCGGCAACTCACCTTCGGTGTAAGGATAGGCGGTAATTGGTTCAATACACAACATATTGGGCACTTCTGTCCACAACATAAAGTTCTCAAAACCTTTAGTCTTTATAGAAATATTAAATCCTTTATTTTTGATCAATTTAATCTCTTGAGTATTTAAAACAGGATAGGCCGTTGAGCCGCCATCCATGATTTTTTGAAGTGAAATTTCCTGGCCTTTTGTTTTGCAAATTTCAGAAGGGTCTCCCGATAATTTAAATGCCGGATGATAACCCAACATAAAAGGCATTCCTTTTTCGGCCTCTATCTCAAAAGTAATTTTTAGGGAATCGTTTGACAATTCGTATGATTTTTTAAATCGGAAATCATAAGGCCACGACAATTTTTCCTTTGGAGATTTTTCCGGGAACTTTGAGTTTTTTACGATGGTATTTGCGACATAATCCTTTTGGAAAACGGCAAAATTTTCACCGCTTTCCATTAAGCTGTATGCCAATTCCCTTAAAAGTCCGTGCTGATCCTGAATCGCGCTGCCTTTCGGTGTTGTAACCATAAAATCATTCGCTTCGGTTGGACCAATAACAGGAAACATTTCGGTGTCGGAATTTCGCCATCCGGGTTGTCCTTTTTGGTGAATCAACTCTTCTTTATTTTTTATAAAACTGACCAATTCGCCTTGATCAATTTTAACAATAGAATTCTTGTCGGGGCTAATTAAAATTTGGGGTTCCATGATATTTTTTTTTATTTTACTGCTACTAGTATTCTTTGGTCATCCAACTTCAATCTTTTATTTTTTAAACTTTAAACTTTTTTCCGTTCCGTTAATAATTCCCCCTTCGGGGGTTAGGGGGCCATTATTCTCCACAATATAACCCATCATTTTTTTAATCAGGTGAACCCTGTCAACACCGCCCACATTGTGTTCGTGCATTGGATAAGTGAAAAAATCGATTTGAACTTTTTGTTTTACGGCTTCTTGCAACAAAGTCATACTGTGTTGCGGAACCACGGTTGGATCGATGCTTCCGTGAATCAGCAATAATTTGCCGTCTAAATTTTTAATGTAATTGTGCACTTTTGCTTTTTCGTATCCTTCAGGGTTTTCCTGGGGCGTATCCATATAACGTTCGCCGTACATCACTTCATAATATTTCCAATCGGTTACCGGTCCGCCCGCAACAGCAGTGGTGAAAACACCCGGATTGCGCAGCATTAAACTGGTGGTCATAAATCCGCCATAACTCCAGCCGTTGACCGCAATTCTTTTGCTGTCCACAAAATTCAGCGATTTCAAATAGTCAATCCCAATCAGTTGGTCTTCAATTTCCAAATCCCCCAAATTGCGGTGAATACTGCTTTCAAATGCAAAACCTCTATTTTGCGAACCTCTGTTGTCGAGCGTAAAAACAATATAATTTTCTAAGGATGCAAATGCCACCATCCATAAATTGGAACCTGCCAGCCAAGAGTTTTTTACCAATTGCGCGTGCGGACCGCCATACACATATACCAAAACAGGATATTTTTTGGTGGCATCAAAATTGGCTGGTTTTGTGATTTTTGCATACAAATCATCACCATTTTTTCCTTTCAGGTTTACAAATTCGGTAGTTCCCAAGTTGTAATCTTTCAGCGGATTTTCAGCAGTGAATATAGAAATAGATTTCCCTTTTTTTGTGGCAACAATGTCGATTTTTGTTGGGATGGTTAAACTGCTGTAACTGTCGATTAAATAATTTCCGTTAGTGCTTAATTGGGTGGAATGGGTGCCGTTTACTTTTGAAAGTCGGTCGTATTTGCCCGTTTTTAAATTTACTTTAAACGTATGCATTTCTCTTGGATCGGTTCCTGTTCCAGTAATAAACACATCTTTTCCGCTTTCGTCAAAACCTAAAATTCCGGTTATCACCCATTTAAAATCGGTCAATTGTTTTACCAGTTTTCCGTCGGTGGTATAATGGTACAAATTCATAAATCCGTCACGTTCGCTAAACCATAAAAAGTTGGTGTTGCTGTTGGGTATAAACACAGCATCGTGTTCTGGTTCCGTCCATTTTTCATTGGTTTCTTCAAACAAAGTATTCACTTTTTTACCTGTTGAAACCTCATAACGGTTGTACCAAACGTGATTTTGGCCTCTGTTTATTTCTGCAACCAACACAAATTTTTCATCGGGTGTCCACGATAAATTTGTCAAATAATGTTCATCAGAAGTATTGATGTCAAGGTAAACAGTTTGCTGTGTTTTAAGGTTGTAAATGCCAATTTTAGCAATTTCGCTTCCTTGTCCGGCCATTGGATACTTTATATTTTTAAGCGTAGCAGGGTAGGTGGTGATGTCAACCAAAGGATAATCCGTCACATTGGTTTCATCTTTTTGGTAAAATGCCAAATAATTTCCTTCCGGACTCCAAAAAGTTCCTTTAAAAATGCCAAATTCACTTCTGTGAATGGCTTGTCCGGAAACAATGTTTTTATCTTCAATGGCGGTTACGGCAATTTTTGGGTTTTCCGCAGTTCCAATATATAAATTGTTGGCCAGGGTGTAAGCAATTGCCTTTGCTTTGGAATTGTATTCGGTATTTTCGCCAGCTTCATCAAATTGTATGGAAGTATTTTTTGACAAGGTATTGTAGTTAAAAGTTTCAATAAAATTTTTATTGGCAAACACCAGTTCATTGGTTGATATTTCCATTAAACGCGGGAATCGCGTTAATTCTTCATAACTTTTTTGAAGATCAGCGAATGGAATATTTTTAGTGACCTTATTTGTAACTGCATCCGTAAAAATCAGCGCATTGTCTTTTTGAAAAACGTAGGTGTTGGAATGGTTCACCCATTTAAGATCGCTTAACGAAGAAGGATTCAACCCTTTTTGATAGCCCAAAACGGCGTCTTCCAGACTTAATGTTTTTTGTTGTGAAAATCCTAAAATAAAGGTGCATAAAAACAGAAATGAAAATATTTTTTTCATAAGGGGGATTGGTTTTTTATAAATGTCTGCTAAACTACGGAATTATAAATTTTTTAGTACTGACACTTATCAGTTTCTCCTAAAAATTTAATCGGGCCATTATTGGAAAATGGTCAGAATATTTTACATCAAAAGTCTTAAAATTATTGACTTCAATTTTATCATCGGTTAAAATATAATCGATACGAACGGGCAATTTAAAATCGTAGCTTCTTCCAAAACCTTTGCCTGCAACCTCAAAGGCGTCATTTTTCCCATCTTTTAATTGATGATAAACCCAGGAAAAAGCAGTGGTGTTAAAATCTCCGCAAATGATAGATTTAAGATTGGTTTTTTTAATATGGTCTGAAATTAAGGTCGTCTGATTTGCCTGTATCTTAAAGGCTTTTTGCACCCTGGTTTTAAATTTTTCAGAATTTTCCTGAGTGAAATAATCGTCTTTCGGGTTTAAATTTAAACTTTCAAGATGAATATTATATACGCGAACGGTATCTTTATTTCTGACAATATCTGCAAAAATGGCATTGTTTCCGGAATTGGAAAAATTCAGGGATCCCGAATTTATGATTTTAAATTTCGAAAAAATGGCATGTCCAAAATGGTTGTTGTCATTGCTTATTTTGATGTACTCATACGGATATTTTAGCCCTATTTTTAAGGATGGATGAAATTCCTGGATGCATAAAATATCCGGTTCTTTGGAATTGATGAAATCATATATTTTTTCATCCACATTTTTCTCATTAATCCATTTATAAAGGTTGAACATTCTCACGTTATAGCTCATAAGTTTTACGTCATCGGTCAACAATACATCTTTTTCCTTAAAACTGTAAAATTTTGTAATGTACTGATAACCAATAGCCAATACGATTGCGGAAAGTAAAAATTGTTTTTTGAGCCTGATGATCCAGTAGAGCGCAAATACTGCATTTATAATTAAGAAAACGGGGATTACCAAACTGATCAATGAAAAAAATGAAATGGTATTGGGCGAAATATAATAACTCAGATACGATAAAAGCAGCAGTGTGGCGAAAAGCGAATTCAGGATAAAAATAAATTTATCGATAAGGGCTAAATTTTTCATAGTTTATTCTTTTCCGGATCTAAATAAAAAGTCTTTTTCTTCTTGCGATAAACTTTCGTAACCTGATTTGCTTATTTTGTCTAAAATATCATTAATTTTTCGTTGTTTGGTTTTTGAAACTTCTTCCGAAGTGCTTCTTTTTTCCGATTTATACACGGTTTTTAAAGGACCAGTTTTTTTTGTTCCAAAGGCATTGGTAAAAAAATCCACCATGCTTTCAAACCATTTTCCGATATCGTTTCCTTTTTCGGATTGCTTTGCATAAATGAACCCAAAAACAGCACCACTTATATGCGCAATTGCAGATCCTTTTTCCGGATTTGCAATTTGCAGGATGCTTAACACCACCCATATCGCTGCCATTACCCATAATTCAACGCTGCCAACGAAACGCAATTGCAGTGCATAACGAGGTATTTTGGTTGCAATCGCTATAAAAATGGCTGTTACGGCTGCAGAAGCACCCGCCAATGGTAGCGCTCCGCTTGTGTCGATGAAATAATAGTATCCTAAAAAAACGACGCCTCCAAAAATACTTCCTGAAAAGTAACAATTTAAAAATTGTTTTTTGCTGTAAAAATCCAAAAATAAATTTCCGAGATAGTATAAAACCAACAGGTTCGATAAAACATGAAAGAATCCCTGATGTATAAACGCAAAGGAAATCAGTGTCCAGGGTTTGTATATAAAATCATCTAAACCAGCCGGCAAAGCGAACCAATTAATGATGAAATTTTGGAGCAATACCGTTATTAAAAATAAAAATACGTTGATGTATATTATTTTTTCAACAATATTGGCTTTGTTAAAAGCCTCTTTTATGTCGTTTATGAAGGCCAAATTAGTCCCAGCGTTTAAATTGGTTTTGCTTCCAAAACCAAGCGATTATAAATCCGATCAGCGCGCCGCCCACGTGGGCAAAATGCGCTACATTCCCAACTGAATATTTTGTGATTCCGAAGAATAAATCTCCCAAAATGATTACGGGAATAAAATATTTGGCTGAAATAGGCACAGGGAAAAATATCAATGCCAATTTTGCATTCGGGAATGCCATGCCAAATGCCACCAAAATTCCGTAAACAGCGCCTGAAGCACCAACGGCAGGCGTATGGTAAGTGGCGTAAAACTCTGACAGTTTATCTCCCGAAACTGATTCCAATATTTGCGGATTGTAACTTCCGGTATTCAAAATATTTTGAATATCCGTGCCGGTTAAACCTATGCTGACCAATTGGTCGTAAACCGAATTGAATTGGTAATAATTTACCAAAGTGTAAATGGCGCCTGCACCCAAACCTGCTGAAAGGTAGAAGAATATAAATTTGTTTCTTCCCCACATTTGTTCAAGCGGCGTTCCGAAGGCCCACAAACCATACATATTAAACAAGATGTGGGCAAATCCGCCGTGCATAAACATATGCGTTAAAAATTGCCAAAATCCGAATTTTTCATTTTCGGGAAAATATAAGGCAAATAAGTTATCTAAATTTAAAGCAGGCATTAATTGCGGCGCAATAAAAAATATAACATTTATAATGATAATATGTTTGACGGCCTCTGTTATTCTTCCCATAATTTTACCTCATAACAACGGTCAGTTGTTAAATTTTTTATCAATTTCATCAATATTTACTGTAATAAACGTCCTTTTTCCAAAAGGGGAGCTATCCGGTTGTTTGCACAAAAATAGTTTATTTACTATATCTTCTTGCTCTTTTAGGTCAAGTTTTGTGCCTATTTTAATGGACAAACTTTTCGACAGGCTTTTTGCCATAATGTCAAGCTGGCTGAAACTTGTGTCCGGAATGTCGTTTTTAATGTCTTCCAGCAGTTGTTCAATTATAGGGGTAATTTGGCTTTCAACAATATTTACAGGCATACCTGTTACCACAATGTTGTCATTCAAAATTTCTTCAAATAAAAATCCGATGCTTTCTAAATCGTCTTTTATTTCCTTGATCAAATTAATGTCCACTTTGTTGAAAGACAATTCCAATGGAAACAACAATTGCTGGCTCATCGCATCCCTGACGGTAATGTTTTCTAAAAATTCTTCATATAAAATTCGCTGGTGCGCCAATTGCTGATTGATATAAACAATCCCCGATTTGATGCTGCTGACGATGTATTTTTTATGAACCTGATAGGTTTTGCTGTTCGCTTTTTCATCTGAAAACAACCCTGAATCAGCTGTTTCAGATTTAAAATCGATGCCGGTGCTGTCCAGGCCGTTGTACAGACTTTCCCATTCCATATTTTTTTCTCTTCTGTATGGAAATTGAATGGATTTTTGCTCCTCAGATTTAAACGGATTAAAATCTGGGTTCACGTTCACCCTTGGGTTTGGCAAATTTGTGCCTTTTAATTGGTAAGGCGTATCGAGTGTCGCATCACGGTCAAAATCCAGTATTGGCCCAACATTGTATTGGCCTAAACTATGTTTTACGGTAGAACGTAAAATGGCGTAAAGCGTTTTTTCGTCATCAAATTTTATTTCCGTTTTGGTTGGATGGATATTGATGTCGATGCTGTTTGTGGGTACGGTCAGGTACAAAAAATAGGTAGGATAATATCCGCCCGACAATAAATTTTCAAAAGCGCTTGAAACGGCGTGGTTTAAATAGGAATTTTTAATAAAACGGTCATTTACAAAAAAGAATTGCTCATCTCTTTTCTTCTTCGCATATTCGGGCTTGGTGACAAATCCCTTAATTTCAACCACATCGGTAATTTCATGGATTGGCACTAATTTTTCATTTGTTTTTTTGCCCAAAATGGCCACGATGCGTTGGCGTAAATTGCCGGTGCTTAAATTGTAGATTTCACTTTCATTGTGATAAAATGAAAACGCAATGTTGGGATGTGCCAAGGCAACACGCTGAAATTCGTTTACTATGTGACGCGTTTCTATGGTGTTGGATTTCAGAAAATTTCTTCGGGCAGGAATGTTGTAAAATAAATTTTTTACGGAAACTGAAGTTCCTGTGGACGTTGAAACATTTTCTTGGGAAATAAAGGTGCTTCCCTCAATTTTTAAACACGAACCGAGCTGTTGGTCTTCCTGTTTTGTTTTTAACTCCACATGGGCAATGGCAGCAATGGAAGCCAAAGCTTCTCCCCGAAACCCTTTTGTGTGCAGATTGAATAAATCTTCCGCCTTTTTTATTTTTGAAGTTGCGTGGCGTTCAAAACTTAAACGCGCATCTGTCTGGCTCATCCCTTTGCCGTTGTCTATAACCTGAATAAGTGTTTTTCCGGCCTCGCGAACAATCAGTTTAATGGCGGTGGCATCTGCATCAATGGCATTTTCCAACAACTCTTTTACTACAGATGCGGGTCTTTGGACAACTTCACCTGCCGCAATTTGATTTGCAACATGATCGGGCAATAACTGAATGATATCTGGCATTAAAATAAAGAGTGTAAATCAAAAATATAGGCAGCAATGCCGACTAATATCGCGATAATTAATGCCAATCTTAAATTTGAGGACCTGTTTGTTGCACTTCTTTTATTTTTTATCCAATCGTTTTTTAAATTGTTTTTTGTAAGCCTTATTCTTGAAATTTCAGGATCATTTCCGTCAAGATTATGATATTTAATTTCCAAATTATGCAAACGTTCTTTCCGCTCATCATAATAACGAGGCTTATAATTGTAAACGGAATGTGCGCTGGGCTTAAATAAATTACCAAACATAAAATAAAATTAATCAGTAAGTTACAAAATTACTGAATTAAAAAGTTGTGGTCAAGTTTTGTGGATAATTTGCGTGTTAAAACGTTGTTAATGCGGCCATTTTTATTGCTGCAATAGCACATTCCACACCTTTATTGCCATGTTTTCCGCCAGAGCGGTCAATGGATTGTTGTTTGTTATTGTCGGTCAATAAGCAAAAAATAACGGGAACATCGTATTTAATATTCAAATCTTTTATGCCTTGCGTAACGCCATCACAAACAAAATCAAAATGTTTTGTTTCTCCCTGAATGACATTTCCAATGGCAATGACAGCATTTACTTTTTGGGTTTCAAGCATATGTTTGCAGCCAAAAATAAGCTCAAAACTTCCGGGAACATTCCATCGCAAAATATTTTCTTTTGGGATTCCGTTTTCAAGCAATGTTTTTTCTGCGCCTAAATATAAGTTTTCGGTAATGTCGGCGTTCCATTCAGAAACAACAATCCCAAACCGAAAATTTTTCGAGTTTGGGATGGTTGTTTTATCGTAATCCGATAAATTAGTTGTTGCCATTTACCTCTTATTTTTTAGATGCAAAGGTAGCTTTATTGATATAAATGTCAATGGTACTGGCTTCAACAGAAGTAGGATAGTCGTTTTTAATTCTTTCGAACAATTCTAAAGCCTTAGGAAAATTCTCCAATTCCATCGCTGTATTTCCAGCTTTGAAAAGGAATAAAGGCGTAGAAAAATTATTGTCTTTTAATTCTGCAGCTTTCACATAATAGTCAAAAGCATCTTCTGGTTGGTTAATATCGGCAAAAGCATCACCAATGGCTCCTTTTGCGGTTGGTCCCAGCAATTCGTCATCCGAAGAAAAATCTTCTAAATAATCAATGGCTTCTTTATATTTTTTTAATCTTAAGTAAGAAATACCGGCATAATAGTTTGCTAAATTTCCTGCTTTTGTGCCGCTGTATTCGTCTGCGATATCTATAAATCCATATTTTCCGTCGGCACCGTTTAAGCCTAAGGTGAATAATGAATCTGCAGCCACGGTATTGTTTATGGCATTTTCAAAATAAACTTTTGGGAATGCAAGCTCGTTTGCGGCTTCTTTTTCTTTAGGCGCTTTCACGTATTTTTGATAAGCCAAGTAGCCCAAAATTGAAGCGACTATAATTCCTAAAACAATAAAAATAATATTTTGATTTTTTATGATATATTGCTCTGATTTTGAAGCCGTTTGGTCTAAAGTTTTAAAAACTTCAGCGGTAGTCGATTTGTCTTCAATGCTATTGTGAGCATCTTTTGCTTTACTTCCTGTCTTTTTGTATGTTGCCATTTCTTAGAAATTTGTAGGCGCAAAAATAGAATTTTTAATTGGAAAGTAAAAATGCAATTGTGTCTAAATTTTCATTTATTTTCAATAATTTTAAACTTTCAAAAAATATAGATGCATTTACAAAAAATAACACTGGTAAATTTTAAAAATTTCGAGTTCCAAACATTTGATTTTCAGGAAAAAATCAATTGTTTTGTGGGAAATAACGGTGTTGGAAAAACAACTGTTTTGGATGCAATTTATTACCTTTCTTTTGCTAAAAGTTACTTTAATCCGGCGGCCACGCAGAATATTAAACATTCTGAAGACTTTTTTATCATTGAAGGGGAGTATCATATAAATGATAAAATAGACAATGTGGTTTGCAGTTTAAAACGCGGAAATAAAAAAGTGGTGAAGCGAAACGGCAAAGTGTACGAAAAATTTTCGGAGCATATTGGCTTTTTGCCTTTGGTCATCATTTCGCCTGGTGATAGCGATTTAATTGTTGAGGGAAGCGATACCAGAAGGAAATTTATGGACAATGTAATTTCGCAATCTGACAAATTGTATTTACAAACCATCATTAAATACAATAAAGTGTTGGCGCAACGGAATTCATTGCTGAAATATTTTGCGGCTAACCGAACTTTTGATGCGTTAAATTTAAAAGTGTATGATGCGCAATTAGAATCGTACGGAAGCATCATTTTTAAAAAGAGAACCGAGTTTTTGGAAGCGTTCATTCCCATTTTTAAAGAGCGCTATGCAGCGATATCCTCGAGTATGGAACAGGTGAATTTGGTTTATAAAACACAGCTGGATGAAGGCAGTTTGGTGGAATTGTTTGCGCTGAATATGGAAAAGGACCGGGTTTTGCAGTACACAAGTGTTGGTGTTCACAAAGACGATTTGTCATTTGAAATTGACAACTATCCAATTAAAAAATTCGGCTCGCAGGGACAGCAAAAATCCTATTTAATTGCCTTAAAACTGGCGCAATTCGACTTTATAAAATCACAGGCCAACATAAAACCTATCTTATTGTTGGATGATATTTTTGATAAATTAGATGATTTACGAGTGCAGCAACTCATAAATTTGGTAAATAATGAGGAGTTCGGACAGTTGTTTATCAGTGATACGCATAAAGAACGCACCGAAGATGTGGTAAAAAAAACAAATCAACCTTATAAAATATTTCAATTATAATGGCCAAACGTTTCAATGAATTTCAGTCAATTTCAGCGTTGATGAAAGATGTGATTAAAGAAAATAAATTAACCAAAGGCATGAACCAGATTTCTGTGGAAGAAGCCTGGGCAAAACTGATGGGAAATGGCGTTGTGTCTTACACCAGCAAGGTTGAATTAACCGGAAAAACATTGGTGGTGAAACTGAAATCTTCTGTGTTGCGCGAAGAATTGAGTTATGGCAAGGAAAAAATTATCAAAATGATGAATGAGGAGCTAGGTGAAGAACTGATTGCTAAAATAATATTGAGCTGATAAAAAAATCCATTGTTTTTTAACAATAGATTTTTTTAAGTTAAAAGTTAAAAGTTAAAAGTTAAAAGTTAAAAGTTAAAAGTTAAAAGTTAAAAGTTAAAAGTTAAAAGTTTTTTGTAAATATTATAATAATTTCAAATCAAACTCCCTTTCCTTCGGAAAGGGCTGGGGATAGGAATATATTTAAAATATTTCTCTTCCAGAAAAATGGAAAGCGCCTTCAATAGCCGCATTTTCATCGCTGTCTGAACCGTGAACTGCATTTTCTCCCATAGAAGAAGCGTATAATTTACGAATGGTGCCTTCAGCTGCATCAGCAGGATTGGTTGCGCCAATCAATACGCGAAAATCTTCAACAGCATTTTCTTTTTCCAAAATAGCCGCTACAATTGGTCCGCTGGTCATAAATTCAACCAATTCGCCAAAAAATGGTCGCGCACTGTGAACCGCATAAAATGCTCTCGCATCGGCGTCGGTCATTTGCGTCATTTTAATTGCCGCAATTCTAAATCCTGCAGCGTTAATTTTTTCCAATATTGCCCCTATATATCCTTTTTCTACGGAATCAGGTTTCAACATAGTAAATGTTCTGTTTGTTGCCATTTCTAATTGTCTTTAATTTTTAAATCGGCGCAAAGATACTATTTTCTGAATAAATTAGTTGTGTTGCCCATAACTTTGGGTGTAGGTTTCATAAACAGCATTGTTTTCACCCCTAATTTCCATAGTTACGGCATTGGTTTTAAAATCAAATTTTAAGATGCCAAAACTCTTTTTTGAAACCACATTACCCAATCTGTATTTGTTGGGTTCACCTTTAAAATCGGTGTAGGAATGCGTGAGTCCGCTTGAAGTAAAATCGATTAACGAGTATTTTAAATCGGGTATTTCTTTTTTTGAAATTTCCGAAATATGCCTGTCGCCCGACAGAATAATGGTATTTTTTGCATTGGTCAATTTAAGAAGGTCAATCAGTTTGTCAGCTTCATGCGGCATATTTCCCCAGGATTCAAATCCGTGCTCGCTCGATAAAAACTGGATGCTGCTTACGATGATGTTGTAAGATGCTTTTGAATTTTGAAGCTGATTTTTTAACCATTCCCATTGAGTTTCACCCAACATAGTTCCTGCTCCGTACACATTTGGTTTAAATCGTTTTTCAGTTTCATCATCCGCAGTTAAAGCAGTTCTGAAATAGCGGGTATCCAATAAAATAATTTTTATGCTGTTGTTGTTCACATTATAATCTTTGGCATAATAAACGCCTTCCTGATTTCTTCTGACATCATTTTTGGCAACATCAAGAAAGTCCAAAAACAGTTGTTGCGATTCAGCTTTTTTAGGATATTCAACGCCGCCGTCGTTTAAACCATAATCATGATCGTCCCAAGTGGCAAGAACGGGCACTTTTTTGATGAAATCGGCATAGGCTTCATTATTTTTTTGTTTCAGGTAATTTTGCGCCATAAAAGCCATATCATAGGTGTCGGTATAAATAACGTCACCGCCCCAAATCCATACATTTGGCTTGTTTTTTTCAATTTCAGTCCAAAACGGATTGGGAAGTGTCTGGTTGTTGCAAGAACCGAAAGCAATGGTGAAATCACTGCTTGTTTCCTTTGAAACTGGGGACTCAATTTTTTGCTTTTCTTTCGTTTTACAAGAAGAAATCAACAAAAACAAGAACAAGGCGTATTTAAAATAGTTCATTTTTTTGGTTTTAAGTTCAATTTCGGTAAATATAGCGATGTTCAAGAAAAAATAATGAAATAAAATATCGTATAAAATTGTATATTTGCACCCGTATGAACAGAAGTGATATAAAGGAAATAAAAGAGTTGCTTTCTACGCCTAAAAATGTAGTGATTGTGCCACATAAAAACCCTGATGGAGATGCTATTGGCTCAAGTTTGGCGATGTATCATTATCTTGATAAAAAGGGACATAAAGCAACGGTGGTTTCACCAAATGATTATCCTAATTTTCTAAAATGGCTGCCTGGATCAAAAAATGCATTGAAATTTGATATGCAAAACAGGCAATCAAAAAAGGCCATTGCGGAAGCTTCCATCATTTTTTTATTGGATTTTAATGCCTTAAACAGGGTGGGCGATGATATGGAAAATACCCTGAAAGAATTCAAGGGCATTTTTATTATGATTGACCATCATCAGCAACCTGAAGACATTGCAAAATACTTATTTTCAGACACTTCAGTTTGTTCAACCTGTCAGATGCTGTATCATTTTTTGGAAAAGTTAAATGATGTTGAAGCGATCAACGAGGATATTGCCACTTGTATTTACACGGGAATTATGACCGATACAGGGTCGTTTCGATTTCCTACAACCACAAGCACCACACACAAAATAATAGCCGATTTAATTGATAAAGGCGCAGACAATGCCAAAATATACAACCATGTATATGATACCAATTCCTATGCGCGATTGCAGCTTTTGGGCAGGGCTTTAACCAATATGGTGGTTATCAATAAACTAAAAACAGCTTATATTACACTATCACAGGAAGAATTAGATGAATTTGATTATCAGAAAGGAGATACGGAAGGCGTGGTGAATTATGCCTTGTCTCTTGAAAACATTATTTTTGCGGCCATTTTTATTGAAGATGTCGAGCAAAAAATCATAAAAATTTCATTGAGATCCAAAGGAAGTTTTTCGGTTAATAAATTTGCCCGGGAACATTTTGAAGGAGGAGGCCACGACAATGCCGCTGGCGGAAAATCTAAAATTTCGTTGGATGCCACAGTTTCAAAATTTTTAAAATTGCTTCCCGCTTACCAAAACGAATTGCTGACCTCTTATGAAGCATAAATATTTTCTTTATATTTTTTTGGTGCTGACGGTTTCGTGTGCAAATCCAATTCCGCGCAAACCTGTTTTAGGAAAAACGAATACTTTTTTGAAAGAATCCGTTATTTTAAACAAAACGATGAACGCTTCCGAAGAAAATGCTTTCAGGGCGCTTATGGAAAAAGATTCACTTACCGAATATTTGGCTTCAACAAACGGATTTTGGTATACCTATAATCAAAAAAATCCAGATTCCTATTTGCCTGAAGTTGGCGATCAGCTTTTGTTTACCTATGATGTTTTCGACATAAACAACACTTTAATTTACAGTGCTGAAGAAATTGGGGAACAAACCTACATCGTAGATAAGCAGGAAATAGTGGAAGGCCTTCGAAACGGTTTAAAATTAATGGGTGACGGAGAGGTCGTAACTTTCCTGTTTCCATCACATAAAGCCTATGGATATATAGGTGACAGCAATAAAATAGAAATAAATCAACCATTAATATTTAAAGTTCAATTAATAAAAATCAATAAGAAAAATGAAAGCAATTAAAATTTTAACAGTAATTACATTAATTTCAACAATGTTGTCGTGCAACAATAAGGGCGCAGCACAAAAACCATTAAAAACCGAAGTGGATACGGTAAGTTATTCATTAGGAATAGACATCGCCTCTAAATTAAAGGCCAATTTCCCTGAAATAAATAAAGATCTATTTATTCAAGGAGTTATGAATGGAATTGATTCCACAAATATCTTGATCACTGCTGAAAATACCGAACCAATTTTAAGAGCATTTTTTCAAAAAAAGCAAGAAGAAGCGATGAAAAAACAACAAGATGAGCAAACAAAAAAAATGGAAACTGAATTTGCCGGCGTAAAAGCAGAAGGCGTTAAATTTTTAGAAGCAAATAAAACGGCCAAAGGCGTGCAAGTTACTGCAAGCGGTTTGCAATATATTGTTTTGAAAGAAGGAAAAGGAGAGAAACCTCTTGGGACTTCTACCGTAAAAGTTCATTATCACGGAACCTTAATTGATGGGACTGTATTTGACAGTTCAGTTGAAAGAAAAGAGCCAATTGAATTTGCCGTAAACGGCGTAATTAAAGGATGGACTGAAGGTCTTCAATTAATGAGCGTAGGTTCAAAATATAAATTTTTCATCCCTCAAGAATTGGCATACGGCGCTTTTCCACGTGAAGGCGGACCAATCAAACCTTTTATGCCTTTAATTTTCGAGGTGGAATTGTTAGAAGTAAAAAAATAAACGATTATTTGTTTCGGGCAACCAAGCTGTAATATAATCGACCTATAAAATGCCTTTTAAAACATATTTAAAGCTATCTTTATGTTTTTAAAAGGCATTTTCTTTTGATTAATTAACTCACCTTACGCAATACCCACCTCAAAAAACATTGTTTTAACATTTGCATTGTTAACAACTTATATTTCATAAAACTCAGCACTAAAAAAA
>LNAP01000414.1_pt1 | contig 48084 bp, 39 predicted proteins | sample 602601 | NCBI WGS metagenome assembly LNAP01 (sample SAMN02440304, study PRJNA202911) | soil metagenome | biome: Subtropical and temperate rainforests or woodlands; isolation source: soil samples (1 kg each in a 20% v/v slurry with milli Q water) were... ...
AACAAACCCCTATGTCTTTTTGTTTGTGGGGATAACAGGGCTCCTTGCACCCAGGCTGGGGCGTGACCGAGGGACCGTGTCAGAAAAAGCGATGAAAATTCCTATATAGAACGTCCCGAATTTCAATTGAAAGTCAAATGGATATTCACCGACTGAGCGCCGGGTCTTGGGTCGACATCACGACTGATCCGGAGCGGTTACGGCCTTTGCAGCGCCGTTTGTTCATTTGCTCGAACCGCCTGCCCGGGATTGATCAAATCATCAATTCGTCCATGTCGACAGATCTCCGCATGCGAATACTTGCACCCTGCAGGGCCTACTGCGCTCTATGTAACCATCTGTTTTTATTAGGTTTATTCTTTATTTAAGATTCCAGCTGTTGCGCTGGCACTCATGTTGCTCTGCATCCCTGCATAACAACAAGGGAGTTTCCGAGCATGAACCCATCTGGCAGCACCTTCGATCAAATGCCGCGCTACGTCCGTGTGCGCAGCGAGCCAGACGCTGCCTTTGTCGAGTTCGATTTCGCCATCGGCTTTCCCGACCTGTACGTCGAGCTTGTACTGCCGCATCAGGCATTCAGGCAATTTTGTGAAACCCACCACGTTCAGCACATGGACGCGCAAATGTCCCAGGCCCTCGACGCCGATGCGCACAAGTGGCGCTACGGCGAAACCCGCGGCGCCGCAGGTGACCAGGCCCCCCAACAATAATTACAGGAGTCCACACCATGAGTGTCGAGATCAAGACGACGACCGTCGAGACGATCCGCAACACCTTCAGCCATACCCGTCGCCGCTTTGGCGACAAGGTTGCCAGCCGATATCAGGAGGCGAGTTTCGACCTGGAGTCGGCGACCAATTTTCATTACCGGCCGTTGTGGCAACCGGACAAACTGCTCAATGACGCCACCCGCACTGCGGTGGTGATGGCTGACTGGTATGCCGTCAGCGACCCTCGCCAGTACTACTACGGCGCCTACGTCCAGGCCCGGGCCAAGATGCAGGAAAATGCCGAGCATGATTACGCGTTCTGCGAAAAGCGCGACATGCTTGCCGGGCTGTCCGCGCGCAATGTGCAGTTGATCAGCAGGCTGTTGTTGCCGCTTCGGCACGCCGAGATGGGCGCCAACATGAACAACAGCAGCATCGCCGCCGACGGGTTCGGCACGAGCGTCACGCAAATGCACATGTTCCAGGCCATGGATCGCCTGGGCATCGCCCAGTACCTCTCACGGATCGGCCTGATGCTCGATGACGGCGACGTGTTGCTGCTGGCCGAGGCCAAGCAACAGTGGCTCGGCGACCCGGCATGGCAAGGGCTTCGCCGCTACGTCGAAGACACCCTGGTGGTTCGCGACTGGTTCGAATTGACCCTGGCGCAAAACCTGGTCAGCGATGGCCTGGTGTACCCGCTGCTGTTCCACAAGCTCGACGAGCAACTCTCGGCCAATGGTGCCGGCCAGGTCGGCATGCTCACCGAGTTCATGCGCCTGTGGTTCGCCGAAAGCCAACGCTGGGTCGACGGGCTGCTCAAGACCGTGATCAACGAAAGCGCTGCCAACAAGGACCTGGTGCAAGGCTGGGTCGATCATTGGAGTGCCCGTTGCGTGGAGGCACTCGAGCCCCTGGCGGCCCTGACTCTCGATACGTCCGCGCTGGATACCGTGTGCACCGAGTTCAGCGCACGCCTGAAGAAAATCGGCCTGACAGGAGCCCGCCCATGACTTCCCTCGTCTACATCAACCTGCAGGACACCGACTACGCGCGCTCGATTGTCGACGCGATCGTCCAGGACAACCCCCATGCCGAGATTCAGCACCAGCCGTCGATGATCCGCATCGAGGCCAGGGGCCGCCTGGATATCCATCGCGAGACAGTCGAGCAACTGACCGGCAGCCCCTGGGACATCCAGGAAATGCTGATGTACGTCATCACCCTCGGCGGCAATGTCGTGGAAGAGGACGACAGCTTCTCCCTCCACTGGAACAACTGACCGCCGGTTTCAAGCCAGGGTTTGATCCATTACAAGAATACGGGAGCGCCATCATGGCCGTGAAAAAACGCCTTAATGCCAAAGAAAAATACCGCTGCATGACCCGTGACCTCGACTGGGAGCCCAGCTACCAGACCCACGAGGACATCTACCCGCACGAACGTTTCGAAGGCATCAAGATCACCGATTGGGACAAGTGGGAAGATCCGTTCCGCTTGACCATGGATACCTACTGGAAATACCAGGCTGAGAAAGAGAAAAAACTCTACGCGATCTTCGACGCCTTCTCGCAGAACAATGGGCATACCACGCTGTCGGACGCCCGCTACGTCAACGCGCTGAAGCTGTTCCTGTCCGGTGTGACACCGCTGGAATATCAGGCCTACCAAGGGTTCGCACGGGTTGGACGACAGTTCAGTGGCGCCGGTGCACGAATTGCCTGCCAGATGCAGGCTATCGACGAACTGCGCCACGTACAGACCCAGATTCATGCAATGAGCCACTACAACAAGCACTTCAACGGTCTGCATGATTTCGCCCATATGCATGACCGCGTGTGGTTCCTCTCGGTGCCCAAGTCGTTCTTCGAGGATGCGCGGACGGCGGGGCCGTTCGAGTTCCTCACCGCGATCTCGTTTTCGTTCGAGTACGTGCTGACCAATCTGCTGTTCGTTCCTTTCATGTCCGGCGCCGCGTTCAACGGCGACATGGCCACCGTGACCTTCGGCTTCTCCGCACAATCGGATGAGGCCCGCCACATGACGCTGGGCCTTGAGGTCATAAAGTTTTTGCTGGAGCAACACGAGGACAACGTACCGATCATCCAGCGCTGGATCGACAAGTGGTTCTGGCGTGGTTACCGCTTGCTCACACTGGTCGGGATGATGATGGACTACATGCTGCCCAACAAGGTGATGTCCTGGTCCGAAGCCTGGGGCGTGTATTTCGAAGAGGCGGGCGGGGCATTGTTCAAGGACCTGGAGCGCTACGGTATTCGCCCGCCCAAGCATGTCGAAGAAGCCAATATTGCCAAGGATCACGTCAGCCATCAGGCCTGGTCGATCTTCTATCAGTACAGCCAGGCGACCAACTTCCATACCTGGATGCCGACCGACGAGGAACTGGACTGGCTCTCGTCCAAGTACCCGGACACCTTCGACAAGATCTACCGCCCACGGTTTGAGCACTGGCGCGCGCTCCAGGAGAAGGGCGAGCGTTTCTACAACCCGACCCTGCCGATGCTGTGCCAGATCTGCCAGATCCCACTGTCGTTTGGCGAGCCGGATGACCAGACCACACTCAGCCATCGCAGCACCGAGCACGAAGGCGAGCGTTATCACTTCTGTTCCCAGGGCTGCTGCGACATTTTCCAGTACGAGCCGACCAAGTACATCCAGGCCTGGCTACCGGTGCATCAGATATTGCAGGGCAACTGCGGTGGCGCGGATGTCGAGTCGGTGGTGCGCGACTACTACAACATCGAACCCGGCCAGGACAACTTTGAATACCTGGGCTCCACCGAGCATCGGCGCTGGCAGGACTGGCACCCCAATGATCGTCACAGTGCGCCGGCCAATCCCGTCGACCCGGATCTGCTCAAGACCGGCTGACGCCCTGCGCCGAAGCGGGCCTGCTGGTCTGCTTCAAACCCACCTGACAGGAAGGAAAAAATCATGCCCGTGACCTCCATCGGTGCCTATGAGGCCCAACCCCTGGATCGCCAGGAAAACTTCCATGGCCTGCAACTGGTGTACCTGTGCTGGGAAAAACACCTGATGTTTTGCGCCCCGTTCACTTTCCCGCTGCCACCGGCAATGCCGTTCGCTGACTTCATCGAGCAGGTGGTCAAGCCCTCGATTTCCCAGCACCCGGATGCCAGTCGAGTGGATTTCAGCCAGGCGCTATGGCGCCTGAACGATCAACCGTTCACACCCGACAATGCGGCAAGCCTGATCGATAACGGCATCGACCATAAAAGCCTGCTGCACCTCGCTACTCCGGGCTTGAACGGCATTGCCGGCACCTTCAACTGAGGACACGGTGATGAGCTACCAAGTAACCATCGAGCCTACGGGCGAAACAATCGAAGTGGAGGAGGGCCAGACCATCCTCCAGGCAGCGTTGCGCCAGGGCGTCTGGCTGCCCTTCGCCTGCGGACATGGCACCTGCGCCACCTGCAAGATCCAGGTCCTTGAAGGCGAAGCGGATCTGGGAGCGGCGTCTTCCTTTGCACTGATGGATATCGAGCGTGACGAAGGCAAGGTCCTGGCGTGTTGCGCCATTCCGCAAAGCGACATGGTGATCGAAGCGGATATCGACGCCGACCCGGATTTTCTCGGGCACCCGGTCGAGGACTTCCGCGCAGTGGTCAGTGCGCTGGTGGACTTGTCGCCGACCATCAAGGGCGTGCACCTCAAGCTCGATCGACCCATGGCGTTCCAGGCCGGGCAGTACATCAACCTGCAATTGCCTGGCGTTGACGGTACTCGCGCGTTTTCGCTGGCCAACCCGCCAAGTCGCGCCGACGAAGTGGAACTGCACGTGCGTCGGGTCGAGGGCGGGCGGGTGACCGGCAGGATTCACGATGAACTGAAGGTCGGAGACAGGGTGGAATTGTCCGGGCCGTATGGGCAGTTTTTTGTGCGCACCTCGCAAAGCGGAGACTTGATATTCATCGCGGGGGGCTCGGGATTATCCAGCCCTCAATCGATGATTCTCGATCTGCTGGAGGCAGGGGATACGCGCCAGATCGTGCTGTTCCAGGGGGCGCGCAATCGCGCGGAGCTCTACAACCAGGAACTGTTCGAGGCATTGCAGCGCGACTACGCCAATTTCACCTACGTACCCGCGCTCAGCCAGGCAGAGGACGATGTCGATTGGACGGGGTTCAAAGGCTACGTGCATGACGCCGCGAAGGAGCATTTCGAGGGCCGCTTCAGTACGCGTAAAGCCTACCTGTGCGGGCCACCGGTGATGATCGATTCGGCCATTACTTGCCTGATGCAAGGGCGGCTGTTCGAGCGCGACATCTTCATGGAGCGCTTCTACAGCGCCGCCGATGGCGCCAGCGAAAGCACTCGCTCAGCGTTGTTCAAACGCATCTGAGTTTACCCGCAACACACAACGCCGGACGCTGCTGACCTCCCGAAGGTCGGCAGGGTTTCGGCTGACTATAAAAACAACAAAAGGGTCATCAACCTATGAAAGCCGTACCGCGTAACAAGCGTGGCAATTGCCTGTGCCGTGCCGCAGTGAGCCTGCTGGCGGTGGTCAGTGGCGGGGCGCTGGCCACCGAAAACGGTGGATCTTCCTACCCGATGGGGGCGGAAAACTACATGTCCGGTGCCATGCCACCGCCGGGCTTGTATTCGCAGTTCTATGTCGGCCACTACGAAGCCGACTCGCTGCGCGACAATCGGGGTGACAAAGTGCCTGTGGACTTCCGCGTCCGGGCCAACTCCATTGCACCACGACTGATCTGGGTCACCGAGCAGCAGGTGCTTGGTGGCAACCTGGCTTTCCACGCCATCGTGCCGCTGGTAGACCTCAAGGTTGAGCTCAATGGTCAGTCCCAGAGCAAACAGGGATTGGGCGACATCATCTTCGGGCCGGCGCTCGGTTTCCATCACAGTGAGAAGCTACACAGTATTGTCGCCGTGGATTTCATTGCGCCGTCGGGTGAATACGATCGCGATGACCTGGCCAACATCGGACGCAATTACTGGGTAGTCGAACCCGTGGTGGCGGTGTCTTACGTCGACCCCAATGGCCTGAACGTCGACGCGAAAATCATGTATGACTTCAACCGCCGCAACCCCGCGACCGACTACCGTTCCGGCTCGGAACTGCATGCCGATTACGCAGTGGGTTGGGGCCTGGGGAATGGCTGGGTGGTGGGCGTGGGCGGTTACATCGTTCACCAGACCACCGATGACCGACAAGACGGTGAACGGGTCAAGGACAACAAAGGCAGGGCGATAGCGATTGGCCCGTCGGTGAAATATACGAGCGATAAAGGCTGGTTTCTGACCGCCAAGTGGGAGCAGGAAACCCAGGTTCGCAACCGCGCGGAAGGTAATGCCTACTGGATGAAATTGACCGTCCCTTTTTGATCGGTCTCCATCGCCGCCCCTAGCGAATACCGCTCACCGCCATGGACTCTGGCGCCCACTGCGCCGTCGACAGCGGTTCGATGTAGCGGATGCCACCGTGGGGGCCGACCACGCCATTGATGTTGTAGGTGCCACGCGACAGGTCGTACGTCATGAACGGGGTGGCATCGGGAACCTGCTGGTCATAGCTCTGGCTGAAGAAGGCGAAGGAGCCCCGATACAGCTGGCCATCGGTGTCGTACTGATCGGAGGCCACCGCGGCCCAGGTATCTTCATCCAGGTAAAAGCGGCGCTTCTGGTAGATGTGCTTGGCACCGGGCTTGAGATTGCCCTCGACGACGTAGACCCGGTGTTTTTCCCAGCGCACGTAATCCGGGGCAATGAAATTGGGGGTGGTCAGCGATTTGGCTTCGCGGGCGTAGGTGAGTTTGTAAGTGTTGTACGGCACGATCATTTCCCGTTTGCCGACCAGCGTCCAGTCATACAGCTCCAACGCACGGGCGGTGCCGGGGTTGGGCGTGTCGTAGGCCAGGATCGAAATCTGCTTGACCCGGCGCTGGGCCGGCATGTACTGCCAGGCGCGGCCAGGAAACTCCGTGGCATTGGTGGCGTTCTTGAGCATGATCGACTCGCCGGCTCGGCGCGCAGGCCCGGTGTAGGACAGTTTCAACTGATAATAGATGTCCGAGCTGCTGAACGGCTTCGACATGTTCTCGTAGATCGGGAAGGACACGTACGCTTCGCCGGTGACCGCCAGGCTCGGCACGCCCGCCGTGTCGACGCTCCAGGAGTCGTACTTGGAATGGATGTTGACGCCCTGGTAGCGCAACAGGAAATTCCACATCGCTTCGGCACCGGACTGCGGGATCGGGAACGGCACGCCGGGCATCACATTGTCGATGGCGGTTCCGCCGTCGAGGGACCTGGCGTTGGTGGCATTCTTGCGACTGTTGTCCAGCACCGCCTGTGGCAACGATGCGGTGCGGTGGGTCGGATACACATCGACTCGAAAGCCAGGGTAGCGCTTGGCCAACGCGACAGTGGTGGCGGTCAGCATGCCTTTGTACGCATCGACGTTCTTGCCGTTGATCACCAGCAGCGGTTTTTCGTGGGCAAAGGGGTCGGGGCGCATGCTGTCGCCGGCCTTGAAACTGGCGGGGGCCGTGGTCAGGCCACCGCTGTAGGGCGGAATGGAACCGTCGGCATTGCCGGCCTGTTCGGCACCCACTCCCGTCAGGCTGGTGCCCAGCCGGGCGGCTTCCTGGCTCGATACATAGGCGTGGGCATCGATGACCAGCCCCATGAGGGGGATGGCTGCCAGAAGACTTTTCACCAATTTCATCTTGTTATTCTCCTGCCAGGCGGACCAGGCAACTCGTGACTCAGAGGCCACGGTCACATCCGTCGGCTCAATTGCCAGAGTTTGTAGCGCTATTAGAAGACCTGCGATTGAGGGGTGCTTCGCATTTGACGACAGTTACTTGGCTATTGATGACAGGGGTAGAGCTTCGGCGAGGATGTGGAATGTGTTGGCCAGTGATCCGTCCGGGCCCCACTCCACACGGGTGGGGGCGTGGACGTGAAGGCGGATTATCCTTCAGGCCTCATAAAACCCGCACGTTCTGCAAAGTTGGGGCGAATTCGAAGAGGTGTCTGTCGTGAACCGTTGTTTATCCACTCTGGCCGGTAGCAGTCGCAAGCTTGATGGTGGCGTGATGTTCGGTAATACGCCGCGGCAGTTATGGGCTGAATGGATCAAGCCCGACCAGGACAACCTGGTGGACCTGGCCTCGCGGGGCCTGCTGGTGCAGCAAGGGGGCAAGAATATCCTGGTGCTGGCCGGTGCCAGCGCCTTGCTGGCGCCGCTGCGACGGACCTGCAGCTGTCAGAAACATCCGCCGGGATTGCTCGACAGCCTGGCGCAACAGGGGCTGGCTGAAGGCGATATCAGTGCGGTGGTGCTGACGCATCTGCACGCGCAACTGACTCCCGAACTGAGTGCGGCGATCGAGGAGGGCAATACGCCGCGCTTGCTGTTTCCTGCTGCGCATTACATTACCGGAGAGCGTCACTGGTCCCGTGCGCTTCACAACCATCCCCATGATCGCGCTTTATTCGTCCGCCAGATCGTGCGCAGGCTGCAAGGCAGTGGGCGGCTGGTGCTGGTCGATGACGCGCGCTGCAAAGAGCTCGGCGACGGTTGGCAGTTTCACTTCAGCGATGGCTACACCCCCGGACAATTGATCCCGGAAATCGCCATGCCCGGCGGGCCGGTGGTGTTTGCCGGCGACCTGATTCCCGGTACCCATTGGTTGCGCCTGGACGTAACGACGGCCAACGATCGCAATCCCGAAGGGTTGGTGGGCGAGAAAGAACGGCTGTTGGACCACCTGGTGGCCAGCGGCGGGCGCCTGGTGTTCTCCAGTGATCCGCAGATTGCGATGATCAAGATCATGCGTGATCGACATTCGCGTTACCAGGCGTTTGATACGTACACCACGTTGAGCCGTTTCGAGTGTTGATGCATGCCCTTGCAGGAGGTCTGCTCGCGAAAAACGTCCAGACAACGCGGGTATCCAGACACCCCGCGTTTCAGCGTGGCGGCTGCTGACTTCTCAGGAAATCCTGCACCAGGTTCGATCGGTCAAATGACTTGGCCGCCTGCACGGGCGGGTACTCGGCCAGGGTCTTCAAATGGCTGCCGATCAGTTCCCCCATGGGTGCGGCAATCCAGGCGGACTTCTGAACCATGTGGCCGTAGGAGTCGTTGCTGTCGTAGCTCTCGAACGGATCGCTGCGCAGGTTGAACATCAGCGGGGCAAACAACGGTTTTATCGGGGCGTAGTAGTCTTCTTTGGTCGAGAAGTGCAGCTTCCATGGGCCCATGCGCACGGCGGTCAGTTTGCTTTCGATGTAATAGAGCAGGCTGGTGCGTGCGCTGGCGGGTGACTTGCCGGTCCAATAGTCGATGTTGTTGATGCCGTCGATGTACTGCTTCTTCTCGGTTTTCATGCGCTCGACCACATCCGGCACGCCCGCTGCCGCGGCGAGGGTGGTGAACATGTCCTGGTGCGCCTGGATGCCATTCTTGATCTGCCCTGGCTTGATGACACCCGGCCAGCGCAACATCGACGGTACGCGCACGCCGCCTTCATACGTGGTCATTTTCTCGCCACGGAAGGGGGTCGTGGCGCCATGTGGCCAGGAAGCGTGTTCAGGGCCGTTGTCGGTGGAATACCAGACGATGGTGTTCTGATCCAGGCCGTTCTCCTTCAGGAAATCCAGCAACAAACCGATGTCGTGGTCGTGCTGCATCATGCCGCTACCTTGGGTGTCGTCCTCGTGGGTGTATTGGGCAGCAGCGTGTTTCCATTTATCGTTGAGATGGGTGTAGATGTGCATTCTTGTGGTGTTGACCCATACGAAAAATGGCTTGTCGTCGCTCTTCGCCTTGCGCATGAAGTCCATCGCATGAGGGATCAGTTCTGCGCCATCGAAGTCTTCCATTCGCTTGGTCGTCAGTGGTCCGGTGTCTTCGATGACCTGTTTGCCAACCAACCCGAAACGAGGGTCTGTCGTCGTATCGTCCTTGTCCGTGGCGAAGCTGTGCAGCACGCCGCGGGTGGCGAATTTTTTGGCGTAGGCCTGCGGTCCACCCGGATAGTCCTTGGCAAAATTCTGGTAATCGGCGTACTCACTCTGTTCCTCGGTATTGAGGTGGTACAGGTTGCCGAAAAACTCGTCGAAACCATGCACCGTTGGCAAGTTGGGGTTGTTGTCGCCCAAGTGGTTCTTGCCAAACTGACCGGTGCGGTAACCCACCTGTTTCAATACCTCGGCCAGGCTCGGTGAAGCAGCCTGCAGGCCGAGCTTGTCGCCCGGCTGCCCCACGGTGGTCATGCCGGAGCGAATCGGGTACTGGCCGGTGATGAACGCCGCTCGGCCGGCAGTGCAGGAAGGTTGTCCGTAGTGATCGGTAAAGCGAATGCCCTCCATGCCGATCTGGTCGATATTCGGCGTGGTGTAGCCCATGGTGCCCATGCCATAGGCACTCACGTTCTGCCAGCCAATGTCGTCGCCCCAGATGACCAGGATATTGGGCTTGGTCGTCTGGGCCTGTGCCATCGGCGCGGCGAGCATGGCGCAAGCCATGCCTGCCATGGCCAGCCGCTTGATGCTTTCGATCATGAAGTGTCTCCTCATTGTCAAAGTGAATGCCAGGTCAGGGTGAGTCAGGCGAGCAACGTCTCGACCAACTGAGCCCGCAGCTCCGGTTTGCCCGCGTACGGGTCGGGTGGATTGCGCTGCTCGACGATCGCATCGAAGCGCTCGCGCACGGAGCCCATGGCGTGGGGATGCGAGTAGATATAGAAGTTGCGCTGGCGGACAGCCTCGAAGGTCAGGTGGGCGATCTGCTGGGCACTGACCTTGGCCGCGGCAGTAGCCTTCTGGTTCTGCGCCAGAGCCGCCGCCTGGGAGCGTGTCGGTGCGCCGGCATTGGCCAGATCGTTCGGGCGATTCCGAGCGGACAAGCTGATACCGGTGGGTACGAAGTAGGGGCACAGCACCGAGCAGTGCACCTGACAGGAAACCAGCGCGAGGTCGTGGTACAGCGTCTCGCTGAGCGACACCACCGCCTGTTTGGTGAGGTTGTAGGCGCCCAGCGTCGGCGCGTTGAGCAGCCCGGCCATCGAGGCGGTATTGATGATGTGCCCTTCGTAGTCCGGGTCATGCGCAGCGGCCGCCAGCATCAGCGGTGTGAAGATGCGCACCCCGTGGATCACGCTGCGCACGTTGACACCCAGAACCCAGTCCCAGTCCTTTTCACTGTTCTCCCACACAAGGCCGCCGGCGAGCACGCCGGCGTTGTTGAACAGCAGGTGTACGGCGCCGAACTCCGCCACTGCGGCATCGGCCAGAGCCTGGACTTGCGTGGCCTGCGAGACGTCGGTTCGCAGACCGATGACCGAGGCGCCGCGGGCGCGCAGTTCGGCGACCGTGGCCTCGAGCGCGTCAGCCTGGATATCGGCCAGCACCAGCTTTATGCCAAGCCCTGCACCCATCTCGGCGAAAGCCTTGCCGAAACCGGATGCGGCGCCGGTAATCACCGCTACGCGACCCTCGAAGTTCTTCATGACGCCACCGCCAGGGTCTCGAGCGCATGGCGCAGCGCTGCCGGCAGCGGCACCGGCCGGCGCGTCACGCGATCGACGTAGACGTGGACGAAGTGGCCCTGCGCCGAAGCCTCGGTGTTGTCGTTGGCAAACAGACCGACTTCATAGCGCACGCTTGAAGTGCCCAGGCTTGCCACGCGCAGGCCGGCGCGCACCAGGTCGGGGAAGGCGATGGACGAGAAGTAGCTGCAATGGGTGTCGACCACCAGACCGACTACAGGGCATTGCTCGAAGTCGAGCAGGTTCTGCTCCAGCAGCCAGCCGTTGACCACGGTGTCGAACCAGCTGTAGTAGATGACGTTGTTGACGTGACCGTAGACGTCGTTGTCCATCCAGCGTGTGGTGATGTCGCGCAGGTAACGATAGTCGCCGCGCTCATGCGGTAGGGGTTTGTTCATGACTTCAAGCCTCCTGCTTCATGCGGCGCACGCGAATATCCGCCTGCTCTTTGTGGCCGGACATATGTTCATAGCCACACAGCCGCGAGCAGTACTCGCCAATCATCACGCTGGCCTCGTCGGTCAGCACGCGTTGGTAGGTGTGGGTCTTGATGAACTTGCCCACCCACAATCCTCCGGTGTAGCGACCCGCGCCCATCGTCGGCAGTGTGTGGTTGGTGCCGATGACCTTGTCGCCATAGCTCACATTGGTGCGGTGGCCAAGGAACAGGGCGCCGTAACGGGTCATGCGATCGTGATACCAGTCCGGATCCTTGGTCATTACCTGCACATGCTCGGAGCACAAACGCTCGGCGACTTCCAGGGCTTCTTCGTCGGTGTCGCATAGATGGATCTCACCGAAGTCGTTCCAGGCCACGCTAGCGACCGGCGCGGTGTCCAGGCGCGACAGTACCCGGTCGATAGCAGCAGGCAGCTCTTCGGCGATTTTCTTGCTGGTGGTAACGCAATAAGCGGGGGAGGTCGGGCCGTGTTCGGCCTGGCCCAGCAAGTCGACGGCGACCAGTTCGGCGTCCACGGTGTCATCACAGATCACCATGGTTTCGGTAGGGCCGGCGAACAGGTCGATACCGACGCGGCCGAACAGCTGGCGCTTGGCCTCGGCCACATAAGCGTTGCCGGGGCCAACGATCATGTCGACGCCGACGATGCTCTGTGTACCGATCGCCATCGCAGCCACTGCCTGCACGCCGCCAAGGCAGTAGATCTCGTCTGCACCGGCCAAGTGCATCGCCGCAACGATTTCAGGGCACGGCTTGCCTTCGAACGGCGGTGCACTGGCGATCACGCGCTTGACGCCGGCCACCTTGGCGGTGAGTACGCTCATGTGCGCGCTGGCGATCAATGGGTACTTGCCGCCGGGGATATAGCAGCCGACCGAGTTGACCGGAATATTGCGATGGCCGAGTACGACGCCGGGCAAGGTTTCGACCTCGACATCGTGCATCGAATCCTTCTGAATCTGGGCGAAGCGGCGAATCTGATCCTGGGCGAACCGGATGTCGTCGAGCGTCTGCCGGGGCAGACTGGCAATGCAGGCGTCGATCTGTTCCTGGGTCAGACGCATGCTTTGCGGCGCCCAGTTGTCGAATTTCTCGGAGTACTCGCGCACCGCTGCATCACCGCGCTGCTCGATGTCGGCGAGGATGCCTTCTACGGTGGCGCGCACCTGGGCTTGATTGCTGGCTTTCGCCTGGGCCGATTGACCCTTTTTGAGTTGTTGAATCACCGATTATTTCCTCTGGATTGTTTTTGCTTTTGTGAGCTGGGTGTAGAGGTGACGCTACGCGGAGGCGCGGTGTACCAGATGTCCCGGCACCTCGTGGAGCGCCTGGTTGGCGCCGTTGCCAGGGCGACCCTGGCCCAGCAAGCCGAGGGCGCATTCGATCATTTGGCCCAGGGGCTGGTGCACCGTGGTCAGTGAGTTTTCGGGCCAGGCGGCGGCGCGGATGTCGTCGAAGCCGACCACCGCGACATCCTCGGGTACGCGCAGGTGGGTGTTCATCCGCAGGTAACTCAGTACGCCGAGGGCCATCACGTCGTTGGCGCAGAACACCGCGTCGATAGCAGGTTGGCCGACACTGAACAGTCGGGCCGCCGCCTCGCGTGCGCCTTCATAGGTGTATCCACCCTCAACGCAGGCCACCAGGCGTTGACCCTGCGCGGCCAGGCCTCGCTCGAAGCCGCGCAAGCGGTCAGCCGTGGTGGAGATGCCCGGATCGCCGGACACAAAGGCGCAGGCCTGGCGGCGTTGCCCCACCAGATAGTCGGCCACCTCGGCGGCCATGCGCTCGTTATCGCAGCACACCGACCAGACGGTCACGTCCTCGACGCGGCGGTTCATGAACACCAGGCCGACACCCTGGCGTGCGCAAATGTCGGCCATGTGCGAAGACAACTTCGCGGCGGTCACCACGATCCCATCGACCTGGTACTGCAGCAGTTGCGGCAGCAGTTCGTCCGCATCGCCCCCCGGTGGCACCACGAACAGCAGCAGTTGTCGGCCCGCCTGGCGCAGTTGCAGGGAAAGCTCCTCAACCAGAGCCGGATAGAAGGGGTTGGCCATATCGCCGACCACCAGCGCAACGATGCCTGTCTTGCGCTGGTTCAAGGAGCGGGCGATGGCATTGGGTCGATAGCCCAGTTCATCGGCCATGGCGAGGATGCGCACGCGTAGCTTGGCCGAGATACGCGATTGCGCATCGAAGGCGCGAGTGACCGTGGAGGTGGCGACCCCGATGCGTTGCGCAAGGTCCTTGGCGGATACCCGTACGCCGGTCGCGCGGTTTGTTGCAGCGCAGCAATCGCCGGCAGTGCTGTCGTGCTTCATGTCGTTTGGTCCGGTCGCGTCTCAGTCTTGTGCAAACGTGTGCACTCATGGCCCCGATGCTAACGGTGCCGCACTGGCGTGAGCTCCCCCCAAAGAGAGGGGGGCGACCGGCTCGCCATGCACATAGCCTGTGTGAAATGGCGAAAAGCAGTGGACGAGATCCACACTGAAGGAGACGATATGCGCAGTTCGGACATGGCCGCTCCAGGCCTGGATACCAATGACGACATTGTGCTCAAACTGCCCGCCAGGCCACGCAAGCAGCCCAGGCAGGCACGTTCGGTGGCCTTGGTCGAAGCCTTGAAAACAGCCGGGCGGGACGTCCTCGAACGGGAAGGGCGCGAAGCGCTGTCGATCTATCGTCTTTCCGATTATTCCGGGGTGGCGATCAGTTCCATCTACGAATACTTCCCCACGATGGAATCGCTGATCGCCGCCATTTTCGAGGATTACCGCGCTGATACCCGCCAGCAAATCATCCTCGAGATCCATGCACTGCCTGCATCGGCGACGCTGTATGACGGCATCGAATTGGTGTTGCGCACCGGCCTTGCAGCCTTGCATCGCTGGGAGCAGATCGACTCGCAATTGAGCATCAAGGCCGCCTACTACGCTGAACTGGTGCGCCTGGACATCGTCAAGCCGGAGCGTTTCTGGATCTCGAAGGTCATGCCAGCCCTGGTACAACGCTTCTGCAACGAGGTTCGGGTGCGTGATCGCGAGAAGGCGGGCTTCCTTGCCTATCAGGCGGTCACTGCGTTGCCCCGGGCGTTGCTGATCGAAAAACCGGATTACCTGCTTGAAGAGGACACCGTTCGCATGCTGGCGCGCATGCTCCATGCCTTGCTGACGACGGCGGATGAACAGTGACGCCGCCAGCGCAGGCAGGTTCGCTTGGCGCAACTGAAGCGGGCCTACCCGCTTCGAGGGGGCAGAAGGAGCGTAAGTCGTCCTAAGGTGGCGTAAAGGCGTTCATCGCCAGAGCCCATCTTTTTGGAGGTAATTGAATGATCCCGCGCACTCTCTTCGATCATGAACATGAAGCGTTTCGCGATAGCGTAAAACGTTTTCTCGCGCAGCAATGCACGCCGTTCCATGAACAGTGGGAAGAGGATCATCGGGTTCCCCGGCAGATCTGGGAGCGCGCCGGTGAGCTGGGCATGCTCAACGCCACGACCCCCCAGGCCTATGGCGGCCTGGGTTTGGACCGGCGCTTTTCGATGATCGCCGTCGAGGAAGTGGCCCGCGCCGGGCTTTCCGGCTTGAATGGCTTCAATGTGCACGACATCTGCGCCGGCTACCTGATCAACTTCGGCACCGAAGAGCAGAAACAGCAATGGCTGCCGAAAATGGCCAGCGGAGAAGTCATCTCTGCCGTGGCCATGACCGAACCCGATACCGGCTCCGATCTGCAAGCGGTCAAGACCCGCGCCGTGCTCGACGGTGATGACTACGTGATCAATGGCGCCAAGACGTTCATTTCCAATGGCACCAACAGCGACCTTATCGTGGTGATCGCCAAGACCGGTAATACCGGCAAAGGCTCGCGGGACATCTCGCTGATCCTGGTGGAGGCCGACCGGGTCGGCGTCACCAAGTCCAAACCGCTGCGCAAGGTCGGCCTGCATGCCCAGGACACCACCATGCTGTTCTTCCAGGACGTGCGAGTGCCCAAGGACAACATCCTGGGGGGCGAGCCTGGCCAGGGGTTCTACCAATTGATGAAGGAGCTGGCCTGGGAGCGCCTGAGCATTGGTATCCTGGCCATTGCGGCAAGCCAGGCGGTGCTCGAGCAGACCATTGACTACACGCGCGAGCGCAAGGCATTCGGTACGCCGATCATCGAATTCCAGAATTCGCGCTTCAAGCTGGCGGACCTCAAGACCGAAATCGTCATCGGCCAGACCTACATCGATCGCTGCATGGAGCTCATCCTGCAAAACGAACTGAGCCCGCAGGCAGCGGCGGCGGCCAAGCTTTGGTGCACCGAACTGTATTCCAAGGTAGTGGATCAGTGCGTGCAGCTGCATGGCGGTAACGGCTATATGCTGGAGTACCCGGTTGCCCGTCATTACCTGGACAGCCGCGTCAACCGCATCTACGGTGGAGCCAACGACATCATGCGCGAACTGGTAGCGCGAACCCTCTGAATTGGCCTCACGTCTACCTGGCCTCTTGTAGGAGCGAGCATGCTCGCGATGGACGTCAACGATGACGCGTGCTGCCTGAATGATCGCGTTGTTCAAGCGTTTATCGCGAGTATGCTCGCTCCTACAGGGTAGCCCCCCTCGATTGTGGGGGGTGGGCTGTCTGTTTTCCCCGCCACAATCCTGCGCGCAACCATGACACGCGCTGTCTTTTAGCGGTGTTCGGGTAAATAATCCGACAATCGCCATAAATGTGGCCATACCTCGCCGATTCGTATCGACCAGCCTCACGCTGTTTCGACGGATCTGGGGATCGGAGACCAGGCAGGACATGCATACCGACAAGCTGCTCGTATCGACCAAATTCGCGCCACCGCGCATTGGTACCCAGACCATCCTGCGCGAGCGCCTGCTCGAGGATCTGCGCGGCATGACGCAATGCCGCGTCGGCCTGGTAACCGGTAGCCCAGGTTTCGGCAAGACCACGCTGCTGGCCCAATGGCGGCAGGTGATGATGCGCTCCGGAGCGGAGGTGGCCTGGCTGGCACTGAGCGCCGATGACAAGCACGTGCCGATTTTCTTCGCTTATCTACGTGGCGCGTTGCAGCGACTTGGCATCGTCATGGACAGCGGCGTGCCGTTGGAGGGCGCGCGGCCGGAGTTCATCGACGAGGTGGTGGCGACCATCGTCGAAGGCGCTGCCAGTATCAACAAAGAGTTGTTCCTGGTGATCGATGACTACCAACACGTCAGCGACCCGCGCTCGCACCAGCTCATGCAGAAGCTGCTGGATCACAGCCCCGAGAACCTGCACTTCGTCATCTCGTCCCGGGTGGGTCCACCGTTGAGTTTCAGTCGGCTGCGCCTGAGCGGGCAGTTACTGGAGCTCGATTGCGCCACCTTGCCATTCGATCTGGCCGAGTCCCGCGCTTTTCTCGAACAGAGCCTGGCGGCCTTGAAGCTCAGCCCGGAAGAATTCCATCAGATCCACGAGCTCACCAGTGGTTGGCCAGCCACGTTGCAGCTGGTGATCATCCTGTTGCGCAGCGACCCGCAATCGCGCGGTGCCTTGCGCGAAATGGGCTGGCGTTCCGACGACCTGCAGAGCTACCTGGCCGAAGACGTCATGGCCCATCTGCCACCCGAGTTGGCGCAGTTCATGGAAAGCGTCAGTATTTGCCGTCGCTTCAACGCCTCCCTGGCGCAAGCGATTACCGGCGTCAACTCGGCGCAAGCCATGCTCAAGCGGCTGGACGAAGAAAACCTGCTGATCTTTCGCGTCGAAGCCGATGACCGTCAGCCGTGGTACCGCTTTCATGCATTGTTCGGCGATTTCCTGGCCACGCGGCTCGCCCGTCGTGACAGCGCAGCCCTGATCGAACTGCATAATCGGGCCGCTCACTGGTTCGCCGAGCGCAAGCTGCTGGCCGAGGCCGTACGCCATGCCACATTGGCAGGTGACCTGGACTTCGCTGCGCAACTGATCGAACGGGCAGCCCCGGCGACCTGGAGCCTGAGTCAGCTAAGCCCGCTGCTACGCCTGCTCGACCGCTTGCCGCAGGACATCCTGTTTTCCCGACCGCGCCTGTTCTTTCTCGGTTGCCTGGCCTATGCACTCACGGCCCGCCCGGCCAAGGCCGAGATCTGGCTGGAACAGTTCCATCGCAGTGGTGCGGCGCAACACGCTGACGTTGCCTATCGACTGCCGCTGGTGCAGGCGGCCATCGAAGTGCAGCGTGATCGCACTGAGCCCATCATTGGTTTGCTCGAGGATTTCCAGGCGTTGCCGGATGACTATTCCGTAACGCGTTTCGGCGCGCCGGCGCTGCTGACCATCGCTTACCTGGCGGCCGGACGCATCGAGGAAGCGCTGCAATGCCTGGATGACAACCCCATCCCCGAAGCCGAGCGCAATGGCGAGATGGCGTTGGTGGCCGAAGGGGCCCGGACCCTTTGTTACCTGCAGGCCGGCCAGATGCGCGAGGCTGAGCGGATCGGTTCGGCACAACTGGCCCGTGCGGTGTCAGTGCACGGCCACCGTGCCGCCAGTGCCTATCTGGGGGCCGCCACGCTGGCCGAGGTCTACCGCGAGGTGGACCGTACCGATGAAGCGCGGGAAATCCTCGCCAACCGTAATGGCCTGCTGCAATGGGCCATGCCCGACACCATGCTGCGGGCGACGATTTGCCGGGCACGCCTGGACCTGCTCCAGGACAGCGCCGCCGTGGCCATGGCATTTCTGGAACGCCAGGAACGACACTTTCGCACCATCAACCAGGACCGAGCCCTGGCGCACTGCCTGGCCGAGCAGGCCCGCATCGCGTTGCTGGAAAACGACAAGACACTGGCCGCCGACAGGGTAGCCAAACTACAGGTACTGGCCGATAAACACCGCGACTCCCCGGGCTTCCAGGCAGACATCCCGGCAATTGCCGCGCTGGCGCAAGCGCGTCTGCTGCTGGCCACCAACTACCCGGACAAGGCGCTCGCAGCCCTGGCTATCCTGGGCACCTACGCGACGAAGTTCAGCCGCGGGCAATTGCAGGTCACCGGCCAGTTGCTCGAAGCGTGCGCGAAAAGCGACCTGCTGCAGCCCGAACAGGCGCAAGCGCGCTTGCTGGAAGCCGTGTCCCTGGGCCGGCGCCTGGGACTGGTGCGCACCTTCCTCGACGAAGGCGAAGTGTTGCGCAAAATGCTCGTGGCACTGTCGAGCAAGCCGCTGGCCAGTGAGGATGAGATTTACTTGAGAGCGCTGCTTGAGCGCTTCGGTCCTGGAAACGTCGGTCGCTCCAGCGAGTCTTCGGCCAATGGCGCGTCTTCAATGCTCACGCCGCGGGAGCTGGCCATCCTCGAATTGATCAGCCAGGCGATGGCCAACAAGCGCGTGGCCCTGACGTTAAACATCTCGCTGGAAACGGTGAAGTGGAACCTGAAGAACATCTACGCCAAACTGGGCGTTTCGAGTCGTTATGATGCAGTGTCATGGGCGCGCAAGAATGGGTTGATTGAGTAGCAGGGGGTTGCCAGGCTGAAAATCTACAGGTCAATGCACCTTCTTGCGCAGTTGTTGGACTTTTCCTACATCTCAATCGGCGCCAACCACTGTAGGAGCTGCCGAAGGCCGCGATCTTTTGAAAATCACCGCGAACCGGGTGCTGGATCAGATAGATCCGTCTCAATAGCTGTAGCTGTTGTCCAACCTGACACTCCACTTGTGGCGAGGGGATTCATCCCCGTTGGGTCGCGAAGCGGCCCCAAAAGAGGGCCTGCTGCGCAGTCCAACGGGGATGAATCCACTCACCACAAAGTACTCAGTGCTGCTGGATCCCAAGCGCAAAACACCAGCGCGGCAAAGGAGGGGTGCGTTGCGTGGACGCGCCGATGACTTCCCCCGCTGGCGTTTTGCGAGGGCAGTCTATACTCGGGATCGATTTTGGTAGCCAACCCTGTTGGAGGGGGTAACTGCTTTTTCCGAGTATCAAACCAAAAAGGTCGCCGCATCACTCATGGCCAATAAACTCACTGCAAAGACTGCCATCGTCACCGGGGCGGCCCAAGGGATTGGCGCCGCGATCGTGCGACTCTTCGCGCAAGAGGATTGCTTTGTCTACGTCACGGATATCAACGATGAGCTCGGCAGCGCCGTTGCAGATTCACTCGGCGATCGCGCCAGCTATCTGCGCCTCGATGTGCGGCGCGAAGAAGATTGGCAGCGAGTGACCACGCAAATCCTCAAGGAGCGCGGCAGACTGGACGTGCTGGTGAACAATGCAGGTATCACCGGATTTGAGCACGGTGCCGTGGCGCATGACCCGGAGCATGCGCGCCTGGAGGACTGGCACGCCGTGCATCGGACCAATCTCGATGGTGTATTCCTGGGTTGCAAGTACGCCATTCGTGCCATGCGGCCTCACGGAACAGGCTCCATTATCAACATCTCCTCCCGGTCAGGCCTGGTTGGCATTCCGGGCGCCGCGGCCTATGCGTCGTCCAAGGGCGCAGTGCGTAACCACACCAAGACGGTGGCGCTGTACTGCGCCGAGCAAGGGCTCAGAATCCGGTGCAACTCGATTCATCCCGCGGCCATCCTCACGCCCCTGTGGGAGCCCATGTTGGGCACCGGCGAGGATCGTCACGAACGCATGGCTGCACTGGTTCGAGACACTCCACTGCGAAGGTTCGGGATGCCCGAAGAGGTGGCGGCGCTGGCGCTGCTACTTGCCTCTGATGAAGCGACGTACATGACCGGCAGTGAGCTCAACATCGACGGCGGCCTCCTGGCAGGCACCGCCGCGACGCCCAGCGTAGTGGACGACAGCGACGCGGTGCAAAACTGATCGCTATCGATCCATCCCGTTCGCTCACCGCGGAAAAATGCCACCAGCACATTGCGTTACTGCCGGGCCTGGCCGCAGTTCGGTGAAGAAACTGCGGCGGCCGATCAATCAGGCATCGGGGAGCAGGCCTTTCTTTTTAGCCACATGCGTCGCCAGTGCGTCCATCAAGTCCGGAGACAGGCAGTCGTAGGGCTCCAGGCCGATCGAGCGCAGGCGCTCACGGATAGCAGGCATTTGCGCAGGCGGTGTGCCGGTTTCGATGATCGAGGACACGAAAGCGGCGAAGCCCGGCGCGGCCCATCCTTTCTGTGGGGAGAGTTCGGTGTGGACGAAGTCGAGGCCGTAAAACGCGTGGTCCTTGTTCTCGATGCGTCCGAAAAGATGGGCGTGACACTGCTTGCAGGCGTGGCGTTGGATGGTAGCGGTCTCATCGACAATCGCCAGTTTTTCGCCGTGGGCAGTCACGCTAACCTTATCCCGGGGGACGACGGCAATGACGGCGAATATCGCGCCTTGCGGTTTCCAGCATTTACTGCAGCCGCACGCGTGGTTATGCAGGGTTTGTGCATCGATCCGGACCTCGACCTTATCGGTCGCACACAGGCATTGCAGGGTGCCACCGGTGAAGTTCGCGGCGGCGGGTTGGATACCGTTGTCCAGTGCAGGGTGAAGTTTCAAGGTGGCCATGCGGGCTCCTCCTGTTCAGGTTGCCCCCAGGTAAATGCCCCCAGATAAAGAATAGCGCGCCGTGTGTTTTTCGAATGCACGAATCCCCCCCTCCCCGAGGGGGCGTATCGGCGAAACCTGCTCCTATGATCGATCCAGAGCCCCTTCAAAGGTGGCCGACCGACGACCGAAGGAGAGAACCACCGATGATACCCCGTACCCTGTTTGACCATGAGCACGAGGAGTTTCGCAGCAGCGTGCGGCGCTTCCTGGCTGAGGAATGTGCACCCTGCCTCGAACAGTGGGAAACAGACCATCGGGTCCCGCGGTACATCTGGGAGCGGGCTGGCGCGCTGGGCATGCTTAATGCCACCACTCCCGAAGCCTATGGCGGACTGGGGCTGGATCGGCGTTTCTCGATGATCGCCACCGAGGAAATCTACCGCGCGGGCCAGGCATCGGGGCTGATCGGTTTCGGCGTGCATGACATTGTCGCCGGTTACCTGGTGAATTTCGGCAGCGAACAGCAAAAGCACACCTGGCTGCCGAAAATGGCGGCAGGCCAGGCCATTGGCGCGGTGGCGATGACCGAGCCGGATACCGGCTCCGACCTGCAAGCGGTCAAGACCCGCGCTGTGCTGGACGGTGATGAGTACGTCATCAACGGCGCCAAGACGTTCATATCCAACGGCAGCAACTGCGACCTGGTGGTCGTCGTCGCCAAGACCGGTAATACCGGCAAGGGCGCCCAGGACATCTCACTGATCCTGGTCGAAGCCGACCGCGCAGGCTTCAGTCGGTCCCAGCCCTTGCGCAAGGTCGGCCTGCACGCCCAGGACACCACCATGCTGTTCTTCGACAACGTCCGGGTGCCCAGGGAAAACCTGCTGGGTGGCGTGGCCGGGCAGGGCTTCATCCAGTTGATGAAGGAGTTGGCCTGGGAACGGCTGTCCATCGCCATCAGCAGCGTTGCCGGCGCCGACGCGGTGCTCGACAGCACGCTGGACTACACCAAGGGCCGCAGCGTATTCGGCAAGCCCATCTTCGCCTTCCAGAACACCCGCTTCAAATTGGCCGACTTGAAGATGCAATTGGCGGTGTCGCAGAACTACGTCGACCGCTGCATGGAGCAAAGCCTGGCGCGCACCCTCAGCCCCGAAGCGGCGGCCTCGGCCAAATTGTGGTGCTCGGACCTCTACACCAAGGTCGTGGACGAATGCGTCCAGTTGCATGGCGGTAACGGCTACATGCTCGAGTACCCGGTCGCCCGTCACTACCTCGATCACCGCGTCCTGCGCATTGCCGGCGGCGCCAACGACATCATGAAAGATCTGGTCGGGCGCACGCTCTGATCAGGGTTGCAGAGGATTACCCATGGAATACCTGATACCCCGTAGCTTGTTCAGCACTGAGCACGATGAGTTTCGACGCGCCTGCCGCCGCTTCATGGAGCAGCAGGTCAACCCGTTCCATGCCCAGTGGGAGAAAGACAAGTGCGTACCCCGCGAGGTCTGGCGCAAGGCTGGCGAGATGGGAATGCTCTTGCCTTCGATGCCAGAGGAATATGGCGGGCCCGGCGCCGATCGCCTGTTCGACATGGTCTTTGCCGAAGAATTCATGCGTGCCGGCGCTTCCGGCCTGATTGGTTTCGGTGTGCACGGCCTGGTGGCCAACTACATCCTCAACTACGGCACCGAGGCGCAGAAGCAGGCCTGGTTGCCGAAAATGATCGCGGGTACAGCCGTGGGCGCCATCGCCATGACCGAACCCAACACCGGTTCGGACCTGCAGGCGGTGCGCACGCGCGCCAGGGCCGAAGGTGACGAGTTAATCATCAACGGCTCCAAGACGTTCATTTCCAATGGCGCGTCCTGCGATCTGGCGTTGGTGGTCTGCAAGACCGGCGAAAGTGGCAAGGGCGCCCAGGACATCTCGCTGATCATCGTCGAGAAAGAGCGTGAAGGCTTCAGCCGATCGCAGCCGCTGGAAAAGATCGGCCTGCACGCCCAGGACACCAGCATGCTGTTCTTCGACGATTGCCGCGTGCCGGCCGAAAACGTGCTCGGCGGCGTGCAAGGGCAGGGCTTCTACCAGCTCATGCATGACCTGGCGTGGGAACGGATCATCGGCGCCGTCGGTTTTCAGGCCCAGGCCGAGGCGGCACTGGATCACACCATCGAATACACCCGTACGCGCATGGTCTTCGGCAAGCCGGTGCTGGACTTCCAGAACTCGCGTTTCACCCTGGCGCAACTCAAGACCGAAATACAGATCGGCCGCTCATGGATCGACAGCTGCATGGCCTTGCTGCTGCGCGACGAACTGACAGCCGAAGTGGCCGCGGTAGCCAAGTACTGGACCGCGGAGCTCAGCAGCCGTGTGGTCGATGCGTGCCTGCAACTGCATGGCGGCAATGGCTACATGACCGAATACCCGATTGCCAGGTTGTACCTCGACACCCGTGGCAACCGGATCTGGGGTGGCACCAACGAAATCATGAAAGAAATCATCGCTCGCACGTTGTGAGCGCGATCATAGGAGAGCAAACGTGTCTCAAGAAATTCGCTTTGACGGCAAAGTTGCCATCGTCACCGGCGCCGGCAACGGCCTGGGACGCGCCCACGCCTTGCTGCTGGGTTCGCGGGGTGCCAGGGTCGTGGTCAATGACCTGGGCGTCAGCACCGAAGGCCTGGGCAGTTCAAGCGCGGCGGCCGATGAAGTAGTTGCGCAGATCCGCGCCATGGGTGGCGAGGCTGTCGCCGACTACCACTCGGTGACCGAGGGCGAGAAAATCGTCGCCACCGCGCTCGAGGTGTTTGGCACGGTCGATATCCTGATCAACAACGCCGGCGTCCTGCGCGACAGTTCGTTCCACAAGATGACCGAAGAGCAGTGGGACCTGATCCAGGAAGTGCACGTCAAGGGCGCCTTCCGCCTGACCCACGCCGTGTGGCCGATCATGCGTGAAAAAGGCTACGGGCGCATCATCATGACCGCATCCGGCGCCGGCATCTTCGGTAATTTCGGCCAGTGCAACTATTCCACCGCCAAGTCGGGCTTGATCGGTTTCGCCAACTCGTTGGCCATCGAGGGCGCGAGCAAGAACATCCGGGTCAACACCATTGCCCCGGTCGCCGCTTCACGCATGGTGATCGCCAGCGGGCTGTTCCCCCAGGAGCTGCACGACAAAGTCAAAGTCGAAGACTGCGCGCCGCTGGTGGGGTGGCTGTGCAGCGAGGAGTGCACAGACACCGGCGGCCTGTTCGAAGTCGGTGGCGGCTTCCATGCGAAATACCGTTGGGAGCGTTCCCACGGCCGGTTCCTGCACACCAATACCCTGAGCCCGGAACTGGTTCGCGATAACTGGACGCGCATCACTCATTTCGATGAGCGCAGCGTTCATCACACCGACGGCGCCGATGGACTCAAAGAGCTGTTTACACGCATGGAGTCGCCTGCCAAGGGTGGCAATGCTTTCGTTGATATGGAAGTGGCAGCCAACGCTGTCTCCCACCTCGAAACCGAGTACGACCAGAACGATGCCGCGCTCTATGCCCTGGCCGTAGGCGCTGCCAAAGACCCGTTGGACCGCGATGAGTTGAAGTACGTCAACGAGTTCCTCGGTGATGAATTCCGTGTACTGCCGACCATGGCCGTGTTGCCGGCGACCGAAGTGTTCCTGCGTGCCGCCAAGTCCGGCGAGCCACAGCTGGAAGGCCTGAACGTGCCATTCGCCAAAGGCCTGCATGGCGAACAATACACCGTGATGTATCGTCCCTTGCCCCCTAAAGCCAAGCTCAAGCACAGCATGCGCTTGAAGTCGGCGATCGACAAAGGCAAGAGCACCGTCACCATCCTGGCCATCGAGACCACCGACGAGCACGGCACGCCGCTGTTCTACAACGAAGTGACGGGCTTCTACCCTGGCGTGCCGGGTGCTGGGCTGCAACGTGTGCCCAGCGAAGAGATCAACGTAGCGCCAGATCGTGAACCCGATGCGGTGCTGGCGGACCAGACCGAAGTCAACCAGGCGCTGCTGTATCGCCTGTGCGGGGACTGGAACCCGATGCACATCGATCCGGACTATGCCGCCAAGGCCGGCTACGAGAAACCGTTCCTGCATGGCCTGTGCACCTTCGGCTACCTCGGTCGCCATGTGATCAAGGCGTTCTGCGGTAACGATTCGCGTCTGTTCAAGAGCGTGCGCGCGCGCTTCGCCGCCATCGTGATGCCCGGCGACACCTTGGAAACCCGTATGTGGCGTGAGTCGCCGACGCGCATCATCGTCGAGATGCGTGCGGTCGAGCGTGACGTTGTCGTATTGAAAAATGGTGCGGTCGAATTGTTCGAGTCCGTACCGGCCTGATTGCCTGGCCACCTGCCGCTTACATGAACGGTAAGCGGCAGTTTTTCTATTTCAGGAGAGCACGATGCAACGTTGCGTCAATGTGATTGGCGTAGGTATGTCGCCCTTCAGTCCAGCCGCGCTGGCTCCCGATGCGCACGTACGGATCGGCACTACGATAGGACAGGCGCTTACCGACGCCGGTTTGTCCGCAAGCAATATTGCGGCGGTCCATGCCGTTACAGGCGCGATGGATGGTGTGACCTTGCAGCGTGCTCTGCAAACAGCAGGGCTTGCGCAAGTCCCGCTCTTTCACTTTGCACCGAACGACGCTGATGGCAGCGCGTTGTTTGCACGCGCTTGCCAGGCCATCCTCCTCGGGCAGGCGGAAAGCATTCTGGTGCTGGGTATCGAGGGCGCGCCTGCGCCAACCCTCGGGCTTGAACGGCTTGGCGCCGTGGCTCAGGAGTACATGGCGCGTTATCTGGCTCGACGAGAAACCTTCGCCATGATCGCCGTCAAGGCGCGCCAGCATGCCGCGCTCAATCCACTGGTCGCGTTCAATAGCCTTCTGACGCTCGATCGTGTATTGCAGGCGCAGATGATCGCCGATCCACTAACCCATCCGCAGGTGGCCTGGGCCAGCTCAGGTGTAGCAGCGGTTTTGTTGTGTTCCAGTGAATTTGCCAGGCGCCACGGCAACGGCGCGCTGGTTCAAGTCGTAGCCCAGGCCTGTGTAACCCCACAGCAAGTGAACGATCAGGGGGCGACCTTCGCCGGTGTCGACTATGAGGTCAACGTGGCCGCCGCTCGTGAGTTGTATGAGCAAGCGGGCAGGGGGCCGCAGGAGGTTGATGTTTGCGAACTGCACGACCTCAGCACGGTCAGCGAGTTGTTACTCTACGAAGCGCTGGGTTTCTGTGCCGAAGGCTACGGTGAGAAACTGGTCGAAGACGGCGACAATACCTACGGCGGCAACCTGGTCATCAATCCTTCCGGTGGCTTGCTGACCTTGGGGCAAGCCTCGGCGGCGAGCGCCCTGGCGCAATGTATAGAGCTTGTGCACCAACTGCGTGGCAGCGCCGGCCGACGCCAGGTAGCCGATGCGCAACTGGCGCTGCAGCATCAGACGGGTGACGACGGCACGGTGACCACTACGCTTTTTCAGCGCGGGTAAGGTGCCGCGACGGGTTACGAAAAGAATAATTCAAATGGGTGGGACACCTCCCTTCAAATGCAGGATCTGTCATGAACAACAATAATAAGCACCCGACACTGTTGCATCGCTTCCTTCATTGGGAGCACAGCACGCCAGATGCCATCTACCTGACCCAGCCCTTGCCCGATGGCGGCGTGCAAGACTACAGCTGGCGTGAAGTGGGCGACCAGGCGCGGCGCATGGCTGCTCACCTGCAGAGCCTGGACTTGCCGGCGAAGTCTTCCATTGGCATCTACGGCAAGAACACCGCCCACTGGATCATCGCCGACCTGGCGATCTGGATGGCCGGGCATGTCAGCGTCCCGCTGTACACCACTGCCAATAGCGACACGGTGCGTTACGTGGTGGAACATGCTGAAGTTCGGCTGCTTTTCGTCGGACGCCTTGAGGGCGAAGTGGCGGGCTGGAACGCCGTTTGTGCTTCGATTCCGCCCGATTTGCCATTGATCGATTTGCCTATGTCCAGCTGCGGCAAGGGTGAACCCTGGGATCAGATCATCGCCCGTACCGCGCCCCTGCAAGCGGTGGTCGAAGCCGTGCCAGGCGAACTTGCCACCATCATTTACACCTCGGGCAGCACCGGCGCTCCCAAAGGTGTGATGCACAGCTTCGGCGCCATGTACGCCGCACCGGCGGTGACCGGTTGCATGTATGCCAACGGCAAGGGCACGAGCAACAATGATCGGCTATTGTCCTACCTGCCATTGGCCCATACCGCCGAACGGGCGGTGGTGGAAGCGGTGTCGCTGTACAGCGGCTGCCGGGTGTTCTTCAACCTGGGCCTGGAAACCTTCAGTGATGACCTGCGCCGAGCGCGCCCGACGATTTTCCTGTCCATGCCCAGGTTGTGGGGCAAGTTCTATCAGGGCATCAACGAGCGGATCGATCCTGCCAGACAGGCCGCCGTCTTCGCCGATCCGGTGGAAGGCAAGCTGATGAAGGTGCAGATTCTCTCGGCCCTTGGGCTTGACCAGGTGCATACCGGCCTGTCCGGCTCCGCGCCGCTGCCGGTCAAGGTGATGGAGTGGTACCGTGAGTTGGGACTTGAGCTGCTGGAAGGCTATGGCATGTCGGAGAACTTCGGCACCTCGCACTTCAGCCTGCCGGGCCAGGTGCGTGTTGGTTACGTTGGGGCGGCGATCCCGGGTGTCGAATGTCGTATCGGTGACAATAACGAAATCCTGGTGAAAAGCCCGGCGCAGATGCTGGGCTATTACAAGCAACCCGATCTGACCGCCCAGAGCTACACCAGCGACGGTCTGTTCTGCACAGGTGACCGTGGCGAACTGGATGAGCAAGGGCGCCTGCGTATCACCGGACGGGTCAAGGAGTTGTTCAAGACCGCCAAGGGCAAGTACGTCGCGCCTGTCCCTATCGAAGCCAAACTGGGCAATCATCCGCGTGTCGAGGCGTCGTGTGTCACTGGGGTTGGCCTGGCGCAGCCGCTGGCCTTGCTCAATGTTTCACCTGATACCCGCGCCGCACTCGCCACCGCCGAAGGTCGCGACAAGGTTGCCACTGAGCTCGAGGTTTTCCTGGCTGAGGTCAACGCCCTGTTCGAGGCGCATGAGCAATTGGGCGCCCTGGTGGTGGTGGCCGAACCCTGGACCGTCACCAATGCGCTGCTGACACCGACCCTGAAGATCCGCCGTAGTCTGATCGAGGAGCGCTATCAGGACCAGATCGAAGCCTGGGACGCCAGCCGCTGCAAGGTTGTTTTTGAGTAAAGCCCCGCTGCCACTTAAGTAAGCCGACTTTTGGGTCGGCTTTTTTATTGCTCGTTCCACGCAGAGCATGGAAACGATCCAATACCCGCGCTGCGTAACATCGGCCAGTTTGCCGCGCACATGATCGTTCCCACGCTCCGCGTGGGAATGCATCCCGTGACGCTCCGCGTCACCCGTGCGCAGGGCTCACGTCATGCGTGGTCAGCGGAACGCGGAGCGTCCCTGGCGGCGTTCCCGGGCAGAGCGTGGGAACGATCATGTACGCCGGCAAACGCAAAACGCCCCGCAAGCGGGGCGTCTGTTCAACCAGTGTTGCTTGTGTCAGCGAATACCTGCGTTACGCAACGCCGCCGGCGTGAAGTCTGCCAGTTTGGTGCGGGCGCCGTACTGAGGCGCCGATTTCGCTTCGTTGCTCATGGTAGCGACGATGTAGCGACCGGCCAGAAGGTCGTAGAACCCCTGGGCGGCAGGTGCATTCAAGCTTTTTTCATAGTTGTTGTAGGTGTAGTTTTCACCGACGCGCCACAGTTGGCCGCGGCCGTCGTAATGGTCCACCTCGGAGAGTACCCAGGTGTCTTCATCGAAATACATGTCGCGCTTGGCGTAGATATGCCGTTCGCCCGCCTTCAGTGTCGCCTGCACGTGCCACACGCGATGCAGCTCGTAGCGGGTCAAGTCCTGGTTGATATGGCCAGGCTTGATGATGTCCGCGTACTTCAGGTTTGGCGACTGCAGCTTGTAGTTGTTGTAGGGAATGTACATCTCCTTCTTGCCGATCAGCTTCCAGTCATAGCGATCGGGCGAGCCGTTCATCATGTCGGCGTTGTCGGAAGTGCGCATGCCATCCGAGGCCAGTCCAGGAGCATCGTAGGCCAGCTGTGGCGCGCGGCGAACACGGCGCTGACCGGCGTTGTAGGTCCAGGCCTTGCGCGGCTCGGTGACCTGGTCGATGGTTTCATGGGCCATGGACACCGTGCCGGCCAGGCGCGCCGGCGCGTCGACGGCGAAAATGTAGTAATAGAGGATGTTCTTCTCGGCTTGCAGGTCCACGCCCTCCATGTATTGCGGGAAGCTGTTCTGGTCGTGCGTCTCGACGATGGTGTAGTCACCATTGACCTGCGGCACCGCCTGGACCGACCAGCGCTCGACGTTCTCGCCGCGAAAGCGCGTTACAAAGTTCCAGTAGACCTCGACGCCACTCTTGGGGATCGGGAAGGCGTAGTAACGCGAATCGGCGAAATTAGCCAAGCCAGTACCGTCGTTGACCAACTGCACATTGACCGCACTTTTCTTCGCGGCCGCGTAGATGCCCACAGGCGCCGCAGCGGTACGGTGACTGGGATAGACCGGAATTTTGTAAGTGTCCGGATAGCGCTGGAACATGGCGAGCTGGCCGGGTGTCAGCTTGTCCTTGTATTGCTGGGCGTTGGCCGCAGTGATGGTGAACAGCGGCTTCTCGTTCTTGAAGGGGTCGCCCAGGAAACCCTTGGCGTCCACCGGCGCGGCGCCGGGCTTGAGGCCGCCATCCCACGCGGGAATGCTCTTGTCGGCGTTGCCTTCCTTTTGCGCGCCCAGTGGCGTCAACGAAGTGCCAAGCTGTGCCGCTTCCTGTTCGCTGACGGCGGCCATGACGCCGCTGGCCAGCAGGGAGAGCGCCAGGCCTGCGCAGGTGATGATCTTGCTTGCTTTCATGGATGTACCCTCTGTCTGTTGCGGCTCAGAAGTTGACGCCGAAGCTGAGCGAGACGAAGTCCCGGTCTGTGGTGGTGTTGAATTGGCCGCCGAAGAAGTCCGTGTAGCTCAGGCTTGCGGTGTAGGTGGAGAGGTAGTCGGCATCCACGCCGACGCTGACGGCCTTCGCGCCTTCCTCGAAGTTCGGGCCCCAGCCGTCCACGTCATGGGACCAGGCCAGGTTCGGCGAGAGGTTGATGCCGGCGATGACGTTGGTGTAGTCCAGCTTCGCTCGCGCTCGATAACCCCAGGAATCGGTGGTGTAGAAGCCGTGGCTGTTGCACTCCTTCTGCGGGTTGGTCGCGGTGGCGCAGACGCTGGCATTCTGGGTGCCGGGGAATTCACCGGCGCCAAACACCGGGCTACGGCCAAAACGGATATCGGTGCCATCCGCCGAGCCAAGGCCATTGATGCGGTTGTAGCCGACTTCGCCGACCAGGGTCAGGCGGCTGGCACCCAGGATCTGATCGAAGAACTGCGTGGCCGTCACCTGCGCCTGCATCACCGGCATCCGTTTGTAGCCAGGCAGGTCACCGCCCAGCGCCTGCGCGGTTTCGCCGGAGGTAAAGACCGGAGAGGTCTGGGTAGTGAAATTGGTATCGGTGGATTGGATCGCTGCCAGGTTCAGGTCGGCGGTGTTGATTTGCAGCGGCATGTTCGGGCGGTAGCTCAGCTCGCCACCGACGGAGGTTTCGCCCAGGGTGGTCTGGAAACTCAGCCCATAAAGGCGGATGTCTTCCGGATAATCGACGAAGTAGCGCGCGGCACGTACCCGGTCGAACTGGTTCTGCGCCACGCCCAGTGCCCGTGCAGCGGGTGGCAGGGCGCCCACCTGGGCAGCCGTGATCGGCGCGACGGTGGTTTGCTTGAAGCTAAGGTAAGGGTTGCGGCTGTGGTAGTTCATGGCATAGAAGCCGAACTCGGTGTCGTGCAGGTCCGGGGCGAACCAGCGCAAGGCGATGCCGTATTGGCCACTGTCCCGCGGATCGTTGTCCTTGACGCGGGGCATGTAGACGTCGTCCACCACGCGGCCGCTGAGAATCTGCGCCGCGGTCGCGGTGTTGTTGGCTACGCCTGGGGCGAGGTCGGGGCCGGCGAACACCAGGCGATCGTTGCAGCCCTGGGGCAGGGGATCGGAACCGAAGAAGGTGCCGCAGTTATCGACCACCGAATTGGCCCATTGGATCTGGTAGAAGCCCTCGACGGTAAGGTTCTCCGCCAGGCCCTGGGACAAATAGAGCATGTTGACCGGGATCAGGCCTTCCTTCACTTCCGCGCCAGGGCGGCGCAAGGCGGCGACGTCGACCGGGTTGATGCTGTTGATCGAGTTGCCGATGAAGGTGCTCTCGCCCCAGCTCACCACCTGTTTACCCAGGCGCACGTTGCCCGGCAGGTCGCCCAGGTTGTAGTTGTGATAGATGAAGGCGTCGAGGAACTCCGCCCCCGAAGACTTGGCCAGGTCATCGCGGCCGCTGTCGTCGATGTCGTAGAACAGGCGGTGCTCGTCCTTCAGTTCGAAGTCATACCAATACTTGCCGCGCACGAAGACGCCGCTGTCGCCGTACTTCAGTTCAAGGTCATGCACGCCCTTGAAGATCTTCGAGAAGGTTTCTCCCTTCTTGAAGTTCTGCCGGTTGTCATCCGCTGTGCGAGTGGCCGATTCACCCCGAAGGCCAAGGGTGTTGGCGGCGTTGATGAATTTGGGGTCAGGCCCACGTACGGCCCAACTGGAACCGATGGATAGGGATGAATCGAACTGACCTTCGATTTCGCCGATCTGGAAGTCGACAGCGTTGGCACCGGCGCACGACCCAAGGCCCACGGCCAAGGCCAGCAGGTGAGGGCGCAACTCGATGGGAAAAGTGGTGGTGGACCACTGGCGTCGGGAGCTCTTATGTCTTGCGAAAGTCACGTGTTGGTTACCCCTTTGATCTTGTTGTTCTTGTGTACCGCCACGCAACGCTAACGCCACTGCCTTTTGTGCCTCCCCCTCGAGTGGGGGGGGATCCCCCTCCACTGGTCGCGCCCCCCGATTGCTTTGCGCATGGCCTTGAAGCCCCCTCCACCGGAGGGGGTATGGGGGCGTGCGGTGTACGTGACCATCGTTCGACGGTTTGCTGCGCTCGCTCCAGGCTGGGGCGTGCGGCACAGGCCTGATAACTGACCTTGGAGAAAGTGATGTCCCAGAAAGTAATTGTTGCCGGTGTCGGCATGATCCCCTTTGCCAAGCCCGGCCAGAGCGGTACCTACGTCGAGATGGGCGCGCAAGCCATTCGCCAGGCGCTGCAGGATGCCGGCCTGGATTACCGCAAGGTGCAGCAGGCCTACGCCGGTTATGTGTACGGCGACTCCACCAGCGGCCAGTCGGCGCTCTACGAGGTGGGCCTGACCGGTATTCCGGTAATCAACGTCAACAACAACTGCGGCAGCGGCTCTTCCGCGCTCTATCTGGCGCGCCAGGCGGTGGAAAGCGGTGCGGTGGATTGCGCACTGGCGTTTGGCTTTGAGCAGATGCAGCCCGGCGCCCTCAAATCCCATTGGCTTGATCGGCCGATCACGTATGGCAAGGGCCATGAAGTGGCTGACGCGATCTTCCCTGAAGGCCGTGAAATGCCGGACGCCCTGAAGTTCTTCGGCGGCGCGGGCAAAGAGCACATGGAGAAATACGGCACGAAGATGGAAACCTTCGCCGCCATTCGCGCCAAGGCCAGCCGCCATGGTGCGAACAACCCGTTGTCGGTATTCAAGAAGGTACTGACGACCGAAGAAGTCATGGCCGACCAGGTGATTTTCCCGGGCGTCATGACCCGTCTGATGGCGTGCCCGCCGACCTGTGGCGGTGCTGCAACCATTCTGGTTTCTGAGCGTTTCGCCAAGCAACACGGTTTGCGTACCGATGTCTGCATCCTGGCCCAGTCCCTGGTGACCGACCAGCCGCAAGCTTTCGAACCGCGTTCGCTGATCAGCATCGTCGGCGTTGGCATGACTCGTCAGGCGTCCACTGAAGTCTACGAAAAAGCGGGCGTCGGCCCGGAAGACATCCGCATCTGCGAACTGCACGACTGCTTCGCCCACAACGAGTTGTTGACCTATGAAGGCCTGGGTTTCTGCCCGGAAGGCGGTGCCGAAAAATTCGTCATGGACGGCGACAACACGTATGGCGGGCAAGTGGTGATCAATCCGTCCGGCGGTCTGCTGTCCAAAGGTCACCCGCTGGGCGCCACCGGCCTGGCCCAATGCTACGAGCTGACCCATCAGCTTCGCGGCACCGCCGACAAACGCCAGGTCGACAATATCCAGCACGCCTTGCAGCACAACCTGGGCTTGGGCGGCGCGGGCATCGTGACGCTTTTCGGCCGCGGCTGATGACACGGCGTGCCTGTCGAGGGCGCGCCTTTTTCTCACAATGAGGACTGCGTGACATGCCAGACAAGAGTCTGATCGGCCGCTCATTGGGCGTGACCACTTGCGAAGTTGAAAAGGGGCGCCTGCGCTTTTTCGCCAAGGCCATCGGCGAAACCGACCCGGTGTACACCGACGAAGATGCCGCCCGAAACGCCGGGCACCGCTCATTGCCGGTACCGCCCAGTTTCCTGATGTGCCTGGAAGCCGAAGGGCGCGACAGCGACCATATCGTCCAGGACATATTCGGCTTCGACCTGGGGCGCATCCTGCATGCCGAACAGGGGTTCGACTATCACGGCCTGGCCTATGCCGGCGACGTGCTCACCTTCGACACCCGGGTGGTGGATGTCTACGAGAAGAAAGGCGGGGCGCTGACCTTCGTGGTGCAACAAACCCGTGTCACCAACCAGGAAGGTCAGCACATCGCTGATATCCGCTCTTCACTCGTGCAACGCTGAGGAACCCGTCATGAACTTGCCCCAGCTGCACGATGTGCAGATCGGCTTTGAGCTGCCGCCGCTGGTTTTACCTGCTATCAACCGTACTACCCTGGCGTTGTATGCGGGCGCCTCGGGTGATCACAACCAGGTGCACATCGACCTGGATTTCGCCCGCAAGGCCCGTCAGCCCGATGTCTTTGCCCACGGCATGCTCTCGGTGGCCTACCTCGGCCGCCTGCTCACCGCCTGGATACCGCAGCAGCAGATCCGCAGCCTGGCAGTGCGCTTCACCGGCATTACCCAACTGGGTCACATCCCCACGTGCCACGGCAAGGTCATTGAGCTGTTCGAGGTCGATGGCGAACGACGTGCGCGCCTGGCGATTCGCTGTGTCAATCAGTACGGCGACGAAAAACTGCTCGGCGAAGCGACCGTGGCACTCACCTGAAATCCAACAAAAACAAGGTATATCCCCATGAAAAAGCTCGAAGGCAAAGTCGCCCTGGTCACCGGTTCCGGTCGTGGCATCGGGCGCAGTGTCGCCCTTAAACTGGCCAGCGACGGCGCGCGCGTCGTGGTCAACGACCTGGACGCCGGCCCCGCTGAAGAAGTGGTTGCGCAAATCCGTGCCCTGGGTGGTGAAGCCGTTGCGTGTGTCGGCAGCGTCACTGCGGCCGACTTTGCCGACCGCTTCGTCAAGACCGCGGTCGACAACTATGGCGCCATTGACATCATCGTCAACAACGCCGGCTACACCTGGGACAACGTGATCCAGAAGATGAGCGATGAGCAGTGGTACGCGATCATCGACTGTCACATCACTGCGCCGTTTCGCATCCTGCGCGCTGCCCAGCCGATCATCAGCGCCATGGCCAAGAAAGAGGCGGCCGAAGGTCGAGTGGTCAATCGCAAGGTGGTCAATATCGCGTCGACGTCCGCTGGCGGTAACCCAGGCCAGGTCAACTACTCCACGGCCAAGGCTGGCGTGCTGGGCATGACCAAATGCCTGGCCAAGGAATGGGGGCGCATGAAGGTCAACGTCAATGCGGTGGCCTTTGGTCATATCGAAACCCGCCAGACCCAGCCGGTGGAGGGTGACCCGCACTTCATCAACATCGAAGGTCGCGAGATCAAGGTGGGCATCAGCCCCGCCATTGTCGAACAGTCCAAAAGCATGATTCCACTGGGTCGCCCAGGCAACACCGAGGAGGCTGCTGGCGCGGTGTACCTGTTCTGCATCCCGGAATCGGATTACGTCAGCGGCCAGGTACTGGTCTGCGGCGGTGGTCTGGGTAACGTCTGAGTACAGGGCGGGGCGTTTCGGCGCTCCGCCTTGCCTGCGTTCCCGATGGTGTACATATCCGGTTCGGCGGCTGGCGTTTCCGCTTTTACAGCTACTCACTTGGTAGAACCTGTAGGAGCGAGCATGCTCGCGATGAGCCTGAGAGCACCGAGGGGTATCAGGTGCCCAGTGTTATCGTTGACGACCCTCGCGAGCATGCTCGCTCCTACAGGGCCTCGCGCGCCGGTTTGATCGTTCCCACGCTCGGCGTGGGAACGATCATGAGGCATCAGGCCTGCAGTCAGATCGCCTGCTTGTCTTCAACCTTCGGTGCGAGCGGTTTTCGGCCAACGCGTCGACCTTTCGCTACCTTCGGTGCCTGTTGTGCCAAGCCCTTCATCTCCTCGTACGAATCCATAAGACACTGCGCGAGAAAGTCCGGGTCGGGAACGACGTTCGGTGAGCTGGTCAGTGAAATGAACATCTTCCCGCAGTAGCTGGAGGGGTTCCAGATCAACGACAGTCCATCGACCAGCGGGCCGACACCGCACCAATACACCAGCTTGGCGCCGAGCATGTAGAGCGGCACATTGGGGCCGGGGACGTTGGTCACCATGCAATTGTGCAGGATCACCGGGCCCTTGCCGCCCATGCCCATCAACGTCGCCAGGCGACCGGCCAGGCCCAGGGTGGCGGGGGGCGCGAATTTCTGCAGGTTGGTCAGGTCGCTTGCACCAACTGCATTCTGGATCGCCTTGGATTGCGAGGTGGCAACCTGCAACGCCTCCAGGCGGGCGACCGGGTCTTCGATGTCTGTGCGCAGGGGGAAGGTCAGCATCGATACAGTGTTGCCGGCAGCGACGCTTTCATTGCCCTGGCGGGTGTTGACCGGTGCCAGGGTCACCAACGATTTCTCTGGCAGTTCATCCTTCGCGATCAGGTAGCGACGCATCGCGCCGCCGACCAAGGCCAGTACCGCATCGTTGACCGTGGCCCCGGGCACCAGGCTCTTGATCTGTTTCACTACGCCCAGATCGAGCGTGACCGAATCCCAGACCCGGCTGGACGTCACGTTACTGTTGAAGCGGGTGCGCGGCGCGCCGCCTTCGGAGCCCAATACCGAATAGGCCATTTTGCGCAGGCTGGCCATGGTGAGCTTGGGCAGCACGCGCGCCAACGGCAGGGCCATGCGCGCGCAGGACATGGCGTTGTCGGTCAGCATGCGGCTGAGCGTGTCCAGCGGTCCCCGGCCCGCCGGCAAGCTCGCCGCTGCGCACGCCTTGTCCACCACTGCAACGGGCTTGCCCTGCGCGCCGGCCACATCGTGCAGGGCCCAGGTCAGTTCCGCTGCGGCGGCGCCATCCATCGCAGCGTGGTGGGTCTTGGTGAGAATGGCGAAGCTGCCCTTGGGGATGCCCTCGATGTTGTCGAGGCCTTCGATCACGTACATCTCCCAGGGTGCCCGGGAAAGATCCACGGAGCGGGCATGGATACGCGACACCATGATGCAGAACTGGCGCCAGTCGCCCGGTTTGGGCAGCGCGAAATGGCGAACGTGGAAGTCGATGTCGAACAGATCGTCTTCCACCCAATAGGGATAACCGAGACCGAAGGGCACCTGGACGATCTTGCGCTTGAACACCGGCGAGACGTCCAGGCGCTCGGAAATATGCTGGACGATCTGCCGAAAGCCGAGGCGTTGCCCCTCTACCGTGGACTGATCGTAGATGTAGATCATGGTGCAGTGCGACGCGGCATGCGGACGATCGACTTTCAGGAACAGGGCGTCTAACCCGCTCAGTTTGCTCATCGTTGAGGCTCTCGCTAGGTAGTAGTTGTGGTATGCCCGAGAGCTGTCGATCGTGCTCGTCCGGGCCCCGTCAATGCGACGAAGGTCGACGACTGTCAGATTCGTCGATCTGCGGGTGCCCGGTCCCCCTGCAAAAGGGGGGGAGTACCTGGCTGGCGCGGTCTTTATCCTGCACGCTGTCGCAGGGGCCTGTGCGCGTCGTCGGGACGCGCAAGCTGACCCTCGGCCGCAGAGGAGTTTTGTGTGTTGATTGAAGAACGCTGCGCGAGTGTGCAACAGTCAGGCGATTCACTCAGTCCCTGGTGGGAGCGTTTGCCCGAAGACTTCTGGCGGCAGGCCGATGGCACTGAACTGGATCCCCGACACCCCTTGAAGATCCATGGCACTGCCGCTATCGAACGAGTGATGCGCACCGCCTTGTCGACTACGGTCGCGGCAAGCGCCCTGGCGACGCTATCCAGGCCTGGCCGTTTGCAGCGTGAATTCGAGGCACTGAGTTTCTACGAACCGCTGGCGCGCGCCGCCGACGCCTCGCGGGTATTTCTGCCGCCGCCAAAGGACATCGTGATCGCGCAGCGCGAGTTGCCCGGCAAGGACATCCGCCGCCTGCAGTTGCGTTTCGCAAGCCCGTTCAAACCACTCAACCCGTACGCCCGCCCGCAGTTCGAGTCCATGCAGCGCAACGCCTACGCACATGCGCAGCACTGGTGCCATGGCGATCGGCCGCGACCGACGCTGATCGTCATCCATGGTTTCGCCGCTGACCCGCACTGGATCAATGCCCACGTCCTGTCGCTGGCCGGTTTTTACCGACGCGGCTACGACGTCCTGTTATTCACGTTTCCGCACCACGGCCCGCGCGCCGAACGCGGTAACTGGTTCAGCGGCCAGGGACTGTTCGGCAGTGGGCTGGCGGCGTTTAACGAGGCGCCGCTGCATGCGATCCACGACCTGAGGGTGTTCATCAGTTATCTGCAGGGGCGTGGCGTCGAGCAGATCGGTGTGACGGGCATTTCCCTGGGAGGTTACACCGCGGCGCTGCTGGCGGCCGTTGACGAGCGCCTGGCCTGGTGCGTGCCGATTGTGCCCGCGGTCAGCCCGATCGATGCGTTCCTTGAGTGGCAACCCACGGGGCTACTGCTTTCCCGGCTGATGCGCAGCCAGGGCATTGGCGTGGCGCAAATGCGCGGGTTATTGGCCGTGCACAACCCGCTGACCTACGCCCCGTGCCTGGACGGCGAGCGCATGCTGGTCATCGGCGGCGCGGGAGACCGGGTCACCTTGCCACGACATGTGCGCCTGCTGCACCAGCACTGGCCGGGCAGCGAGATGCACTGGTTTGCGGGCAACCACATCCTGCATCTGGGCCGGGGTGAGTACCTGGCACGCATGGGTCAATTGATGGATCGTTACGCTGGCACCTTGTAGGCGCGAGCCTGCTCGCTCCTACAAGATGCCGCGTTTCCCAAGTTCCTCGGCATAACCCGATACCCCTGTAGGAGCGAGCCTGCTCGCGATGGACGTTAACGAAAACACGGATTCCTGGATGAACTCGGCGTCTTCACACTCATCGCGAGCAGGCTCGCTCCTAAAGGTTATGGTTTATGCCTTGGAATCCCGTCGATCCTTCAGGGCGTGAGCCGGTATCCCGATCAGCAACACCAGCGCTCCTAGCACCATCACGAGCGCCATCACATCGAACGCCAGGTACAGGCTGCCAGTGGCGGATTTAATCGAGCCGACAGCGGCCTGGCTGAGCACGCCGGCAAGGTTGCCCAGGCTGCTGATGACTGCAATGCCACCTGCCGCACCGGCCTTGTTCAGCAAAGCCGGCGGGATCGTCCAGAACAGCGGTATTGCCGACAGCGCAGCAGCGGAGCCCAAGCTCATGAGAAAGATCGACAGCACCACATTGCCCTGCGCCAGGCCGAGCAGGGCAAAACTGCCCGCACCCACGATCATGGTCAGGCCCAGATGCCAGCGGCGTTCCATATGCCGGTCGGAACTGCGCCCCAGCAAATACATGGCGCACACCGCGACGATAAAGGGCAGGGCGGCCAGCATGCCGATCAGCTTCAGGTCTTCCAGGCCGAAGCCGCGGATCAGCGTCGGGATCCAGTAGGTCACGGTGTTTGAACCGCTGTAGATGCAAAAGTAGACGAGTCCGGCGATGTACATTCGAGGCTCGCGCAGCACGCCGCCGAAGTGACTGCCAACCGCGCCCGGCTCACTGCAAATGTCCTGGGCGATCTGGCGCTTTTCTTCAGCGGTCAGCCAATTGGACTGCTCGGGACGGTCAGTCAGCCAGAACCAGCCGAAGATGCCCAGTAGAATGGTGGGCGCGCCGGTCAGGATGAACAGCATTTGCCAGTCCTTGAACCCCAGCCAGCCATCCAGGTGGGTCATGATCACGCCAGACAGCGGTCCGCAAATGATCCCGGCCATCATGCCCGCCATCAACAATCCGGCCGTGACCCGCCCACGCAAGGACGCTGGCAACCAGTACGTCATGTACAGGATTATTCCCGGAAAGAACCCGGCCTCAGCCATGCCCAGCAGGAACCGTGCGGCGATCAATTGGTTGGCCGTGGTGACGAAGGCCGTCGCCACGGTGACCATGCCCCACAGCAACATGATGCGCGTGATGGTGCGGCGAGCGCCGACCCGTTGCATATACAGGTTGCTGGGGACCTCGAAGAGGATATAGCCGAGGTAGAAAATCCCCGCGCCGATACCGTAGGCAGCGTCGCTGAGCAGAATGTCCTCGGCCATGCGCAGCTTGGCAAACGACAGGTTTATACGGTCGATGGCATTGACGATGAACGCCAGCATCAGGAAGGGCATCAACCGCCACAGCACCTTGGCGTAGACGCGCCTCGTGCCAGGGTCTGCGCTAGCGATGTCTGGATACTGCGAGAGGGTGTCATTCATGTGTCGCTCCGACGCGGATAGTGGTGATTGGGAGACTTGAGGTTGTTCACACGACGAGCTCGATCAGGAACGGCCCCGGTCGGCGATTGGCCATGGCGAACAGTTCGTTGAAACGCTCCATGGTGTCGGCCCTTGCCGCTTCCACACCCATGCCCGTGGCGATCTGCACCCAGTCCAGGTCCGGGTTGCCGAGATCGAGCATGTTCATGGCGGTCGCACCGGCCGTGGCACCGACGTTGGCTAGTTCGAGTTGGAGGATGGCGTACTTGCGGTTGGCGAGGATCACTACGGTGACGTCGAGCCGCTCGCGGGCCATGGTCCACAGTGCCTGCGGCGTATACATGGCGGAACCGTCGGCCTGCAGGGCGACTACCCGTCGCTCGGGAGCGGCGACCGCGGCGCCGAGGGCCATAGGCAGGCCGTGACCGATGGCGCCACCGGTGTTCTGCAGCCAGTCATGGGGTGCGGCATGCCGGGTTCCTGGATAGAACGCATGGCCAAAGGTCGCGGCCTCATCGACCACGATCGCATGTTCCGGCAGCAGGACACTGAGTGACTGGGCGACCGCTGCGGAACTCAGCGGGCCGCTGCCGAGTTGGGTTTCGGCAGCGGTCTGGGGGCAGGTCAGCGGCGGCGCTGCCAGCTCCTCGGCCAAGCGGCGCAGAGCATCGGCCAGGTCCTCTTCCGGGCGCGCCAGCACGTGGACCGTGGCATCGTCTGCATAGGGCCGCGAGGATTTGCCCGGGTAGGCGAAAAAATTCGCGGGTGCCGGGGCGCCGACCAGGATGACATTGGCGATGCCGTCGAGCCGGGCGCGGGCGGCGTCTGCGAAGTAGGGTATCCGCTCGATCTCGAAGCGCCCGCGCCCGCGGGGTATGCGCGCGTTTTGCACCGGACAGAAGAGTTGCGCACCTGTCGCCGCCGCGATGCGCTGGGCATCGGCCATGGCATCCTCTGCCAGGGCACGACCGGCCACCAGCAACAGGCTGGGCCGGCCACTGCGCAAGGTGCGGGCGATATTCAGCAGCACATCGGGGGAAACGCGTGGCGCGGGTATCGACGGCATGGGTGCTGCGACCTGGCCGCCTGCATCCCAGCTGACATCAGAGGGCAGGATCAGGCTGGCGATGCCGCCCGGTGCGGTACAGGCAGCCTGGATCGCCGCCGCAGCGGCGGTTCCGACCGCGCCAACCTCTGTAGCGGTGCGCGTCCAGACCGAGACGGGACGTGCCCAACCTTCGACGTCGGCGGTCAGTGGCGTGTCGTACTGGCGGTGATGGGTGGCGTGGTCGCCAATGATGTTGATGACCGGCGAGTTCGCTCGTCGCGCGTTGTGCAGATTGGCCAGGCCGTTTGCCAGGCCGGGGCCGCAGTGCAGCAACGTGGCCGCAGGCTTGCCGGCAATGCGCGCATAGCCATCCGCCGCGCCGGTAACGACGCCTTCGAACAGGCCCAGCACGCAGCGCATGCCGGGGACGCGGTCGAGCGCGGCAACAAAATGCATTTCGCTGGTCCCGGGATTGGCGAAGCACGTGTCCACTCCACCTTCCAGCAGCGTGCGTACCAGGCTTTCGGCACCATTGATTGGCGCACAACGGTTGCTCATGTGTATTCCTCTTGGACTTGTTGTTGTAGGCGAGGTCGTTCGTAGGGCGAGTATAGGGATCGGGCGAGTGCGTTCGTTCCGGATTCGGGTGGTCGTTGTCGTGCTGCCAACCCTATGAAAAAAATAGGTTTATTCGTTTTTTGGGAAATAGGCTCAGCGACGCCTCCGGATAACGTGGCCCCCACTCTGAAGGAGGGGGGAGAGGGATTGAGACGAACCTCTACGGTATCGGTCTGGAGCCTCACGCCAGACGAGCGGAGGTCGTCAAAACCAAAACTGGAGAACCCTTGCGATGCTATCGATGGCATTCAATACCACCCGCTCGATCATCATCGAGCGCGGTGCCGCTACCCGTCTTGCCACGCAGGTGCTGGACCTGGGGGCCAGCTCTGTGCTGCTGGTGACCGACGCGGGCGTCATGGCAGCCGGGTTGCTCGAACCGGTGCTGAGTGGTTTTGCTGCAGCGGGCGTGCCGGTGCAGGTATTTGCCGAGGTACTGGCCGACCCGCCAGAGGCAGTGATTCTCGCTGCGGTTGAAGCGGGCAGGGCTTGCGGCGCCGATTGCGTGGTCGGATTTGGTGGCGGCAGTTCGCTGGATGCCGCCAAGCTGGCTGCGTTGCTGTTGCGCGGCGGCGAGGAGCTGGCGCAGATCTATGGCATCAACCAGAGCAAGGGCGCACGCCTGCCGCTGATCCTGGTGCCCACCACCGCCGGTACTGGCTCTGAGGTTACCGCTGTCTCGGTGGTCACCACCGGTGCCGGTGAAAAGAATGTGGTGATCTCGCCATCCCTGTTGCCAGACCTGGCGGTGCTGGATGCCGAACTGACGTTGGGGTTGCCAGCGCATATCACTGCCGCGACCGGTATTGATGCCATGGTCCATGCGGTGGAGGCCTACACCAGTCGCCACCTGAAAAACCCGCTCTCCGATTGCCTCGCCAAAGATGCCTTGCGCCTGCTCTGCGGTAGCCTGCATCAAGCCTGTCACGAGGGTGCCGACCTGGTCGCTCGGGAGAACATGTTGCTGGGTGCATGCCTGGCCGGCATGGCCTTTGCCAACTCACCGGTGGCTGCGGTGCACGCACTGGCCTACCCGATTGGCGCGCGTTTCCATGTGCCGCACGGGGTGTCCAACGCGCTGGTGCTGGGTGCGGTGATGCGCTTCAACCTGGAGGCGGCAGCGCCACTCTACGCGCAGCTCGCCGAGATCGTGCTGCCAAACGAGACGGGCAGCGAACTGCAGAGAGCACGCGCCCTGGCCGATTATCTGGGCGGGCTGGCCGGTGAACTGCAATTGCCGACCCGTTTGCGCGACGTGGGCATCGGTGAGGCCGATATCCAGGCACTGGCCGAGGATGCGATGAAGCAAGCGCGCCTGCTCGGCAACAACCCGCGCACGGTAAGCCAGGCGGACGTCCTGGCCATCTACCGGGAGGTGCTATGAGCAGCAAGGCCTACCGTCCCCGACGCGAAGATTTCCGGTGCTTCTATACCCTCGGCACACGTTGGGGTGACCACGATTCCTACGGTCATGTGCAGAACATCGTCTACTACTCGTTCTTCGATTCGGCGATCAGTCATTTCCTGGTGGAGCAGGGTACCCTGGACATCGACAGCAGCCCGGTCATCGGCCTGATCGTCGAGTCGAGCTGCACTTTCCTTTCACCCATCACCTTTCCCGACGTGGTGACGGTGGGTTTGCGCATCAGCCACCTGGGCAACAGCAGTGCGCGTTACGAGCTGGGTATCTTCCGCAACGACGAATCCGAGGCGTCGGCGCTGGGCTATGTCGTCTATGTGTACGTCGATCGCGCGAGTAACGCCTCGGTCGCGATACCTGAGGGGGTACGGGAGGCGTTGCGCCGGCTTGTCGACTGATCACCAACGTGGTTGCGAATAGCCCATCAACACCACTGTGCATAGCGCACAGTGGTGTTGATGGGTTTGTATCCACGATCACAGGGACGGCAGCTGCCGCAACAGCCGTCAGTGCGAATGCCGTGGTTCGCCGCCGCTTCGGGCAATGACGCGCAAATGCAGGGTGGCCGGTTCCAGGCAGCCGCCCGTGGACAGCTGTCCGACCAGTTGCCGGTAAAGCTCTTGCCAAGGGGTTTGCGAAGCCTTGATGTTGGGCGTCCACTCGGCGCGGCGGCGGGCCATTTCGGCTTCGTCGACCAGCAGGTTCACCGATCTGGCGTTGAGGTCCACGCGCAGGCGGTCGTTGGTTTTCAGTAACGCCAGGCCACCGCCCACGGCCGCTTCCGGCGACATGTTGAGGATCGAAGGGCTGGCCGATGTGCCGCTCTGGCGACCGTCGCCAAGGCAGGGCAGGGAGTCGATACCTTGCTTGATCAGCGCTGCCGGGGGCGCCATATTCACCACTTCGGCACTGCCCGGGTAGCCCACGGTGCCCGCACCGCGAATGACCAGGATGCAGCGCTCATCGATGTCCAGCGCCGGGTCGTCGATCCGCGCGTGATAATCCTCCGGCCCTTCGAACACGATCGCCCGCGCTTCGAAGCTGTTTTCCGCGCCAGGCTCGGACAGGTAGGTCTTGCGAAAGGCTTCACCCACCACCGACATCTTCATGATCGCACTGTCGAAGAAGTTGCCGCTGAGCACGATGAAACCTGCGCGGTGCTTGAGTGGCGTTTCAAAGGGGTAGATCACATCGGCGTTACTGGTCAGCGTGCTGCTGACGATCTCGCCAATGCGCTTGCCGCTGACCGTGGCGCAGTCTTCGTGCAGGCGCCCGGCCTTTTTCAGTTCATGCATCACCGCCGGAACGCCGCCGGCGCGATGGAAACCTTCGCCAAGGTACTTGCCGGCCGGCATGCAATTGACCAGCAACGGTACGTCTTCGCCAATGCGTTGCCAGTCGTCGAGGCTCAGCTCGACGCCCATGTGCCGGGCGATGGCGATCAGGTGGGGAGGGCAGTTACTCGATGCCCCCAGTGCCGAGGCCACGGCGATGGCATTTTCGAAGGCCTCGCGGGTCATGATCTGCGAGGGCCGCACATCCTGCATCACCAGTTCGCAGATGCGCTTGCCGGTGGCGTAGGCCATTTGCCCGCGCTCGCGATACGGCGCCGGAATACTCGCGCAACCCGGTAGCGACATGCCCAGCGCTTCGGCCAGGGCGTTCATCGACAGGGCCGTGCCCATGGTGTTGCAGTGACCCACCGAAGGCGATGCCGCGGTAGTCATTTCCATGAAGCCTTCGTAATCGATTTCCCCGGCGGCCATCAGGTTGCGCGCATGCCAGAGCACGGTGCCGGAGCCGATCAATTCGCCTTTGTGGTGGCCGTCGAGCATCGGCCCGCCAGACAGGACAATGGAAGGAAGATCCGTGGTCGCGGCGGCCATCAGGCAGGCCGGGGTGGTCTTGTCGCAACCGGTGGTGAGCACGACACCATCGAGTGGATAGCCGTGGAGAATCTCCACCAGCCCCAGATAGGCCAGGTTACGATCCAGTGCGGCGGTCGGCCGGCGTGACTGTTCGGCGATCGGATGGACGGGGAACTCCATGGGGATCCCGCCCGCATCACGAATGCCGGCCTTGACCCGCTGCGCAAGTTCCAGATGATGACGGTTGCAAGGCGTCAGGTCGCTGCCCGTCTGGGCGATACCAATGATCGGACGTCCCGATTGCAGCTCTTCACGGGTCATGCCGTAGTTCATGTAGCGTTCGACATACAGGGCAGTCATGTCGGCGTGGGCAGGGTCATTGAACCATTGCTCGCTGCGCAGGCGACGTCCAGGCGTATCACTCATGATGCATTTCTCTCTTGTAATTGGATGAAGCGACACTCTTTTGCGGCATCAGCGTGCAAGCAGTCCACGGGAGGCCAGGTTACGCAGCAAGGCACTCACGCCAAAGGTCCATGGCGTTGCTTCGCAGCTGAGTGTCACCTCGTTGTGCAAACGACCAAGCAATGGGCTGCTGATACTGACCCGGTCTCCCACCTTGTGGGTGAAACCGCTGCCGACATGATCGCGATCTTCGGTCGGAGCGAACAGGGTACCGAGAAACAGCAGGAAACCATCGGGATATTGGTGATTGGCGTTGAGGGTCTGGTCGGCCAGGTCCTGTGGGTCACGGCTGATCTGGCTCATGGAACTCGATCCGTGCATGCGGTAGCCGTCCTCGCCTTGTACCTCAAGGTCGACCACGCAGGCGCGGACATCGTCCAGGCTGAAATGCTCATCGAACAGGCGGATGAAAGGCCCGATCGAGCAGGAGGCATTATTGTCCTTGGCCTTGCTCAGCAACAGCGCGCTACGGCCTTCGAAGTCGCGCAGATTGACGTCGTTGCCCAGGGTGGCACCGTGGATCTGCCCGCGGCTGTTGACCGCCAGCACCACTTCCGGTTCCGGGTTGTTCCACTGCGATCCGGGGTGAATGCCAATTCGGCTGCCACTGCCCACAGAGGCCAGCACCGGTGCCTTGGTGAAGATTTCCGCGTCCGGCCCGATACCCACTTCCAGATACTGTGACCACATGCCCTGTTCGATCAACAAGGCTTTCAAGTGCATGGCCTGTTCCGATCCCGGAACGATCGAGCGCAGGTTGTCGCCGATCACGCCGTGCACGGTGGCCCGCACAGCTTCGGCCTTGGCGGCATCGCCACCGGCCTGCTCCTCGATCACTCGCTCGATCATGCTGGCGGCGAAGGTCACGCCGGCCGCCTTGATCACTTGCAGATCCAGGGGCGCCAGCAAGTAAGGCCTGGACGGATCGGTGCCGGGGCCGGTGTTGGCCAGCAGGTCCTGGACACTGGCGATGAAAGTGCCGGGGGTCTGGCGTACTGCCGCGAGCGGGGCATCGGATTCAAGCAAGTCACTCAAGGTCGCGAAGCGCTCCGACAGGTCGAATACGCCGTCGGCGCGCAGGACGATCGGCGAAGGGCCGGCGATTCGCCCCGGCACCCAGGCACGGCCGATCAAGGTACCGGCCACGCCATCGACCGGCAGGGTGTTTTCGGGAGTAAGCATCAGCGACATGGCAATCTTCCTGGTTCGTAAAGGCTTCACGCTAGGGCGCACAGTCGATAAACTCCAATGAGATAATTTCAGTATTCGATAACGTGCAGTTATTGCTCGACGAGGGGTGCCCATGTCGGAACTTTCATTTTCCAGCGTTTGCGGATGGCTCAAATTCAGGCATTTGCAGCTGATCGATACCCTCGGGCGCACGCGCAACATGCACCTGGCAGCGCAACAGATGAATCTCAGCCAACCGGCCATCAGCAAGATGCTCAAGGAAATCGAAAGCCTGCTCGGTTTTGCCTTGTTCGAACGCCTGCCGCGCAGCATGCCGCCCACGGCGCTCGGTGAGCATGTGCTGCGCTATGCGCAGATTGCCCTGAACGATGCACGTTCGTTTGTCGAACAGATAAGCAGCCTGCGCGAGGGTGGTCACGGCCACCTCAGGATTGGCGGTATTTTCGCCGCCACCGCCGTGGCCTTGCCCGAGGCCATTTTGCAGATCAAGGAACGCTGGCCCTTACTGTCGATCGAGGTGGTGGAGCAAACCAGTAACCACCTGATGAAAATGCTCGAGGAAAAAAACCTCGACCTGGCCATCGCCCGGTTCACCGATCAAACCCAGCAGCAGCGCTACGACTTCCAGCCGCTGGCGCCCGAACCGTTCTGCATCGTGGTCAACGACCGTCATCCGCTGGCCGGTGCCGGACCTCTCTCATTGCAGCAATTGGTGGACTTGCCGTGGATTCTCTACCCGGTAGGCACCCCCATTCGCGGCCGCATGGAACTGGCATTCGCCGAAGCTGGCGTGGGCATGCCTCGCAACACCGTCGATACCATCTCCATGCAGACCTTCCTGCAGGTGCTGCAACGCGGGCCAATGATCGGCATGCTACCCCATGCCATGGTCGATCCGCTGCTCAAGAGCGGCCAGCTCAAGACCCTGGATACACCACTGCACCTGGTGCCACAGGACTACGGCATCCTCACGCGCAAGGGCGAGCAACTGCTGGGGCCAGCCCTGGAGTTTGCCGAGATATTGAAAGAGAACGCCCGGCTGGCGGCGAGTTGAAAACGATCGCAATGCGGATAGACCTGCAGAAATTTGTGATTTTTTGTAGATGGCTCCAATGCCCTGTGGGCGATTGTTGTCGGAGTACATATCCATTGCTGCGGTCCTGCGTTCGGCCATCGTGGTTAACGGGGCGCTCGCGATCAACAGCAAAGCCAGGCGGCCTTAAAGCCGACCTGACTTTGACGGGGGTACCTCGATCCCCTGTGGGGGGAGCCTGCTGGCGATTGATCGTTCCCACGCTCTGCGTGGGAATGCCGCCAGGGACGCTCCGCGTTCCGCTGACGACGCATTAATTGAGCCGTGCGCAAC